>Ga0306926_10004626_pt1 | contig 14477 bp, 16 predicted proteins | sample flu12Cox44000178_FD_203759 | JGI IMG/M metagenome (GOLD analysis project Ga0306926, IMG submission 203759) | Lab enrichment of tropical soil microbial communities from Luquillo Experimental Forest, Puerto Rico - flux8day.12C.oxic.44.000.178 (v2)... | ecosystem: Environmental > Terrestrial >...
CTTCTGAATGAGTCAGAGCACTAGATCAGCGGCGAACGTCATGTCGCCCGAGCTGTTAATACTCCAAGGTTCAAAGTCGTTGATAAATTTGCCTCCACCCGGAGCCGAATCACCCAGTGTCGCAATATGGGTAAAGTTGTACTCAGGTGGTTGAGCCAGCGCGATGCCTGGGGCAGTTGCTGCCAATAAATTGACAATCAGCACACAAACGCCAAATTTTGCCAGCACGGCTTTTCGCTGAATTTTCATATACTTCCTCTATTGGATCCGCCAACGCTTCGCGCGACAGGCTGCGATCAGTCTTCAACACGACTTAGCATCAGCCGTCGTTCAGCCATCTCTTTGATCCAGATCAAAAGCGCTCGATATTTTCGAGCGGGGTGGGAAAATTTCAGCCGCGGGGTAGAGCCCCCATGAAGTTTGCGGCCCAGCCACGGCCGAGTGGTGCCTTCATCCGGTCCTCACTCCGCTGCCTGCTGCAATGGCCGCACCGCAGCGCGCATTTGCATTTCGTAGGCGTCGCGCCAGGCGATCTTGGCGTCCGTGACGAAATCGCCGCTGCGCACTTGCGTGTAGATGCCGGGCTGATCGACGCAGGGCGGCACCGTGCCGTCCTTGGCGAATGCGCGGGCGGCGCGCAACAGCCGCCGCCGGGTGCGGGCGATCATGATGTCGCTCGGGCCCAGATTCTCGAATTCGTGGTCGGTGATGGCGCCCATGCTCTCGGTCACCGCCTGGTCCTGCCCGTGAATGCTGGCGATGCCGGTAAAGCTCTCGCTCTTCTGCGCAGCGCGGTCGATCATCCAGTCGTTCGACGGGTTCTGGGTCAGCCGCCAGCGGCCGTACCAGTCGGTCGTGTTCGGCAGGTAGTCGAAGCCCAGGCGAGATCCGGGGACCATCTGCCCGTTCTTCAATGGTCGCATCGAAGCCGGCGAGCCGCGCCAGCTGAGGCTGACGAACATCGTGTGCGTGTCGTCCATTGGGACCCAGGCGCGCGTATTGACCCGGTCGAACGGGCCTTGCGGCGTCTGTGTCCAGAACGGAAACAGGAAATTGGCAAAACGCCAATAGGTCTGGCTCTTTTCGGCCGGGCGATAGGCGCAATACATCGTGCCGTAGGGGGTGTCGGTCATATGGTATTCGGGCGCCCGGTTGACCACCGTCCAGCGCATCAGGCTGTCCGGCGCCACCTCCTCGGGCTGCACACTGCCGGTATGCAGAAAACCGAAATGCGAAGTGTCGATGTCACCCTCCAGCGCCTGCAGCCAGTTGCATTCGCGCTGCACGAACGAAATCTGCAATTCGCTGTGCGGCAGTAGCGAGGCCTCGATGGCCGGCATTGGCGGCGCCTCGTTGCGTGCGCCCATATAAACCCAGACAAGGCCATTGCGTTCGGTGACCTTGTAGGCCTTGGCCCTGACCTTGTCCTTGAAGTCCTGGTGCGGCGGCGCATTCGGCATGTCGACGCAATTGCCTGCGGCATCGTATTTCCAGCCGTGATAGACGCAGCGGATGCCGTTCTCCTCATTACGGCCGAGGAACAACGACGCGCAGCGATGCGGGCAGCGGTGGTCCATGACCCCGACCCGGCCCGAGCTATCACGGAATGCGATCAGCTTTTCACCCAGCAGGACGAGCCGCATTGGCGCGCCGTCGTGCTCGAGTTCCGACGACATCAGTGCCGGGATCCAGTACTGCCGTATCATTTCGCCCATCGGCGTGCCGACGCCGACGCGGAGCAGATCGTTGCTGTCCTTCTGCTTGCTCATCATCTACCTCGTTCTGTGTCCGACTGGACTTAGCTCACGGGATATTGAAGCCCTACGCGTCACCCCCGCGAAGGCGGGGGTCCAGGACGACCGCGGGAATTCTGGGGCTCTGGGTTCCCGCATCCGCGGCGCATCCGCGGGAATGACGCGGTCGGGTCACGACCAATAGGCAAAGCCGAGCCCGGTGCCAGAGCCGGCGGGAGTGCGGTAGCCGGGGACGTAATGCGACCAGGCCATGTCGAGATGCTCGACCGCACCGCCGATGCTGATCCACATGCGGATCTCGGAGCTGCCGGAATTGAGCTTTTTGCGCGGCAGCGATTGCAACGCTTCGCCGTCCTTGCGCGCCAAGGCGTCGATGACGCCGCGGTCGAGTTCCTCGTCGACGACGAAGTGACTGAGCCCGCCCGAACCGACGATGCCGATGCGCGCGTCGCCGGGATAGCTCTCGACCGCCGCGCGGATCGCCTGGCCGAGCTTCCAGCAACGCCGCGGCGTCGGCTGGTTCGGCGGGTAATAGGTGTTGAGGAACACCGGCACGACCGGCAGGTCGGGGTCCTCCATCAGCCGCTTGCGCACGAAGGCGTGAGCGTGGCCTTCGCCGTGCCCGGGCGCCAACCCGTTCGACGAGCCGACATCGAACTCGCGGTCGATCAAAGAGTTGATTAGATGGAGCGCCAAGTCCGATTGGACCGGATAGTCCCTGGGTACCTTTTCTTCGTAATAGCGCGCGGTGGCCAGCCGCGACCATTCCGGGCCCTTGAAATTGGGCGAGAGTGGCACGTTGCGGATGGTGTCGCCGTAATAGACGAGAATCGACGGCAGGTGATCCTCGTGGAACAGCTCCTTCTGGTCGTCGCCGAGGATGATCAGCGCGTCGAGTTCGGCGCGACGCGCACTTTGCTTCAGCCGTTCGACCGCCGCCTGGGCCTCGTCGTGGCGCGCGGCAAAGCGCTCCGGCGTCAGTTCCGGCAACGCTCTCGGGTCGGCGCGGCTCAGCAATTCCTCGTAGGTGGCGGGATCGCCCTCCTTGTCGAGAAATTCGCGCACCCCGTCGCGATCGATAAAGCTCGGCCAGTCCTTGGCCGGGGTGTTGAGCATCGGCGTGTGCGACGTGGCGATCCCGAGGACGATCCTGGCCATCCCGTTTTTCCTCCGTATTTCGCGACCGTAACAGTCTCACGTAAGCGTAAGGTCGGGCGTCGGCGCGCGTCAACCTTCGTGGGCGAACGCCGAACGCTATTCTGGATCAGGCTCTGGCGGTGAGCGGCGAGCGCACCAAAAAGGCGGCCGTGACCAAGGCGCTCCAGGAGTTCATCGCGCGACGGCGGCAGAAGCGCTTGCTCGAGCTGATGGGCGCGCTCGAATGGGACGAAGGGTTCGACTACAAAGCCGAGCGCTCGCGCCGTTGAGCCTGTTTGTCGATACCAGCGTCTGGTCGCTGGCGTTCCGGCGCGATATGCCCACCTCGGCGCACGAGCGAGGCGAGCTGGTCCGTGCCATCGAAGCCGGCGAGGAACTGGTGACCACTGGACTCGTTCTGCAGGAGCTTCTACAAGGTTTCTCCGGACCGAGGGACCGCAGCCAGATCCTCGATCGGTTCGCCGCGTTGCCGCTGCTGGTTCCCGATCGGCGCGACCATGTGGACGCCGCCGAATTGAGAAGCAAATGCCGATGGGGCGGCATTCAAATCGGCACGATCGATGCGCTGCTGGCGCAGCTCTGTCTCCGCCACGACCTCACGATGCTGACGACCGACAGAGACTTTCGCAATATCACCGGGCACTGCGCCCTCAAACTCTGGGCGGCGCCGACGTAGAGCGGCCCACTGCCGCCGGGGCAGTGGGCCTTGTTCACGGGCTTTGTGCCGGGTCGCGCTTAACCCTATAACAAACGAGACGCGTCGCAGGAGCGGGCAAATGTTAGATGTCGGCAAGACCAGAAAATTCGTCGATCGGTGCTGGAGCGACGAGGTCATTCCGACGTTGGTCGAATACATCAAGATCCCCAACAAATCGCCCTCCTTCGACCCGGACTGGGCGGCGCACGGCTATATGGACGAGGCGGTGGCGCTGTTCGAGCGCTGGGCGCGAACGAAGCTCTCTTCCATTCCGGGTGCGGCTCTCGAGGTCGTCAGGCTGCCCGGGCGCACCCCGGTCATCCTCATCGCCGTTCCGGGAAAGGGCGCGGACACCGTGCTGCTCTATGGTCATCTCGACAAGCAGCCCGAGATGGTTGGATGGGCGGAAGGGTACGGTCCCTGGATTCCGCGCCTCGAAGGCGACAAGCTCTACGGCCGCGGCGGTGCCGATGACGGCTACGCGATGTTCGGCGCGGTGAGCGCCCTCTTGGCATTATGCGAGCAAGGGGTGCCGCACGCGCGCTGTGTCGTCCTGATCGAGGCCTGCGAGGAATCAGGCAGCTATGACCTGCCCTATTACGTCGATCACCTCGCCGAGAGGATCGGCAATCCATCGATGGTGGTCTGTCTCGATTCCGGATGCGGCAACTACGATCAGCTCTGGCTGACCACCTCACTGCGCGGCATTGCCTCGGGCACATTGACCGTTCGAGTGCTCGACGAGGGCGTCCATTCGGGCGACGCTTCCGGCGTGGTCCCGTCGAGCTTTCGCATCCTGCGGCAGCTTCTGTCACGCCTGGAGGAAGAAGAAACCGGAGCTGTCTGCCCGGCGGAGCTCTACGTCCAGGTTCCACCCGAGCGGCTGGCGCAAGCGCGACGTGCCGCGGCGGCGCTGGGCGACACCGTTTACACCAAGTTCCCGCTGATGCCGGGGATGTCGCCGATGTCCGACGATCTGACCGAGCTGGTGCTCAATCGCACGTGGCGGCCGCAGCTGGCGGTCATCGGCATCGACGGCCTGCCGGCCCCGATCAACGCCGGCAACGTGCTGCTGCCCTCGACCGTCGCAAAGCTCAGCCTGCGCCTGCCGCCGACCTTGGATCCGGATACAGCCGGCGATCGCCTACGCGCCCTGCTCGAAAAAGATCCGCCCTACGGGGCGCGCGTCGAGTTCGAGCCGGGGCCGGGTGCGGCCGGCTGGAATGCGCCGAAACTATCTCCCTGGCTCGAGCAGTCGCTGGCGCGCGCCTCCGAAGCCGCCTTTGGTGCGCCGCCGGCCTATATGGGCGAAGGGGGCAGCATCCCATTCATGGCGATGCTCGGCGAAAAGTTCCCGAGAGCACAGTTCGTCGTCACCGGCGTGCTCGGCCCGCATTCGAACGCGCATGGACCGAACGAATTCCTGCACATCCCGACCGGCAAGCGCATCTCGGTCGTCATCGCGCAGGTCCTGGCCGACCATCATGCGCAGTCGCAGGGCAGGTGCTAGCGATCATGCTCGAAACCTACGAGGGCGGCTGCCATTGCGGTCGTGTCCAATTCCGGGTGCGCGCCGATCTGTCGCTGGTCTCCGAGTGCAACTGCTCGATCTGCACGAAGAAGGGCATCCTTCACCTAACGGTTTCGCCAGAAGATTTCGAGCTGCTGTCTGGCGAGGATGCGCTGACGACCTATCAGTTCAACACCAATACGGCGAAGCACACCTTTTGCAAGCATTGCGGCATTCACGCCTTCAACACGCCGCGCCTGCATCCAGACCGGATCAGCGTCAATGCCCGGTGCCTCGAAGGCGTTGACCTCGCCGCACTGCGGCCGCGGTTCTTCGACGGTCGCAACTGGGAGGCGGCGACGCGGGCACGGCGCGCCACTGAAGGCGGATAAGGGGCCTCAAGCGCTTTCGATCGGTGCAGTCGCTTCGGCGAGCCAGCGCGCCGTCTCGAGGTCGACGAGCGGGGTCAGCGTCTCGCGGACATTGGTGTGGTAGCGGTCGAGCCAGGCAATCTCGTCCTGATCCAACAATGAAGCTTCGATCAGGTTGCGATCGATCGGCGCCAAGGTCAGGGTTTCGAAGCCGAGCATCTCGCGCTCGCCCGCGTCTTCGACGGGCCGCACGAGCACCAGGTTCTCGATGCGAATGCCGTAAGCGCCGGTCTTGTAGTAGCCAGGCTCGTTCGAGACGATCATCCCCGGCAATAAAGCCTGACCATTGGGTGCCTTCGAGATGCGCTGAGGGCCTTCATGGACGCCGAGATAGCTGCCGACCCCGTGCCCGGTGCCGTGGTCGTAGTCGAGCCCCTTCTGCCACAGCGCGCGGCGGGCAAAGGCGTCGAGCTGCGTACCGGTGGTCCCCTTGGGAAAGCGCGCCAATGCCAACGCGATGTGGCCTTTCAACACGCGCGTGAAGCGGTCGCGCATCTCAGGGCTCGGCTCGCCGATCGCCACCGTGCGCGTCACATCGGTCGTGCCGTCGAGATATTGCGCGCCCGAATCGACCAGATAGAGGCTGCCCGGCTCGAGCCGTTTCTCGGTCTCCGGCATCGCCCGATAGTGGACGATGGCACCATTCGACCCGGCACCCGATATCGTCGAAAAGCTGAGATCGCGAAAATGCTCGCCCTCGCGGCGGATCGCCTCGAGCCGATCGCTGGCGGCGATCTCGGTGAGCCCGCCTTTCGGCGCCTCTTGTGCGAGCCAGGTGAGAAAGCGCGTCAAAGCCGCGCCGTCGCGGCGGTGCGCCGCCCGCGTGCCGTCGAGCTCAACCGGGTTCTTGCATGCCTTGGGCAATAGGCAAGGATCGGCGGCGCGGTGGATTTGAGCTCCCGCCGCCGCGAGGCGGTCAAAAATCCAGGACGCCGCGGTCGCCGGGTCGACCTGCACTCTTGCGCCCTCGGCGGCGAGAGCATCGAGCGCCGGGCCGAGCTCCTCGGGCGGCATGACTGTCACGGCGTTGCCGAGATGGCGTTGGAGCCCCGGGACGAGTTTCCGCCTGTCGATGAACAAGGTGACGCTGCCATCCCGACGTAGGATCGCGAAAGACGACGGCAGTGGCGTGTGCGGCACGTCGCCGCCGCGGATGTTCAGCAGCCAAGCGATCGACTCGGGCATCGTCAGCACCACGGCGGCAGCCCCTTCTTCGCCCAAGGTGCGACCGATGCGGGCGCGCTTCGATTGAGCGCTTTCGCCGGCGAAGCGCTCGGCATGGGGCACTACGGGCGAGATCGGCGCGGCTGGACGCCCCGACCAGATCCGATCGAGCGGGTTTTCGGAAACGGCACGTAAGATCGCGCCGGCTTTTTCCGCCGCGGCGCGAAAGCGATCGATGTCGTGCGGCGTGTGCAGCCAAGGATCGTAGCCGAGCACCGCACCAGGCGAGAGTGCCGTTCCGATCCAGCGTGCGGGCGGCTCTTCGATCAGGTGATGGATGTCGAATAATTCCGTGTCGACCTGCGCGGCAGCCTGCAAGGTGTAGCGGCCATCGACAAACAGCGCGGCCCGGTCGCGCAGCACGATCGCCAGACCGGCGGATCCGGTGAAGCCGGTGAGCCAGGTGAGCCGCTGCCCGCGGGGCGGCACGTACTCGCCCTGGTGCTCGTCTGCGCGTGGTACGATGAATCCGTCGAGGCCCTGAGCCGCCAGCGCCTGGCGCAGTCGGCCGAGCCGCGCCTCGCGCGACAAAAGTTCGAAATCCGCGGCCGAGAGACCGTTGCGGTTTGTTTTCGCTTTGGCGGCCCGCCGCGCCTCGAGCCCATTGGCCAATGCCGGCGTCATCGGGTCGGCTACCAGCACATGCCAGCTCGTTCCGACCTCGGCCGGTGCGCCTAGCACGCCGTCGATCAGGGCCTCGGCACCTTGCTGGTCATAGGTTGAACCCGCCTGCTGCAGCAAACGCCCGAGCTCACCCCGATCCGACTCGGCTCCGCTGATCGTCATCGACCGCTCCTCCTCGCACTGCGAGCGTCACCTAACGCCTTGGCATGGCTGATTTGCAACCATGTCCCTGGCATCCGCGCGTCGCGCCACCAACTGTTGTGCAGCGCAGCATGAGATGCACGGGAGTACACGGGAGTATATAGTATGTCCGTCTTGAGCCTGTTGAACTCGGCCCGGGAGGCCTTTGCCGATTGGCGGCGCCGGGAACGCGCCTGTGCCGAACTGATGGCGCTGGATGACCACTCGCTTGCCGATATCGGAATTCGCCGCTCGGACATCCGCGCGATCTGCGAAGGCTCTCATAAGCGTGCTCCGTCGGGAGCGCCGGTCGCGGGCCCCCAGCGGGGGAAGCTTGCCTCACCCGAAGCCCATCTGATTTGGCCTTCAGCCAAACCGTAATCGGAGATGGGGGCTGCGGCCCCCATCATCATTTTTGCCCCATCATCGTTTTTGACCGGGAGCGCATTCGCAAAACCAGGGTCGACCATCCATCGACGACCAACCGGCGCTCGAGCACGATGCCGCAGCCGCGGTGCGGGGCGAGCACGATCGGCTCCTGCCGGCGCAGCAATCCCGACAGCACCGCCCGTCCGCCGGGCATCAGCGTCGGGGCGAGGTCGCGGGCCAGCAGCGCCAGCGGGCGCGCCAGGATGTTCGACAAGACCAAGTCGTAACGCGATTTGAGCACTGCCCGGTCCCGGTATCCGGCTGCCCGGCGGACCCGCACCAGCCCCGCGACACCGTTGCGGCCGAAATTGTGTCGGGCGACATGCACCGCACCGCGATCGATGTCACTCGCCAATACCGCGCGGCGCAGCAGTTTCGCCGCGGCGATGGCCAGGATGCCGCTGCCGGTGCCGATGTCGAGTGGGCGGCGGAAGCGACGGCGCCGGGAGAGACTGTCGAGCGCTATCAAACACCCCCGAGTCGAGGGATGTTCGCCGGTACCGAAGGCGGTTGCCGCATCGAGCATGATCCCGATGGTGCCGGACGGCGCACCGCCGCGATGGTGCGAACCATGGATAAAGAACCGGCCGATCCGTATTGGCGGAAAGGCAACCTGGTTCTCCGCCAGCCAGTCGCGAGCCGGCAGCTTCTCCTCGCCGATCTCGACGAGCGCGCCTCCTGCCGCAACTGCGGTAAGGGCGAGCTTCGCCGTGAGAACCGGGGTCAATACAGACGACGGTGGATAGGCTTCGACGCGCCAATCCTGCTGCGCGATCTCGAAGGCCGATACCGCACCCGCCAGATCGTCGAGGAGCGCAAACACCGCGGTCGCCGCATCCGCCCCGCGGACCTTCGCGAGGACGCGCCAGACCACCCCCTCCCGTTCCCTCCCCCGCAAGCGGGGGAGGGTTAGGGTGGGGGTGTCCTTTTCAGGCGTGCTCGACGTAGGCGTCCATCACCTTCTTGTCGCCCGCGACGTCGAAATGAATGGCGAGCTTGTTGTCCTCGACCTCGGTCACCGTGCCGTAGCCGAATTTCTGATGGAACACGCGGCTGCCTACGGCAAAGCCGCCGACTCTTCGGATCTCTTCGCCGCGCCGCGGAACCGGGCCGTGCTCGACGAGCAGCGGCCGATGCCGGACCACCGCGGTCTGCCGGAACGCCCCGGCCGCCTGCGGCACCTCCTTCGCGTACGCCCATTCGGCGCTCCAGGCCGCGCTCGGCTGAAGGCCCAGCTCGGCGATGATTTCGACGTGCTCGGAGGGCAGCTCGTCGACAAAGCGCGAGCGGATCGTATCAAGCCATTGGCCGTGGATCCGTCGATTGGCCGCGAACGAGATATGGGCGCGGTGCCGCGCGCGGGTGAGCCCGACATAAGCGAGCCGGCGCTCCTCCTCGAGCGCGGTGGCGCCGTTCTCTTCGAGCGCGCGCTGGTTGGGAAACAGTCCCTCCTCGAAGCCGGGCAGAAACACCGTGTCGAATTCGAGCCCCTTGGCGCTGTGCAAGGTCATCAGACTGACCATGTCGCCTCCGGCCTCCGCGGCATTGTCCATGACCAGGCTGACATGCTCGAGAAACCCACCCAGATTCTCGAACTCGGCCATCGCCACGACGAGTTCCTTGAGGTTTTCGAGCCGTCCCGCGGCATCGGGCGACCGGTCCGCCTGCCACATCGCAGTATAACCCGATTCGTCGAGGACGATCTGCACCAGGTCGGTATGCTCGATGCCTTCCGCCTGCGTTCGCCAGCGGTCGAGCGCGGCGATAAAGCCGGCGAGCGCATTGCGCGCGGCAGGCCTCAGGTGGTCGCCGGCGCTCAGCACCCGCGCCGCTTCGACGAGCGTCAAACGCTCGGCACGCGCCAGCGCGTGAAGCTGCTGCACTGTGGCGCTGCCGATGCCCCGCCGCGGCGTGTTCAGGATGCGCTCGAAGGCGAGGTCGTCCGCGGGTTGGTTTACGAGCCGTAGATAAGCCAGCGCGTCGCGGATCTCCTGGCGTTCGTAGAAGCGCGGTCCGCCGATTACGCGGTAGGGCAAAGCCAAGGAAATGAACCGCTCTTCGAACTCGCGCGTCTGGAAGGCGGCGCGCACCAGGATCGCGACCTCGCTCAGCGCATGGCCGTTGCGCTGCAAGGCCTCGATCTCCTCGCCGACCCAGCGGGCTTCCTCCTCGGCGTCCCACACGGCACGCACCACGACCTTTTGGCCTTCTCCCGCCTTGGTCCACAATGTCTTGCCGAGTCGCCCGCGGTTCTGCGCGATCATCCCCGCTGCGGCACCCAGGATATGCGAGGTCGAGCGGTAGTTCTCTTCGAGCCGGGTGATCGTGGCCCCGGGGAAATCGGTCTCGAAACGCAGGATGTTGCCGATCTCGGCGCCGCGCCAGCTGTAGATCGACTGGTCGTCGTCGCCGACACAGCACAGATTGCGGCGCTGCTGGGCCAAGAGGCGCAGCCATAGATATTGCGCGACGTTGGTGTCCTGGTACTCGTCGACCAGCAGGTAGCGGAAGCGCCGCTGGTAGTCGCCCAGGACGTCGGGATGGCCGGTCAAGAGCGTCAGATTGTGGAGTAGGAGGTCACCGAAATCGACGGCGTTTACCGTCATCAGGCGCTCCTGGTATTGCCGGTAGAGGTCGACCGCCCGACCGCGAGCGAAGTCGCCGGCATCGGCGCGCTGGACCTTTTCCGGGCCGAGCCCGCGGTCCTTCCAACGCTGGATCATGGCGAGCAGCAGGCGCGCGGGCCAGCGTCGCTCGTCGATGTTCTCGGCCGCGAGGATCTGCTTCAAGAGGCGAATCTGGTCGTCGGTATCGAGAATCGTAAAGCTCGACTTCAGGCCGACCAGTTCGGCGTGGCGGCGCAAGATGCGCGAGGCGATCGCGTGGAAGGTGCCGAGCCACACGCCCTCCGCGGCTCGGCCGATCATCGCCTCGAGCCGCTCGCGCATCTCGCGCGCCGCTTTGTTGGTAAAGGTGACGGCGAGAAGCTCGGCCGGAAAAGCGCGGCCGGTGCCGAGGATGTAGGCGAGCCGGGTCGTCAGCACGCGGGTCTTGCCGGTGCCGGCGCCGGCGAGCACCAGGACCGGACCATCGACGGCCTCGACGGCGCGGCGCTGCGCGTTGTTGAGACCGGCGAGGTAGCCGGCCTCCGCAGCCGGCGGCCGGGCGCGGACAGCGGGATCGGGCATATGTGGGATGATATAGCAATGCGGCCGCGAAATAGAGGTGGATGTTGGAACACCGGCGCGAAGCGGGTTAGAACGGCCGGCATGTCGTCTCACCCGCTCCGCATCGGCACCCGCGGCAGCCCGATGGCACTGCGCCAGACGGCACTCGTGCGCGACCGGCTGCTCGCGGCCCATCCCGACCTCGCCGCAGCAGGTGCCGTCGAGATCGTCACCATTCGCACAACGGGCGACCGGGTGCAGGACCGTCGCTTGGCCGAAATCGGCGGCAAGGGCCTGTTCACCAAGGAGATCGAGGAGGCGCTGTTCGCCGGGAGTATCGACCTCGCCGTGCATTCGCTAAAGGACGTCGAGACCTGGCTTCCGGACGGGCTCAATATCGCCTGTGTGCTGGCCCGCGGAGACCCACGCGATGCGTTCCTATCGACCCAGACACCGAGCCTCGCAGCCCTGCCGAAGGGGGCGAGCATCGGCACCGCGTCGCTGCGCCGGCAGGCGCAGTTGTTGCGGCGGCGCCCCGATCTGACGGTCGTGCCGATCCGCGGCAATGTGGACACGCGGCTGCGCAAGCTCGACGGCGGCGAGGTCGACGCGATCGTGCTTGCGCTGTGCGGGCTCGAACGGCTCGGCAAGGCCGGGCAGGCGACTGAGATTCTGTCACGCGAGGTCATGCTGCCTGCGGTCGGCCAAGGGGTGCTCGCGATCGAGTGTCGTGCTGGAGACGATGGGTTGCGGCGGCTCCTCGAACCGCTCCACGATCCGGGAAGTGCGGCCTGCGCCGATGCCGAGCGGGCGATGCTCGCCGCCCTCGACGGCTCCTGCCGCACGCCGATCGCCGGACTTGCCGAACTCGAGGGTGACCGGCTGGTGCTCGAAGGGCTGCTGCTGAAGCCGGACGGCAGCGCCGAGATCCGCGCCCGGTGCGCCGGTGGCATTGGCGATGCAGAGACCCTCGGAACGGAGCTGGGTAACGAATTGCGGCGTCGCGCCGGCCCCGGGTTCGGGCTCGATTAGATCGGCGCCGATTTCTTCTCCCCCAATTTGCCGCCCCCTTCGCAAGCCTGCCGGTGCAGCCATTCCTGCGCCGATAATTGGCCTTGGTACACCTCCGCATACAGCCCGACGGGCCAAGTCAGCACGAAGACGAGATTGCTGACGACATCGGTGTTGCGGTTCGGGCAAGGGCCCGGCAGCAGGAACCCGATCGCCAGCAGCACGACCCCGATGACAATATAGAGTGCGACGATCGCTCGCATCGTTCCCCCCGAGCAGCTAGACTTCGCGGCCACGGAACAGTTTTCTGGCGCCCGACGCAACCCGCCGAGCGTGGTCTGGCAGCGGAGCGAGATGGCGCGAATTTCCCCGCCATACCGCGAAATGCAGCGGAAAACATCGCGCCGGCGCAAAAGAATTATCGGTATATCAATAGGTTGGGAGTAAATCGGACGCCGCTTTGACGGGTTGGCAGGGGAAATCTGACGGCGCGAGGGACTACGTTCATATCTATATCAGCAATTTCTAAATTGACAAATAAAGATGCCTTCTATATGGTGCGCACATTCGCGTAGGCAAGACGGCGGCGGGTGTCGGCCGTGCCGTGCGGAATCTGAAAAATGGCAGGAGCCGATGACCGAGACGAAGCGTGATTACGAGGTTGGCTACGGCAAACCGCCGGTGGGCAAGCGTTTCCAGAAGGGCCAATCCGGCAACCCGAGCGGCGGGCGCGCAAAAAGCCCAAAAGGTAGCTCGCCCCTTCTGCTGCGGAAATTCGACGAGCAGGTGGTTGTGGCTACGAATGGCCGGCGCCAAAAGACCACCAGGCGTGAGGTGTTGATGGTTCAGCTGGTCGACCAGCCGGCCGGCGCCGGTTTGTCCTCGACCAAATTCCTGACCGAATTGCTGAAAGAGATCGCGGAGAAGGCTGGCCCGCGCAACGATTCCTGGATCCGGCCGCTGCTTGGCGCTGATGACGACCGACATGGATGAACCTCGCATCCGAACCGCAACCGCCGCCGATGTGTCGGTGATCGGGCAAATCGTCGAGCAGGCTTATCGGCATTACATCCCCCGTATCGGAAAACCGCCCGGGCCGATGCTCGACGACTACAATGCGCGCGTCTCGGAGGGTGTGGTGTGGGTGATCGGGGAAGGGTCCACCATAGCCGGCGTCATCGTCCTGCTGCCCAGGCCCGACCATCTGCTGCTCGACAATATTGCCGTCGCCCCGGCGCGGCAGGGCTCAGGATTGGGTCGACGGCTGCTCGCCTTCGCCGAGGCGGAGGCGGTGCGGCGCGGTTACCGCGAGATCCGCCTCTATACCCACCGGACGATGACCGAGAACCAGGGTCTCTATGCCGCCATCGGATACGAGGAGACCGGGCGCGGCACCGAGGCCGGATACGAGCGCGTCTTCATGCGCAAACGGCTTGCCGGCCAGAGCAACGGATCGGGAGAATCTTGAATTCTCTAGACTGCACGGCGGTCTGACGGAACGCCTTCCAGCGTTGCTATCCGTCGCAACGCGTCAATGTAGTTTCGCGGGAGCCCGTGTTCTTGGGCTCCGGCGATGATGAGCCCCAAATGAGCCTTTGACGGCTGTCCCCTCTCGGCCGGAACAGCACGATAGGTTTCGACCTCGGCAGCGGTTCCGTCGGCGAGCCGGACCGTTATAGGCACACGATCGTAGCGGTGTCCCGGCTGCCCGGGGTGGCACCCTTTGGCATTATCCAACGAACTTCTTTCACTTTCCGGAATTAGCCAAACCACTCCCCACAGGTGCTTATCCACGGCGGGTTCGTAACCGACGATGAATGTCCCCTTGTCCTGATCCCACCGCGGAAAGCACAGTTCGTTGGCGGGAAGGTACGCAGTCGCAAAAAACACGCCGGCGGGGCAGCATTCGCGGATCGCTGAAGAATTCATGCTCGATCCGTACACGAAAATACGCATCCACCGGGTGTCATTCAGCGGCTCGGGTGCGTGCGTGGCTGGGCGTTCCGACAAAGCCGCCTCGCGTAGCTGTCGCTCTAATGTTCAGACTCGGACAGACGATTCACTCATTCGTTCGTGGCCGGGCTTGTCCCGTGGGCCTTCAGCCCACGGACTCGATCCGTGGGCATCCACCAGCCGCGGCACACGCCCTGCCGGCTCCGTGGATGCCCGGCTCAAGGCCGGGCACGAACGGTTGGCGTCGGGGCCGGGCTGCACCATTTGAACCAGTCTGAGCACCAGCCTGTCGGTGCCGCCCTAGCCATTTTATTCGACGGAGCACCATTGGCGGTTACT
>Ga0306926_10004627_pt1 | contig 14477 bp, 14 predicted proteins | sample flu12Cox44000178_FD_203759 | JGI IMG/M metagenome (GOLD analysis project Ga0306926, IMG submission 203759) | Lab enrichment of tropical soil microbial communities from Luquillo Experimental Forest, Puerto Rico - flux8day.12C.oxic.44.000.178 (v2)... | ecosystem: Environmental > Terrestrial >...
TATTCGCGAGATCACCGGGAACATGGAAGGTCAGCGCCGAAACGCCAGCGTCATCGAGCAGCAAACCCTGGTAGCTGGCGAAGACTTGCGCCGGAATGAAATCGAAATCCAAGGCAAAGCTTTCGTTCGGGTGCACCGACACAGTTGAAATACTCTCCCCGCGGGTGGTTCCCCGCAGACGAAAGGAAGAGCCGTAAGCCTCGGCGAATGGTGTTGTGGCGGACCGCTGTTTCAGCTCCGGAATGGTTACCGTGTTTTGGAAGACCAGGACTGCGGCCAGAGCGAGAGCGGCCATCGCAGGGACGGCGACCAGCGGCCGCAACCAGCTGAGCCAACCTGCGCGTTCGGTCTGCGGTAGCCGGGCGGGAACCTTTGCCGCAGCCTCTTCTTCGAAGACCATTCGGCTGGCGGCTCTAAAGGTGGCCAAGGCCTTCAGGTCGTTCGCGCATTCCAGACAATCAAAATAATGTTCCTCAAATTGGTCTCGCAGAGCCTCGGTGAGTTCGCCCGAGACGTACTTTTCAGCTGCGCTTAGGCGTACTGCCTCAGAATGGTCCATAGTTCCCTGTCCGTAAGATAGTGCGGGAGAAGCTAAAATCGTTTCACCGCGCCGGGCCCGCAGCAGGGCGGCCCGGTAAGATCGGGAGGCTCTGTTGAAAACTCAACCGGAAGCGCTCCTTGGCGCGGTGCAGGAGTACGCGCAGATACTCCCGGTCCACGCCAAACTCCTGGCAGATTTCGTCTTTCCCCTTTTCTTCGAGGAAGATAGCGCGGAGGAGGTCCCTGTCGCGTTGCTTCATTTCCGCTAGGATTTCGCGGACCTTATCCTTGGTCTCGTGGGAGATGAGAGCGCCCTCGAGATCCACGACCTTGTCGGGTGGCTCCAACTGGTCCTGCGCAATCGGCTGCGTCCGCTGCCAATCCCGGGAATGCTCCCGTAAGACGTTCTTGCAAACGGAGTTAACAAAGGCTCCGAAGCGCTCCGGCTGGCGGATTCCCCCCTCCTGGCGCAGTGTAGCAATGACCCGGACTAGGGTTTCCTGACGCACGTCGTCGACGCGCTCCGGGGAGAGGTACCGCGCGCGGAGCATGATGTCCAGGATCTGTCCAAAATAAGACGCAAAGTGCTGCTCGGTGGATGGATCGCCGGCCCTCAGGCGGTCGACGTAGAGCTTGTCAAAGGGGAATAGCTCCAAGGATACCCCCGGAAAGTGACTTCGGAGTATATCTTTGCCTCTGCGTAAGATGCAACGCGTCATTGTCTTACCGGAGTGAAACGAAATGCGGCACCCGCGCACTACTCCGAGTGAAGGAGCCTATTTCAGCAGCAACTGACCCCCTCTAGGTCCTTCATCCCTCAGCCCCAGGGCGCAGCTGTCGACCCCCTGAGGACGACCGCGCCCTTGCTGCTCCGAGGGAATCAAGGTGGTGGTGGAGGTTACGTGGCGAGCCAAGTCCAAATCGGGAGTTTCGAACTGCCTGGGTATAGAGAAGCGGCCGCGGAGCCTGAGGCCCCTACCCCGAAGGCAACTCGGAGGAAAGCGGCACGGTCAGAAGGCTCAACACGGCAGTTCCACGCGCAGGGAATAGAATTTGTGGCCCGTCCGGGACAAGCTGAAAAACTCCGAAAAGCAATCGGTCTCGCGAAACGAAACGCGCCAGAGGTGGGTGATGGATTTGTGGGGCGGCTGGTATTGATCTCTGCTCAAGAGGAACGCCTCGTGACCGTTGTAACGCTGTGGGACGGAACAGAAGACGGGAAGCGGCGCGATGAAAGCACGGAGCAGGTGAAGAAACTGCTCGAGCCTTACGTTGATCGTTGGCTGCGCACCGGGATGTTTGTGACGTTCTTCTCGATGCCGGAATGTTTCGCCGGCGCAGTTTTCGAGCGAGAAGGGCGAACTTCGGCCGCCAACCGGGTGGCCTGCCACTGAGCGAATTCCATCAGGTCGATAAGGGAAGAGGGGTACAGCGAATTGCATTACTCAGAAATCAGTCTGGAAAGTAATTCGAAAGAGCCGTTGCGTCAGGGGATCATGGACATCCTGAAAAATAAGGAAAGCTGCAAGGCGGTCAGTTGCGTAAAACCGGCAGTGATTTCCCTGGCGACGCGGGAGCTCTGCCTCGATCATTTTTTCTTCAGCTGCTATGAGAGGCTGGACACGCTCGAGCCCATGGTGCGAAGCCGAGCTCTGGACGCAACGGAGGTCCAGGCCATCCGCGGACTGCTGGAGGAGTGTTCGAACCGAACCCTGCTGGTCTGCCTTCGCCACGAGCATCTGACAAACCTGGATCGTTCGCGCCTGCTCGAGATTCTGTTGTTGTGCGGCGATCTGCAACTGCTGATCAGCAACTCGCTTTTCCGTTCCGCGTCTACCGGAAACCGCTATTCGCTCGATATGCTCTCGCGGAAGGCCCGACCCAGAGAGAATAAGGGGAGCCAGTGACGTACTCCCCTGGCTGAAAGCCGGGGGCTTCTCAGTCCAACCGCAGCATTACTGCACCGCGGGTTAGCGGCTGAAGGCTCAGTCCGAGCCTCAGGACTTCCATGGCCGAGGCGTGGTCTCGCGTGGTGACCAATCCGCAATCGAGGTACACGTGCTCACGATCCGAAAGCCGTTTGGGATTTGCTTCTCCACACGGGCAACGCTGGCTTGTTCCACGAGGATCGACGGACGCGAACCTTCGCCCGGCACTTTCGGCCTTGTACGAGAGTTTTTGAAAGAATGCCGCCCATCCTGCATCCTGTACCGATTTAGCCAACCGGCCACGGGACAGACCTTTTACGTTCAGGTCTTCCACAAAAATGATTCCGTAGTTGTTGACGATCTTTCGAGACAACTGGTGCTGAAAATCGTTGCGTTGGTTGAAAACTTTGCGGTGAATCTTGGCCACCAGGCGAACCGCTTTCTTCCAGCGCTTCGAGAACTTCTCTCGACGGGCTACCCGACGTTGGGCTCTACGATGACGCTTCTGCGCTTTTTGGAACAAACGAGGATTACCCATTCGCTGTCCGTCGCTCCACGTCACGAACGACAACAGCCCGACATCCAGACCAACGGCCCTATCGTTCGCTGGCAGTGGTTCAGGCTCTACCATGCAACTGAAACAGGCATACCACATGCCATTCTCACGTTTGAGGCTGAGAGTTTTAATCTGGCCTTGGATCGCACGATGCAACTTAATCTTGATGTCCCCAATCTTTGAAAGCGACAGACGGCCACTCAGCTTGAATCCGGCTTGCGGATAGGTGAAGGAGTCGTAGCGGCTCTCGGAACGAAAGCGAGGAAACCCTGGTACTTGTCCACGCTGGCAGCGAAGAAAAAAGGCCTGGAAAGCCTTGTCGATCCGGCGCAGCGCATCTTGCAGAACTTGACTGTGAACCGCACGAACGTCCTCTCGAACGGCTTTGATGTCTGAGTTGCTTCGCCTGCTGTACGTAGTAGATGCGCTTGCGGTGAGACGACCAGGCCTCACGACGCTCTTGCAAGGCCGCGTTGTACAGTTCTCGACACACCTCGAGGGTGGCCTGCAATTTTTCTCGTTGCCGGCGATTCGGGTAAAGGCGATATTTGAACGTCCGTCTTGCCATCGCAAGCTAAACAGGCAAACTCTTGCTCTATGTTCGCCTTTTGTTCGCCTGCAGTCAAGGCCTGAACGCCGATGGACCGTTGCCTAATATCCCCGCCCTGAAGGGCGAGGTTTTACGGCACTACGGATAAGTGATAGAGGGAATCTGGGAGGAGAGAAACATGAGGACCAGGTTGATCGTCGCTGTGTTGGCGGTCGTGTGTGCGCTTTTGGGTTGGAGGTTGCTCGCGAGGCAAGCGGAACAGCAGCAGTCCATCGCCGTGAACAGCGGCGCAATAGTGATGACGGATTCGGACATGCAACTCCTGCGCCAGGACTTGCGGGCGCAAAAACAGAAACTGATTGCGCAAAACCTGCCGATGACGGAGACCGAGGCGGTAAAGTTTTGGGCGGTATACAACCGCTACGGCGACGAACTTCGCCAGATCAATGACGAGAAATACCGGCTGATCAAGGAGTATGGAGAACAGTGGCCCGCGATGACCAACGATCAGGCCTTGATTTATATCCGCCGGTGGCTTGAGGTGGACCAGCAGGTCCAACAGTTGCGGCTGAAGTATGTGCCCGAGGTCAGCCAGTTGCTGCCCAGAAAGAAAGCCGCGACGTTCTTCCAGCTGGACCGCCGCATCAACATGATGATCGACATTCAGTTGTCATCGCAGCTGCCCCTCGCGCACTCCAGCGAAAATCCGTAGTCGCCTCGCTTGTGAGTCGCGATTTGTGGATTTCGCGAGCCGGTGCGGAACTAGAAAGGTGGGGAGACAATTCAGTGAACCGAAGAAAAAACCTTGCTTGCACGCTTCGTAGTTGCTTGTTGAGCGGTGCGATTTTCGCCGGTTGTCCTGCGGCGTTTTCGCAAGCAAGCCCCGCAACATCCCCGAAGCAGCAAAACCAGACAGAACCGTCGGCGGTGGACCGGTTAACGCCAGATCAAAAATCGCAGCTGGACAGGATTCTCAACGACTGGCCCTATCTCGCAAAATATCGAGAAGCGGACAAAGAACTGGGCCCTGCCGCCCCAGAGGAAGCGCGGGTTGTATTCATGGGAGATTCGATTACCGAGGGCTGGGGAGAGAAGGCGACGGCAACTTCTCCGGGCCGTAGCGAGTTTTTCCCTGGGAAGCCCTATGTGAACCGCGGTATCTCGGGGCAGACAACGCCACAAATGCTGGTGCGTTTTCGACAGGACGTGATTGATCTGAAACCGAAAGTAGTCGTCTTGCTAGCGGGTACGAATGACATCGCCGAGAACACGGGAAAGACCAGCCTGGAGGCGATCGAGGACAATATCGCTTCGATGAGTGAGCTGGCGCGCGCGAACGGGATTCGCGTTGTGTTGTGCTCGGTGCTGCCGGCGAGTGATTTCAGTTGGCGTCCGGGGCTCATGCCCGCTCCCAAGATTAAGGCGCTCAATGCATGGATCAAAGAATACGCGGCGAAAAATGGGTTTGTTTACGTGGATTACTATTCGAGTATGGTTAACGGCCAAGGTGGCCTTAAGGCTGAGTTGAGTCCGGATGGCGTGCACCCCAATAAAGCCGGATATGAAATCATGGCGCCGCTAGCCGAGACCGGGATCGTGGAAGCCCTGAAGAAACCTCTTCCCTGATCGATCAGTCCCTGCGCGCGGGAAGACTTTCAGCGTCGTTGCGAGTCAGCCCAGCGCTTTTGGACTCGAGTCTAAATCGCTGCCGCCGAAGAGTTCGACCAAAAAGCGCTGCATCGCAGCGGCGGAGCGCGCATCGGAATCGGCGTGATACGCGACACCCGGCCCGTAGGGAGCGGCTTGGTGTGTGAAACCATGCATCGCACCGCCGTAAAGAATCAGCTGCCAGTCTGCACCGGCCGAGTTCATTTCTTCGACAAAGGCGGTTACCTGCGCCATTGGAACATGAGGGTCGAGGGCACCATGGCAGACGAGAATCTTTGCCCTTACCGATCCCGGTTGAGCGGGACGTGAGGTTTCAAGGCTCCCGTGTAAACTGATGACTCCGGCGAGGTCCATGCCGCTCCTCGCCAATTCGAGCACGGTCATTCCCCCAAAACAGTAGCCGACGGCCGCGAAACGCCGATCGACTCGCGGATGGGAAGCCAACACTTCGACTCCGGCACGCGCGCGCTCACACAAACGCCGCGGATCTTTGCGCAATTCCATGATTCGAGCGATCACACGCTCACGATTGCCGGCGACTCCGTTGCCGTACATATCGCAGGCAAAGACCACAAACCCGAGTTCCGCGATTCGTCGCGCGCGCTCCTTGGCATGGTCATCGAGACCAGCACCGCCGTGAACGACGAGAATTCCCGGACGCTTCTCGCACCGAGAGTCGTTCGAAGCCAGCAGACCGGTCAGTTCCGTTTGACCATCGCGGTAGGCGATCGATTGGGTGTTTATTGGCATGTGCGTGCTCCTCCAAGCGAGTGGGTCTCGGCATCCCTTGCGCGGCCGGCAGTCCCTCTGTGCCCTCCGCCGAGATGGCCGAAGGAACCTACCGTAACAATTATATCATATTCCTCTTAAATAATCAATGGCAGAGAGGGAAGGGGAAAGGAAACGTCGATTGTCAGTTTTTCCGGCGTCCGTCGAACCGTGGGTCGGCATCGGAGGTTGTCCGGGCAACGTTGCTTAGTCGTAGCGCAACGCGATCACTGGATCGACTCGCATAGCGCGGCGCGTCGGAACATAACAGGCTAAGCACGCGACGGCGGCCATTACGATAGCAACAGCGAGGTAGGTCAAGGGATCCAGTGGGCTAACGGCGTAGAGTTCGCTAGCCATCAAGCGAGTCACTGCAACAGCGCTCGCCAAGCCAATGACAATGCCCGCCAACGAGAATTTCGCGCCTTCTTTCATAACCAGATACAACACGTCGCGACGTTGCGCGCCGAGCGCGACTCGCAGGCCAATCTCGCGAGTGCGTTGCGCCACGAGATGAGAAAGGACGCCATAAATGCCGATGATGCCCAACACCAGGGCCAAGGAGGCAAACGCCACGAAGAGCGATGTCGTTGCAGCCGGCGCCGAGACTGCCCCGGAGACGACCGCGCCCATGGCTTGCACTTCGCTGACGGGAGCTTCATTGTTCAGGGCGGCGACACTTCCGCGGAGCGAAGCCGCTACCTCGGAGCCTTCCGAGCTGCTTCGAATCGCGATGGTCATCTCGGAGGGCACCCGCTTGTTTTCAAGCGTCGCGAGCGGATTGTACGGCACATAAGCGGTGCCATCGATCCACTTGGGCGCATTGTGCTGCAAGTCGTAGGCGCGAACATCGGAAATCACGCCAACAATCGTGCGCCAGTCTTTGTCATCGAGGAGACGGATGTGCTTTCCGATGGCGCTCTGGTCAGGCCAGAACCGGCGCGCCGTCTCGGCAGTCACCACGGCCACGGGGCTGCCTGAGACGTCGGAGTCTTCGAATGCCCGGCCCGACAAGACGGCGATCCCCATCACGCGAAAGTAGCCCGGTGTGACGACGTTCAGCCAGAAGAGCGGAGCGGTTTCGCCCGGTGCATCGACATGGTTTTCGACGTCGAGGGACCTTTTCGACACTCTGCCTCCAAGGGGAAGCGTGTTCACGAATGCGGCGCCTTTCACTCCGGGGAGGGCTTCGACCTTATCAAGGACGGTTCGATAAAAGGTGAGGCAGCGTTGCGTGTCATTGCAGAACGATTCATTCGGCGTGATGCGCGCGGTCAGGATGTGTTCCGGACGAAAGCCCGGGTTCACGTGCGACAAAGCCCAAAAGCTCCGGATCATCAGGCCGGCAGCAATCACGAGGAGCACCGCGAGCGCGATTTCGCCGACGACGAGGCCGCTGCGCAAACGGTGGGAAATGGAAACCGCGGCTTCCCGCCCACCCGACTTCAGGGAGTCGACGAGCGCCCCATGCGAAATTTGCAGCGCCGGGGCGAGGCCGACAAAAAGCCCAGTCAGAATGGCTAAGCCGCCGGTAAACCCGAGCACGCGCCAGTCTATGTGCGCCGCCGTTAACTGCGGTGTATCGGCGGGAAGCAGCGTCTTAAGGAAGGCGAGTCCCTCGATCGCAAATGCCAGCCCGAGAAAGCCGCCAATGGACGCCAGCAATACGCTCTCGGTGAGGAGCTGCCTTATGATTCTCCGGCGTCCCGCGCCCATGGCGGCGCGAAGGGCAAACTCTTTTTCGCGGGTCGCTGCACGAGAGAGAGTTAAATTGGTGACGTTCGTGCAAGCAATCAGAAGAACCATCCCGACAGCCGCCAAAAGGAGGAGGAGACGAACCCGCACGTCCGCAATCATGCCATTCTGCAGCGGCACCACACTCACATCGGCGTTCCAACTTGCGGGCATGGGCCAGGGGAACAAGGCTCCAACGTGAGCCTGGAACAAGCGAATTTCAGCGTGGGCCTGTCGGAGAGAAGCTTCGGGGCGTAGGCGCCCGATGACGGGCATAAAGTCGCCCGCCCAATAGGTGGGGACACTTCGTGGGTCGCTGTGCAACGGGATCCAGATTTGTGTTTTTGTCGACGGGAATTGAAAGTCCGCGGGCATCACTCCGACCACTTCGCGGCTGACCCCCTCAAGCTCGATGGAACGCCCGATGATGGTAGCGTGGCCGCCGAAGTGCTGTCGCCAAAGTGCGTGGCTCAGGATGACGTAGTCGTCCTTGCCCGGGAGGTCCTCGCCGCGCTCGAACACACGTCCGAGTTCTGGTTGCGCCTTAAGAACGGAAAATAGTTCCGCGGACACTAACGTGGCCGTTAGACGAACCGGCTCTCCTTGACCGCTCAGATTAAGGTCATGGCCTTCGGCGTAAGCGCCCACATCCATGGTGCGCACTTGTTCGCGCATGGCGACAAGCGCTCCCTGCGGGTACGACCCGGTGACGCTCACCAGACGCTCCGGTTCGGGATACGGAAGCGGGATCAACAGGATCCCATTTACGAGGCTGAAAATTGCGGTGTTGGCACCCATCCCGAGGGCCAGCGTAAAGACCGCAATCGCCGTAAAGGCCAGGGATTTGCGCAGTGTGCGCGCGCCAAACCGTATGTCCGCAAGGAAGCTTTCAAGAGAAGGCCACCGCCACACCTCGCGGCTTTCTTCCTCCGTCTGGGACACGTTACCGAATTCCCGCCGGGCCGCTCGGGTGGCGTCCGCCCTGGACATGCCCTCCGCGACCAACCCCGCAATTTTTTCCTCGAGGTGCTGCTGAATCTCCTCTGACAGATCGTCGTAGAGGCGACGCCGCGAAAACAGTTGCCTTAACCAAGTCATGACTCATCCGCGGCGAGGACTCGCGTAATCCCATCAAGCATGCGTTCAAACCGTGAGACTTCCTGCTCCAAATGTTTCGCTCCGGTCTTGGTCAACTCGTAGATGCGCACGCGCCGGTTGGTCGAAGAGACGCCCCATTCGGCCTTCACCAGTTCGGCCTTGAGTAAACGCTGAAGAGCCGGGTACAGGGAGCCCTCTTCGATTTGCAGAAGTTCGTCCGAGGTGCGCTTGATGTGTTGCACGAGCGCGTAACCGTGCAGTGGCTGTCGTTTCAGAGTGCGAAGAATCATCATTTCGAGCGCGCCAGGGAAAAGGTCACGTTGTTCCGGTTTGGTCATGCGAGTCGCGTTCCTCGGGTTGCGGGCCAATGAGGCTATTTTCTTACAGGCATAGCGTAAAATAGTATAAGGCCAGCCGTCAACCGAATGCAACAGGGCAGGCAGCCGTTCGGGCCGGCACGAAACCTTTACGTAATTTTACGGTGCGGTTCGAGGCACGTGCCGAACAAGAATTGAGGTCCAGCTGGTATCCGGTCGATTTCTGCTCATTTACGTGCCACTCTCCAGTGCAATTTAAACTTCGCGCTCACAAGCCGTTGCGGTACCCCCATTCCAATCGTCACGGGCCTTCGCGTTAACGCCAGGCGGTTGTCGTTGACAAGGTCAGTGATGTGTCCTTAAATGGCAACCGTAAACGCTTACAGGACTGTTGCTTTTGGGTGCTCCGGACTCATATTTCGTTGAGGGAGTTGTCTCGGTCAAAGGTGGGCTCTGGACAGGAAAGTCACATTGTTCGATCTGGCCGCGGCGTTGGGAGTCTCCACGGGGACGGTCCATCGCGCCCTGCACAACCATGCCGGAGTCAATGCCCTCACAAAAACACGCGTGGTGCAGATGGCCAAATCGAGCCGGCCCAATCTGGCCGCTCGTTATCTTTCGAGCCGGAAGCAAATCCTGGTCTCCGTGAATACTTTGAAGGGCACGACTTCTTTTTGGGATGACGTTCGCGCCGGAATTCAAAGTGAAGCGCAGTCGCTCACCATGGGAAGGGCGCAGCTTGAATTTCGCACCTATCCACAACTCGGAGAAGGCGAGCAGGAAGCTTTCGAAGAAGCCCTGAACTCCGGTGCAAAAGGGATCGTTATTTTCCCAAGCCGGGCCAAGCAAATGGGCAAGTGGATGAGACGAGCGATGCGCTCGCACATCCCGGTCGTCTGCGTGGCGACAGACGCGCCAGGCACCGGCCGCCTTGCGGTTGTGTCCATCGACACCAAAGTCAGTGGCGCGCTCGCCGTGACCTTCTTGGCCGATTGCTTCACGGAGAAGGGAAAGTCGCCGTCACTTTGAGCGATCTTGACGTGAACGAGCACGCGGAAAAGTGCGAGGCTTTCAAGGAGACCCTGAAGCGATACCATCCCGGCATGCAGCTGGTCGAAACGATCGAAGAGCATGACATTGAGGCGGAAGCCTACGACAAGTCCCGGAAACTCTTTCTTGAGCACCCGACTTGGCGGCTGTTTATGTAACAACCGAAGCGTCGATTCCGGTGATTCAGGCGGCTCGCGACACCGGAATCCTGCCGCGTCTTGCGATCGTCGCCACGGATATTTTCCCGGCGCTCGTCGAACATATTGGCGCCGGCAGCGTGCTCGCGAGCATCTACCAGCGTGCTTACAACCAGGGGCGGATGGCGTTTCGTGTGCTCTACGAATTTCTTGTCGAAGGCTCGTGCCCCGCCTATCAGGTCACTTTGGCCCCGCACCTGGTCATGCGGGCGAATCTCGACTTTTTCCTGCAACGGCAGTCGCTCGAATCCAAAACGGACAAAGAGGGCAGGCTGTCGATAGATGCCGCGGAGCTGGAAGGCTACTCGGTCGGCTAGTGCTTGGCTTTCACGAGTTGTGACACGCAGGAGATTCGCGGCTGGCTAGAAAAAGGGGGATCTATCCACTTCCTCGGCATCGATGTCGGCACGGGTGGAACGCGCGCGATTCTTGTCGACGAGAGCGGTCGCATTCTCTCCTCGGGAACGGCTGAGCACGAGCCGTTTGCGAGTCCCGAGCCGGGTTGGGCGGAACAAGACCCTCGGGACTGGTGGCGTGCGGCAACACAGGCCATTCCCAAAGCGATTCGCGACTCCGGCGTCTCCGCCGAATCGATCTCCGGAATTGGATTTTCCGGTCAGATGCACGGAGCCGTTCTACTCGATAAGGATTGCGGATTCATTCGTCCGGCGCTGATCTGGTGCGACCAGCGTACAGCCTTACAATCCGAACAACTGGCCCGCACTTTCGGGGTTCCCCGGCTCATTCAGTTGACCTGCAATCCGCCACTGACCAATTTCACCCTTACTAAAATTCTTTGGGTCCAGCAAAACGAGCCGAAAAACTGGGAGCGCGTCCGAATCGTGATGCTTCCCAAAGACTACGTGCGTTTGCGGCTCAGCGGAGAAAGCGCGATCGACATGGCCGACGCCTCTGGAACGTTGCTGCTCGATGTCGCAAAACGGGCGTGGTCGAACGAGATTTTGGAAACGACGAACATCGACCGAAGGTTTCTTCCGGGCCTGTTCGAGTCGCCAGAAGTCTGCGCAACGGTTTCTGAGGAAGGGGCCAAAGCCACCGGCCTGCGGTCCGGCACTCCCATCGTCGCGGGAGCCGGGGATCAAGCCGCGGGCGCTGTGGGTATGGGAATAACCCGCGCGGGTGTTGTGAGCGCGACAATCGGAACTTCCGGCGTGGTGTTCGCGGCGACGGATCGTCCGGCGATGGATCCGCGAGGGCGTTTACACACCTTCTGCCATGCGATTCCCGGCCGCTGGCACGTGATGGGAGTGACGCAAGCGGCGGGATTGTCCTTGCGTTGGTTCCGCAGCCTCCTTCGAGCGGGCGCAGAAGACGGGCGCGACCCCTATGAACGCATGACCGACGAAGCTGGCCGTGTGAAAGCGGGGGCTGAGGGTGCGCTTTGGGCCCCGTACTTGATGGGAGAACGAACGCCACATTTGGATCCAGAAGCGCGCGCCGCGTTCGTAGGGCTTTCCGCTTCGCACACCCGCGCGCACCTGATCCGTGCGGTTCTCGAAGGTGTGGCCTACAGCTTGAAGGATTCCTTCAGCATCTTTAGCGAGATCGGGGTGCCCGCGGAGCGGATTCGCCTGGGTGGCGGGGGCGCACGCTCCTCCTTATGGCGTCAGATTCAGGCGGACGTTTACGGGCACGAGGTAGAAACCGTGGTGGCGGAAGAGGGCGCCGCCTACGGTGCTGCGATTTTGGCCGGGGTGGGTGCGAAAGCCTGGGCCAGCGTGGACCAGGCGTGCGACGCGGTGGTTCGAGTCGCGGAAACCGTGAAACCGCACCCGGCCAATACCCAGGCGATGAACCGCGGGTACCAAATCTATCGCCGGATTTATCCGGCGCTTCACTCCATATTTGCCGCGACGGAGACGGCCCCGGCTCGTTGATTCCGAAGGCCCGATCGGTCTGTTCCTACGCGCCGTGCGCGTACATGTCCCAGCCGAGATAGCGCAGCGAGGCTTCATGAACGGTGGAGGCTACGCTTGAGAAATTTGCCGCGACATGGTGTTCGAAGCCTTGCTCGCAGATATAGTGCAGCAGTTTCTGCAATCCAGGAATTTCCACGACTCCCGCGCCACCAAATGTTTCGAGCGGATCGTCTGTGAACCGGCCGCTTCCTGTGTAGCCGCGGATTTTGCCGTTCACGTCATCGGTTGAAAATCTCGCAAAGCTCATCGGGCCGGACTTTACGCGGCCCACACAAGTGCCGAAGGTATTGTCTTTGCCGACCGTTCCCGCGATGATTTCCTGGAAGTCCATCCGCACATCCTTAAAGAAATGTTTCGGAAGGTTGCTGCAGTGGAAGCAGACGGCTTTGTTCGGATCATTTCCGTAGTTGTTGTTCCAGTCGAGCAGGGCGCTGGGCGTTTCCGAAGCCAGTTGCAAGGCGTGCATACCGATCACACCGCAAACGTCCACCTCACAGGCGCTAGACAGTAACGAGTCGCTCATCATACTCATCACCGTGCAAGGCACAACGCCGAGGTTTTCTTCGAGCGAAGTCCAACACTGAACCGCACTGATCTGGACGTCGGCAGCCTTCATCCATTCGTCGACGACGGCCCCGAGCTTGGCCATTTTGAGGAGCGCGGCTTGAGGAACAGAACTCGTGGTCACGTACTTCTGGATGGACTGGAGCTTCTGGAGCGCGGCGTCGTCTGTATCTTTCATGCGAGCGATCCGGCCAAGCACCTCGGAAAGATCCAGCGTCTCGACAGAAATCCCATTGGCTTCGAGCAGCTTCTCGCTGTAGCGGACCGTGTTGAACGCAGCCGGGCGCGCGCCGATGGCGCCGACGCGCAAGTTGCGCAATCCCTTCACCACGCGGCAGACACCAGCGAACCACTCGAGGTCCTTCGCAAATTCCGGGCAATCCGGCGCTTCCGTGTGAAGTGAGGTAAGCGAATAGGGAATGCCGTACTGCCTGAGGTTGTTGCAGGCCGACATTTTCCCGCAAAAACTGTCGCGACGGTGCGTGATCCCCATCTTTGTGGGGGTGTCCGGGGTGGCCTGCACCAGGATCGGCACAGCCAGACGGGAAAGGCGCATGGTGTCTGCAATCGCGCGCTCGTCCCCGAAGTTCGGCAACGTGACGATTACGCCGTCGATCACGTCCGCCTTCGAACGGAACAATTCAGCGCAACGCTTCGCTTCCTCGTGGGTTTCTACCGCGCCGTACTTGCTTTGTTCGGCGCCCAGCGCGAGCACGTCTATTTCCGCCTTCTGTAGCGCTTGAATCATTTCTTCGCGGCCCGATTTCGCCAGGTGATCCGGAAAAAATCCGCGGTTCCCCACAATCAGGCCCATCGTCATTTTTCTTGCGTTTGCCATGACTTCTTCCGTTCCTTTCGAATATCTCTAGCGCCCTTTCCCGGGCGCAAAGTAGATCGAGTAGGCGGCTCCTAGCGCCGTGAGAATCCCGCCCCACCAGACGCTGGCGTGCAGGTCAAACAACACCACCCGTACTTCGGGCGGATGAAAGAGTTCGTAGATGCCCGCTCCGAGAATGAGCGCGCCATTTACCAGGAGCGAGATACCGATGAAAAACCAGATGGAGATTGAGCCGCCAGGTTTCATTGAACCTCACCAGAAGATAACGTTCAAGACAACGAATCCCACGCCGACAACCACGGCCCAGAACCAGGGCCGATGAAGCATCGAAACGTAACTCTCGGAGGGAATCTCGGTGACGCCGTAGACAAGGCCTTTGAGTTCCGACACCGGTTTCGGCTTGGTGAGCATACTGACGACGACCGTCACGAGGGCGGCCGTAAGGCCGGACCACAGCGCACGGTACATGTTTTCCGCCATGTCTCGCGCATACGGCGAGAGCGCGACGTAACGAAGCGCCGGTGGATCGATCTTCACCCAGGCCCACATGCCCACCGAGGCACAGGTGCCCGCGAGCAAGCCCCAGAAACCGCCGGCCGGCGTCGCGCGCGTCCACAACATGCCGAGAAGGACGGTAGCGAAGAGCGGGGCAATGAAGAAACTGAAAAGTGCCTGCACGTAATCCATGATGCTCTTGAAATCCATTACCAGATACGCCGTGCCGATGGA
>Ga0306926_10004629_pt1 | contig 14472 bp, 22 predicted proteins | sample flu12Cox44000178_FD_203759 | JGI IMG/M metagenome (GOLD analysis project Ga0306926, IMG submission 203759) | Lab enrichment of tropical soil microbial communities from Luquillo Experimental Forest, Puerto Rico - flux8day.12C.oxic.44.000.178 (v2)... | ecosystem: Environmental > Terrestrial >...
GTTTTCAGCTCCTTGGCTAAGGCGTTGTTGGACCATCCCTCCGCCGCTCCAAGGATAATCCGCGCCCGCAGCGCATGGCGCTGCTCCGTTCGCCCCGAACGGACAATCCTTTCCAGCTCAGCTTTGGCCTCAGCCGTTATCGCCAGTGCTGTGCTGCTTGCCCACATGCCACACAGCATAGCAGGTCCGACGCAATTGTAAAGCTTTGCATGAGACACTATACTAGAGGAGTATTCCAGCCGGGACATCGTGCGCGCTGTCGCCGGAAACCTCGCCGAGATCGGCATCGTCGGAGATGAAGTCAATCCTGCCAAAGAACTGCAAACTTTTCCGTTCGCCGAGGACCGGCTGGTGCTGATCGCGCCACGCGATCATGTGGTGAGCCGTCAACGGACGATCGCGTTTCGCGATGCCCTTGCCTATGACCATGTTGGCCTCCCTGCCGGGAATGCCCTCCAGGATCAGATGGAAGACCATGCGGCCCGCGCCGGCCGTCGCTTGAAATTGCGTGTCCGCCTTCCCGGATTCCATGCCGTTTGCCAAGTGGTTGGCCGCGGGATTGGCGTGGCTGTGGTTCCGGCAGCGGCTGCCCGCCGATACCAACGGTCCACGGCGATCCGGATCCTCCCGCTCGTCGACACCTGGGCGCCGCGTCGCCTGACTATCTGCGTCCGCAGCCTCGCCGCCTTGCCTGCCCACGGGCAAAAGCTCGTCGAGCACCTCCGGGCACGAGGGCAGGAGTAACTGGCCGTCTTAGTTTCTACCGAAGTCACGGTTCGCCACTTCCGCATTGTCCAGGATCGCACGGCCGACAACGTTCAATCGTCGATCGACCTTCTGATGCGGAACGGCACCCATCACCAAAGCGATTTTCCTCGCCCTCGCCTCCATGGTCGGGTTCGGCGCCGGCTTCGTGCTCACCCAATTCGGATTGCGGTGGATGCTCCCCTGGCTGGGCGTAGCGATCAGCGTTCCGACCTCGACGCTGCTGTTTTGGTGTCTCGCCCCGTTTTTTGTGGACCCGAGCCATGGCAATGTGAAAGCCATCGTTTTGTTTGCATGTGTTGGGCTGTTCTTCCCGGGAGCCGCCGCGCTGCTGAATTTCGAATCCAATCGTTTACTGGGCGCGAATATCGCGGGCGCGCTCAGCAGCATGACGCCGGTGTTAGCCGTTCTCCTCGCAATCGTCATCCTCGGTGAGCGCATTCGTGGTCCTCAACTGCTCGCCTTGGCGGCAATCGGTGTCGGCATCAGTTTGATGTACCGGGTCCAGGTGAACCTGTCCGCCTGCGCGCTCTGGCTGATGGCACTCCCGTTGGCCTCGGCGGCTATTCGTGGGGTGGTCCAGCCGATCGTCAAATTCGGTTTTCAATGGTGGCCGAACCCGCTAGCTGCCGTGGTCGTCGGCTACACGGTTTCCTCGGCTGTGCTCATCTTCTCGGCGCTGGCGCGTGCCGGCGGAACGATCCCCGAAATCGATCACCGCGGCGCGCTCTGGTTTGCCGCGGTCGGCCTATGCAACGGTCTTTCTGTCCTGGCGATGTACGCTGCCCTCGAATACGGGCCGGTTACGATCGTCTCACCGCTGATCGCCGGCTATCCTTTGGTGACCCTGCTGCTGAGCCGTGCCTTCCTGAGGAAGGAGGATGTGGGTCCCCAGCTGATCGTCGGCGTCGCCGGCGCGGTCTGCGGCGTCGTGTTGCTGCTCGTAACGTAATGCCAGCGAGTTTGGCAGGCCACTCGTCCAGAAGAGCTGCCTGTTCGGCGCGACGTCACGTACTAGACCGCAGGGCCCCTTTTTCGCCCCTGAATTGCTGTTGCTTGATGTGCCGCAAGGCGCACGCCATACCTCTGGCCGAGCGTGACAAGTAGACCAATCTATATAAATTGGAACCTATGCAAAGCAGGCGGCCGACAGCAGAGCAGGGCGAAGATGACCCTCGCCACCCTGGATTTGCTCCGCGGCTCTCTCTGGTGCCGGCATTAACAGTATCGTCGCGGTAAGCGGCGCCCCGAAGGGCTCACTCTATCATTTCTTCCCCTCGGGCGAGCATGGGCTTCTCGCAGCTGCACTCAAGGAAGCCGAGCAGACTGTTGGCGACGAGTTCAGACGAATCTTCAGTGAGACGACGCCGGTGTCACAAAAGGGTCGTAGCCTCCTCGACAGCACGGGTGAGCGGGCAGAAGAGACTAGACAGCCTGCCTTAGTTTTTCCCAAAGTCTGGGTTTGGCACTTCCGCATTGTCTACGAGCACACCGCCGACGATCTTCGATGATGCCTAATGGTATCGGTCGGATTTCGGTCCGACCGCGTTCTCAGGGCGGGGTGAAAGTCCCCACCGGCGGTGATGGCGAGCGCTCGCCAAAGCCCGCGAGCGCTCGCCGCGCAATCGGCGGGGTCAGCAGATTCGGTGCGATTCCGAAGCCGACGGTTATAGTCCGGATCGAAGAGAACGGGAAGGTTTGGCGCACGCATGGCGTGTCGTCCCTTGAGGCCCGTACGCCCTGATTCTGGTCTTTTGGGATGGGGAGCAGCCATGAATCAGAGTCGCAACCAAGCCACCGCGGAACATCGCAACACGCGCCGGATTGCCTTCGTGCAAGCCTGCTGGCACAAGGAGATCGTCGATCGATGCCGCGTGTCGTTCACCGCCGAAATCGCCAAGCACGGGTTCGGCGACGGCGACATTGACTTTTTCGAGGTGCCGGGATCTTTGGAGATACCGCTGCACGCGTTGCTGCTCGCGGAGAGCGGGCGCTATGCCGCGATCATTGCTGCCGGTTTCGTCGTCGATGGCGGCATCTACCGGCACGAGTTCGTCGCCGATGCCGTCATCAGCGGGCTGATGCGGGTTCAGCTCGACACCAAGGTGCCGGTCATATCGGCCGTCCTGACGCCCCAGACCTTTCATGAGCACGACGAGCACAGGAAGTTCTTCCACGACCACTTCGTCGTTAACGGCGCCGAGGCGGCGGCGGCTTGCGCCGCAACCGTCGACAAGGTCGGGCGCCTGCTATCGCCGTCCTGAAGCAGACGGCAGGCACCGCTTGCGCCGCTTCAGCATTCAGCCGGACAATGGAGCTTGATCTGCGCCCACACCTCGCGCGGTGACCTCCAGATGTCCCGGCGCGGCCACGACCGGAGCGCGAAATGACGCATTACCACGGTCTCGATTGGCTTGCCATGAGCCTGACGTTTTGTGCGATTTATTTGTTAGGTAATAAAAGCCGTATCGGCTTCACGGTGATGATGCTCGGCAATCTTCTTTGGTGCGTAATTGGGTTGTGGGCTGGTAGCTACGCGATGGTCGTCGCGAATCTCGGCTTCTTCTCCATGAACGTGCGCGGTTTCGTCAGATGGGCCCCCGCGGGCGACACCGGCAAGCCGGGGTGAAACCACTCCACGCCTGCTGGAGCCGATTTGGCCTGTAAGTGGAGGTCTGACCACGATGCCGCCGGTCTTGACGGAGAAGGCTAGTGACTGCCGCGTCGAATTCATCCGCATTATGACGGCAACACGCAGAGTTTGTGCACACCCGGAGCGGGCCATGTGGAAACTGACAAATTGCGGCTTGGCACTCCCTCCAAAGCTTTTCCAATTCATGAAAATTGTAAATCACTAACAAATCCAAGTCTTGCTAGATGACCTGATGGTCAAGCAGGGGGGAGGGAGGCGAGCTCGAGGTGCAGCCGACATCGGGGCCAACAGGCCACAGCCCATCCACGACGCCGCGCAACGGCATTGTCGAGATCGCCGGCCCGGAACGAGCGCCGTTCAACAAAATCGTCGCCCGCTATCTGAAGGCGGTCGGCGACCCGCGTGACGTTGTGCGCGACCCAGAGGCTCGATATTGGGGCGGCCGGGTCGAGGAGCGTTCACTGGTGCGGTTGGGCGAGGCGCGCCTCTGCCGCATTGGTTTGGAGGAATGGCTTCGCCGCTCACGCGCAGGAGCCTGATCCTGCGTCCGCCAGCCCCCACCCTGACCCTCCCCCGCTTGCGGGGGAGGGTCAGGGTGGGGGCATCGAAGGACAGGGCCTCCCGATGAAATGGATCCTCTATGCGCTGCTTGTCCCCACCCTGCCGTTGGCAGCGTCCTCGCGGATGCGCCGAAGGCGAAGAACGCCAAGGTGACCCTGGTCTACCAGCACGAGCTGCCGAACGTCCCCGGCAAGAGCATCAAGGGCGTGCTCGTCGAATACGGCCCGGGCGGCTACTCGCCAGGCCACACGCATGCCAAATCCGCCTTCATCTACGCGACTGTGCTCGAGGGAGCGATCCGCAGTCAGGTCAACGACGGACCGGTGACGACCTACAAGGCCGGACAGAGCTTCCCCGAGCTGCCCGGCGACCGCCACGGCGTCAGCGCCAACGCCAGCGAGACGAAGCCGGCCAAGCTCCTCGCGGTGTTCGTGGTGGACACGAACGAGACCGAACTGACGATCCCGTTTGGGAACTGAGGTCATGGTCATAGCATCGGCTGTTCGAACAGCCGATGCTATAGCCTCCATTATAAACTCGCGGGAAGCTCGGACACCTTTCCTTGCTTGCGTTCGGAATATACCACGTTTTTCTGTGGTTGGCCTTGTGGAGTTGTGGGCGACGCGCCGGCGTCGTCCAAGCGCAGCGCCAGATCCACAGAGTTCATTTCGACCGCCCACGCCGCCGCCGAAGTTTCGTAGCCCAAAGCCTGGTGTCCGGCGCTCATTGTAGAAACGGAACCATTGGCCGATGCCGATGCGCCCCACGTGACCATTGGCATAGGCCTTCAGGTGCACTTCTTCGTGCTTCAAGCTGCGCCACAGCCGGATCAATGGTTATAATTTAGCGCCCGAGGAACCCTGCGTCTTTTCAACTCAGCCGTGTGTATCTGTTTAGAAGCGGTCGCGCTCAATTCTTGTAGAGCGTCTTGGTGGACTGGTGCATCTTGATTGCCAAAGGCGGCGCCACGTATTTGTCGGTGACCACCTCGATATACACCCCTGTGCCGCAGGATTGCGCCTTGGCAAGGGCGGCATCGAGTTCGGCGCAGGTAGTGACGCGCGCAGTGAACCAGCCGTCACAGCCCAGCGCCTGCGGCAACAAGTGATAATGCCACTGTGCAAGGTCGTTGTAGTAGATGTCCGGATCCCTGCACAGCAGACGCTCGATCAAGTAGCCATTGTTGTTCAGCACAAAGATGATCGGCTTCAAACCGTAACGATGAAACTGGCTCAGCTCCTGCGCAGTGAGCTGGTGCGAGCCCTCGCCCGTGATCAGCACGGTGCGGCGGGCCGGTGCGGCCAGTGCCGCGCCGAAAGCGGCGAGTGTGGCCCAGCCGATCGCGCCCCAGAGCGTCTGGTTATGGAACGTCGAACCTTTCGGCATCAATGCAAAGGCGAGCCCAAGCGCGTTGGTTCCCGTCTCGGAGATCAGGATGTCGTTCGGTTTCAGGAAGCGACCCCAACGGGGATAAAGAGCTTCCGCCGTTATCTTATCCGAACCATGGCCTTGCGGATCGCCCAGTTCGGATGGCTTCAGCCCTTTGACGTCGGTCCGCTTTGGCAACCTCTTGGCCAACGCCGTCAGCACGTCCTTCATCTCGACATTCTCGTACCCAGCATTGCCGACACGGGTGTGGTGGTGCATCACATTGATGGTCTTCGACCTATCGAGCCGCGCCGTGAAAGCTCCGGTATTGAAGTCGCTGGCGAGAGCGCCGATACCGAGCACGCAGCCGGCGCCTTCGACGAAAGCGCGCACCTCCTCCTCCGCCAGGGCGCCGTCATACATCCCGATGTAATTCGGATGCGTCTCATCGAGCGTGGACTTGTCCATCATCATGGTAGCGAACGGCAGACCGGAGGATCCCGGGCAAGATGCAGGCGGTCTTCGTCCGGGCTACTGCGTCCACGATCGCACTCACAGCACTTTCGAGGGAAGCCGGATCGCTCTGAGGTGCAGCGAGCGGCTGCATACTGCCAGTCGTTGGCTGGCCCGCGACATCGCTGGGGAAGGCCATGTACACCGGACGGCGATGGTACAGCGCAGCGGTGATGAGCCGTTCCGTCTCAGCGATGCAATTCTCTGGCGTGATGACGGTACGCGCGCAGACCGCCGGCGCGGTCATCTGGTAAAACAAGTCGAACTCTCTGTTCCCCAGAGTATGATGCACTACTGCGCGAGCACGCTGCGTGGCAGGCTCGGTTGGCCGGTAAGGTGGAATACCGGCAGATGTTCGGCGTAGGCTCCGGCGATGCCGCCGAGGGCATTGAGTTCACCGGGGCCGTAAGTTGTGTTGAGCGCCGCCAGTCCTTTGACACGGGCGTATCCGTCGGCCGCGTAGGCGGCATTGAGCTCGTTGCATGAGCCGATGAAGCGCAGTTCTTTGTCCTCACAGATCTGATCGTTGATCGGGAAGGCGAAATCGCCGGGCACGCCGAAGATGTCGGTGATCCCGAGTTGGCGCAGACGCGACAGAACGTATTGAACAGTCGTTTGGGGCATCTCTAACTCCTCCTGTGTCGCGATTGTTCGTCCCTGAACGTCGCATCGCGCCGAACATGGCGGTTCACGTGCTGAAATGGGCAGGCGCTAGCCCGCAATCTGGTTTAACCGACATTCGCCAGATACCCGGCGGTTTCGAGGCCAGGATCGCGCTTGGGGATGACTTGGGCAAGGGCAAATCGCCGTCGCCGCGGGCAAGAGGCGATTGAAGCTGGCAGCTGATAGCAGCGCCGACCGTGCCGCGTTTGTTCGCGCCGGGCGTACCTCTCGCCCAGTAGCGGCGTCAACAGCATCACCGGCGAGGCCTCAAAATGCCATGGCCGGAGCGCAGGTGGTGATCGACCTCAGCAACTCGCCGTCATTTGAAGACAAGGCGGTGCTGGAATTCTTCGAGACCTCCGGCCGCAACCTTCTCGCGGCGGAGGCCGCCGCCGGCGTCCAGACCATGTCGCGCTATCCATCGTCGGTATCGACCGGAGCGACAATGGCTATCTCCGCGCCAAGGTCGCCCAAGAGAAACTGATCGAGACCTCCGGCATCCCCTACACCATTATCCGCGCGACCCAGTTCCTGGAATTCCTCGGTGGCATCGCCGATTCAAGCGCGGATGGAAATATCATCAGGCTTCCGCCCGGCCTGTTCCAGCCCATCGCGGCGGACGACGTTGCTCCCATCGTCACCGAGCTGGCGCTCGCGTCGCCGCGAAGCGGCATCGTCGAGATCGCCGGCCCGGAACGAGCACCGTTCAACGAAATCGTCACCCGCTATCTGAAGGCGGTCGGCGACCCGCGTGAGGTGGTGAGCGACCCCGAGGCCCGATACTTCGGCGGCCGGGTCGAGGAGCGCTCACTCGTGCCGTTGGGCGAAGCGCGCCTCGGCCATATCGGTCTCGACGAATGGCTCCGCCGCTCACAGGCAAAAGCCTGATCCTGCATCCGCCAACCGAAGGATTGAGCTCCATGAAACGGATCCTCTGTTCGCTGCTGGTCGCCACCCTGCCGTTCGGCAGCGTCCTCGCGGATGCGCCGAAGTCGAAGAACGCCAAGGTGACCCTGGTCTACCAGCACGAGCTGCCCAACGTTCCCGGCAAGAGCATCAAGGGCGTGCTCGTCGAATACGGCCCGGGCGGCTACTCGCCCGGACATACGCTGCCAAATCCGCGTTTATCTACGCGACGGTGGTCTCGCTGGCATTGGCGCTGACGCCGTGGCGGTCGCCGGGCAGCTCGGAGAAGCTCTGTCCGGCCTTGTAGGTCGTCGCCGGTCCGTCGTTGACCTTACTGCGGATCGCCCCCTCGAGCACGATGTGCTCATCAACAGCGCCGGCATTAATGGCAAGCCGGGTCAGACCACCGGGAATGTCGATTACATTTCCTGGGCGCAGGTGCTGGATGTCAATACGATGGGGCCGCTTCGGGTTACCGAAGCTCTGGTCGACTACATTGCTCGGAGCAAACGGAAGCTTGTCGTGACCATCACCAGTGGGATGGGTTCCCTTGCCGATAACACCTGGGGCGGGTCTATCGCCTAACGCAGCTCGAAGGCGGTGGTGAACATGGTAATGCGCAGCGCGGCGATCGACCTTGCTCCGCGCGCCATTTCCTGCGTCCTTGTCCACCCTGGCTGGGTACGCACAGAATGGGTGGCACCGCCGCCTCTCTCTCGGCCGAGGAGAGCGTGACGGCCCTCAGGCGACTTATCGAAACCTTTGGCCCTGCGCAGTCTGGAAAATTCTTTCACTATAATGGGCGGGAGTATCCGTGGTGAGCCTCGGCCGGCTGGGGCAACGACTGGACGAGGATACAGCGCAGCTGGTTCGAGCAGGCGCTCGGGAACAGGATGTGGGGCGACGATCCCGAGACGGTCGCCTCGTACTCTCTGGCGCCGTGCGAATCGGCCCGCCCGCCCGTGACGGGCGGCTGGCGGCTGGCGAGCGGATACTCGGCGCCCTACAGGCGTTGCGGGTCGATCGAGATCGAAGCCGGAAGGTCGCTGCCGACGAAAATCGGCCGGAGGATGTGCGACTGAAACCGCCATAGCCGGTCGTCGCCAAGCGCGCATTGCGCCTCGAAATCCGCAATCATCGCGGGCGGCCTCACCCACTGAAACGGGGGGCGGCCGTCGGCTCGGTAGAGGCTCATCACCCCGACCGTCAAGGCGCGCCGCGCGTCGTTCCGGAACACCCGGAGATTGCCGACTAGATGACGCGTGGTGGTGTTGCCGCGCTGCCGGCGTCGGGCATAGAAAGCGCGGATTTTCTCCGCTCCTTCAAACCGGTTGTGGCCGACGGCGTAGAGCGCCTCCGGCAAATAAAACTCGTGCGCCTGGCTGCCGCCGTTGTTATCCACGTCGGCCCAGTAATTGGTCATAAGCCGATTGAGCGCATACCACAACGCCAGATCATCGGTATCCAGCATTTGCTTTGCGATCCTCCCAGAGATGGGCGACATCTCCCGGTTTTCTCGGACGGTGAGTGTCGCTCACAGCGTTCCCCCAACCTGTTTGCGCCGGTTCGGGCGTGGCGTCAATCGGCGTGGCGACTCTCCCTACGAAAAGCGAGCTTCGCTATTGCCGCCGGTCTGCATCGCGCTCGGCCGCCGCGCCCGCGATGTCGCCTGTACCGCGCTGGCCGGCCGGGTGTCGAGCGGCCGTGCCAGGGCATCGATGCGGGCACAGAGAGGTCCATAGCCGGCGGTGCATTCACCGCAGCCAGTTCGTAGGACAAGCACGATGACGCTCGATCAATCTCTGGCCGCTTCGATCAGCAGCGAGCGAAACCAGGATTGCGCCGGTTCGCTCGTGGCACGCCGGTGCCAAGCCATCGAGACGGGCACGGAGAGATCGATCGGCAGCGGCATGATCTCGATCTCGGCTATCGCGGCAATTTGCTGAGCAGTGCGTCGCGGCACCGTGGCGACGAGATCGGACGCCGCGAGCGCGACCGGCAAGGCCAGATATGTTGCGACCAATAGCGCGATCCGGCGCTTCAACCCGAAATCGGCAAGGGCACGATCGACCGCGCCGCTGGTATCGCCGCGCGGCGATACGAGGACGTGGTTGAGCGCCGCATAGGCTTCGAGCGACAGCGATTGCGCCGCGAGCGGATGACCCCGGCGCGTGACCAGCACGAACGGGTCGCGCAGCAGCATCATCGAATCGATATGCCCCGGCAACGCGCGCAAATGTGCTACTGCGACGTCGATCGCGCCGCTATCGAGTTGCTCGGCGGCTTCGGCGCCGGTCAGCGGCGTCAGGCGCAAAGTCGCCTTGGGGGCTCGTCTAGCAAATGTTTCGGCAAGACCCCCGACGAGTGCCACCTCGGCATATTCGGCCATACCGGCGGTAAAGATACCGGCACTTTTCGCCGGATCGAAGCCGACGCCGAGGTTGAGAGCCGCCTCGATATGCTCGATCGCGGCCGAGACAAGAGGGGCGATCTCGCGCGCGCGAGCGGTTGGCTCCATGCGATTGGGAGTGCGGACGAACAGATCGTCGGCAAAGAGGCTTCGCAGGCGAGAGAGCGCATGGCTCATCGCCGGCTGCGACAGACCGATGCGGCCTGCGGCACGGGTCACGGCGCGTTCTCTGATCAGCGCGTCGAAGGCTTTCAGCAGGTTGAGGTCGACGGCGCGAATATCCATGAAACGAATATATAGCATATTATCAATCGATTTGATACATAAAGGCGCGGGCTCTATCTATGCCGAGAAGCGTGGGGCCAAGGTCGGGCGCCGGCTTCACCCGCGAACATTAGCAGGAGGAACCTCAATGACCGAACTCAATGGCTATCACGCCCATGTCTATTACGATCCAACGACCCGGCCGGTCGCCGAACGGCTGCGAGACACGATGCTCGGCAAGTTCGCCGTCAAACCCGGAGCCTTCAGTGACGAGCCGATAGGCCCGCACCCGATCTCGCAGTTCAGCGTCATCTTCCGGACCGAAGAGTTCCAGAACGTCGTGCCGTGGCTGATGCTCAACCGCGAGGGCCTCGACGTTCTCATCCATCCGTTGACCGAAAGCTCCTACGACGACCACAGCAAGAACGCGCTTTGGCTCGGGACGCCGGTACCGATGCGGCTCGAAATTCTGCGGCCAACCTATCGCACCGAGCTGCTGCCGGGCGCCTCGGCCCACTCGGCCTAAGAGGGGCGATCAGCGCCCTTTGCGGAGCCGGGCTCGTCTTCTGCGCCGCCGCGCGGCGCGGCAAGCGCGAGAATCCGGATCGGGTACCTCAACTTGCGGAGGCGTACCTTGAGGCCGCAGTCCCGACTTGCGACTGGAACGCAAAAGAAATTGCCGGCAATGTGAAGCAGCTCACACGAAGGATATTGAGCCGCACTGGAACGGCTTCTTCGCTGTCGAGGGCGTAATGTCGACAAAGAATCTTTGGAACAAGACTATGCCGAGGGTCGAGCTGGATCAGGGGCGCGTGATGCCCGCCTTCGGCTCGATCAGATCGAACGACTGGCCGTACCCCCTTCGGCTGAAATGTCAAGCTCGTTCGGTCAGCGGTCGATCACTCCATCAACCTCGTCAGAATCGGATGGACAGCGAGGATGAAAGGCGTCTCCTGTCGCCTTTACCTGCCCGCGAAGAAGGAAAGTCGACGCTTCCCCAATCGGGGTTGTCAACAGCCGAAGCGGCGGCGACGCTGCTGGTAGGAGCGGATCGCGCGCAAAAAATCGATCTTGCGGAAGGCCGGCCACAGCACGTCGGTGAAATAGAACTCGCTGTGGGCGCTCTGCCACAGCAGAAAACCGGACAGGCGGATCTCGCCGCTCGTGCGGATGATCAGGTCGGGATCGGGCAAGCCGGCGGTATAGAGATGCTTGGCGATCGCCTCTGGGGTGACGCCCGCGACCGCCTCCGCCAATGTCGCTTCGTCGTCGGCCATGCCGTTGAGCAAGGCGCGAACCGCATCGGCGATCTCCTGGCGGCCGCCGTAAGCGACCGCGACATTGAGCTCGAGACCGTCATATCCGGCAGTCGCACGCTCGGCCGCCGCAATCGCGGCGAGGACCGGCTCGGGCAGCATCGCTCGGCAGCCGATGGCACGCACCCGCACGCGCCGCCGGTGGATCGCCGGGTCACAGGCCAGCGCCGTCAGCTTGGCCTCGACCGACCCGAGGATCCCCGAGACTTCGGCAGCCGGCCGGCGAAAATTGTCGGTCGAAAAGACCCACAACGTCACCGTGGGAATGCCGAGCTCGACACACCAGTCGAGAACCTCGTCGAGCTTGTTGGCGCCGAGATCGTAGAGCTCCCGTGGCTCGGTGATCCCGAGAGAGCGGCCGTGCCGCCGATTGCCGTCGAGAATGATGCCGATGTGGCCAGGGGTCGGCTGCGCTTTAACGTGGCGGGCGAGCCGCCGCGCATAGAGGTAATAGAGAAGGCGGAACATGGGCGCCAACGGAACTTCCCCTGAAGCGCCAGATTACGGGCACAGCCGTCACCCCCGCGTCCCGGGCGCCCGAATGTCAATGCGCCAAAAATATGGCGAACCGATGACCAAATCTGAATCTAACCTGTGAGCAGGGGGCCCGCACCCTTCCGTCGCTGAGATTGCGTTCAATGGCGGTGGCGGGCGGTTTGCGGCTGATAGCGCAGGCTGATCGATCCGATGCCGGCCGCGACGTTGAGCCCGGTATTGCCTTCGAGGCTGACCGGCTGCAGCGAGATCGTGCTGTTGGAGCCGCCGACCAGCACATTGGCGCCGGCGCCCACCCCGACAGTGGCGCTGCCGGTGGCGCCGACATAATTGCCGTTCAGCGCACCGGGTCCCAGATTGGCGGTCGGCGCGAAGACCGCCCACACCAGCACGCCGCCTTGCGTATAACCGATGTCGACACCGAATTTGTTGACCGTGCCGGCGTAAAACTCGGCACGCCCCGGCGCTGGCGCAAAGGTGCAGCGGAGCGCCTTCGACGAGCCGAAGACAAACCCCCAGCCGCTGGCGACATTGCAGGTCAATGTCCCGACGCGCACGCCGCCCTGGGCCTGCGCCGGCGCTGAAAGGCCGGCCACCAAGCTGACCAAACCGATCGCCAAGCAAAGCTTCTTGAGCATTTCATCGGCCTTTTCGCAGTGAGTGCCTCGTCAACAACCCTTACCGATCGCCGCGGCAGCCGCAATCGATATGGAAGATTCGGGCGGCGGTTTCGCCGAGGATGGCGCGCCGCTCGGCGTCGGTCAGTGAGGTCTCGTCGACGATCCGCCTCGGTTCGGGGTCGCCGATTGGAAACGGGTAGTCGGAGCCGAGCATTACTCTGTCCGCGCCGGCGACATCGCAAAGAAAACGCAACGCCCTTGGCTCGAACAACACGGTGTCGAAATAGAGCCGCCGGAAGCCGTCAAGCGGATCGGGGTATTCCGCATGAAGCGCCCGGTTGCGGCTTAGCCGGCCGAGCGCGTAGGGCACGGCGCCGCCGCCATGCGAGACGACGAGGGTGACGCCTGCAAACCGCGTGAGGTGGCCCGAGAAGAACAGCCGCGCCATCGCGATCGTCGTATCGGTCAGGCGACCGACCGCGTTCAGGAGATCGTACCCGGTCAGCCGCTCGTCGCCGCAGATGTACATCGGATGAAGGAAGATCGTCGCGCGGCGCGCCGAGGCGATCTCCCAGAACGGGTCCAGGTCGGGATCGTCGAGATTCCCGCCCACGCCCTTTGGCTGGGTTCCGATCATCGCGCCCGTGAAGCCTTTGTCGAGCGCCTCCTCGAGCACGCGCGCCGCGAGTGCACCATCCTGCAACGGCACGGTGGCGAGCGGCGTCAACGCGGTCAGCGCAGCGGCGTCTTTCGTCAGGTGCTCGTTGAAGCAGCGCGCCCAGTCGGCACCCTCCTCGCCCGGCAGCTCATAGCCATAGACATCGGTCCAGCCGCCGACTACCTGATGGTCGACACTGTGCGCTCGCCAGCCATTCGCGACGGTGCGCCAGATCGCTCAGCCGCGACGCGATCGGCCGAGTCGGCGCCTCGCCGGCAAACGCCATCTTGATCGTGCCTGTGTCGGCAAGCAGCCGGACCGAAGGAAACAGCCGCCGCTCGCTGCGCAACATCTCGATCAGGCTGCCCGGTACGACATGGGCGTGGGTGTCGATGACCATCGTTGTTCTCCGCCCCCGAGAGACGATTGGATAGGATCTCGCCGAGTTGCGGCGCGACTAGTAGACTGAGACAGGCTGGCCTATCCGGGAGAGGATCGCAATGCCCCAGGCAAAGACCCAGCGCGGCGAACCGCCGCGCTTCGAAGAGCTTCAGGCGCGCGCCGAGGCGCTCGTCCCGGTGCTCCGCGAACGCGCTCCGCGGGCGGAAAAATTGCGCCGCCTGCCGGACGAGACGATTGCCGATCTGCATGCGAGCGGCCTTTTTCGGGTGCTGCAGCCGGCCCGGGTAGGGGGCAGTGAACTACCCTATCGCGCGCTTTTCGAGCTGACCGCGGTGATCGGGCAGGGGTGCGGCTCGACCGCCTGGGTGCTGGGCAATCTCGCCGCTCATCATTGGTTGCTCGGCATGTGGCATCCCGAAGCGCAGGAGGAAATCTGGGGCCAGTCGCCCGACAGCCTGATCAGCTCGGCCTTGGCGTTCGCGCGCGGCCGCGCCCGGCGCGTGGAAGGCGGTTACCGGCTCAGCGGACGCTGGCCGTTTTCGAGCGGGATCGATCCCTCGACCTGGAACATATTCGGCGCCATCGTCAACGATGAGGAGACCGGGCAGAGCGAGCCGCGTATGTTCTTGGTGCCGGCCAGCGATTATACAATCATCGATACTTGGCAGGTGATCGGCCTTGCCGGCACCGGCAGCAACGATGTCGAAGTCGTCGATGTCTTTGTTCCGGCCTATCGGACCCTGTCCACCGAGCGGATCAGGGGCGGCCCCAATCGGGGCAGCGAGCTCAACCCCGGGACATTGTACAAGCTGCCGGCCGTCAGTCTGTTCGCCTGTGCGGTCGCCGGCGTCTCACTCGGCATCGCCCGCGGCGCGATC
>Ga0306926_10004631_pt1 | contig 14468 bp, 10 predicted proteins | sample flu12Cox44000178_FD_203759 | JGI IMG/M metagenome (GOLD analysis project Ga0306926, IMG submission 203759) | Lab enrichment of tropical soil microbial communities from Luquillo Experimental Forest, Puerto Rico - flux8day.12C.oxic.44.000.178 (v2)... | ecosystem: Environmental > Terrestrial >...
TCTGCGCGGCCAGATGGTGCGGATACCAGGTGTCATCGCTGTCCAGGAACGCGACGAACTCCCCGCGCGCGTGTCGCATAGCGGTATTTCGCGCGGCCGCAGCTCGCTTGTTTTCCTGCTTGAGGTACACAAGCCGATCGTTGTCTTGATCATTGTTGTACCGATCCAGGTAAGGCTGCAACACTCCTTCGAGCTGGGGCGTATCCGGAGAACCGTCGTTGACCACGACCACCTCGAAATCCGAATAGGTCTGCGCAAAGACAGAGTCCAGGCACGCGGCGATCAAATCGGCGGTCTTGTAAGCCGGAATGATCACGCTGACCTTAGGGGCCGGATTGATCCCGGTTGCTGGCCTTTTCATGCAACCTGCGCTGAGAACCACGTTAAAAGTCTCCTCAGGAACTGTGAAACACCAGTTCCTGCTCCCCAGCGAGAATGTGATTGACCGCCTCGACTCCCATCAAAACCGAGTGGTCCATGTTGCCGATTTCATACCGCCAGGCGCCAAAACGGCCGCGCGAATAGACTCCTTTTTCAAGCAATGCCGGTTGTAGGACCGCCAGTGCCCGGTCGCGGCCAAGCGTCGGAATTGGATACGAGTAACCGACAGTGCGGTGATAGCGCGAGACCACGCGGGCCCGGTCCGACTCTTCCAGGATATTGGTTCGGATCAGCTGCGTCGTTACCTGATCGAGTATTTTTTGTGGGTCGGGCGATTCTCCCACCCGGAATGACATCTCACACATCACGGAACTGTAATGCTCGGTATCGCCGTTCGGAACGTTGAAGGGCGAGTAGTTGGAAAAATGGGTGAGGCGGTAGCAGGGCATCTCCGGATCGGTGAAATAAATCCAGCATTTACTGGTCTCGATCTTCTTCTTCACGCCGAGCCCGACTACCAGCAGATTGTTGTGCTCCAGACCCTGCGAGGCATCGAGGAGCCGGTTATCCGCCGGCCTGAGCATCCTGGTCAGCAGATCGAGAGGGGTGGTCGAGATCAACACGTCGTAGCTGTCACCCGTGCCATCGGCGAACGAAACCCGGCGGCGTTCGACGTCGACTTCCACCAGCTGTTTTCCGGTCTGAATTTTCTTAGTGAAATAGGCGGCGATCCGGCGGTAAATCTCGCCCGTTCCGCCGCGCAGCGGAAACTTGAATTTGCTGTTCGGACCCCATGCTACATCGTCGCGCTCGTAGAGAACGTTCTCCAGGAGCCGCTTGAAATCCAGCACCGCGACGCGGTCGGCGATCCAGGACTTGGACATTTGTTCGAGCGGTGTCGTCCAGACCTTGGAGTTGTAGGGAAACATGAAGGCCTCGGCGATGCCCTCGCCAAACGTGCCGAGGATCCAGTCGCGAAGGTTACCGGCTGCCCGGGCGTTTCCATTGGCGGCAGCTTTGGCCGCGCCGACCAGGCAACTGACCTGAACATCTTTCGGCAGGTAGCGCAGATTGCTCTGAAAGGGATACGGCACCCAGGATTCGCCTTTGACAATCCAGCTCTCGCGGACGCGCTTGTGCACCTCTTCGCCCAGAACCTGGTCGATCAATCTGTCGAAGTAAGGGTAGTGCGAAAAAATGACGTGACCGCCTTCATCCCAGACGAATCCGTGCTCATCCAGGTGGGAAGTGGCGTGGCCGCCGACGTAGTCGGACTTCTCGTAGAGGACCCAATTCTCATAGCCCAGCTCGTGAAGCCGGTAGGCCGCGCCGAGTCCGGTCGCTCCCGCTCCTATGATGACAACTTTCTTATCCGCCACAGGAAATCCAGGTTGGGGGACAATCAAATCCTAGCATATGGTTTTTTACATACGGGATTTCCCGTACGAGGCAGGCCGCTGCCCGCCGCAGCGCGCGTGCCCACGACAATAGCTTCAATTGCTCATACGGTAGCAGGGATTCAGCAGCTCCTGACCCCGAGGAACTCGCCTGCGTCGCGAGCGAGCGATGTGCAGACGCACGCACCATCCTGCTCGCTGGGCGAGCGCCTGGCAGACGCGACGCGCGAACGCATCCGCCTGACGCTGCTGCTGAAGAACTGCCTCGTCTTTTGAGGTAACGTCGCACTGTTGAGAGTGAGGGAGGCGCGGCATCGAGCGTAAGCGGGAACGTTGCGCCGGGGATTGCCCGGCAGGCGTTGCTTCGAGTGTCCCCTCGGATGTGTACTGTCGTGTCGAGCTTGGTAGCGTAGGTGCCCGGTGTCAGGAATAGCATGTGCCCAGTGTCGGCGATAGTAGGCGCTCAGTATCAGCAATGTCTTACTTTCTTGACCGGCGCCGTAAGCTAAGCTCAGTACCAGTCCACGTTCGCAGTTTGCGCTCGAGGGAAGACTGCTGGGTGCGGCGGGAGGGATCCAGTGTTATACGGCATCAACTGCACCGGGCTAGCGCGTAGTGCGGAATCCGCGGGAAATCGACCGCCCAAGGTCAGTGTGATCATTCCGGCATACAACACCGCCGGCTACATTGGAGATAGCCTCGAATCCGTGCTGGCACAGACCTTTCGAGATTACGAAGTCATCGTGGTCAACGACGGCTCGCCTGACACCGTGGAGCTGGAGCAGGTCATCCGCAAATACCAGAACCAAATCTGCTACATCAAACAGCAGAATAAGGGGCCTTCGGCGGCCAGGAACACGGGAATCCGCAGCGCTCGAGGTGAATTTCTCGCCTTTCTCGACAGTGACGACATTTGGCTGCCGGACTTCCTAGCCGAGCAACTGCAGTTCTTTGCGGAGAATCCCTCCATAGACATGGTGTGCGCGGATTGCGTTCACTTCGGCAACCCGGAGTTGGACGGCACGTCGTGGCAGGCGCTCGATCCTATCGAAAATCCAGTAACCTTCGAGAAGATCCTGCCGACCCACGGTGGTGCTTTTGCCTCGTTCGTCGTTTTGCGAAGAGAAACCGTTCTGAAAATAGGCAGTTTTGATGAGGCCTTGCGCCTGCTCGAAGATTATCACTACTGGCTGACGTTCCTTTATCGCGGTGGCAGGATGGCCTACCTGCACAAGGTTCTAGGGAAGAGAAGAATTCACGGGGGTAGCGCCACCTACAACCTGGACGTTGTTCATCACGCGATCAAAGCTCTCCGGAGGCTCCAGGGTATCTTGGACCCTGTCGACCGAGAGGCTGCCCTGGTGCAGAAAGAAATCACTATCGCGGAATCAAGATTGTCCTTGGAGGAGGGCCGGCGCAGGCTGACACTCGGTGATCATGCTGGGGCGAGGGAGTTGTTTGCGAAGGCATACGCGGCGGTTCCTTCCAAGAAGGTTGCCCTCGCTTTGCTTGGATTGCGCTGGTTTCCCCACTCGACGCGCTGGGTAATCTCGCGCCGGGATCGGCAAGTGATTCGCAGCTCTCTATTGCAGTAACTCTCTGAAGGCTCATTCATCGGGGCACTGATCCGTCGCCGCGCAACATCTCGCTCGGGAGGATTACAACAGCGCGACGGCCTCTCTTGCTAAAGCCAACTCGTCTTTCGCAGCTTTAAACTTAGCTTGGCTCTTTCAGGTCTGAGGACAGCGCCCGTCCCGGGCCTGAAGCCGGCTGCGGCTATACAAGCGCTCGGCTGCAGTCTGGAGTGGCTGCCACCCCTGCAGCAGTACCCCGATAGCGTTTTCGTGGAGGATACGGCCGTGGTGCTGGCTGAGGTTGCCGTCGTCACCCGGCCGGGCGCCGCCTCGCGGCGCGGCGAAACGGCTACGGTTGCGCAGGCACTCGGGCAGCGCACCCGCGTCTCGGCAATCGCGGAGCCCGGCTGCCTCGATGGCGTCGATGTGCTGCACATCGGTCGCACGCTCCATGCCGGAGCATCCGGCCGCACCAAAGAGGCCGGCATCGACCAGCTCGCGCGGCTGCTCAGGCCGCACGGCTATCGCGTCGAGAAGGTGCGGCCCGCGGGCTGCCTGCACCTGAAGAGCGCCTGCAGTTTCATTCCACCGGACATGCTGCTCGTGAATCCCGATTGGATCGATCCCTCGACCTTCGGCCCTTTGCGGGTGATCTCAGTCGATGAGCGTGAGCCCCCCAGGCGGCCAATACCCTGACCATCGGCGCCACGATACTGGTGAGCGCCGCCTACCCGCACACCGGCCGCCGGCTTGAGGCGGCTGGCGTGAGGACGCATGCCCTCGATGTCAGCGAGCTGCACAAGGCCGAGGCGGTCTCACACGCATGAGCCAGCTGCTTGCGTGAGTCTGCTGGAAGGTGGCGCGCGTCGCGCCGTGTGGGCGGGGGCCGCCGCCCTCAGGCGCGCGATCGTGCCTCCTGCAGCGCGCCGAGAAACGCCGTGACCTCCGGCTCGGTGCCGATCGTGATCCGGCACCAGGTGAACGGCGGAAACAGCCGGCCGACCAGGATATTGCGCTGGTGCATGAGGTCGCTGAAGCGCGCGAGCGGCATGCCGGCGCCGGTGCTGGCGTGTGCGGCTTACTGCCCGGCCGTCATGCCAACCCACTCCGTGACGCCCACTGATGCGATTCCCGAGTGACCACGGGACTCGTTGCAACTTAGTTACGCCGCTAATGCAGATTCGGTCGTTCCCCCCAATGTATCGGCTCGGGGGCCTTCAGTTGCGTCATCGGGTGCGTTCCATCGAGATGTAGCCTCCCGCAACGGCTCCCAAGCATCTTCTTACGGCTCGGCCGGCCGGCGGTACCTACCCCAGCTGAGTCGAGCACCTTACCGCTACGGCGGAGTAGGACTAGGATTCCAACAGAGCGAGGCTGCTTCTAAATAACGGAAGGTCTGGCGCATGTGGAAGAAGATCGTCTTCTTAAGTGAATACGTTCTTGGCAGGACTGCTGCCGGTAGGCTAGCTCCCGCGTTGGAGGATGCGGTTTTCCTGGTTTCCTTTCCCAAATCCGGCAACACCTGGAGCCGTTTCCTGATCGGAAATCTGATCCACCCAGAAGAGCGCGTCACTTTCGCGAATGTTGACCGTATCGTGCCCGATATCTACGGGACAACTGCCAACGATATCCGGGCAATGCCGCCTCCCCGGATCTTCAAGAGCCATGAAGCGTTCGATCCCAGATACCGACGGGTCATTTACATCGTTCGCGACCCACGCGACGTTGCCGTCTCCTCCTACCACTTCGCAAGGAAAGGACGCCAGATTGCCGACACGCTCCCGCTTGAAACCTACGTTTCCACCCGCTTTCTGGGTCGGGACCACGAATACGGGAATTGGGGCGATCACGTTGGGAGCTGGCTGGTGAATGCGTCGAATATTGCCCAATTGCTGGCCGGCGGGGACCTCTCCGTCGGAGAGGGCCTGCGGCTGGGAGCTCGAGGACATGGTCGCCAATTCCTGCTGTTGCGATACGAGGACCTGCTTGAAAACACGGAAGTGGAGCTGAGCAAAATAGCCGAGTTCGTGGGCCACAAAGCTTCGCCGCAGGAGATCCGAAAGGCCATTGCCTGGAGCTCGGTGGATCACATGAGAAAACTGGAACACGAGCAAAGTGACCAGTGGAGCACTACCAAGGAGGGGCGCAAGGACATTAACTTTGTTCGGGAAGCAAGATCGGGACAATGGAAAAGCAGTCTGTCGCCGGCTGTGGTGGCAGAAATCGAGTTAGCCTGGGGCCATCTCATGCGGGTTCTGGGCTATGAGCGCGCGGCGGCACCGCGAGAGCAACCTGAAGGGAAGCCGGCTTCGCCAGCTAAGCTACGCTAGACATCGTGGCCTGACCTGCCGCACCAGTTCAGGCGTGTCAGGGAAGTTGACTACGATGACTCCGCCATCCTGGAGGTTAGGGCAAACACGGAGTTAACACTTCGATCCGCGTTGCCTATATATTAGACAACAGTTCGTCTCGATGCTCTCCTGGGAGTCGGGGGCGTGCTCACAGCCGGCGTGAATTTGAGCACTGACTCGTGAAGTCTTTTCGAGCACGGACTCACGAGCGGCTGTTGACAGCTGTTGCTTGAGCTCCGCCGGCGTCAGCCGTGCGAGACTCGAATGCGAGCGAGCAGTCAGGATCCTATGCTTACAGCGCAGGGGACGTGGGATGAGCCTGCTGATGCGAGTTGGGTATGCTCTGAACTACGGCCTGGGACACGACATAGCTGGCCGAACGGTTGCGAAATTACCCGATGACCGTTTTTTGGTGGCGTACCCGGGCTCCGGTGGCCAGTGGCTGCGCAGGCTCGTCGGCAATCTGATGAACCCGGCCCAACCGCTAAGCGACGCCAACATCCTCAAGCGTGTGCCAGATCTCTATCACCAATCGCGCCGTCGCTTCAAGCGCATGGCGCGCCCCAGAATCCTCTTCAGCCACGAGTGCTATGATGCGGACTGCCATGATCGTGTGGTTTACCTGGTTCGAGACCCACGGGACGTGGCTGTTTCGATCTACGAACAACGCCGAACGGTCGACGGCGGTTTATCGTCGCTCGAGCAGTTCGTCGCAACCGACTTCATGCGGACGGATCAATACCAGGGTGGCTGGGTGGAAGACTTTTCTGGGGCTATCCAGCAACACCGTGGGTTTTGGTATCTCAGCCGGTTGAGGGAAGGATTTTTGGGAACTCCGGCGTCCTGGGGTGAGAACGTGATGAGCTGGCTCGGCGCGCGCGGCGAGGATTCCCAAGGCCTGCTCATGGTCCGCTACGAAGATCTTTTCGCTCATCCGGAGGAAGTCCTCGAGAGGATCGCCGAGTTCCTGGATCTTCGATCGTCTGTGGAGAGGATTCCTGGTGCCGTGCGAATGAGTCGCGAAGGCGCAAAGACCCAGTTGCAGCAACCTGGAATATGGCAAACGGGTTTGCCCAGCTCGGCCGTGGGTGCGATAGAGGCCGCTTGGTCCACACTGATGGCCTTCTTGGGATATTCGCTGCACGATACAAGTCATCTACCTGGTGCGCGACCCGAGACATGTGGTCGTCTCGTTGTATAATTTCCGCCGCAAGTGCCGTTCCGTCGATGATTCATACCCAATTGAGCTGCATGGGAGCAGAAGCTACCCGAACCTTCGGTGGCGCTGATCGAGTCGGCATGGGGACACCTGATGAATTCCCTCGGCTACGAGACGAGCGCGCCACACAGCTCCAACGTTCGTGCGATCGTGGTCTGACGCCGACGCTGTACCCCTAGATTGAGGCCGCGCCGCCAGGGCGCCCGCCTCTGGCGCGAGCGCCGCTGGCTCGGCAGTATTGCCACGTGAGCGGGCCATCCCTCAAGCAGCAGGCGCTGTCCGGCGTACGCTGGCTGGTGTCAGCACGCGTGCTGGTTCAGCTCATCACCTGGCCCTCCACCATCATCGTCATGCGGCTGCTCAATCCGCGCGATTACGGTCTGGTCGCGGTGTCGAGCGTCCTCATCGAATTTGTGAGCATGTTCGCCGATCCGGGGCTGGCTGCCGGCCTGGTGCAGGCGCAGGTGCTGCCCGATGAGACCAGCCGCGCAGCGAGCGCTCTGATTGCGATGCTCAACGTTGTCCTTGTGGGCATGCTGCTGCTCGCAGCTCCGAGTATTGCAGCGTGGTATCACGAGCCGGAGCTCACGCAGGTAGTCCGTGTTGCGTCGCTGTCGCTGCTGATGACGGCGATAGCCACAGTGCCCCAGGCACAGCTCGTGCGTAACCTGCGTTTCAGGGAGATGGCGCTTGCGATGATCGCAGGCAGCGTGGTAGCGAGCCTGGCGACCATCCTCTGCGCCATCATGGGTCTGGGAGTCTGGTCACTCGTCATCGGGTCGCTGGTGCTGTCGGGACTGCGCTCGATCGTCATCATCGGCTATAACCGCTCCACGGTGTGGCCGGACTTCTCCAGGGGTCTCGAGCCCGTTCGTCACCTGATGCACTTCAGCGCCCACATGCTCAGCAACCGTGTCCTCTGGTACTGCTCCATGAACCTGGACCTCATCGTCCTTGGGCGCATGGTGCACTCTACGGAGCTTGGCGCCTACAGCGTCGGCGCCAACCTCGCAGCGACTCCCGGCGACAAAGCCATGGAGGCAGTTAACAGAGTGTCCTTCCCAACCTTGAGCCGCTTGCGCACGAAGCGAGCCCAGTTCAACTACGCCTATGAGCGCATACTGCGCATGCTGGCGTTGTACGGGTTCCTCGTGGCCTGGGGGCTCGCAGCCGTCGCCCCCGAATTCGTGCACGTCGTGCTGTCGGACAAATGGCGATTCGCGGTGATTCCACTCGCCATGCTGTCGATTGCAGCACCTATCCGCATGCTGACGCTGCTTCAAAATACCGTGAACAATGCAGGGGGATTTCCGCAAGCGAGTACCAAGGTCCTTGGATTGACCTGCCTGGTGCTGCCAGTCGGCATCTTCATCGGCGCGCGCCTGGCTGGAATCAACGGCGCGGCGGTCGGCTGCGTGGTCGTGTACGCGATGATGTTCTTTGTGTCGACGCTCTACACATCTGGCGTGACAGAGTCTCGCATGCTCGACAGTCTGCGGATAATTGTGGTCCCGTTCGCCGGCGGCATCGCAATGCTGATCGTGACCTGGGCACTGCGCGTGCTGTTGTTCGGCCGCCTGCCGACCGTTTTGCTGCTGGGTGTCGAGATCGTCGCTGCCGCTGCCGCGTTCCTCGGCACCGTGTACCTTCTCGGCCCGGCGGTTCTGAGCGACGCCCGTGCGCTGCTGGGCGAGCTGCTGCACCCCGAAGAAACGGCAGATCCTGACATTGCCTCGTGAGCACAGTGAAGAGCCCGTGATCAACCTGTTCTTCATCGGCTCAATGAAGTCGGGTACCAGTACTCTGAGCGAGCCGATTGAAGCGCGCCCGGTGGTGATCTTCATGCCTTCCGAGACGGAGCCCGCGTATTTCGTTGACCCCTCAGGGCAACTGAGCGAGGACCTGCAACACGTCGGGGCGCGAACGGATCTTTGTGCTGACGTCTGAAGAGCTCCGCGCAAATCCTGCTGAGCAGATGCGCCGCATGTATGCGTGGCTCGGCGTCGACTCATTGCTTCGGCCCCCTGGAATCCCCACGCGCCACGTGACGCCAGCGGTAGTCGAAAGAGCCCGTGGTGGCTCGGGTTCCTGAATCGCGTCAGACGTAACTTCACTTACGGTAAGGTCGCACGTTACATTCCGCGAGCGGCGCGCACGCTCGGGTCCCGTCTCGCGGTCCAAGCGTAAGACCTGCAGAGGTCAGTACCGGGGAAGTCAGGGCCTACCTGCGACCGCTGCAACTGCGACAGACCGAGGAGCTTGCTCGCCTCCTCGGTCGCGCGTTTCCCGAGTGGCATGCGCTTTACGCGGAGCCGGGTCAGGACGAAGCGGTCCAGCGCTCCATCGACCGCAATTGAGTCGGATGGTTGCGGCGACCAGTACGGCGGGGACATTGGGAAAGGAAGCGCTCCGCGACAGCATCCCAGCTGCAGTGCTCCTGTACGTGGCGGCGGGCAGCGGCCGCAAGCCGAGCGCCCCGTCCCCGATCCGCGAGGAGCGCGCAGATCGCGCTGACCTGCTCATCGGCCGTGTCGGCGATCAGTAGGTGTTCGTCATTGCGCAGCGGCAGGCCCTCGGCACCGATGGCCGTAGAAACCACGGGAACCCCCATGGCCATCGCCTCGTAGATCTTGAGCCGCGTTCCGCCCCCGACACGCAGCGGTACCACGCAGACGGCGGCACGCTCCAGATAGGGACGCACGTCCGCAACGGTGCCCGTTACCTCGATAGCGGAATTGCGCGCCGCGAGGGCACGCATGCCCGGCGAAGGTGACCGGCCGACCACCACGAGTCGCGCGCCGGGTATGCGTTCCTGGATACGGCCGAATATATCGGTCGCGAACCAACGAATACCGTCCTCGTTCGGCATCCAGTCCATCGAGCCGATGAAGACCAGCCCGCGACTCTCCTCCGGCCGCGGCCGTGAAGCCGAGAAGTATTCGACGTCAACGCCGGTGGGAACGTGGCCCACCGACGCTACGGCGTACTCGTGCCGGATGACCTCGGCGTCGATCGGGGAGACCGCGACCACGTGTGCGAAGCGCCGGCACTCCCGCGCTTCGTGCCGCAGCATGCGTTGCCACTGAAGTCGCATATAGACGCGACGCAGCGGATGCTGGGGCACTGAAACATGTCGCTGCCAGATCATCGCTTCGACGTTGTGCTCGAAGAGAACCGCCGGTGAGGGCAGGTCGTCGGGCACATTGAGTGAGGGCGTCAGGAAGTCACACACGATCAGCTCTGCTTCAGCGGCAAGCTGCTCCACCCGTTCGCGCAGCTCTCGCGAACGATAGCGGGCGATGGCGTACGGCAGCGGGGAGAAGAGATTGCGCAGCAGATCGACAAAGAATCCCACGCTCCCCTTTGCCGGCGGACGGAATGGCACGATTACCACTTCCTGCGCGTACTGCCGCGCGCCCTCGATCGCATCGGGCGCCGCCAGGCCGTCGTCGAGGCACACGTAAGTCACGTGATTCCGCCGTGAGAGCGAGCGCAGCATCTGATAAGTGCGGATGCGGCCGCCCTTATCGACCGGATGCAGCAGCTCCGTCTTGATCCACAGAATGCGCATGCCTCATGCCGCCCGCTGCAGTGGCGGCTCGAGCGACCAGGGACTCTCACCGTCGAGGAACATCCGCGCCCAGATCTCGAACGTCAGCAGCGCCCACAGGCGCTCCGCATGGTTGACGCCGTGGACGTGCTCGCTGACGAGGCGCTCCACCGCGCCGGCATCGAAGAAGCCACGGGCGCGCGCGCGTGACCCGGTGACATACTCGCTGAGGAGTGGCCGCCAGGGACCGCGCAGCCATGAGCCGACCGGCACCGGGAACCCCATCTTGCGCCGCGCAAGGATCGGCGCCGGCAGCCTCCCCTGCATAGCCTGACGCAGGATCCATTTGGTGGTGGTGCCCCGAAGCTTCATCGTCTGGGGCAGAGCGGCAACCCACTCGGTGAGCGGATGGTCGAGAAACGGCACGCGGCTCTCGATGGATGCCGCCATGCTCATCTGGTCCTGCTTCATCAGCAACTCGTGCAGGTAAGTCTTGACGTCCGCATACAGCAGCTGCGACAGGAGCGGCTTGCCGCCCACCCGTGCGATTGCGCGGTGATAGGCCGCGTACGGGTCCACCGGCGTGAGCTGCGTCCGCAGCTCCGGCGAAAGCAGGGCACGCTGTGCGAGGCGCCCGAACACGGCGAAATTGTCGAAGTAGAGTTCATCGAGACCCGCGCCGCGCATCAGGAACGTGCGCGCCGCGCGCCGACGGAGGCCGGAAGTCGCGGGCAGAGTGTCCAGCGCGAGACTCAGGCCACGGCGCGCCAAGCCTGGCACGCAGCGCCGGTACAAGGCGCCGAGACGGGCGTTGTACTCGGTGACACGATAACGGTTGTAGCCGGCGAGCGTCTCGTCGCTCCCCTCGCCGGTGAGCACGACCTTGACGTGACGCGCAGCCAGCCGCGAGACGAAATAGAGCGCGATGCTGGATGGGTGTGCGATCGGCTCATCCTCGTGCCACACGAGCCTCGGGAGCTCGGCAAAGAACTCCGCGGGCGAGACGACAGTCTCGCGATGCTCGGTGCGATACGCCTTGGCGACGAGCCGGGCGTACTCGAGCTCGTTGGCCTCGCGCTCGGCGAAGGCCACCGAAAAGGTCCGGATCGGCTCCTTCACGAGCGTCGCCATGGCAGAGGTGATCGCCGCCGAATCGATCCCACCCGAGAGGAACATCCCGAGCGGCACGTCGCTCATGAGCCGCAGGCGCACGGCCTCGGTAAAGCGCTCACGGAACTCGGCGACCAGCGCCCGCTCGGCGCGCGAGCCTGGCGGCGGACCCGGAGATGATTGGGCGACGGGAAGGTCCCAATAGCGGCGGATGGTGATCCGGCCGTTCTGCCATGTCAGCGTGTGCCCGGGCGCAAGCCGCATGATCCCGGTGAACAGGGTAGCCTCGCCCGAGGGAGCATGATTGGCGAGAAAGTCGGGGAGTGCTTCGCGATTCAGCTCGGGCCGATCGCCGAGGGCCGGCAACAGGGCCTTGATCTCCGAGCCGAAGATGAGAGTTCCATCGGGCCGGTGAACATAGTAGAGCGGCTTCACGCCGTAGCGATCGCGGGCGAGAAACAGCCGCCGCTCCAGGCTGTCCCAGATGGCCAGGGCAAACATTCCGCGCATGCGATCGACGGCCCGCTCGCCGAGGCGCTCATACAGGTGCAGTACCGTCTCGGTATCCGAGTGGGTGCGGTAGCGGACACCAGCAGCCTCGAGCTCCGTCTTCAGCGCCGGGTGGTTGAAGACCTCACCGTTGTAGACGATGACGAAGCGTCGATCGTGGCTATACATGGGTTGCTGGCCCTGCGCGAGGTCCACGATGCTGAGCCGACGGTGGGCGAGCCCTACTCCCATACCCTGGTATAGGCCGGCCCCGTCCGGCCCGCGGTGAGCGATCAGGTCGCGCATGCGCTCGAGCAAGCCGCGATCGGGCACGAGGCTCAGGTCAGGCGTCAGGATGCCGCAAATGCCGCACATATAGGTCGAGTCCGGCCGCTCGCTCAGCCGCGTCGCGGCTCCACGACGTCAAGCGGCTGCCAGCGCCCGCAAGTGTTGGCCAGGACGATCATTCTGCCTGACTGCTCTCCCGCGTGCGTGATCGCGTGCACGTCGCCAGGCGCAGACGGGGCTGGTGTCGGCAAAGCGGCGATCAGAGCGCCGTGGGTGTCCTCGGCAGCGGCGTCCCGGCTCTCGACCCGCCAGGTCAGACCGGCGTTCAGCTCCAGGCCGGCCGGCAGCTGCGGCGCCTGCCCCGCCCGCGTGACCACACGATTCCGGACCGCACCGTCGGTCCAGCAGACGCCTTGTTCGGGGTGCTGCGCATCGACCGCAAAGCTCATTACCGTCCCATCGCCTCCCGCCGGCGCAACAATCGTGAGCGCCTCGAGCGAGCTGTCGAGCGGGAGTTCCAGGCATTGCGCCGTGACACGCTGACCGAACCGCGGCGACACGTCCCGCGCCACGATGCGCACCGGCGCCGCGCCGCGCATGAAAATGGTTGCCACCCCGCCGCCCGCGCCGTCGCGGATCACCACCGAATACTGGTCGAGCACCGCCGCCGTGAGGTGCGGCGCGAGTTGCCAGCGGAGCACCCCACCGCGAGCCGCCGTACGCACTCCCCGATCATGAATCACCCAGGGTCCTCCGCGCCGGCGCAGCACTCCCCGGCAGTGCGCAGAGGGCCGCCCGCCAGCCATATGACCCGTCGCCATCCCGAAAAAGCTGCTGAAGTGCAGGCTGGAACAAACGACGCCCTGCGCCCGCGGCGGAATTCCCGGCAGCCACTTGAAGGGGTCCGCCGGAAGCACCGAGGACGTGTCATCGATCTCGAGCGTGTTGTGCGACTCCGTGGCCCTGAAGAAGTTCCGCTCCGGCCCGGTGTACGTGAGCGTGCCACGATCGATGAACAGCTCCGTGGCGCCGAGGCTCAGGGTCATCGCGAGCGCATCGGCGTGGCTGTGACCGTTGCTCAGCGCGCCGTGCGGTCCGGCATCGATTACACCGACCGCAGTGCTCCGGTCCCATCCGTCGCGAAGGATGGCGAGTCCGCCGCACGCAAAATACATATCGAGCCAGTCCGCGACGCGCCCAGGCGCGGTGCGTATAAGGTTCGTCTTTTCGATACCGCAGAGCCAATACGCGAAGCTCGGCGACGCCTGCGCGGGTGCCAGGTCCGGTCGCTCGAGTGCTACGGCGCCGGCCAGCAGCAGCGCGCTTAAATCATCAGGCGAGCGATGATCCAGGGGGAGTAACAATCCACCGTCGTCGTCCCCGAGCAGCGGCATCCGGCCCGCGGCGGAAGCGAGACTCCGCAGTACCGCGAAGAGATTGCCGAGTGCGTCGCGCACAGTGTCAGAGACACGGAAACCACTGGCGCTGGCAAGCAACAGGTAATGAAGATAGATCTCGGCTGTATACCGCTGATATTGGCTCGCCTGCTCGAAGTAGACCCCATCCGCAAAAACCTGCCGCCCGATCTCAGCCTCCAGGATCGCCGCGCCCGTGGCTCGCCAGCGGCGCGCGCGTGAGGAATCCGGGAGTATGGTCCCGACGTAGAAGAGCCCGAGCGCCTCGCCCGTGAGGTGGGTATTGGGACTGAAATAGGTCGAGAGGTAACGCTCCACGTGGCGCGCATGCGCCTCGAGCGAGCTCAACAGCCGCACCCTCAGATCCGGTCTCCACGGCGCTTCACGCAGCATCCACAGCAGCCAGCACCACGTGATGGCACGAAAGGCAACCTCCAGGCTGCTGGCCCAGTTGACCCCTTGGCGCGGCGGGTTGTCTGCCAGCCACGACTCGAGGTGCGCCTGTACGAGCTCGAATCGCCGGGCCTCGCCATCAAGCAGCCAGCAGAAGGCCGGAGCGAGCAGATATTGATGGCGGTTGAGCTCCCACAGCAGTTTGTGGTCGCCGACCAGCGTGGTGTCCAGATGATTGATGCGGCTCCAGTGGCGGCGCGGCCCCGCGGTGCCCCGCCAGGCGTCCCGGGGGCCGCGAGGC
>Ga0306926_10004632_pt1 | contig 14468 bp, 15 predicted proteins | sample flu12Cox44000178_FD_203759 | JGI IMG/M metagenome (GOLD analysis project Ga0306926, IMG submission 203759) | Lab enrichment of tropical soil microbial communities from Luquillo Experimental Forest, Puerto Rico - flux8day.12C.oxic.44.000.178 (v2)... | ecosystem: Environmental > Terrestrial >...
GAGCGTGCTGGGAGCCGGCGACGTGAAATACCACGTGGGCGCGACCGGCGTGTACACCACGTCGGCGGGCAAAAAGCTCAACGTTCACCTGGTTTCGAATCCGAGCCACCTCGAAGCCGTCGATCCGGTGGCGATGGGCCGCGTCCGCGCCAAACAGACTCGCCACGGCGTGCACGGCGCCGAAATCGATCGTTCGAAAACCATCCGCAACAAGGTGTGGGGCATTGTGATGCACGGCGACGCAGCGTTCGCCGGACAGGGCATTTGGGCCGAAACCCTCAACCTGGCCGATCTCGCCGCGTACACCGTGGGCGGCACCATCCACATCATCGTCAATAACCTCATCGGTTTTACCACCCGCCCCGTCCAGGAACATTCTTCCCGCTACGCTTCAAGTATTGCTCGCCGCCAAAGCGTGCCCATCTTCCACGTGAACGCGGAAGATCCGGATGCCGTCGTGCGGGTCGGTCGAATGGCCGCGGAATATCGCGCTGAATTCAATTCCGATGTGGTCATCGACCTGATCGGCTATCGCCGCCACGGCCACAGCGAAGTCGACGACCCCACCATCACCCAGCCGTTGCTGTATGAGCGCATCAAAAGCCACCGGCAGCTTTGGAAAATCTACGCCGAACACATCGGTGTCGACGCCACGACGATTGCCGAGGCGGTCAAGAAAGAGTACGAAGAAGAGCAGCGCCGCGCGCAGAAACTGACAAAGACTCCCCATCTGCGCAAGCTGCCGGATTACTGGTCCCCCTACAACTACGGCAAATACGATCCCGCATTTGAAGTCGACACCGGCCTCTCCCGCGAAAGGATTGGCGAGATCGCATCCCGGCTGGTGCGCGTGCCGCCCGGTTTTCACGTCCATCACAAGATAGTGAAATTGCTCGAGCAGCGCTCGGAAATGGGCCAAGGCCAGCGTGCCGTCGATTTTGGATTCGCGGAAATTCTCGCTTATGGCTCGCTCGTGCTGGGTGGCAATCCCGTGCGCCTCACCGGCCAGGACTCCCAGCGCGGCACCTTCAATCAGCGCCACGCGGTACTGGTCGACAACAAAACCGAACAGGAATATTTGCCGCTCGCTCACCTCGCACCGAACCAGGCGTTCTGCGAGATTTACAATTCATCGCTTTCCGAAGCCGCGTGCCTCGGCTTCGAATACGGCTTTTCGCGCGATTACCCCGAAGGCCTGGTTCTCTGGGAGGCGCAGTTCGGTGACTTCGTGAACGGGGCCCAAGTGATCGTCGACCAGTTCATCAGCGCGAGCGAAGACAAATGGGGCCTGCCCACCGGCGTCGTGCTGTTGTTGCCGCACGGCTACGAGGGCCAGGGACCGGAGCATTCGAGCGCCCGCATCGAGCGTTTCATGCAACTCGCTGCCGAAGGCAACATGAATATCTGCCAGCCTTCCACGGCCGCGCAATATTTCCACCTGCTGCGCCGGCAGGCTCTGCGTCCGTGGCGCAAGCCGCTAATCGTTTTTACCCCGAAGAGCATGTTGCGCCATCCCGACGCCGCTTCTCTGCTCGAGGACTTTGAGCGGCCACGCTTCCTGACGTTGGTTCCCGATCCCGAGGTGACCGACGCGCATAGCATCCTGATTGCCAGCGGAAAGGTGGCCCACGAACTTCGCGCCGAACGCCGCAAGCGCAAGGACACCGATACAGCCGTCTTCTTCCTCGACCAACTCTATCCGCTGCCAAAGGACGAAATCGCCGCCGCGATTGCTGCGCACCCCAATGCCCGCGAAATCGTCTGGGTCCAGGAGGAGCCAGCGAACATGGGCGCTTTGTTCTACGTCTTGCCGCGACTCGAACGTATCGCGCAAGCCCGCAATGTACGGGTCCGTTCGGTAAAGCGTTCCGCCAGCGCCAGTCCCGCGACCGGATCGGCGAAAGCCCACGAACTCGAGCAGAAGACTCTGATTACGCTGGCATTTGCCACAACCCCTAGCTCTTGACGCTGCGCTTTGACGGGCCGCGTTGACATCTCCGTTCTACTGGCCTACCATGCCGGTACTTTACTTCCATCTTTTTTGACGCGCCTCAAAGCTTGGGAGCGAGCAGCCGATGACCGACTGGGTATATGTTCAAGAGAATCCCGCCGAACAGCTCGCCCAACTGCACACCTTTTCCTTTATCAAGCGCCAAAACAATGGCGAAGTGGCGTTCCGCATCACCATCAAGGAATTTGCCTCCCCTCCGCCCGGGCAACGCATGCGTTTCTTTGCCGAAGCCGACAAGGCGGTGAACCAGAAAACCGCCTCGTTCATCCCCTGCGGATGGGGCAACACCCTTTTCAATGCGTTGGGCGATTGCGTTCGGCTGATACGTCAGTTCCCGTACGAAGGCGAACAGCCGCCGCGGGCGTAACGCAGGAATGTAATTTATTCGAGCTCTTGCAGCGGAGCGTGACACCGTGATTCTTCATCTCACCAAGGCCAACCCCAAATCTGGCGTCACGGTCATGCATCTCCAGGGCAGCGTTCATTGCGGACCGGATTGCCGCCGCTTGGAAGACGAAACCGATCAGCTGATCGGGGCCAAAGAGAATTTTGTGGTGATCGATTTTGCCCAAGTGACGCACATCGACAGCGCCGCTATCGGAACGCTGGTTCGCTGCTACTCCAAACTGAAAAACTCCGGCGGGTTTCTCCGCCTATCGGGCTGCACCGGAATGATCGAGTGCAGCCTGAAAATGGCGCAACTCCACAAAGTGCTCGAGATGTACCCCAATACCGCTTCCGCCGTGGAAAATTATCCGCCTGCCGATTCATAAACTCGTGTATCACCCGGTGCGAATCCCGAATTCCGTTGCGGCGAAACTGGGGCTTTGTTACGCTCCGGCGCAAGTGAAGTTTTGGAGGAATTTCTCATGCCCTTTTGTAAAGCCTGCGGTCAGGAAATCGGAAATGCCAATTTCTGCCCGAAATGCGGCGCCAATCAAACCGCCAGCGCCCCCGCTCCGGTAATGCCAGCGGTGTCTCCAACGGAAAGCCTGCAGGAGAATGTCGCTGGACTGCTCTGCTATCTGGTCGGTTGGATAACCGGAATTATCTTTCTGCTCATCGATAAGCGGCCGTGGGTCAGATTTCACGCTGCCCAATCGATTGCCGTGTTCGGCGGCCTTACCGTCATCCGCATCGCCCTCGGCATGTTTCACTTCGCTTCCGGATTGATTGGCTGGGGCTTCTTCGGGCTGCTCTTCACCTTATTGTGGCTGGTCGGTGTGGTGCTCTGGATCGTGCTGATGATCAAAGCTTTTCAACACCAGACATGGCGAGTGCCGATTGCCGCGGATATCGCCGACAGCCTAACCAAATAAGCTCCGCGTGTTACGGGTGAACGTGGAAATACTCGCCTTCGCGGAAAAGTTTTACGGGTACACCAAATAACGCGCTGAGACGTTTACTCGTGAGGACCTCGGACTTTGCTCCATCGGCCACGATGCGGCCGCGCTGCATCAGCACGACGCGTTCGATCTCCGGAATAATCTCCGAAACATGGTGCGTCACGAGCAGGATGCCCAGGCCGCCGCGCGTGAGTTCGCGCATGGTTTCGCGCAAGCCCACTTGTCCGGTGATGTCCAGAGCATTGCTGGGCTCGTCAAAAAGCAGGGTCTGCGGTTCGTGCACCAAAGCGCGCGCGATGAGCGTCCGCTTCGCTTCGCCGGAAGACATTTCCGCTACAGCGCGGTTCGCAAGGTGCGAGATACTCAGCCGCGCCAGTGCCGCTTCGCCGCGATGGCGGTGTTCCGGTTTCGGGGCGTGGTTCGGAAAGATGCGCGTGCTGCTGAAAAAACCGGATAACACCACGTCTAGACCGGTAGCATCGGTAGTACAAGCCGCGAGCAGATCCGGCGAAACGATGCCGAGCAGGGAGCGTAGTTCGAAAATGTTCCACCGACTTTTGCCGAGGATGGTCATCCGAGCATCGTTACGGATCAGCGGATAATTCTCGCGCGTGATGGTGCGAATGAGCGTCGACTTGCCACAGCCATTGGGTCCGAGAATGCACAGATGCTCGCCCAAACTGATACGCAGCGAAAGCCGATCCAGCGCGAGGTTCTCCCCGCGAATCACAGACACATTCTTCATTTCGAGCAGAGCGGCGGCCGAAGTCATTCTGTAGAGATTACCTTGTGACCCGCGGATGACCAAACCGGTGCGAACCAGGCATTCGCGGATCCTAACGGGCAAAAAAGAAAGGGAGGCGAAAACACCAGGTCTCCGCCTCCCGGGGTGGGGTGGGGTGTTACAAACAAGCGCACTGGCGAACAGGAGAATCTCCCGGCCAGGGAAACTTCCAGCCGCAGTCCCGGGAGCGAGCGCTACCGCGAAAGGGCACACCGCCAAGGCTTGCCTGAGCGGTTTCTAACATCGGCTATCTTGCGTGTCAACCGGCAAAGGTGACAGGTGTAGGAACCGCGTAGGCTGCCAGCGTGCGCCGCGCCTGCAGTCTGCTTAAATGCGGGAAATAAGGGAGTTACTCGCTCTTGCGTGGCATCGTTCCGAGACTCTCCGCCGAGGGAAGCGGCGGCGGCGTTTTCCGGAGAAGGGTCGGCAGTTCCGTCAGGGAGTGAATCTCGTCGTGCGCAGACGCAAATTTATATTCCTGCGGCTGGTGGTTGCGATTGAGACGCACCACGCGAAAGCCAAAAGACTCTGCTCCCGCAAGATCCCAAAGGTTTGAAGAGACAAAACAGATCTGCGCGGGGGGAAGGCCCAGACGCCCAGAAGCATATTGATATACCGAAGGATCCGGCTTGTAGACCTTCAACTCATCCACAGATAAACAAAGATCAATATGGCGAAAGAGGTCGCTGGCCTGCACCGCTTGCAACAGCATGTGCAAAGTGCCATTCGAGAGCACGGCCGTACCGAAACCGAGGGTTTTGATTTCTTGAAGTGCGGGAGCAACGTCGGGAAAGGCGCGCAGCTCCAGGTAAGACTTCAGCAACGCCTGCTTTAAGCCTGGTTTTTCCTGGAGCGAGAACGTTTCCAGCGCGTAGTCCAGGGCCTCTTCGGTGATGGCCCAAAAATCTGTGTAGCGCTTCATGAGCGAACGCGTCCAGGTGTATTCCAGTTGACGCTGGCGCCAAAGCACCGCGAGAGGGCCACTCGTTTCGCCGACCGCAGCGGCGTTGCAGGTTACCGCGGAATGAACGTCGAGCAGGGTGCCGTAGGCATCGAAGACGCAGGTGCGGATGGCATCAAGCATGACTCACTCTCGGGGTTGTGTACGTCATCCACGGTGTCACCGGACCTCGGATTTTGCAAAGGCACGGCGGCGCAGCGTGGAAGAATCTGGAGTGCTAGGCGAAATTGCGGCCTTCCACCGCTCAGTTTCCCGGAAGCTATACAGAACAAAATGGGCTACGACCCCCCACCCTGGCGCACCGACAACACACGCGGGTCGAAGCTAAGGCCGAAAACGCGCCATGGGCCACCTTTCTCCGGCTCGCAAAACTTCACATCGTCAGGACCACGCGGAACTGCGCCTTGCCGCTTAGCATTCGCGCGTACGCCTCGGCCGCCTTGTCAAGAGGATAGGTCTCAATCATCGGACGCACGCCGGTCAGTTCGGAGAAACGCAGCGTGTCTTCCGCATCGATGGGAGTTCCCGAAGCCCAGCCCTGAATCGTTCGAGTGCCGGTCACAAGCTGTGCCGGTGTCACCTGAATGGGTTCCGCTTCTACGCCTACGACGATGAGCTTGCCATTCGGCGCGAGACCATCGATAAGTTCGGACATGGCTTTCGAACTGGGAGCGGTCGCCAGGATTACCTGCGCTCCGCCAGATTTTTGCAGCGCCTCCGCTGCGTTCGTCGATTTGCTATCGATGTACGCGTGCGCGCCGAGTTTCTTGGCCAGCGCCGCGTTTTCTGCACCTCGCCCGATGGCCGCCACTTTGTAGCCGAACTTATTCGCAAACTGGATTCCGAGATGACCTAGCCCGCCGACGCCCAACACCGCGACGAGGTCGCCCGGAAACGCCCCACTATGCCGCAATGCGTTGTAGGTGGTAATTCCGGCGCAGAGCAGCGGGGCAGCCTCCGTGTCACTTAACCCGTCCGGTATCGCGGTGAGCGCCTCGACCGGAGCGACCATATATTGCTGGTATCCCCCGTCGTAACTGATACCCGCCACTTTCATGTTCTGGCAGTTGCGAAAATCGCCACGCCGGCAGGAATCGCACGTGCCGTCGTGGCCGCCATGCCAGCCAATACCAACGCGTTGGCCTTTTTTCCAACCGGATACTCCTTCACCCAGTTCGTCAACGATACCCGCAACTTCATGTCCCGGTACGCGCGGATACTGAATTCCCGGCCACGCGCCTTCTTTTGTGAACAAATCACTGTGGCAAACCCCACACGCCTGCACTTTAATGCGCACTTGTCCCGCTTCCGGTTTCGGGATTTCGCGCTCAACGATCTCGAAATCGCCTCCCGCCTTTGAAATTTGCGCCACCTTCATGGGTGACACTGCGACTCTCGTTGTTGCCATGACGCCTCCTCCAGGCACTCCGCCGACGCGACTTGAGTCGAGAAACCTAACACTGTGCCCGCCACGCCGGAATAGGGAATTCGATGTACGTCAGGGCAGAAATGTCAAAACAATTCTGCGGACGCAACGAATCACGCGACATGGTCAGAAACCCATGCGGTTTGACCGCCATCGAAATCGCGGATCGGCGTGGATCCGTTTATCGGACCTAGTTTTCATTTTTATAGCGCTCCGGAAATAATCGTGGCTGGGTATGCCTTCTCGAGCCAGGCAAACGCTTCATCGACATCACCCAGCGGAATAATCCTGGACTCCATCCGGCGCGGGAGCCTCCTGCGCCGCAACCACGCAGCGGGCGACCGCGACCCATCCATCATGAAACTCGTCGACCGAAGAAGCCGTAGCGAAGCCAGTCAGGCGATTCTGTCTTCAAGCTACTCGTTTGTCCCTTTTGAAACCTTTGCGCGAGCAAATCGGCGTTGCTGTTTCCCACCGGTGGCCGGCACTACGGTGCGACGGGCGCTGGAGCCAGGCGATCGAGCCAAAACTGCTTTTCTCTTTCGAATGCCTTCCGATCCTCGGGGGTGATCTTTTTGACTTGACCTTCACCTTTATCGACCTGGATGAGCTTACGCAGCAGCCCGTCTTTCGAAGTCAAATACAGTGTTTGGTCGCCGGTTGCCTCATCTACCACAAAGAGAACCACGTCACTTTTGTTGGCGATCGAGACGTCAAACCCCTGCACAACCTTTCCCGTCCGCAGCACCCCCTGCATCACCGGACACTCCGTTTCCTTGGTTAAGCCCAGGAGAGTAGAAATGTGCGGCGGCAATTTTCCCTGCAGGCCTTCGTCGACGGTTCTCTCGACCGCTCGCGCCATCCTTTTTCGCGCCTGCTGATTTGTGGAATTCGCTGACTGTGACGGTACGGTCGCCGCGAACGTGAGCGTCGCCAAGAAAATCGCCAACAAGGTTCTCGGCCCAGTTCCATCGAATCTCGACACTCGCCCTCCTGTACAAGCCACCTCAACTCGAAAATTGCGCGGCCGCCAAAGAGCTCAGGCCCCTGCGGCCGCTTCGGCTATCATACCCACTCAACGCTGGTCACTCACACACCTTCCCTTTGCCGACGTTCCTAGGGGTTCACACGGGCCGGGCGTTCTGCTCTCGATGGTCCTGATTTCGGCGCCTCGACCGGGCAGATCATCCCCAAGCCCCACCGATTCGGTTGTTTAGAGCAGGACCATGACCGCAATTCGCCTTTCGTCAAGTACTCGCCGATAAAGGAAATACCCGATCCCCCGACGCCACGCCGGTGAGTACTCTGCAGGGCGTGACTGCGGTCACAGACCTGTGTATCGCTCGAACGTAAAGAACTTGCAGATCGCGACGGGAGGTGAATATGTCACACCCACTAGCCTCCAATCGAACTCTCCAGGACATGGAAAAGGAAGCACGAAGACTTCTCGATGGACTCCGGAAGCGTGAAGCTGGCGCTGTGAGCCAAAGCTACCTTTTGGACTCGGAGGCCAGCGGTTTCCAAGGCCGGCTCGCGGACGCTCAATACATCATCGCGCGGAAATACGGTTACAAGAGCTGGCACGAACTGAAGCGCCGGCTAACCGATCGACGTTTCACGAAATCGGCAGTGTTCCCGGCGAACTCGTAATGAGAATTGAAAACAGGCTCAGTGGAATCCCCACATCCTAAGGTCAGATGGAATGAGAAAACCTTTTGGTCTCAGTTCCCGAAGATTTCGTTGATTTTCTCCGCGAGCTGGAAATCGAGATTGCTGATGCCCTGAACGGAGTGGGTGTTTAAATCGATGACCACTTTGTTCCACACGTTGGACCACTCCGGATGGTGATTCATCCACTCGGCGACCAGCGCCACCTGAGTCATCTTCCCGAAAGCGGTAACGAAATCTTTGCATTCGAAAGCCTTGTGCAGTTTGCCGTTGACGAGAGTCCATCCCTTCACGGTTTGCAGATGTTTTTGAATGTCCGCATCGTTCAGTCGTTCCGCGCGCATGATTCCCTCCGGCCGCAGGGTCCCGGCGGCCCCATTATGCTCTGCGCGGCGACACGCGGCAAGAAAGAGAAAGCGGCATCATTGCCTGCCTAAAGAAAATCCAGTACGCTTGTTGGTTCGCTCCCGGCAAAATTCCGCTCTGTGCCTCGGGAAGAGAAAGCAGAGATCAATCGTGAAAAAGAAAATTCGGGCCATTCAGTACGGGATCGGGCCGATCGGCGCTTCGATCGTGAAGTTGCTCCGGGAAAAAGAAAGTATCGACATTGTGGGAGCCATCGACTCCGACCCGGCAAAAGTGGGACACGATTTGGGAGAAATCTTGGGCGCGCCGGACGCGCCTTGGAGTGTGCGCGTCTCGGGAGACGCTCGAGGAGTGTTGGAACAATCGGCAGACGTGGTGATGCACACAACGTCTTCGAGCTTGCCGAAGGTGATGGATCAATTGCTGGCCTGCCTGGACGTCGGGTCCTGCGTGGTTTCTACCTGCGAGGAACTCTCCTATCCGTACCGAACGTATCCCGAGCTGGCCACCAAGCTCGACCAAGCCGCCAAAGAATCGGGCGTGGCGCTGGTGGGCACCGGAGTGAACCCTGGATTCGTGATGGACAAGCTCGTTGTAACCCTCGCCGCGGTCTCGCAGAGGATCGATCACGCCAAAGCGCTGCGCATTGTGGACGCTGCAAAGCGGCGCTTGCCGCTGCAGAAGAAAATCGGCGCGGGCATGACCGTCGAGGACTTTCGAGCGAAAGTAAAGGAAGGCGTGATCAAGCACGTGGGCTTGCCGGAATCGGTGGCCATGGTTGCCGACAGTCTGGGACTCCGCGTGGACGAAATCACGGAAACGATCGAACCCAAAGTGGCCGAGGAACGCGTCCAGACGGAATATTTGACAGTCGAAGCGGGCCGCGCCGCCGGTGTGCACCAAATCGCTCGCGGGCTTTCCGAAGGTAGGGAATTGATCTACCTGGAACTACAGATGTACGTCGGCGCGAAAGATCCAGCCGACACGGTGGAGCTGAAAGGCCATCCCGATATCAGCCTGGTGATTCCGGGCGGGTCGCATGGGGACATTGCCACCGCCTCGGTAGCCGTCAATTCCATTCCTGCGATTTTGGAAGCGCCTTCGGGTTTGCGCACGTCCCGGGACTTGCCCATTGGATTTTTCTCGGCCCGGCCGCTGAAGTAGCTCGGTCTACTTTTTCCAGAAACGCATCACCGCAGAATAGTCCAGGTCTTCTTTGGCCTCGCCTTTGACCGCGTTGTAAACTTCGCGTGCCGCGGCGGTCGCGGGAAGAGCGACTCCGAGTTGATTCGCTAGATCGAGGGCCAAGCCAAGATCTTTGTGCATCAGACGCAGCGGAAAACTGGGCTTATAATCCCCCTTCAACATCAGCGGCGATTTCACGTCGAGCACGCCGGAACGCGCCATGCTCGCTTGCATCACCTCGACGAGTTGGTCGCCGCTCAAGCCGGCCCGGGTGACAAGCGCAAGGGCTTCGGCCATCGCGTCGACCTGCAAGGCGAGAATCGCGTTCATGGCTAGTTTGACGGTTTGGCCTGCGCCGTTTGGCCCAAGATGAAACCATTTCTTGCCCATGATTCCGAGAATCGGCTCGGCCTCCCTGAGCGTGGCCGCATCGCCGCCAATCATGAAAACCAGGTTTCCCTCGCGCGCTCCCCAATCGCCGCCGGTTACCGGCGCATCGAGAAAACGAACTTTCTGCTTCTGGCAGACGGACGAGATCTTCCTTACCAACGAAGGCGAAATCGTACTGGAGTCAATGTACAAGCTGCCGGATTTCAAGGCTGCCAGCGCGCCGTCGTTTGGTTCGTCCGAAGCCCACAGGACGGACTCAAGGGCCGGGGGATCGCTAACGATGGTGATCAGCACATCGCTCGCCGCAGCTACCTCGCGGGGCGATTTGGCCACGGTCGCACCGGCGGAAAGCAGGTTCTCGGCCCGCGAGGTCGTCCGGTTCCAAACCGTCAAGCGATGCCCGGCCTTCAATAAATTCATGGCCATAGGACGCCCCATCAGGCCCAAACCGATAAAACCGATATTCCGGGGAACGGCTGCGGTATTCACAATCGGACTCCTCGCGCAAGCAATCGTTAGATGCCGGGGTGCGAAAAAGTGCGAAAAGATTGTAGCCGATTCAGCGGGAAACTTGGGGTCGGAAGGGCGCCGGGGCGGACGCTCAACGTGGGTCGAAAGAGAAGCCCGAAGCGTCCCTACCTGCGCCAGCAGCGGCAGATGCAGCGGCTGCTTTCGGAAGTTGCGTAGCCTCCACGGCACGCTTTTCTGATGCGGCGCCCACTTCTTCAATTCGGTGAATATAGGGATAGGGTATTTCCCAACGGAAGTAATTGCGTTTTCCGCGTTGCTCGAGATGTTGCTCCAGGAAGATGGAGCGCCCCGAGTCGGCGACAAGGGTACCGGAGGCGGACAGAAGCACATCGCCGAGCCGATACTGCACTTTCACCGCCCCACCGAGGAACCGGGAATACGTGGCCATCTTGAGAAGTCTCGGAGCCCCGTGACAAGCGGTCAATAGTACCGATGGACTGTTACCGACGGGAGTGTGGAAAAGGCGTGTAAGACTCACCCGGCTCGAGAACCAGGTCGGACAGGAAATACAGCAGCATCGCCGAAACGCTCCCGTAGGCGAGAACCGCGGCCACGATCTCGACGATCCACGCCACGTTCGGAACGATCAGCGCGGTAAGTTCGACCGCCAGATACGCGGCAATGACCCCAACCATCGCCGCGAAGACCCGGCTAGGCCGCGATAGCTCGAGCACGCTGTGGCAGGACGGGCACACCAGACGGGCGGAGTTCGCCAGGACGGATGTACGTGGTAGCTTCACGAAGCAGCGCGGGCAAGAACGATTCCACACAAAAGTCTCTCCGAAAGATCTAACCGTACTTTACCCAATTTTACGCCGACTCCCGGCCGGCTCCCAGGCCCGAAGATCCTTTGAAGGTAGAGTTTTCGCTTGGTGTTTGCGGAACTCCTGCAGCGAACGGTGCCGAAGAACGGGTGTTCCCGGCCCTAGGACCGACTCGAGTGGCGCGCTCCGTCAAATCTCGGCTGAACGAGGCTCGTTTGCCGATCGAGGACTCTCGCTGTCTTGACTTTTTGTGGTGACAGGATAAAGTTTCGATCTCGTTGTAATCTCAGAGCGCAGTCAGGGGGATCCATGCCGAGGCGCGTAGCCTTCGTGGTGGTCTGTGTGGTGACACTGCTGTCGGTCGCGACGAATAGCGAAGGACAGAAGCCGAGCGACAGAATGTACGTACTGAAAGCGGCCCGGTTGTTCGACGGGAGGGGCGATATGTTGGTCATGCCCGGCTTGGTTGTGGTCAGCGGTGGAAAGATTGTTGCCGTCGGCGCGTCAGCGACAATTCCCGCGGGCGCCGAAGTAGTCGATCTGGGCGACGCCACGCTGTTGCCGGGCTTGATCGACGCGCACACGCATCTCACCTTTCCCTACAACGACGATTACAACCGCAGGCAGGTGGAGAACTTGCGAAAAACGGTGGCGGAAAAGGCCCTCGACGCCAGCGTGAACGCACGTGTGACGCTGCTGGCGGGGATAACCACGGTGCGCGATGTGGGCTCCAGCGATTTTCTCGACGTCGGGCTGCGCAACGCCATCGCGGCGGGCGACGTGCCTGGCCCGCGAATGCTCGTGACGGTACACGCGCTGGGGTCAACGGGAGGACACTGCGACTATCAGGACGGCTATCGCGAAGGGTTGTTTGGGCGGGAGTCCGGTCCGCTCGACGGAGTAATCAATGGCCCGGATCAGGCGCGCTACGCGGTGCGCCTCGATCACAAGTATGGCGCCGATATGATCAAGGTGTGCGCTTCGGGCGGCGTGCTTTCGCCGACCGACGATGTGGACACCCCGCAACTGACGCAGGAGGAGTTGAACGCGATTGTCGACGAGGCGCACGCGTTGCGGCGCAAAACCGCGGCGCACGCGCACGGTGCCGAAGCGGCGAAACGCGCCATTCGCGCCGGAATTGATTCGATCGAGCACGGCAGTTTCCTGGACGACGAAGCGCTCGAGATGATGAAGCAACACGGAACCTACCTGGTGCCGACCTTGATGGCCGTACAGGGCCTGCAGGAGAAGTTTGACCGCGGCGAGTACATCCCGCCCGCCATTGCCGCCAAGGCCCACGCCGCAACGGCAGCGATTCGACTGACCTTCCAGCACGCTCTGGCAAAGGGCGTGAAGATCGGCATGGGCACCGACGCAGGCGTTTATCCTCACGGACGAAACACCGAGGAATTTCATCAAATGGTGGACCTCGGGATGAAGCCTGCGGCGGCGCTTCGCGCGGGAACTTCCGCGGACGCCGAACTGCTCGGCATCGCCGATAAGGTCGGGAGTCTCGAGCCGAACAAACTGGCCGATGTGGTGGCCGTGCCCGGCGATCCGCTGCAGAATATTCGCGTGACCGAGCGCGTGTTTTTCGTCATGAAGGAAGGCGTGATTTACAAGAATGAAAAACCGGCTGCGGCACATTAGCCGGGGGAAGGCGAAGCATGCGTGATTGGGCTCAGATGGTTCGCGAGGCCTACGCCAGCGAATACCAGATGCGTAGCGCCGATTTGCACAAATGGGTTGATCCGCTGACCGACGAACAGTTTTGGAGCAATCCTTACCCCTACGGCAATAGCGTAGGGCATCTCGTGCTGCACCTTACCGGGAATCTCAGTTATTACATTGGCGCCCGGGTGGCGGATACCGGCTATGTGCGGAATCGCGATCTAGAGTTCACGGAAACGCGCCGGCCAGCGAAGGCTGAAGTCATGCGCAAATTCGATGAAACCATTGCCATGGTGATCTCTACCATCGGGAAACAGAGCCCGGGTGACTGGACCCAGCCGTATAGCGCAGAACGCGAACCCGAGGCGAAGGACCGCTTCACGGTATTCCTGCGCTGCGCTGTGCATCTGTATCACCACGTCGGGCAGATCAACTATCTGTCCCGCGAGTTGCGGAAGAGTTCGCTGCCAGCCATCCCCTGACGACCGCAGCGGCTAGGTTTCGAGCTTGAAGCGAGTGGACGCGAGCCGGTACAGACGGCGCCAGATCAGGCGATTGATGAGGACCACGATCGTAGCCATGATCAGCGTCGCCGCCAGCAGCATATGGAAATGACCGGCGTCGCTGGCGCGGCTGATGGCACTGCCGAGGCCGGGGACTTCCACGATTTTCCCCTGGAAATGGAAATACTCCGCGACGATGCTCGCGTTCCATGCGCCGCCGGAAGCCGTAACCATGCCAGTCACAAGATACGGAAAAATTCCCGGCAAGATCAGGTTGCGCCAGCGATCCAACCGGCGGAACCGGAAAACCTCGGCTGCTTCTTTCAGATCCGTCGGAATCGCCATAGCCCCGGCGATCACATTGAAAAGGATGTACCACTGCGTGCCGAGCAGCATCAGCGCCATGGCCGCGAGTTCCACACCGCCGCGCAAGCGAATCAACACCAGCAGAAGTACCGGGAACAATGCCGTCGCGGGGATCGACGCTGCCAACTGCACCAGCGGCTGCATCAGTCGCGCGAAACGTGGACTGAAACCGATGGCCACGCCAACCGGCACGGTCCAGAGCGCCCCGATAATCAGTGCCAGATTGACACGCAGGAACGTGAGTCCCGCGCTGCGCAACAAGGTCAGAAAGTCGGTACGATCGACCTGGGCCAGTTCCCCAATGGTGCGATAAACGCCATAAATCACGAGCATCGCACCCACCGCAGCCAAAAACCAACCGAGCCAGCGCGGTTTTTTCGTTTGCGCGGAGGAGAGAGTGGCGGCGGCGCGTTTTGCTCCGCTCGCAAACTTCAGGGTGAGCCAGTTGACGATGGGATGTAGCAAGCTGCGGTACGCGCGTATCAGATAGGATTCG
>Ga0306926_10004633_pt1 | contig 14459 bp, 9 predicted proteins | sample flu12Cox44000178_FD_203759 | JGI IMG/M metagenome (GOLD analysis project Ga0306926, IMG submission 203759) | Lab enrichment of tropical soil microbial communities from Luquillo Experimental Forest, Puerto Rico - flux8day.12C.oxic.44.000.178 (v2)... | ecosystem: Environmental > Terrestrial > Soil...
AATGGTGATCGAGAAAGCCAAACGACTGGTAGAGCACGGCCGCGACGTGGTGATCTTGCTCGATTCGATCACGCGGCTTGGCCGCGCCTACAACACGGTCGTGCCGTCATCCGGCAAGGTGCTCACCGGCGGTGTCGATGCCAACGCGTTGCAGCGGCCGAAACGATTCTTCGGTGCGGCGCGCAACATCGAGGAGGGCGGTTCGCTCACCATCATCGCAACGGCTCTCGTCGACACCGGCAGCCGCATGGATGAGGTGATCTTTGAAGAGTTCAAGGGCACCGGAAACTCCGAACTGATTCTCGACCGCAAGGTCTCTGACAAACGAACCTTCCCGTCGATCGACATCGCGCGCTCCGGAACGCGCAAGGAAGAACTGATTACGGACCCACAGGTCCTGAAGAAAATGTATGTGCTGCGCCGGATCCTCAATCCGATGGGCACCATGGATGCAATCGACTTTCTGCTCGACAAGCTTCGCAATACCAAGAACAACGCGGAGTTCTTCGAGTCGATGAACACCTGAGGCCTGCCGCTGGTAGACGGAAAAAGGCGCCTGCGAAGGCGTCTTTTTCTTTGAAAGTGGAGGCAAGCTCGCTATGGGCTTGCCGTTCCCAGGCGTATGGACTCAGTCAACTTGCTGATATTGCTATAGATTTTAGAACGGATGTGGTGCACATATCTGCGGTGGCGGCAAGTACCGGGCCGGGCCGATCCATCGGCAGGAGCAGGTGTGACGGCGTTACCCTTGCAACGGCACCAATAGGCGATGCATTTGCGGGACCAAACCATCTACGCGTTGTCTTCGGGGAGGCCGCCGAGCGCGATCGCTATCGTGCGCCTTTCCGGACCTCAGGCGCGGGTCGCGCTCGAATTGCTTGCCGGAAAAATTCCGCCGGCACGTCTGGCAAGGAGGGCGCTGTTGCGCGATGCCGGTGGGCAAGTCATCGACGATGCGGTGGTGTTGTATTTCCCTGCGCCGGCCAGTGCGACCGGCGAGGATGTCGCCGAGTTTCACGTCCACGGCGGTCGGGCGGTGCTGGCGTCCTTGTTCGCCGCGCTGTCGGCAATTGAGAATGTCCGCGCCGCCGAGCCTGGAGAGTTCACGCGCCGGGCCTTTGAGAACGGCAAGCTCGACCTTACCGAGGCGGAAGGGCTGGACGATCTGATCCATGCCGACACCGATCGACAGCGTCGCCAGGCGCTGCGCCAATTGAAGGGGCTTCTTGGCGACAAAGCGCGCGACTGGCGGGCGCGGATCATCGAAGCCTTTGCATTAATCGAGGCGGGGATCGATTTTTCCGATGAGGGCGACATACCGTCGGAATTGATGAACCCGGCGCTCGCGAACATCGGAGCGCTGCTTGACGACATAACTGAAGTCCTGGCGGCACAGGGGCGAAGCGAACGTATTCGCGAAGGCCTCGTGGTCGCAATTGCCGGCCCGCCGAATGTCGGCAAGTCGACGCTGATGAATCAACTCGCACGCCGCGAGGTCGCGATCGTCTCACCGCACGCCGGCACCACGCGCGACATCATCGAAGTGCAGCTCGATCTCGACGGCTACCCCGTGACCGTTATTGATACGGCGGGTATTCGCGAGACCGATGATCCGGTGGAGCAGGAAGGCGTACGGCGCGCGCGAGCGCGCGCCGCTGAGGCGGACCTGGTGCTGTGGATCACCGATACCGAACGCGCGGGAATTCCGCCCGAGGGCAACGCGCCGCTTTGGCTTGTCCGCAACAAAATCGATCTTCCCCGCGCCGAGACAACGTTGCCGGGCGGCGCCCGAAGCGGGAGGACTTTTGCAATCTCGGCCAGGCGCGGTGACGGCATCGCCGACCTGATTTCGGGTCTGGTCGACTATGCCCATCAATTCTTTGGCTCCAGTGAGGATGGGCTGATCGGCCGCGCGCGGCAGCGCGAATTGTTAGAGCGAACGGTCGATTCGCTGCGGCGCAGCATAACCGTGGCGGGCAGGGGGGAGGAACTGGCCGCGGAGGAGTTAAGGTCGGCCGCCTACTCGCTGGGGCGGCTGCTCGGCCAAGTCGATGTCGAGGATATCCTTGACGTCATTTTCCGGGACTTTTGTATCGGAAAGTAGCGCTATTACTTGGTTCAATCGATTAACGCTCGGTTAATGAAGATGGTTAACGGGTCGTTTCACATGAAAGTTGTGACTCAGTGTTTCACGTGAAACAGCTTTCGGCTTTTCCCTTGTCGCGATAGAAGTCCGCCCCATGAATGCTCTGCCCGAATCATTCGACGTGATCGTGATTGGCGGCGGCCACGCAGGTTGTGAGGCCGCGGCCGTTGCTGCGCGCCTCGGCGCCAGGACCGCATTGGTGACGCATCGCTTCGCCACCATCGGCGCGATGTCCTGCAACCCGGCGATCGGGGGATTGGGCAAGGGCCACCTCGTCCGCGAGGTTGATGCGCTGGATGGGCTGATGGGGCGCGTCGCGGATGCCGCTGGAATCCAGTTCCGGATGCTCAATCGTCGCAAGGGCCCCGCGGTTCGCGGACCGCGTGCCCAGGCCGACCGGAAGCTCTATGCGGTAGCCATGCAGGCTGCGATCAAAGTTACTGCGAACCTGACCGTAGTGGAGGGGGAGGCGGATGAGCTTCCCGTCAGCGGGGATTGCGTCACTGGCATTCGGCTCGTGGATGGCCGAGAGCTTCACGCGGGCTCGGTCGTCGTAACAACCGGCACTTTTTTGCGCGGACTGATTCATCTCGGCGAGAAAAGTTGGCCCGCCGGGCGGGTCGGCGAGGCGCCCGCGATGGGGCTTTCAAGATCCTTCGAACGAGCGGGCTTTATGCTCGGACGGTTGAAGACGGGCACGCCGCCACGGCTTGACGGCACTACGATCGACTGGCGCGCGGTCGAGATGCAGCCGGGCGACGACCCGCCAGAACCTTTTTCAGTCATGACCGATCGCATCACGACGCCGCAGATCCAGTGCGGCATTACTCGCACCACGCCGGCCACGCACGATGTGATCCGCGCCAATGTCCATCGCTCGCCAATGTATTCGGGCCAGATCAGGAGCACCGGACCGCGCTATTGCCCGTCGGTCGAGGACAAGGTCGTCAAGTTTGGCGATCGTGACGGGCATCAGGTTTTTCTCGAACCGGAGGGCCTCGACGACACCACCGTCTATCCGAACGGGATCTCGACCTCGCTGCCGGAGGAGGTTCAACTCGCAATCCTCGCGTCCATCCCGGGGCTGGAGCGGGCCAGGATGATCCGGCCCGGCTACGCCATCGAATACGACCACGTCGATCCGCGGGAGCTTCATCCGACGCTGCAGACACGCCGGTTACGCGGACTTTTCCTGGCGGGGCAGATCAACGGTACGACCGGCTACGAGGAGGCCGCCGGGCAGGGGATCGTTGCTGGCCTCAACGCGGCACTGGCGGCGAGCGGCGCGGCGCCGATCGTTTTTGACCGGGCTGACGGCTATCTCGGCGTCATGATCGATGACCTCGTGACCCGCGGAATCACCGAGCCATACCGCATGTTCACCTCGCGCGCCGAGTACCGACTGACGCTTCGGGCCGACAATGCCGACCAGCGCTTGACCGACAAGGGCATCGACCTGGGGTGCGTTGGACAGGCGCGTCGACTCCGTCACGGCGCGAAGATGGCGGCGCTCGAGGCGGCGAAGCGGTTGGCAAGGTCCCTGACGCTGACACCGAACGAGGCGGCTAGGCATGGGCTCGCGTTGAACAGGGATGGCCAGCGCCGCTCGGCCTTCGAGTTGTTGGCTTATCCCGAAATCGGCTGGAGCGAGGTCCGATCGATTTGGCCGCAACTGTCGGCCATTGACCCTGACATCGCGACCCATCTTGAGATCGACGCCAAATACGATGTCTATCTCAAGCGCCAGTTGGCCGATGTGGAAGCATTCCGGCGTGACGAGGGCCTCGTGCTGGGCGAGGTCGACTACAGCCTGGTGCCCGGTCTCTCAAATGAAGTGCGCGTCAAACTTCAGGCCGCGCGACCGTGGACGGTCGGGCAGGCCGGCCGGATCGACGGGATGACTCCGGCGGCGTTGGGGATCCTGGCGGCCTACCTGCGGCGGGAAGCGCGGCGGAAAGTTTCCAAGGCGTCCGCCTAGTGATTGTTTCACGTGAAACAGAGGCGCCACACCGTTTCTTCTTCTTCCGACAAGGCCGAGGCGTTGAGGCTGGTCTCTGTTTCACGTGAAACAGAGGCGCGCCTGGATCGCTTTGTCGAACTGCTGATGGAGTGGCAAGCCAAGACCAATTTGGTCGCGCCATCGACCCTGCCTCATATCTGGACCCGTCACGTGGCGGATTCGCTTCAGCTCCTCGCGTTGGCGCCGTCCGCCAAAATTTGGGTCGATCTCGGCAGCGGCGGCGGCTTTCCCGGTGTCGTGCTGGGCTGCGCGCTCGCCGAGACTCCGGGTGCCCAAGTGCATCTCATCGAGCGCAATACCAGGAAGGCCGCGTTCCTTCGCGAGGCGCTGCGGGTCGCCTCGGCTCCGGGACTCGTGCATGCCGCGCGAATCGAAGATACTGTGGATAGCATTCCAAGCCCCATCGATTGCGTCACCGCGCGTGCTTTGGCGCCGCTACATCAGTTGCTAAGCTTTGCGGAGCCGCTGGTGCGACGGGGTGCAAAAGCGTTTTTTCTCAAAGGTCAAGATGTTGAGGCGGAATTGACCGAGGCTACTAAGTATTGGAATATCGTGCCGCGCCTCCACCCAAGCCTGACCGGCGGACAGGGCTGCATTCTAGAGCTCGACCGCATTGAACGGCATCACCGTTCCCCGACCGATGGCCATCGCCATGACAGAAATTGATCAAATATATCAAGAAGATAGAGCGAAAAAGCCGCCCGGCCATCCGCGCATACTGGCGCTCGCCAATCAAAAGGGCGGCGTCGGCAAAACCACGACCGCGATCAATCTGGGTACGGCGCTGGCTGCAATCGGGGAGCGTGTGTTGATCGTCGATCTCGATCCACAAGGCAACGCATCGACTGGGCTCGGCATCGATCGCCGCAGCCGCCGCACGTCGACCTACGACGTTCTGGTCGGCGAGGCTGCGCTGCGCGAGTCCGTGGTGCCGACGGCCGTGCCCCGACTGCACATCGCGACCTCGACCATGGACCTGTCTGGTCTCGAACTCGAATTGGGCACCACGCCCGGTCGCGCGTTCCGCCTGCGCGACGCCATCGCCGCGCTCAACACCAACACGACGGCAGATACCGACTACACCTACGTGCTGATCGATTGTCCGCCCTCGCTCAATCTGCTCACGGTCAATGCGATGGCTGCGTCCGACGCCATCCTGGTCCCCTTGCAATGCGAGTTCTTCGCACTCGAGGGCCTGTCGCAGCTCCTGCAAACCGTCGAGCAGGTCCGCACGACGCTCAACCCCAATCTGTCGATCCATGGCATCGTGCTGACCATGTTCGATTCCCGCAACAACCTGTCCAACCAGGTTGTCGCCGATGTCCGCCAGTTCATGGGCAGCAAGGTCTACAAGACCATGATCCCGCGCAACGTGCGGATTTCGGAAGCGCCGTCTTACGGCAAGCCGGTGCTGGTTTACGATCTCAAATGCGTCGGCAGCGAAGCCTACCTGAAGCTTGCGACGGAGGTGATCCAGCGCGAGCGCGAACTGCGGACACATTGATGATTCCGAAGGCATCGGTCCGGCCTCGATCCACAAGCGACTTTTCTCATCCCGGAGTGATGCCAAGTGAATCCAAGGGAGCTGGCGATGGCCGACGAAGCGCGTTCGCGACTGGGCCGCGGTCTTGCAAGTCTGATCGGTGATGTTGGCGGTGAGGCCGCGCATCTCGATCGTCCGCGCGCGCAGCGCAAGGTGCCGATCGAGTTCCTCAGGCCCAATCCACGCAATCCGCGCCGCGCCTTTTCCGAGACCGAGCTCGGCGAGCTTGCTGAATCGATCAAGCAGCACGGCGTGATCCAGCCGCTCGTGGTCCGCCCCGTGAAGGGAGCGCACGACCGCTATGAGATCATTGCCGGCGAGCGCCGCTGGCGCGCCGCTCAGGTCGCAGGGCTGCATGAGGTGCCGATCGTTCCACTCGACGTCAGCGACAGCGACGCGCTCGAGTTTGCCATCATCGAGAACGTGCAGCGCGAGGACCTCAACGCGCTGGAGGAAGCGCAGGGCTACCACACGCTCGCCAGCGAGTTCAAACGCAGCCAGGAAGACATCGCCCGGATCGTCGGCAAAAGCCGTAGCCATGTCGCCAATATGATGCGGCTGACCAAACTGCCCGCCGAAGTCCAGGCCTTGATTGCCTCTGGCAAGCTGTCGGCTGGTCACGCGCGCGCGCTGATCGGCGTGCCGGATCCGCTGGCGGCCGCAAGGCGCATTGTCGCCGAGGGCCTGAACGTTCGCCAGACCGAAGATCTCGCGCACGTCGAGGGCGTTCCCGAACGCAAGCAGAAGAAGTCGCGCGGCGGCAAGGTCAAGGACGCCGATACGCTCGCGCTGGAAAAGCGCGTCAGCGATGCGCTCGGCCTGTCCGTCAGCATCCAGCATCGCGAACCCGGTGGCACGGTGCAAATCGGCTACCGCAATCTGGAGCAACTCGACGAGGTCATGAAGCGGCTGGCCAAGGGCTCTTAGTTCTGACTTCAAACCAAAATCCTAAGCCTTCTTCCGCGCATTCACTGCGATTGACATAAGCGCGCGCTGGGCGATCGCGGCGGCAAGCGCCGGTTGCTTGCGCATGTCGAGCGCAGCAGTGGCAAGCTGATCGATGATCGAATTGAGCCGCGCAGGAGAGAAATTGCGCAGCGCCGTTTCCACCATCGGTTTGCGCGAGAAATGCACGCGTGGGTACCCGCCATCGAGCAGGGTCGCCGCCGGCGTTCCCTCGGCTATGGCAAGCACCGATTTATGCAGCCACGCCGCCTGCCGCTGCGCCGACGAAATGATCACGCCGGGATAGGTGCCGGCCATCATGGCCTTTGCGAACTCGCTTTCGACCAGTTCCGCCTTTCCCGCAAAGGCGCCATCAACGATGGGCTCGAGTTTCAACTCCGAGGCATCGGCAACCACGGACATGACATGGTCGAGCGTTACCTCGCCTTCGCCATTGGCAAACAACGTCAGCTTGCGCAGCTCGTTGCGGGAGGCCTGGCGGTCGCCGCCGAGCAGCGTCATCAGAGCCGCGCGCGCATCCGCCTGAAGCCGCAGACCGGCGGTGCGCAATTCGTCGTCGATCAGCTTGGCGAGATCGCGCTCGGTATCGGGATAGCAGCCGATGGCGACCGCCGCCTTGGCGCGCTCACAGGCCTTGCGCAAGGGCGACTCGGAGCGCAAATCGCCGGCCTCGATCACGATGCGGCAATCCTTCAGCGGAATGGTGGCCAGCGTGTCGATGCCGCTGGCAAAATTGCGCGAGCCGGCGCGGACGCGGATCGCGCGCCGGCCACCAAAGAGCGGGACCGTCAGCGCCTCATCGACCAGCCGCGACGGCTCTGTGGACAGTTCGTCGCCGTCGAGCTTCACCAGCGAGAAGGGGTCGTGGGGATCATCGACCGCCGACGAAACGAGCGCGTCGGCGCGCTCACGCACAAGGCCCGCGTCGGGGCCGTAGAGCAGGATGATCGGGCGTGCCGGATCCGGGCGCGCCAGAAACGTGTCGATCTCTTTTCCGCGCAGCGCAACCAAGGCTGGTTTTCCGGGGCTTACACCGCACTACGTCCCGGTGCTGAAGAAGGAGGCGAGCCGGGTCTGAATGTTTTCGGCGATCTCCTGCGCGGCCCGGTCCTCGGCATCGCGCAGCGCACGCGTCCGCGAATAACGTTGATAGGAGCCCGGCAAGTCGTAGCTCACCCGGGCGAACGTGGTGCCGGTCATGACCGATTTGTTGGTCGCGATCTCGACCAGGTTGAACTGCGCATCGATACCGTAGTTTTCACTGGTCGGCAGCGCCGTGTTCGGATCGACCAGCAGAGATGAGCGGGCGCTGTTGAAGCGCAGCACCAGGCGGTGGGTCGGCGGCAGGCCGGTGGCACTGCCGTAGAGCTTGAACGCCAGCGCATTGCGGATTTCGACGCCGATGCGAGCTTCGCGGGAACTATTGGGCTTGTCCACGGGAGGCAGTTCCACGCCCATCAGTTTTTCGCGCAGCGCCGGGGTCCCATCGGCGTGCTCGGCATACATCGGCTGAAAGCAGCCGGAGGTCAGCGCCGCAAGCGCAGCCACGGCCAACAGGCGGGCGGCAATGCGTGTCCTCATTGCTTTGCGAAGGCCGGTCATCGCGGCAGCAACCTCACGCCCGAAAACGCTCTAGCCAACGACATTCACGATCCTCTTGGGGACGACAATCACCTTGCGGACGGGTTTACCGCCCAGCGCCAATTTTACCGCATCGAGCGCCAGCGCGGCAGCCTCAATTTCCCCGTTCTGGGCAGCGGTGGCCACCGTGACCTCGCCCCGCTTCTTGCCGTTGACCTGAACAACCATCGTAACGCTGTCTTCAACCAGCAAATCGCGTTCGATTTGGGGCCAACTCGCCTCCGAAATCAGGTCAGTCTGGCCCAGGACCTGCCAGCATTCTTCCGCCAGATGCGGCATCATCGGGGCAACCAGGTGGACCAGGACGAGTGCGGTTTCCCGAACCGCCCAGGCCAGGTCCGGAGTGAGGTCCGGGCCGAGGTCGGCCATTGGCTGACCCTCGCGGGCCAAGATGTCGGCCAGTGCATTAGCCAATTCCCGGATATGGGCGAGGCAGACGTTGAAGTGCATCCGCTCGATGCCGCTTGAAACCTTGGCGAGTGTGCCATGCGCGGCCTTCCGCAAAGCAAGGGCGTCCGTGCCAAATTGTGCCGGGCGGGACGGGGGTGCGCGCATCGCAATCGCGGCCGACTCGTTGACCAGCCGCCACAGCCGCTGCACAAAGCGGGCGGCGCCCTGGACCCGCTCATCGCTCCAGATCACATCCCGGTCGGGCGGCGAATCCGACAGCATGAACCAGCGCGCGACGTCGGCGCCATAGGATTCGATGATATCGTCCGGGTCCACCGTGTTCTTCTTCGACTTCGACATCTTCTCGATCGGGCCGATCGCGATCTCTTCGCCGGTTGCGAGCAGCAGGGCGCGACGGCCATTGCCGCCTGCCTCGATCTTCACCTCCGCCGGCGTCACGTAGGAGCCGTCGGCCTTCTGGTAGGTCTCGTACACCACCATGCCCTGCGCATACTGGCCGGCGAATGGCTCGTCGTAGGCGATGTGGCCGGTCGCCTTCATGGCGCGAGTGAAGAAGCGCGCGTAGAGCAGATGCAGGATCGCGTGCTCGATGCCGCCGATATATTGGTCGACCGGCATCAGCCGATCGACGACGGGGAGCGTAGTCGGCGCCTTCTCGTTCCAGGGATCGGTGAAGCGCGCAAAATACCAGGCCGAATCCACGAACGTGTCCATGGTGTCGGTCTCACGCAGAGCCTTGGCCCCGCATCTCGGGCAAGCAACGTGCTTCCAGGTCGGATGGTGGTCGAGGGCGTTGCCGGGTCTGTCGAAGGTCGCATCCTCCGGCAGCGTCACCGGCAAGTCCTCCTCCGGCACCGGCACGACGTCGCATCTTTCGCAGTGGATCATGGGGATCGGACAACCCCAAAAGCGCTGGCGTGAAATGCCCCAATCGCGCAGCCGAAAGTTCACCTGGCGCTCGCCAACCGGCGCGTTGCCGCGAACCTCGGTCTCCAGATGCCTGGCGACCTCCTCCTTGGCTTGAGCGATGGTCATGCCGTCGAGGAAGCGCGAATTGATCATGCGGCCATCGCCGTCATAGGCGACATTCGTGATCACAAAGCTCTTCGGGTCCTGGCCTTCGGGGCACACCACCGGCGTGTTGCCGAGCCCGTATCTGTTGACAAAATCGAGGTCGCGCTGGTCATGCGCGGGGCAGCCGAAGATGGCCCCGGTGCCGTATTCCATCAGCACGAAATTGGCGACATAGACCGGCAGCTTCCAGGCGGGATCAAACGGGTGGATCGCCCGGATGCCGGTGTCGAATCCCTGCTTCTCCGCGGTATCGATGACTTCCTGCGCGGTGCCGATGCGTTTGATCTCGGCGATGAATTCGGCGAGCTTCGGATTACGCGCCGCGGCGGCGACGGCCAACGGATGGTCGGCCGAAACCGCCATGAATTTCGCGCCGAACAGCGTGTCGTGCCTGGTTGTGAATATCTTGAGCTCGGTTTCGCCTGCTGGCGTTGTCGCCGGATCGAGGGCGAAGCGGATCAACAGCCCTTCCGAGCGGCCGATCCAGTTCCGCTGCATCAGCCGCACCTTGTCGGGCCAGCGGTCGAGTGTATCGAGCGCGTCGAGCAGCTCTTGCGAATATCGGGTGATCTTGAACACCCACTGATTCATCTCGCGCTGTTCGATCACGGCGCCGGAACGCCAGCCGCGACCGTCGATCACCTGCTCGTTGGCGAGCACGGTCATGTCGACGGGGTCCCAGTTGACCTTGCGTTGCTCGCGCTCGACCAGGCCAGCGCGCAGAAAATCCAGAAACAATTTTTGCTGGTGCTTGTAGTAGGACGGGTCACAGGTTGCGAATTCCCGGCTCCAATCGAGCGACAGCCCGATCGAGCGCAGCTGCTTCTTCATCGCCGCGATGTTGTCATAGGTCCAGGCTTTCGGCGCGACCTTGCGCTCGATTGCCGCATTCTCCGCTGGAAGGCCGAACGCATCCCAACCCATCGGGTGCAGCACGTTGAAGCCCATCGCGCGCTTGTAACGCGCGAGCACGTCGCCGAGCGTATAGTTGCGGACATGGCCGATATGGATGCGCCCGGATGGATAGGGGAACATCTCGAGCACATAATATTTCGGGCGCGGGTCATCGTTCCGGGAGGAAAAGATCGACTTTTCTTCCCACACGCGCTGCCAGCGCGGTTCGGCTTCGCGGGCGTTGTAACGTTCGGAGCTCATGAAATCGCTTGGCAATAGTGGATTTGCGGGCCCTCTTTGGGACGGCGGAATAGGCCACAAAAGCAGCAGTGGGGTCAACGCCCGACAGGGGCAAAATGCCGATCCACCGCCCTCGTGTCCCGGACGCGGCGCCGCGCAGCGGTGCGCCGCAGAGCCGGGACCCACGCATGCACCAAGCAGGATCATGGGCCCCGGCTCAGCAGCGCATCACAAGTGCTGCGCTGCGTCCGGGGCACGGGCAAACATTCTCGCGGCGCGGATTGCGTCCGAGTTTTGCTGACACACGCCCTCAAAGAAACAGAGGGCGCAGGGAATGCCGGGTGCTTCAGCCAACACCCACGGCCCCGCGTGCGATTTGGAAAAAGCACACGAGCGTAGTCGCCACAGGTGAAGCCGTATCACCGGCATTCCCTGCACGATGGTTTTAACGGTTTCCTGCGCGCTCTCCCCGGTGTCCGTGACTTTTCAGTCACCGTCATCGGCGCGATGCAAAGCATCGTCGCCAACTTAGCGCCAGCCAAGGGGCGCCTTGTGCCCGCTTTCCGAAGTTCGTGCGTCATCGTGGGGCCCCTTTCACGAACTTCGGAAAGCAAAGGGCACAAGCAAATTCATGATTCCAGTGCCGCTTTCGATTTGAAGTTCCTGTTGGGACTCGCGGCAATCTCTTCAGGAACTTCAAATCGGCGGCACTGGTACCACACGCCTTCGCCGTCCGCGTGCAACATCGCTCGTCCGTCGATGCGCCGCGTCCATCGCATCCCGCGCTCAACGTCCGTGACGATCGCGAAGCGCCCCTCTTATCGAGCGCGGGACGGGCGAGCTTGTAGAGATGATTTGCCCGACAGGCATAGCGGAATTTTTTTGCGAAAAGGACTGGACAGCCCAAATCAGCTTGAATCCGCAGGCGAAATTGACTTTTACGCGCACGCGATTTTCACAGGATCGCCCTGCAATGCCGCCCTTTGACCCCGTTCGGACATCGCGAAGGAATTCGTCAGACCACGTTGGTTTGGCGAGAGCGGCCGCCGTTCCCCCTTGTAGTGCTGGAACTTCGCGTCGAAGAACGCGTTCAGCAAGTGTCGGTTCGTTCGGCGTCGAGTTTCTTTTCGATCTTGTTCGTGAGCGAGTCCATGCCGCTGGTGCGTGTAAGAGCAAAAAGTGAGCAACTCGAGCGTGAACGGAGGAAGTCGCCCGATTTCCAGCTCCACTTGCTCTCTAAATCCCGCAAGGACCGCGCCCGCTTGGAAGGAGTGCTGATCCAAATTCCGATCTTCAAGCGTTGGCACCTCCTCACTGCAATTGGCGAGGTATTAATTGCTGGGGCGGCACTGCTGCTTTGCGGTTTGAGCCTCATCAATCCTGTCCTCGCCGAGCCGTTCATGATCGTCGGTCTCGATGAGAAGCTCGTAACGGACGATGACGGCAAGCCGATCCTGAGCCCGCCCGGCAAGGACCAGGTCCTGATCGTCGACCTCGCCAATCCGGAAAGCCCGAAGATTGTCGCCACCCTGCCCCTGAAGAATTCCGTCGTTGGGCCGCCAGTCAATGTCGACATCGACCCGACCGGAACGGTCGCGCTGGTTGCTGACTCCGTCGACAACATCAAGGATGGCGACGTGCTGAAGCAGGTGCCCGACAACAAGATCCACGTGATCGACATGAAGGCCGATCCGCCGAAGCTTGCGGCGACTATCAACGGAGGCAAGCAGCCTTCGGGCCTGAGCTTCAGTCCCGACGGCAAGATGGCGCTGGTTGCCAATCGCGGCGACAACTCGATCAGCGTGCTCTCAGTGAACGGAACCGATGTCAAGATCATCGACACGGTGGCGATGCCGGACAGCATTGCGCATGTGGTGTTCACGCCGGACAGCAAGCGTGCGCTGGCCGTCCGCTTTCCCGCGCACAAGGTCTCAGTGCTCGACATCGCGGACGGCAAGGTGGCCTACAACAAGATCGATTTGCCGACGGGACAATGGCCCTACAACGTCGTAGTGGTTCCGAACGGCAAGATTGCGCTGACTGCGGACAATGGCGGGGCTGGCAACTCCGACGGCAACGTCGACACCACCAGCGTGATCGATCTCGAAACCAACCCGCCGCGCATCATCGATCGCGTCGTGGTCGGCGATAGTCCGGAGGGACTTGCGATGAGCCCGAAGGGCGATCTCGCGGTCGCCGCGATCCATCGCGGCTCTAACATGAAGAAGGCGTTCTTCTACCACAAGAACGGCAGCCTGTCGGTCCTGAAGATCGACGGCAAGAAGGTCACAAAGACCCAGGACGTCGAGGTTGGCGGACTGCCGGAGGCGGTAGTGTTCACACCGGACGGAATGTATATTCTGACCGGCAACTTCCTCGACCAGGACTTTTCGATCCTGAAAGTGAACGGCACGGAGGTTACCGATACCGGCAAGCGTTTCAAGGTGCCCGGCCATCCGGGCTCTGCGCGGATGGGGCACTAAAGCTCGCGCGCAGCAGACTGATATCCAAGGTGAGTCCGGAAGTGGACCATGGCGGGACCTGATGTCGCGCGCTTCCGATGTCGGCTTCCAGGACAAGAGCAGACATCGCTTACGCCAGTATCTGCACGGGCCGATCTATCAGTACACGCCTAACACGCCATCGCAATGCCGCTGGTGCCGTCCTCGAGCGGGTCGAGGCCGTGCGTGACCACGATGTTGCGGCCGCGGTGCTTGGCGGCATAGAGGGCGGCGTCCGCGGCCTCGATCAGCTCGGCGGACTGCTGGGTTTCGTTCGGGCGCGTGGAGGCGACGCCGACGCTGACGGTCACGCTCTGATGGTTCGAGGTCCGGTGCGGCAGGGCGAGGTCTCGGACCGCTGAACGCACGATCTCGCCGATCTCGCGTGAGCGGTCAGCGCCGGTGTCGGGCAAGAGCAGGCAGAATTCCTCGCCGCCGTAACGCGCGGCAAAACCCATGGCATCACTGGCGATATTTGCCAGCGTCTCGCCAAGCCGGGCCAGACAGGCGTCGCCTTCGGGATGCCCATAGGTGTCGTTGTAGAGCTTGAAGTAGTCGACGTCGATCATCAATAGCGACAACTCGCCGTCATGTTGCTGCGCCTTCATCCATTCGAAGTCGAGCCGGCTCTGGAAGCCGCGCCGATTGGCGAGACCCGACACCATGTCCATCGAGGCGATCACGGTGAGACGATCATTGGTGGCGACCAGCTCGCGCTCGCGCTGGCTGAGTTTGGCTGCCATCGCGTTGAATGCGCGGGCAAGCGGCACGAATTCGGAAGGAAGGCGCGAGCGCACGGCGCGCGCCGACCAGTCGCCCTGGCCGAAACGCTTTGCCATGGCAGCCAGCATCTCGATCGGCTCGATGATGACTTTTTCCGCGGCAATCAGGGCGCCGATCAGCACCAGCAGGCAGACGAAGGCGAGTTGCAGATAGGCGTTACGGATATCGCGGTTGATGGCCGCGGTCACCTTGTCCTCATCGATGCTGGTGATCAGGCGCACATTGGTGCCGGCGATGCGG
>Ga0306926_10004635_pt1 | contig 14456 bp, 18 predicted proteins | sample flu12Cox44000178_FD_203759 | JGI IMG/M metagenome (GOLD analysis project Ga0306926, IMG submission 203759) | Lab enrichment of tropical soil microbial communities from Luquillo Experimental Forest, Puerto Rico - flux8day.12C.oxic.44.000.178 (v2)... | ecosystem: Environmental > Terrestrial >...
CATCCCTGGCCCGATCAGCGCTTTGCCGTCAAACACCCAAGGTAGGAGCCGGATGCTCGAATTGGGCTCGTCCGGATCCGTGCGGGGGGTGTCCAGCAATGGGCATTCCTACCGCAATCCTCGGGCAACACTTGCCGCTTCGCGGTGGCTGGAGCACAGGCAGCTGCGCGCCGAGAGCGGCCATCCACTCGACTGCAATCGAGCCACAAGGTCCGGCCCGTTAGGGGCATTTGCGGCCCATGGATTGCATAAACTAGGAACTAGGATAAGCGTTGCCTAGCCGACTATGACCAGGCAGGCGCTGATGCGAGGGACGCGATGCAGATCCGGATCGGCTACGAGCTCGTCTACGACTGCCCGCAGCCGACGCCGATGCTGCTAATGCTCCATGTCCACGCGTCGCGGGCGGCTGACCTCGTGGTGCCGGACCGGCTCGCCACCGACCCGCCGGTTCCAATTCATTCCTATCACGACCTCTTCGGTAATTGGTGCAGTCGGATCGTCGCCCCGGCGGGGCGCACCCGGCTCTTCGCCAACGGCGTGGTCAACGACACCGGCGAGCCCGACCCCGTGGCCGCGGACGCTAGGCAGCACACCATCGACGACTTACCCGATGACGCTCTGGTGTTCCTGCTGCCCACCCGCTATTGCGAGACCGACCGGCTGGCCGACATCGCCTGGTCGCTGTTCAAGACCTCGCCACTCGGTTGGGGCCGGGTGCAGGCGATCCTCGACTACGTCCACGGCCATATCGCCTTCGGCTACGAGCACGCCCGCAACAGCCGGACGGCGTGGGAAGGTTATTGTGACCGCACCGGCGTGTGTCGCGATTTCGCGCATCTGGCGGTCGCCTTCTGCCGCTGCATGAACATCCCGGCGCGCTATTGCACTGGCTATCTCGGCGATATCGGCGTCCCGCCCGACCCGACGCCGATGGATTTCTCGGCCTGGTTCGAGGTTTATCTCGGCGGGGCATGGCATACGGTCGACGCCCGCCACAACCACCCGCGCATCGGCCGGGTGCTGATGGCGCGCGGCCGCGACGCCGCCGATGTCGCGATCAGCACGACCTTCGGGCCCAATATACTCAGCGGGTTCAAGGTGGTGACCGAGGAAGTCGCCAAAACTCCCGGTTCGAACCGCCCTTCTGAGACCGGGGCGGGTATCGGGCAATGACCGGAAAGGGGCATTTTCTTACCGTAGCGGTCGCCGGTGAGGAGCGACCGCTTGGGATTGTCTGCTGCCCGTTGAGGCGGTCCGGCAAAGGTCGATTCTCGTCGCGAGTACGATGCTGCCTCAGCGCTGGTTGGCATTGAGCTGAGTGGACAGTTCGATAGCTCGATTTTCTCCCCTCTGAGTATCCGCTCTAGCGACGATCGGCTCGATCAGGCTTGCGTCATTATTCTTGACGTTCCCCACCCGTGCGCTCACCGGCCAGCAGGTCATCTCTTCCGAAGGAAGCGGCGCCAGCAGAGCCTTGAGTTCGGACACGTCGGCGGTTTCTTCGCCGAGCCAAACCGGCCAGGCCTCGGGTTTCAGAACCACCGGCATACGGTTGTGAAGCTCGGCGCACAGCTCGTTTGGCGTCGTGGTGATAATGGCAAAGCTGCGCACCCATTCGCCCGCCGGCGAGCGCCAGTTCTCCCACAAACCGGCCAGCGCCATCAGGCGGCGGTCGGCGAGCGCGATGGCATAAGGTTGTTTTCCGGTCCCGGTCTTTTTCCATTCGTAGAAGTTGTCGACCGGAACGAGGCAGCGGCGTCGCTGGAACGCCTCGCGGAAAGCGGGCCTGGTCTCAATCCCCTCGGCTTTCGCGTTGATGTTGGCAAAGCCCACTTTGAGGTCCTTGGCCCAATACGGCACGAGCCCCCAGCGCAGCACGTCGAGGCTGCGCTCACGGGCTTTGACATCGTAGCGGACCACCGGCAGCGGATCGGTCGGCGCCACGTTCCAGCTTGCCGGGAAGTTGGGTGTTGGACGATGTGGCGGGATCGAGAACACAAGCTTGATCTCGCTGACATCGGAAGAAAGACGGACGCGGCCACACATAGACCGACCATAGCCTAAGGGGGCCCGACCGCCCAGGCTCTGGACGCGGGCAGGCCGTTGTGGTTTTGTGCGGAAGAACATCGACATGCCAGGCAAACCGCGCGAGATGATCACGATGGCCGAGCGGCGATTTCCGGTCCGCGTCAGGCTCGCCGTTCCACCGGGCGGTTTCGGTCAGCGTTACACGGAAATGACCGCCTGGCTCGACGGGAACTGCGGCAGCGACGGCTGGGCGATGACGCCATCGGGGACGCGCGGCGTGCTGAACGACGCCGTATCGATCTATTTCCGCGAGGCTACGCTCGCGAGCGCGTTTGTCGCCCGGTGGTGCGCCTGGTCCAAGGCCGAGGCGGAGGGGGGCGTGTTTCGGCTTCGCGACGATGGGCCGACGGCGCGCATCGCAGCAGGGCTGCATCGCACACCTTAAGGGTCAGAGAAATCCGCCGTGCCACGGCACCCCCGAAATATTGCTGCATCTGCGAAGAAGGATGATGGTGAAATTTGTCTTACTGTACCAAAGGTTGTATAATATAGATATAAGCTCTTTCAAGTCATTACTTTAGGGTATTTACATGGAAGTCAAAATCAGAGGTCAGATGACCATTGCCGACATCCGTCAGGCGCTCTTCGAACAACTCCACGAGCTTGAAACGAAATATGCGGTCCAATTCTCCCGCGGCGCCACGCTTTATATCAATCCCACCAATAGTTTCGGCGACGACGTTATTCCCTGCATGCCTGGCGGGCACGAGCTCAAGGTGCTGTACAGCACAGGCCCATACCGCAGCGCGGCAGACGAGGCGAAGCTATGAGCCGGGGCCGGTCATCATGATCAAACAACCGGAGTATATCGGCCTGGAGGAGGCGCGGCAGCTGTTGGCGCAGATGGGCGTGCGGCTGACGCTGAGACAAATGCAACGCGCCGCGGAACAAGACGCTTATGGACGCCGCAAGCTTCCCTTCTTTCTCGATCCTATCGAGCGCAAGCTGAAAATCGAAAAGAACGATCTCATAGGCATCTATTTCAAAAGGCAGGTTGAAGCACAGAGAAATCTAAGGCCGGAATAGCTGTGAACCGCGGAATACCTTGCATTTCGCAGCATTTATATTGCATTATTTTGATCATGGCAGACATTCGAAAGAGAAGCGGCAGTAAAGGGATTACTTATCAAGTCCGCTACCCCAGCAAGGCGGCGAAATCCGGCTACGCTTACAAGACATTTTTGACCCTGAAAGAAGCCCGGGAATTTCGCGAAAGCGGGGAAACCAAGAAGACCGGACCGGTTAGATCCGGAGGGGGCATCGTCGCGGTCGCCGACGGTATAGAGAAATGGTTGGAGGTATGTGAGAAGGAAGGGCGTGACGGACGGGACCCTTTCACAGACTTCACGCTGAAGGGGTACAAATACCGCGCCAAAATCGTCAAATCATACCCCTGGAAGAAGAGCCTGCAGGAGCTGACGGCTCCCGACATCATCGAGTTCCGATCGTGGTTGCTGGCGAACCACCCACGCTCGATGGCGCACTTCGTGCTCTCAAGTTTCCATTCCATGATCCTGGAGATGGTGTTCCGCGGCGTGCTCCTGCATGACGTGGCCGCCCGCGTTTCGATCCGCGAGCGCTCCCGATACGAAGAACCGGTCACCATCCCTTCGGAAAAAGAGGTGATGGAGCTGCTGGCGGCGGCTGACAGGCTGGCCAACTCCAAGAACCGCCAAACCCAGCGCACATGGGAGCGTTACCGTCCCATACTGTACCTCGCTGCCGATTCCGGCATGCGACCACAAGAATATCTCGCCGTGGCTGACGCTGCCGTCAAAGATAATGGCGTGCATGTGACCCGCGCCGTCGAACGGAGCGGTGATAAGCTGTCCGTACCGAAGACCGCCGCCGGTCGCCGTTTCGTCGATCTTAGCTCCGATGTCTACGGCATGATCCGGCACTACGCGGACCACCACTCGACAGAGAACGACCACGACCTCGTCTTCCCGACCTCCACCGGGCGCTGGCAGACACCGAAAACTGGCGCAACCGTGGATTCTCTGCGGCTTGCTTCGAAGCCGGATTAATTGTCGAAGATAACGTGAAAGGTAAACTGATCGAGAAGCCGAAATACGTGCCCTATCATTTACGTCATTTCTATGCGTCCGTTCTCATCGCCAACCGCAAAGACCTTAAGACTATACAGACTCTCATGGGTCACGAAGACATCAAAACCACTTTGAACGTGTACGGACACCTGCTGAAACGCAATGATACAGCCCCGACAGGCGGCATCCTTACAAGCCTGCGCGTCAATTGATGTGGCGCATCTGTGGCATGAGTATTTTATAGTACTGAAATATAATGATTTATTTCTCTCTGTCACGGAAGAGGTCGCGGGTTCAAGTCCCGTCGCTCGCGCCATTTTTGGAACAAAGACTTAGATAAAAGTTACGAAAAGAAATGCGCTGTATAAGGTGAGATTCGCCACAAACTACAGTCCTCTGTAACCCGCACTTTTCCTCACTTCTCTCTTTCGCTCCGTTTCGCCCTGTGGCGAGTTTGTGGCGAATTCCATGCGCAAGTCGATACGACATTCAACTCAACCCCGAACATGATGCTAGGTTTCCAATAAAACTTTTTGGGGAACAAAATCAGAGACTTTTAAGTCCCGGTTGTGTAGAGTTCGTCAAGTTCCTGCCTTGAAGCCATGCCTCTTGAGGCGTGCTGCGGTCTGATCGCCTTTGGTCAGTAACCTGCAAGCTTCTCGCCGCATATTCACCCAAAAGGGGTAATAAGGAGGTCGCGTGAGAACGAAAGGAGCAGCTCGCTAATGGTCCGGCTGGAAGAGATTGTGCCGGGTAGCAGGGTACGAGGAATCGCCAGCCGCGACTTCGTAGAGATTTTGGCTGCCCGGTCCTTTGGTCCCGACGCGGTCGAGGTTACCTATAAGGGCAACGGCACGGTCGATCAGACCGTCCTTTACCGATCTTCCGAGGTCGAGCTCGAACTCGCTTCTCCCACGCGACGCTTCGCGTTCGACGGCGACGGGCATTTGCTCCGGCTTGCGTCGGAAGCCCTAAGAATCCGTCTTGCACACCTGTTCGATCCGTTCGTCGCTGTGCGTTCCTCACAGATCGAGGCTCTGCCTCACCAGCTCACGGCGGTTTACGGTGAGATGCTCCCGCGTCAGCCGCTGCGGTTCCTGCTGGCCGACGATCCCGGCGCCGGCAAGACGATTATGGCGGGGCTTTTTATCAAGGAACTCCTGATCAGGGGGGATCTTGAACGGTGCCTCATCGTGGCTCCGGGCAGCCTTGTTGAACAATGGCAAGACGAACTTTCGGAAAAATTCGGCCTTCTATTCGACATTCTGACGCGAGATCAGGTCGAAGCTGCGGCAACCGGCAATTTCTTCGCCGAGCACCAGCGGGTGATAGCGCGCCTTGACATGCTGGCGCGGGCCGAGGACCTGCGCAAAAGGCTTCAAGCCGCACCAACGTGGGACCTCATCATCTGCGACGAGGCTCACCGCATGTCGGCCAGCTTCTTCGGCGGAGAAGTCAAATACACCAAGCGCTACCAGCTGGGGCAGACGCTTGGCTCTGTCGCGCGGCATCTCCTGCTCATGTCGGCCACGCCGCATAACGGCAAGGAGGAAGATTTCCAGCTTTTCATGGGCCTTCTCGATTCAGACCGGTTCGAGGGCCGCTTTCGGGAGGGCGCACACAAGGTCGATGTCTCGGACATGATGCGACGCCTCACCAAAGAGGAACTCCGGCGGTTTGACGGGACGCCGCTTTTTCCGGAGCGCAAGGCCTATACCGTTTCCTATAAGCTTTCGGCCCAGGAGGCCGCGCTTTACGAGGGCGTCACCCGGTATGTCCGGGATGAGATGAACCGCGCCGATCAGATTCAGGACGGCGGCGAGCGCAGGCGCAACACAGTGGGCTTTGCGCTGCAAATCCTTCAGCGTCGGCTCGCTTCATCCCCGGCTGCCATCCATGAATCGCTTAAGCGCCGGCTCGCTCGCCTTGAGGCGCGCCTCGAGGAAGAAAGCTTCTCAAACGCGGGCGATCCGCTTCCGAGGCGCTATCCCAAACAGTCTCGTTGCCGACATGGGATGAAGATGACCTTGAAGAAGCTACCGAGGACGAGGTTGAGAGCCTGGAGGATGAGGTTGTCGATCAGGCGACCGCAGCCCGCACCGTCGCAGAACTCGAAGCCGAAATCGCATCGCTTAAGGAGCTCGAGGGCCTGGCGCGAGCGCTGCGCCGTTCCGGGCAAGTGGCACCCGCCCCTCCTCCCCGATTCACGGGCGCGCGCGACCCGCAACTGCGCCCCGATCCCGCGTAAAACTCCTTGCGCTTCGTCCGCTGCCCGCCACATAGCGTGGCCAAATGTCAGGCTCTCGGCTCAAACGACAGCGCAATCTCGGCGTCCGGGCTGAAGACGGTAGTGTCATTGCCTTTCCACGACTGGACTCAGCCAAGAGCCGGGCTCTCACATACACAATGGCGTCATGCTCGGGCTTGCGGAGAAGATCGCACGGCTCTTTGACATGTCGCTTGATGACCTCTTTGAAATCATGTCATGGCCGATTGGCGAGCTTGACCCATTCCGCCTCTCAATGCGCATGCAGGTTTGGCGGCGTTGTCTTCATGATTGGCACCAAGGCGCACTTTGATGGCAGCCTCGGCCGCGAAGCCGCCCGCGAGCGCATCATTAAAGAGCTGGCGCGACGCGAATTCGGCGCCGGTGATTAAGGCATAGGAACTGGTACGGGGAAAACCGGGGTCCGGGGGAGGGGGTGCAAGAATTTACCCTTGGCACCCGCCCCTCCTCCCCGATTCACGGGCGCGCGCGACCCGCAACTGCGCCCCGATCCCGCGTAAAACTCCTTGCGCTTCGTCCGCTGCCCGCCACATAGCGTGGCCAAATGTCAGGCTCTCGGCTCAAACGACAGCGCAATCTCGGCGTCCGGGCTGAAGACGGTAGTGTCATTGCCTTTCCACGACTGGACTCAGCCAAGAGCCGGGCTCTCACATACACAATGGCGTCATGCTCGGGCTTGCGGAGAAGATCGCACGGCTCTTTGACATGTCGCTTGATGACCTCTTTGAAATCATGTCATGGCCGATTGGCGAGCTTGACCCATTCCGCCTCTCAATGCGCATGCAGGTTTGGCGGCGTTGTCTTCATGATTGGCACCAAGGCGCACTTTGATGGCAGCCTCGGCCGCGAAGCCGCCCGCGAGCGCATCATTAAAGAGCTGGCGCGACGCGAATTCGGCGCCGGTGATTAAGGCATAGGAACTGGTACGGGGAAAACCGGGGTCCGGGGGAGGGGGTGCAAGAATTTACCCTTAGCCGAGGCTCATCTCCTCGTTTGAAGCCGCCATGACCTCCCAGAATTTCGCGTCTTGCCGCGCGGCTTCGAGCTGGAGGGCGCGGCGTTCGTCCCCGGTGATCATCGGGATGCGGGTGTGGATCGCCGCCATGACCTTCGCCCGCGTCGCATCGTCAAGGCGATTGCCTAGCCGGGTCAGTCGCGGATGCAGCTTCTCCCAAAACTCCACCCGGATCTCCGGCGACAGCGGCAGACGCGCCACGCCAAGACTGGCGACGTGCTCTTGCCGCACCTTGCCAGCCTGCCGCCGTGTCGTGGCGACGCTGACTTGAAGCCGACTGCGCGATTGGCGGAAGCGGATAAACATTGTAGTGGCACAAACTGATGCGAACAGGCTTTCGCGACACAGTTTGCCACTACACCGTCACCTGAGCCACCGTCGCCACCAGGGCCTTACCGCTCCGGGGTCAGATTCATCGATTAATCCTCAGGGGATGCTGCCGGACTAACTGATGGGAGCGCCGGGTCGGTCTTCGCCCACCGCCGATCCGTGCGGCGGCGATTGACTTGCCGTCGCTTCTTGATGTCCACGGTTTCTTGAGCTCGACGCGAACGTCGATCGGCCTCGGCGAGAACGCGGCTGATTTCGACGAGAAGCTGATCATCGGCGACGCTGCCGGATTGCCGGCGGTGCCGCAGGATCACGCTGCAGCGCCGGCAGAGATAACCCTCACCCGGCACCCCGCAGTATCGACATGGCGGATCCGCCGGGCCTGGCTGGAAGCGCCTCGGTGGGGTCGCTCGGCTGTCGCATAAACCGCACGTAAGCAACTCGCCAAAGACCGATTTGCAACCAGCGCAATCACACCCCGCCGGCGGGCGGATCAACCGAAATGCCCGCTTGCCGGTGTCCCAGGTCAACCGCTTCGAATCAGGGTTCTGCGGCACCGCCGGAAGTCGCGCAAACAGCGGTATCGGGGGCAGCGAAACCGCGTTCTCCGAAACCTGTGTTTCACCCGGCAAAATCAGGGAATCGGCTTGATCTACAAGGATATCACTTTCGACCTCGTAAGACCCGCAGAAATCCTGGGGTTTCGGAGCGGCGTTCTCGACGTTTTTCCGTCGTCGCCCGGGCCGCCCCAGGATGCTCATGCGCGGCTCCTGGTCATCGGGTCCTCGGGGGGCAGGCGAGTCATCGGTGCCGCGATCAGCCGCTCGCCCAGTTGGGCGCAGTAATCGAGACTCATGGCAGCCCGAGACTTGCCGTTGGGCTTAGCAGGATTAAGTTGGGCGTCTCGGGTCTCGGACGGTGGGGTAGGGTGACCAGCCCTACACTCTTCCCTTCCTCTCTGAGTCCTATCGGCCCCTCGTGGTAAGACCCTTTCTTAGAAGGTGCTTCCCTTCGGATACCCTTGTTTTGGGGCTTTGTGACTTCCCTTCGGAAGTCGCTACGGCCGTTATGACTTCCCTTCGGATACCCTAGATGCTTCCCTTGGGAAGTCATTAGTTGTGACTTCCCTTCGGAAGTCGTTAGGCCCCGCCATCGGTTGCCGGGGGCGCTCCCGTCGCCCATCGGCAGCCACGTAAGAGCATACACGCTCGGGCGTCGGCCAACGCCGCGCTTGCAGTCGACCACCCCGAGTTGTTCTGCTTCCTCGATAGCGCGGCTGATATAGCGAGCGCCGATCCCGAATCGTTCGAGCTGGCGTCGTGGAGCGAACAGCGATCCGTTTTTCTTTCCGCCGTGCCGCATGTGTTCGAGCATCAAGAATTCAAGGAATCGCCGAGCGTTGATGCCGAGCGAGCGCCACGCTTCGCTTTCCAGGAGGGTCCGCGGCAGCTTGACGAACGCCTCGGTGAGCTTTGGGCTTTTGGTCATTGCACGATCCGCCCATTCAGCACGTCGAGCCAGTCGGTATCAGCGGCGGGTGGCACATTCACCTCGACAACCAATCTGTCTCGGCCGAGGCGGCGGGCGAGCGCGTAGGCTGCGGCTTGGCCGACATGGTTCGAATCGTGATCAGCGAAGATGTGCAATCGACGCAATCCTGGCGGCACCTCGAAGGTTTCGATGCCGTTGGCCGACAATGCAGCCCAAACCGGGAGGGCGAACATCTGGTGGACCGCTAAGGCGTTCTCGACGCCCTCGGCGATCGCGAGTTCGTCATTGACATCGTGTAGCCGAACTGCGCCGCCGTGAATGGTGTCGACCGGGGGCATCATCTTTTTTCGCGGATCGACATCGGCATCATAGATGCGAAGCGCGCTTTGAAGACTGCCGTCGGGTCCGATGATCGGCGCGATCACCGCCGGGAAATGGCCGATCAGGGTACCAACGTCGTCGAAATACGGGCAGCGCTTGTGACCGTGCAGCACAGTCGAGGTGACGGCCAACCCGCGCCGCATCAGATAGGCCTCAACTATCTTGTGGTGCTTGGCCTCGGTGAGCAGGCGGCGAATGCGGCTCGCCTTCTGAGCCGGCGTTTGGGGCGATCGTTGTATCGACGAGAACGATTTCTTCCCGATCCCGATGATCTTGTCGATTTCGGCGCAGGCGGTAGCGTGATCCCACCCTTTGAACTTGCGGACCAGCATTATCCCGACCCCAGGGCCACACTGATTGCAGTAGTACGATCCTGAGCCGTCGCGATCGTCGAAACGGAAGCGATCTTTGCCTCCGCATAGCGGGCAGGGGCCGTGCTTCTTTCGCAGAAACCGCGTCGCGATGCCGAACAGCGGAAGGATCTCTTGCCACCGGCCCTTGGCGCGCTCGATCGTGCTCATCGTTGCGCCCCCAATACTTTGGCATAGGCAATTGCGCGTGATCTCACCCAGGCGCGGACCTCGGGCGTGGGTTCCAGTGGCTCGACAAAGCGCGTCGGCGGCCAGGTGCCGAACTTTTCTCGATATTTGTGCGCGACCCAGCCGCTCTTGTAAGCCCGCTGTCTGGCGATGGCGGCTAGTTGCCGGTGGAACCGCTCGCGCTCCGGCGGTCCATATTGCGGCGCTGAAGCAGCCCGCTCTCGGCCGACCTCCCCCAGTTCGCCATCGGCGACCTCCACCGGTCTCGGCTTCCTAATCGGATGCCAGCCGCAGAGGATGCAGGGCCACCCCTCCAGGCGGACTGCAGAGCACTCCGGGCATGTCGTCAGCGCCGGCGCGTGATGATGACCCCGTGCGGCGTGTGTCGGGTTCTCGGCTCGGCGATCCTTGTGCAATGTCCAGACGACCTCATCATCGGGAAAGCCGTGCTCGAAGACGGCGCCGCTATGGTCGAGAATCACCGCATCGATCTTGCCGGGTGCCGGCCGCAGGATGCGCCCCACCATTTGCCGGTAGAGCCCGAGGCTTTTGGTCGGCCGCGCCATGATCAGGCACGACGCCTCGGGGCGATCCCAGCCCTCGGTCAGGACAGCGCAGTTGCAGACGACATCGACATTGCCGGCGGCGAAGCCCGCGAGGATGGCTTTGCGCTCTTCAATCGGGGTCCCGCCGTCGATATGCTCAGCCAGCACGCCAGATCGCCGGAACTCGTTGCGGATGTGCAGCGAGTGCGCGACGTTGACCGTGAACACGACGGTTCGTCGACCTTCACCGAGCCGATGCCAATGCTCGATGATGTCGCCAACTAGACGATCGGTGTTCATCCGGGTGACAAGCTGCGATTCGACGTAATCGCCGCGCTCAACCCGGATGCCGGACAGATTCGGCCGAACCGGCGCGAAGATCCTGACCGGTACCAAATAACCGTCCCTGGTCAGCTTGGCGACTGACGGACATTCGACTAAGGCCTGAAATATGTTCCCGAGGCCGCGGCCATCGCCTCGGCACGGCGTCGCTGTCAGCCCGATGACGACTGCGTCGGGATAGGCCTCAATAAGCCCTGCGTAGGTGCGAGCTCGAACATGATGGGCCTCGTCGACGAACAGGAGGTCCGCGGGCGGCAGCTCGATCTTGGCGCTCCGCAGTGCGCGAGCGTGTAGCGTTTGGATTGACGCCACCTGCACACTGGCGCCGGGCCGAGTCGGATATCCTGCCTGGATGATTCCATGATCGACCCCAACCGCGTGCAGCTTCTGCGAGGTCTGCTCAATAAGCTCGCGGCGATGGGCAACGAACAACACATGTTCGCTGCGCGCGACCGCCTCCGCGATGAGTACGGCGGCGACGATGGTCTTCCCACTGCCGGTAGGGGCGACAACGCAAATGCGGCGGCGGCCACCCTCTAACTGCGCGTTGATGCGGTCGACTACCTTCCGTTGATAGGGCCGTAGCCTTGGTGCTGGCCGCGTGATATTGCGAAGGATGTCATCAGCGCAGACTGGATCACCGGCCTCGGCGGCACCCGCCAGCGCGCCGGGGCGGTCGCGTCTGGGCATGGTTCATGCTCCGGCCGGGCGACCGCCGACATCGGCCTCGGAGGTCGAGCGACAGGTCGGCAGCGCATCGATAAACGCGATCACGTCGGATTGCCGGTAACGCACTAGCCGACCGATGCGAACAAAGGGAATGCCGGTTCCGGCGACACGGTCCTTCTGCAGGGTGCTTCGAGCGCGGCGAGTGATCTTCTCTACATCGCGATCAGATAACAGGGGATCGGGCATCGATTACCTCTTGTGAAGCGCCGCCAGTGGCGCGCAGCAAGAGATTGCCCACTGCAACAACCCGAAAAGGGGCCACGATTTCCGGAAATCGCCAACAGGATTTGATTTAAATCTTTGACGGGGATTTGATTTTAGGAGCGCCGTTTTCGGCGTCCGGCTCCTTTCCACTCGTCCGGCGCGCTCTTCGCCCAAGCGCGATCGAAGGCCTTTCGGCTTAATGGACCGACATGGCTACATGCACTAACAGCAGCCTTGAATGCGGTGTCTTTGGATTCGGGTCGTTCACTCAATGTTGCAATCCATTCCCCGCATGCCGCCTCGGCAGCCTCGGCTTTGTTTGTGCGGATACCGGACGGGGTTGTTTGAAGCTCACTCGCTTTGATCTCGGCAACGGAGCCCGATTGTCGGTCGGTCGCCGGCGGGGCAAGCCAACGCTCGATATTTGCTCGCTCGAACCGCACGAGGTCATATCGGCCAACACGGCTCTTCTGCCACGAAATCGCCGTGGCCCATGCCCAGGGCGGCACACGTTCCGAGTTGGAAAGCGCGGCATGACCGAAGTAAGCGTCGTAATACCGTGGCGAGCGCGACGGATCGAGCGCAGAAAGATGACGACATCCGGTTGCGACTATCTCGCCTGCCAGCGCCGCCTCGGTCAGGGCCGCACAGACGCGTTCTTCAGTCTCGCCGCTGCGTTCTAAAACGAACCGAGCCGTCTCCGATAGTGACAGAGAAGCCGATACCGGCAACGACATTGCGCGCCCCCGTAGGCGCCCGCAGCGGTGGCCGGCGCGGGAACCCGGTGCGGTGTCCGGGCTTATCGGGCCGTCGCCCTATCCACGCCGATCTCGATTACGCGCCAGCCCGCGCCGTTGCCGCGGCTCGGCTCCCACTCCACTACCTCCGCGGCGGGCTCTATTCCATCCAATGCCGCCGCGATCGTTGAGGCGATCCGATCAGCTGCCACTGACAGAGCTGCGTCGAGATGAACATAGCGTTGCGTTACCCCGCGCGACGAGTGGCCAAGCAGGGCCGCCACGGTCATTTCCGTAAACCCGAGATCGCCGCCCACGCTGGCGAAGGTATGACGCAACGTATGGGGCGTGACACTGCTCAGCCTTGCCCGCGTCGCTACGCGGTTAAGCACCTTCACCAACCCGACGAAATGACCGCTGCCTCGGTCGGCGGGGAATACCCACTGGCCGTCACCAAGATTGATCTCACCGATGGCTGTGCGCCCGATTGGCCGAAGCTGCGGGCCACTCTTGGTATCGGGAAAGCGCACACACCGTGCCCGCGCGTCTACCCATTCTCCGCGTAGCGCCAACGCTTCCATGCGACGGCACCCAGTCAGCAGCAAAAACCGGATGGCTCGCAACCCGGTCGGGTTCTCGCCTTCCGAGATCGCATGGCGCATCGCTTCCCCGAGCGCCTTGATGTCATGAAGGTTGAGCCGCCGATCCCGCTTCCGGCCGGCTAGCTTGCGAACGCCGCGTGCGGGATTGTCGGCGATCAGCTTCTTGCGCTGCGCGTGAGCCAGGACAGCGTGAAGCATCCCGACCGTCCGTGCGGCCACAGCAGGACCGCCGGATAGAATACCGCCCCGCTTGCGCTTTCGATCGGCTTCAGCCTCCTTGCCGCGGCCCTTCGCGACCTCGGCCTGGAATCGCTCGATGTCGTCGAGAGCGAGGCTGCGAACCGGTCGGCTCCCGAGCAGCGGCTTGACGTGCATCTCTATGCGGCTGCGATCCATCGCGAGCGTCGAGGCCTTGATCAGCTGCCCGCGCTTGCCCAGCAGCACCCCCTTTTCAGCCTCGCTCAAATACCAATCGCAAAGCTCGCCGACGCTGATCGCTTCACGCGCAGTTCGCTTGTCTGCCGCGGGATCGCTACCCTTCGCCACGGCGACCAGCTTGTCGCGGGCGATCTCGCGCGCTTCGGACGGCGTTAGCTTCCCGACCTTGCCGATGACGAACCGGCGCGAGCGATGATCCGCGTTCCGGTATTGGATGATGTAGCTTTTCACGCCGCTCGGCTTGACGCAAACCCCGAAGCCCCGCAGCTCGGTATCCCAGCAGAACGTTTGGCGCCGAGGGTCAGGAATCAGCCCATCGACAACGCGCTTGGTGATCTTCGCCACGCCTCGATTCTCCCAATCTGCTTACCCGAGCGCGCTCTGGACCCAGGTAAGCACCCGGTAAGCAGCCGAAGCGCAACTCGACGCAACAACAGAAAACCGAGTGCGACTGAGAGCGCCTTGATCCCAATCGCTAATATAGCGCAAAGAAGCTGGCGGCAACACCGCGAAACAGCATCAAAAACGCGAAATCAACCTTGCCAAGGTTGGGGTCGGGGGTTCGAATCCCCTCGCCCGCTCCAGATCTTCAAAAGTTAGCTCGGCCAACTTCAGGCTCGGGTAAGTCAAGGAACCACTCCGATACATTTCGGTGCGCCGCTTAGTATGCTCGCGGC
>Ga0306926_10004641_pt1 | contig 14448 bp, 10 predicted proteins | sample flu12Cox44000178_FD_203759 | JGI IMG/M metagenome (GOLD analysis project Ga0306926, IMG submission 203759) | Lab enrichment of tropical soil microbial communities from Luquillo Experimental Forest, Puerto Rico - flux8day.12C.oxic.44.000.178 (v2)... | ecosystem: Environmental > Terrestrial >...
GCCGAACATGTTGTCGAAGGAGCGGTTCTCCAGCATGAGCACAACGATGTGATCGATGGCGCTGAGCTGTCCCATCTGTCGCTCCTCGAAATCTCGTGCGGCGGGCAACGGTCGTGCCGATGATACAACGGTGCCTCGTCCGGTCAACGAGCGGATGCATTTTCGAGAAATACAATTTTATGCAGCGAGCACCGCGGCGCTCGGTGGGCAAAACGGATGCGCTATTCCTCGAATTGCCCGCGGCGCCACTTCAGCGCGGCCTGTAAGCCTTCCTTCTGCGCCATCTCCTTGAACCTCACGCCGGTCTCGGTCTGCGCCGCGTAAAGCGGCGCCACCACGTCGATGCCGGCCAGCATGGCGTTGCGGAAGCCTGCGGCATCGGCGCCGCGGTTGATGGCGAGCTTGGTTGCCGCCAACGCTTCGGGCGCGATCATCGCAAGGCGCGCGGCGTATTTGATGGTGGCCTCTGGCAACGCCGCGGCGGGCACCAGCCGATTGACCATGCCGAGCGCAAGCGCGGTCTTCGCATCGATGGTGTCGCCGAAATACAAAAGCTCCCGCGCTTTCTTGTAGCCGATGATCCACGGCATCACGAAACCCGGGCCGGCTTGGGCGTGGCGCGTCTCAGGCTCGCCGAATTGCGCGTCGTCAGCCGCGATCGTGAGATCGCAGAACATCGCAATCTCGCAGCCGGCGCCGAGTGCGTGGCCCTGCACCGAGGCGATCACCGGCTTTTTCATGTACCAGGGTTGCAGCTCGATGCTGAGGCTGGCGTTGAGCCGGTCGTGAAATTTCAGCGCGTCGCGCCGCCACGCCTCGTTGCCCCCGCCCGCGCCGCCGATGTCATAGCCGACGCAGAAGCTTCGTCCAGCGCCGCGCAGCACCACCACGCTGGTCGCGGCGTCTTCGTCGGCCTGGCGAAACGCCGCTGACAACGCCTCGCGCATCTCGTTGTTGAGCGCGTTCAGTTTCTCCGGCCGGTTGAGCGTCACCAGGCCGATCTCGTCCTTGGTTTCGTAGAGCACTGGCATGGGTCGTCCTGGTCAGCGCAGCGCTTACGAAGCGAGCCACTGCGTGAAGCGTTCCTCGATCTTGGTAATGCGATCGGCCTCCCACACGTCGTCTTCCTTGACCGAGACCTCGACATTGCCGCTGTAGGTCGGCAGCTGCACGGCGATGTCCTTGGGGATCAACGCATAGGCGTCCGGGTTGGTCGGGCCGTAGTAGAGGCGGGTGTTGAACTCGGCCTGCTGCTTGGCCTGCGAGGCGAATGCGATGAATTCCCAGGCGAGCTTGCGGCCGGGCGCGCCCTTGAGCACGCACCAGGTGCTGGCGCTGCGCGTCGCGCCGTTCCAGACCACCTCGACCGGCACGCCCTGCTGCTTCAACTCGGTGCCGCGCGCATTCCAGATCGACATCATGTCGACCTCGCCGTCCCGCAGAAGCTGTTGCGATTGATTGCCCTCGCGCCACCACACCTTGATGTATGGCTTGATCCGATCGAGCTTCTTGAAGGCGCGGTCGAAATCGAGCGGATAGAGCGCGTTCATCGGCACGCCGTCGGCAAGCAGCGCGAAAATGCAGGTGCGCGGCGAGTCGCTGACGCACAGCGAACGCGAGCCGGAAAATTTTTCGACGTTCCAGAAGTCGGCCCATGAGGCGGGCCCGCCGTTGGGAAACCGGTCGGTGCGGTAGCACAGGTTGGTACCGAGAATGGCAAACGCGACGCCATAGCCGTCGGCGACAATGGCGTCGTCGGGCAGCGTGCCTTTCTTGAAAATGTTCCAGTCGATCGGCTCGGCAAGACCCTCGCGGACGCCGCGCAGCCATTGCATTGAGTTGATCGACGTCATGTCGAACTCGTAATTGCCCGACTGTACCTGAGCCTTGACGCGGGCGTAGGACACGGGCGTCACGGTGCGGATCTCGATTCCCGTCGCGGCGGTAAACGGCCGAAAGTAGGCCGCCTCCTGCGCCGCCGTGTAGCTGCCGCCCCACGAGTTGACGTAGAGTGTGCGCGTCTGCGCGATCGTTCGCTCCGTGATAATGAGCGGGCCGAGCGCCGCCGCGGCACCTGCGGTTTGCAAAAACCGCCGCCGTTTACGGTCGAAGCGCCATCTCGCCATCGTTCCCCTCCGCGTCTCCGAGCGGTCGTACGGCGGATCTTCGAGCATGATCCGGAAAAGTGGACGCCGGTTTTCCGAAAAAATAAAACCGCTTCCCGCAGAAGAACGCAAGAGCATGCAAGAGCGCTGAAACCCGCAGTTTTCTTGCTTTTTACACGTTTCTGATTATAGCACTGCTGCGCACGGGGAAGCATATCGTTGCTTCCCATGCGCTTCCCATCGGCGCGAGTCACGACTAAATCGGCCTTGGGAAGCAACCATAGCAGCACTCGGTCGTTGGAGCACCGCGCCATTGTGCACCACTGCAAATGATCTGGGGGAAATGACGTGATTGGTCAAAAGCGTCGTTTTGGTCGCTCGGCTGATGTCCGCTCTTACCCCAATAGCGACCGTGATTGCGACTTGTCGGGCGGTCGCTATGTGCCAATTTCGACCAAATTGCAGCGCAGCGGAATGGCCTATCGGGGATTTGCGGCCGCTGGAACGGGGTTCAGCCGTCATTTTGCGCGGCAGCAATCGTGAGCAGCCGATGTCCGCTATGGGTCATTTTCGACCATTGCGGTCTATCTGCGTGATGTCCGCTTTGCCCCCAAGAGAACCGTTTGCTGCGTCGCCACGAAATGACGCTTAGTGCCAATACCGACCAAAGTGCGCCGCAGCAAAACCTCCTGGCAATCGAATCACAGTTGCCAGCAGCGGTAGCCGGTTTCGGGCTTGCTGAAGAACAAGCGTCGCTCGTGCACGAGCAGCACAAGATCTGCAGGATTGCGCAGGTGGAGGCAAACGTCCTTGGCAATCTTCTTGTAGACCCTCACTTCCGGATAAGGCGTCACGTTAAGGTCTTCGATTGCCCAGCGCTGAATGTTGATGACATTGGTATCGTTAGAGCTATGGACTAGGTACGTTTTGTATGTCTTGTACAAGAAATTGCTGCCACGGTCGTTCGTGTAAATTTGTGCGTCAGTAATATTTCCCGAGTAGAGCGCTGCCGACAGGTACGAATCCCACAGATTGACGAAACTTAGTAATGGGAGGCCGATGAAAACTACGAGGACGCCGGCATGATAGGGACTTCGGTCACCCCAAACGATATCGCGCCAGGAAAAGTCCTGCTTGCCGGTGAACAGAAGAATATCGAGAACCGCCATCGCTGCAGTCCACGGCCAAATGATGTTGTTCCAGTTGAGGCCAAACGGCCCAAACATGCCCAAGATAAAGAGATGCATAGCGACAGCGGCGATAAGAGAAATCCGTCGGAAACGGCGCGTCAACAGCCCGAGCGCGAACCCGACCTGGATGAACGGGGCGGCCATCCCCAACCAGTGAAGCGCCGGCGCGGAAGCTGGAACGACATCGGTGATGGGAGAGACGACCCAGGGAAACTCGTTCTGCATGAAGTTCAGGTTGATCTTCTGCAGCCCCGAGAAGAGGTATGTGCCAGCCATGATCAGGCGAGCGATGTTGAGCGCGCGGTTGCGTCCGACCGCGTCCTCGCTGTTCCAGGAAAACAGAGCCAACGTCGCGAGCAGGAAACCATACAGAAAGACCCACGGCTGCCAACGGGTCTGATCGAGCAGGCAGAAAATGATGACGATAGCGAGGAACGCAACGATGAACTTTTGTGGCTTAGGCGAGATGAGAATCGCTGCCGCCAGCGCAAACAGGGCGCCAAACAGCACTTGGTCAACTAGGTACCCGATTTGGGGCAGGAAATCGAAGACCGGCACGAGCGGATAGGACCGCGGTCCGATCCACAGATGCGGGCTCATGGCGATTCCAACACAAAACACCACGACGACGATGACCTTGAGCCAAAAAACGCGGCTCGCAGGTCCAAATAGGAAGCGCCGATTAGCCGCGACCAATCGGTAGCCGATCGGCAGGAGTGAACGGACAAGGGGAAGACCTCCGATCTTCGCAAGCAACCCGAGGCCGCGGTACTGTCCGGCGATTTTAAGAATCCCGGACGCCCCCTTGTGAAGTTGACCGTCGCGGTCCACGACGTGGATTTCCTTCTCGACGGCCTCGCGCTTGAACGGCAGGCGCTTCTCGACATGCATGTCGCGCAGATCGAACTCGCCACACCTGGCTGAACGCTCGACGCGCCCCATGAGCGACGCGCACATCGGGCATTTGCCGTCGTAGAAAACCTGGATTCTAGTGTTCGTCCGCTCGTTCACGGTGCCGTGCACTTGATGAGGTGATTGACTGCACCACCGGGGAGCGCGCGGCTCACTGCCTCACCCTCGGCCTGTGATAAGACATCGTAGCTGCAGAAATTAGCGTTCCGGAAGTGGCTAAATCGCACTGCAGCAAATTTGGCTGGCCAACTTACGCTTTGGGTCAAAAGCGGACATAACCGGTCCGCCAGCCCATGTCCGCTTTACCCCCAATAGCGACCGTTCGCTGCGCCGCCGCGAAATGATGCTTTGTGCCATTAGCGACTAAAGTGCAGTGCAGCAAAATGAACGCCCGTTCGGTCGCTTTGCGCTTTAGTTTTTGGCGGCGATTACATCGTGAGCTGCCATGGGACGCCGGATGCCCTTGAGTGTGAACTCACCAACCGGCTCGGTCGTGACGGCATCTTCGACTGCCATCAGCACACGGGGGCTAATCAGGATTTGACCGGGCTTGGCCTCGTCGCAAAGGCGAGATGCGACATTCGACACAGTTCCAATTGCAGCATAGTCGAAGCGACCTTCAAAGCCGATCGTGCCAAGTGTCGCAAATCCATGCGCGATGCCGATACCAAAGCCAAGGTCGTGCCCCAGCCGCTTCCATTTCTCGATCAGTGCGCCGATGGTTTCGCGCATCTCCAACGCCATCAGCACCGCCTGCGTGGCCGGATTCTCAACGGGTACTGGATCATTAAAAATCACCATCACGCCGTCACCGGCAAAGCGCTCAAGCGTGCCGCTGTATTTGAAGATGATTTCACCGATTGCCGCATGATAGTCACGCAGGAGGGCCATCACATCTTCGGGGTCTGAGCTTTCCGAGAAGCCAGTAAAGCCGCGCAGGTCGCAGAATAGCGCCGTTATTTCTCGGCGATGACTTTCGAGCTGTTTTTCCGTCCCGGATGCGACGATCAGATCAGCGACCTGCGGCGGCAGGAAACGGCGCAGCCTACTCATGCGCTCAATCTCGCCGACCTGATCGGCCACCCTATGTTCGAGTTGCTGGTTTAGTTTGCTAAGGTCATCGAGCAGCCGCGTGTTTTCAATGGCGATAACGGCTTGGTCAGCAAAACTCTGCACTAGTTTAATCTGCCTTTCGGTGAAAGGCCGAACCGTGAGCCGCAGCAGCGCTATGACGCCTATCGGCCTGCCTTCGCGCATCAGCGGCACACCGAGCACCGTGCGATAGCCAATTCTGCGTTGCGCATCCTTAAGCAAGTAATCGCTGTCGGCTAGGACGTCAGCGACGTGAACCGGCTTGCGCTCGAGTACCGCTCGTCCAATAATGGTGCCGCGCCCAGGTTCGAGGGGTACGCTATTCTGGATTTCTCGGTAATCGGGCGGTCCACCGCAGATCGCAATGACGCGATAGTTCATTCCCTCTTGACGGTGAATGGCCGCCAAATCGGCATCGCAAAGCTTGGTGACCAATTCCACCAACCTGTCGAGTACTGTCTGCAAATCAAAGGTCGAGCGACTAATGATATTGAGTACGTCAGCAGCGGCTGCCTGTTGTTCCAGTGATTCGCGTAGTTCATCAACTAACCGAGCATTCTCGATGGCAATCGATACCTCGTTGGCAAAGTTTGTAATTAGCGCGATCTGTTTATCGGTGAACGGACGAACCTCCTGCCGAAAGAGCGTAAGCGCGCCAATAAGCTCGCCTTCTTTGAGCATCGGAACGGCCACGCAGGTACGTACTCCGCCAAGTTCGATGGCTGCTACAAGTGAGGGATCGGTTCGATCACTGTAGTCTTGATTAGTCGCCGCGTCCGCGACGTGAACCACCGACTTTGTCTTCAACATGCGGCCGATCAAAGTCGTCGGACTTGGACGAAATGGCGCCCGCTTGCGATATTCGGCAAACGCATGCGGCGTATTCCGCCATGCAAGAAGATGGAGGGCATTGCCGTCCCAGCGGTAGATGTTGCCAAACTCGGCATCGCAAAGACGTCGCGCGTTCTCGAGGACCGTATCGAGCACCGGCTGGAGATTGCCAGGCGAGACAGTGATCGCTTGCAGGACGTCCGAAACGGCGATCTGCTGTTCTAGTGATTCCTGCAGTTCCTGAACCAGCCGCGCGTTTTCGACAGCGATCGCCGCTTTGGCAGCAAAATTCTGGACAAGCTCGATCTCCTTAGCGGTGAAAGGTCGAACTTCGGTACGGCCAACCGTCAATGATCCTATAAATTCGTTGTCTTTGAACATTGGTACAGCCAGAGTCGTCCGGACCCCGGCAATTTCCACGGCCGCCACGGTCGGCGGATTGCGTCTTGCATAGGATTGATCTTTAGCTAGATCACGGATGTGAACGAACGTTCCGGTCGCCAGCATGCGGCCACTAGGCGAATGCTCATTGGGACGGTATGGGGTACGTGTACGTAAATCGGTGAATTCCGGCGGCATTTTATGCGTTGCTATAAGGTGCAAAGCATTACCGTCCCAGCGATTGATCACCCCGTTGTTGGCGTCGCAGACTTGTACGGCGTTTGCGAGGATCGTTGTAAATACTGGCTGCGGATCCCCAGTTGAGCCGCTAATAATGCGCAAGACTTCCGAGGTTGCTTTGTCTTGCTGAGCCGCATCTTTCAGCTGACGCTTCAGTACTGCGACTGGATGGGCGTGATCAGCCGCCCCAGAACCATGCCCGCTTAGACTCCGGACATTGCCACTGGTCCTTCGCGCTACGCGGACTGCGCGCAAAGCTTTGCTTGTCATGGCCAACTTTCCAGAAATCTATCACTGTTCCGGCGATAGATTCTCACACATACCTACCCAGTGACGCGCCTTCCCCTGCCAGAATTTGCTAGGGAGCCGGTGTGACAGCCATCACTTTTTGGATGTTTCCACGCTCAATGTTGCGCACGCGTGATCGCGGTTGATTGCGCGTGAACGCAGGATTCCTGCGTAAAACCTCGATGCGGGCATGTAGCCGCCCACCATAATACCTCCCCTCTGTATTGCCACGATTTCACCTGCGATCGTTTGATCGGCCGCTTTCCGTTTCAGAACGTCCTCCAACCGGCCCTATAGATGCCATCTGGCGAAGTCGGCTTTTTAGCCCCCAAAGCACCGCGAGCTGCCGTCCCAGCCGTCGTCGCCAGCGACAAAATCATGGCCCGTGGCTCGCTCGGGAACGGCTTGCATGACCAAACTCATAATAGCGGTTAGCCGGCCGCCGATTCGGCACTGGAACGGAAGCGGTCACCAAGTGTCCGGCGATAGCCCGCCCGGCCTCATTGACCTTCGGGCGTCAAAACTTCGTGGCCGCTCCCGCGCGAACGCGCTATGGAAAACGTTCCCTTGAGCGAACCGTCGGGCGCGCGTTCGTAAACGACGTGAACGAACCGTTCCCCGCGCATATAGGAAGCTATCAAGTAGTGGCGTCTGCGAAGGCAATGGGTACGAAACCGCATTGAATCGATGACTCCGTGCATAAGGCAGAGGCCATGCCTTGAGAACGATATCACCGCGGTTCCGTCATAAGTCGCACCAGTCGGATTTGTGCCGGATACGCTATATGCACCCGCAAACATTCGGGCAGAAGCAGCCGACGCAAAACCAACCAAAACGATCATCGGTAACAATGAAGTGAGAAATTTTCGCATTTTGGACCTCTGATGATGCTGCTCCGCCAATTGCATTGATGCGGGAGGTCACAGGCTCGCGAGATCATCATCCGCTTCGATGTCGCTTTTCTGACATGCGTTCATAAGCGCGATAGGAAGGCGCTTGCAGCAGCGTGCAACGACTGCGGCCGGGGCACATTCAGACCTTATGTGATGTCTGCGACCGCCTCGGCCAAGGGCCGAAGTCGCAGCGCCAAGGGCTTTCAGTCCATCAGGGGACATACTTGGCTGATGCCGGCTTCCCCCAATATCGACCGTCACAGCGACATGGTGGCCGGCCGCTGCGCACTGACAGATTACTACATAATAAAAGTAAAGTGGGCGGAAGCGGCGCGCCTTGAGTCACAGGCCTGTCACGACGTGAGGTTAAAAGCCGGCGCGATGACACCGCCGATTCTCGCCCTTGCGATTTTCTGCATCATCGCAACCTCGAGCCAGATCGTCAGCGTCGTGATCGCAGTTATCCGCCTGCGGTGGAATCCGCGCGAATCGGCGTCCGCGCAACATTTTCCCCCGGTCAGCCTTGTGCGCCCGCTATGCGGACTAGACAACTATGCCGCCGATACGTTGCATTCGACCTTCGCCCTCGATTATCCGCACTACGAAATCCTGTTCTGCGTCGCCGCCGCAAGTGATCCAGTGGTGCCGCTAGTCAAAGCCTTGATCGCCGAACGGGCAAACGAAAACGCGAGGCTACTGATCGGTGACGACCGCATCAGCAGCAACCCGAAGCTCAACAACGTGGTGAAGGGCTGGCGGGCGGCGCGCCATGACTGGATCGTTCTCGCCGATTCCAACGTGCTGATGCCGCCCGACTACTTGAGGCAATTGTTTTACAGCTGGCGGGCCGACACGGGCCTTGTCGCGGCGCCGCCGGTCGGCGGCCGACCGGACGGATTTTGGGCCGAGCTCGAATGCGCGTTCCTCAACACCTATCAGGCGCGTTGGCAATACGTCATCGACAGCTTCGGCGGAGGTTTCGCTCAAGGCAAAACCATGCTGTGGCGCCGCGCCGATTTGGAGCAAGCTGGCGGCATCCAGGCGCTCGGCAAGGAAGTGGCCGAGGACGCCGCCGCGACCAAGATCGTGCGCAATGCCCGCCTCAAGGTGCGCCTCGTCGACCGCCCGTTTGTGCAGCCGCTCGGCCGACGCGGCGCCGCAGAAGTGTGGCAGCGCCAGGTGCGCTGGGCGCGGCTGCGGCGCGCAAGCTTTCTGCCTTATTTCCTCCCCGAAGCTTTGGCCGGCGCCGTGCTGCCGATGCTCGCCGCGGCGATTGTCGCCAATGCCAACGGGCTGTCGCCGGCGCTGGGTGTCGGCGCCGTCGCCATCGTCTGGTACGGCGCCGAGATGGGGCTCGCCGCCGCCGCGGAATGGGACTTGCCGCTTCTCTATCCGCTCCATGGATTAGTGCGCGACCTCTTGTTGCCGGTACTATTTGTCAGCGCGCTCGGCGGCAGCGACTTCGTCTGGCGCGGCAACGAAATGCAGGTCGAGCGCATCGCACCGCGCCGCATGATGGCGCTGATGCGGCCGCTCGTGACGGAACTAGCCCGTGGCGGCCGAATAAAACTGCGCGCATTGCGCAATAGTGCTGAGACCTAGATCAACCCCGCCCTGAGCGCCTCGAATTTTCTGCATTGCGCTGAGTAAGTTCGTTTTTCCCTTTAGGTTCGGCGGTGTGGTAGCGTACGAATGTCCGTTCCGCTAGCGACGTTTTTCCTAAGAACGGCATCGCAAAAGCAATAATTGACAGGCACATTCCTGTGACCCGGTCTGGCACGACGAGCATCGTAGTAAAAAGCAGCCTGTTCGCCGTTACACTCACTATATTGGCAACATTAATCGTAGCTCAGCCGACCAGGACCCTGCAGGATTTCGATCAACCATTTTACGTAACGCTCGCCTATGATCTCGATCGCTATGGCGTATTCACTAACGGGCCGTTTAGCGGTGTCGATGACACGGTGACGGCACCATCTGCCGGTATGTTTTTTGGCCCGATCTATCCGGCTTTCGTTGCAGCGGCAATGCGGCTAAGCCCTCGCTTTGCCGCTGCGGCGCGCTGCAGCGTTGAGGCCAATAACGGCCAACGCGACATTTCCACCTGCGATCCCTATGACTTGCCGATGCGCCTACTGAATGCGCTATTGCTCGCGCTAGCAATCGTCGCAGTCGCATCAACTGCAGAAATGATATTTCGGCAGCGTTTGATTTTTCCGCTCGCTGGCGCGTGCGTGCTGGCGGCAGTGACCAGCGAAGCCGCTTCATTTTCCTACATTATGACGGAAAGCACGATCTTCGCAATCTACGGCGTCTTAATGCTGATCACGGTGCTGGCTTGGCGTAGCGGGCGCGCAGCCCATTTCATCGTCAGTGGTTTTTTACTCGGCCTGCTATGTCTGACCAAGCCGTCTTATATCATTTTGTTTCCTGTCGTCGCCGGCCTGGGCTTCGTCTATCTGAATTGGTTCGTGAAACTGCGACGCCAGCGAACGCTATGTCTCATTGTTGCCTTTACTCTTCCCTTTGCCTGCGTAATCGCCGCCTGGGTCATGCGCAATGCCAGTTCAGTCGGCAAAGCCGGCTTCACTGAGGAATACGGCGCTGTCGTTCTGATCGAACGGTTCGCCTATAACAATATGACCGTGCGCGAGTTCCTCCAGGCCTTTCCATATTGCACACCTGGGCTCGGCGAGATTCTGTTTGATCCGGTCTACGGCACCGACTCCATGCATCGTTTCACTTATCACACGACAGGTAGCTTCTTTCATCTCGGTCGCGCCCGGCGAGATCAGCTTGTTGCGCAATACGGTCGCCTGGATCCTTTGATTCTCGGCATCTCCAGCGATGAGATGCGCGCTAAATGGTGGCGCCATCTGCTGGTGAGTATACCGCTGGCATGGTGCGGGCTGTGGGCGGGATGGATTGCAAGCCTGATTCTGGTGCCATTATTCATCTGGGCCTGCCTGCGGGCGGTCCAGACCTGGCAACCGCTGCTACTGTTCTACGCGGCGCCCGCTGTCGCGATGCTCGGCCTCGATGCGCTGATCGGCAATCACTACACGCGATACAATCTAATTCTGATGGGGCCCTATGCGGTCGGCGCCGCATGGGTCATGTCTAAGCGGCTGGCGAGCTTCCCGGACACGCATTGCCGAGAGCAAGTACCCGCGTCAGCGCCGTAATCATTTCCATCTGCGAACGCAATTTCAGATGAAGGTTGAGCATGACTAACAGGCTGATGATCACCCAGACATAGAGGATGAGGTCCACGCCGCGGCCAATACCGACGAGCTCCGCGAGCCAGGTGGCATGGCTTGGCAGCCAAACGAAGTAGAGGCCGGCGAGTGCCGCCAGCATCGCAAGGAGGCCGATGATCGGCGCCTTCGAATACTGTGCCCAAGCATAGGCGATGATGCAGCCGAGCATGAAGGAAAGTCCAATCTGCGCAATCATCGATGGAGCCTCTCAGCAGATAGATCGACTAGGACGCGGAGCGAGTCGCCAAGTTTTTGGCCTTTGGCGAGTGAATAGCGGGTGTATTCGATAGTGACCGGCACCTCGACACAACGAAGCTCGCTGCCTGCGATTTGCGTCAAAAATTCGGAAGCGTGCGCCATCCGGTTCTGCCTAAGCGTGATTGCACTCGCGCCGCGCTGCGTCATTCCGCGCAGCCCGTTATGCGTATCGGTTATATCCATGCCGGTCGAAACTCGCGTCAACCACGTGGCGGCTTTGAGGAGTAGCCGCCGAGATTTCGGCATGGCGATGCAACTGCCAAGAAATCGGCTGCCCAGAGCAAAATCTGCTTTATTGACTTTCAGCGCTGCGACCAAGCCGGCAACATCGACGGCGCGATGTTGCCCATCAGCGTCAAAGGTTACAATGAACTCGGCGCCGTGGCGCAGCGCAAAGGTGATTCCGGTTTGTAATGCCGCTCCTTGGCCGAGATTGATCGGATGGGTGACGACGGCAGCGCCAGCCGTGCTTGCCTTGCGACCAGTGTCATCGGTGGAGCCATCGTCGACCACGACGACGCGATAACTGCGCCGCACGAGGTCGGCAACGACACGCAAAATGACCGATGCTTCGTTATAGGCGGGTACGACGAGCCAAGTCGTGCTGTTATCGGGCTCGGTGGGCATAGCGTGCCTTGCGGCGCAGGTGTACCGAAAATTTGGGGGCCGGATTGTGTAATGCGGGTCCGGCCCCGGTCACCTCGAACGCAGCCTCGATCAAGCCACGGCCGCGTGACAGCAATGTGAACGTAAATCTTAGATCAGACGGGAGGGAACACTCGCCCGCTGCAGTGCCCCACGTTATTTTCATTTAATGCAGAATTTTCAGCTTTAGTGCAGACCCGGGGCTGACGTCCCGGGTCTGATCATTTGAGTCTAGTTGTCGCGATCAATCGAAATCGAACATGTCGAAGAGGTCGCCAATGGCCGGCATGTTCATCGGCACGTAAGGATTGCCGTGACTCATGACTGGGTTGCGAAGATTGTCGCGGCTGCGGGTTGTTAGCGGACCCAGACCCCAATTCCGTTCGATAAACTTGATCACCGACACGTGGTCATTGTAGCTGTGCTTCACCTTGCCGCCACGAGCGTAGGGAGAGATCACGAGTAGCGGAATGCGCGGGCCATCTCCGAAGAAGTCGAGCGGCTGTATGAAACCCGAGTCCCAGTAACCGCCAGCCTCGTCGACGGTTACGAACAACGCGGTCTCCTTGAACAGGTGGGGATGGGCTTTGAGCTTGTCCACGATATTTTCAACCATAGCCTCGAAGAGGCTGAGCTTTGAGGTCGCCGGATGGCCATCGACAAGCCCGTCCGGTTTCACATAGGCGACCGACGGCAGGTTGCCATCCTCGATTGCATCGAAAAAGTCGATTGCATCCTTGATGTGCGCCGACCGTTGGGCCCGATCGGCCATGATCGAGGTCGCAAATGAGAACGCGTTGCAGTGGTCGCAGTAATTAAACGCTATCAACCCGTCGACCGGATCGGTCGAGCCGTTGGCAACCCTGACGGCGGCGCTGTAGCCACCGCCGTAGTAGGCCCAAGAGATATTCTTTTCGTTGAGAGCGTCGCCGATCGTGCGCATGGTCGATGGCGGCACAGCGGCGCCCGTCGTGATGCCGGCGTCATTCACTTGGCCGTTCGGCAGATAGCCGGGGCTCAAATTGTCGATCATGTAGTAACGGCCGGACTGGCAATTGGACGGGTTGGTCGAGGTCTCGAGCCAGGGCAAGGTCGCTAGATAGTTTACGATCGCCGGAATCCCGGGTTGGGCGAGGTTGGAGCAGATGGTCCATTGCTTGTCGACTTTGAAGGCCACATTCGTCGGCGACTTGGGATCTGGATTAGTAACGGTTGCGGCCAGTGGCTGGGTCAGACCCTTGTACGTTTCCCACGGGATCGCGTCGGCCGTCTCGATCATGACATGCTGCACCGCCGTCCCGCCCATAACCGCTTGATGATAGTTGTCGTTCAGCGTGTACTCGTCGGCAAGCCTCTTGAACACCGGCGCGTCGCCTTCGATCATGTTGTAGAAGGCCATGCTGTTGCCGCCCGACGCACCGTTGCGTGCGATGCCGACGAAGGGATAGAGATCGTTCAGACATCCGGAGGGATTGTCCGGTGTGTTATTCAGATAGCTGCAGTCCGATTGCTGCCACATGTGAAAAAAACGATGCACCCCATCGCCGCTAAAGCTGTCGTAGGGCAACATCGGCCCAGTCACCTGGAATACGCCGTTGGGCAAGCTGGTAGCGTTGGTAATGCGTGTGTCCACCGCGTTTGGGGGAAGGTCGGTTGCCCCGGTGCGCAGAAGACCGAGATCGGATTTTTCTAATGAAGGCGCGAGCGTGGGCAAGAGCGAATTCGGCACCGTCGCGTCGAAGGGGGCCTGACCCAGGCCCACAGGAGGTACTGCGGCCGGGCCCGGCGCCGTGGGCGCCGCGCTAGTGACGGGGGCCGGAAGCGTCGCGTATACGGTCTTCCCCGCCGTAGCGTGGTAATCGATGAAATATTTCGACGGAAACGACGGGTTGATCTGAAATTGCTGCGCCTGTGTGTTGAGCGCCGGCATACCGCTTGAGTTGACGATCCCCTTCGATAGAAGGTTGGACACCGACTGACCTTTGCGGGGCTGGTACGTGCCGTAGATATTGTCGAAGCTATGATTCTCCCCGATCAATACGATGACGTGCTTGATAGGAGTTGCAGTTCTGCCGCCTTGTCTGTCATCGTGATCGTCGTCAGCGGCAACAGGACCATTTGCTATGATGGCAAGCAACGCGCTGCCGAGCGCCGTCGTCAGCATCAAACGGTTTCGATTGTAATGGCGTCGAGACATAAAGGGCCTCCATTGTGTGACAACGGAGACAGGCTAGGTGTGCGGTCGTGACACCTTTTTTGCACTTTTAATTTTTAAACATTTTGTGGATTGTCACGACCCCTTTAAACTATCTTCAAATTCACGGGACCATCGCGACGCCTGGCGGGCTGGTGA
>Ga0306926_10004642_pt1 | contig 14446 bp, 13 predicted proteins | sample flu12Cox44000178_FD_203759 | JGI IMG/M metagenome (GOLD analysis project Ga0306926, IMG submission 203759) | Lab enrichment of tropical soil microbial communities from Luquillo Experimental Forest, Puerto Rico - flux8day.12C.oxic.44.000.178 (v2)... | ecosystem: Environmental > Terrestrial >...
CCCCTTCACAAAGGGAAGAGGTGAACGACGTCGTAGCACATCCAATGAACGCCCTGATCCTCGTCGATCTTCAGAATGATTTTATGCCGGGCGGCGCCCTGGCGGTGCCGCATGGTGATGAGGTCATCCCGCTTGCAGATGAATTGCAGCGACGCTTTGATCTCGTCGTCGCGACCAAAGATTGGCATCCGCCCGACCACGGCAGTTTCGCAGCGAACCATCCGGGAAAGAAACCCGGTGATCGGATCATTCTCGATGGAATCGAACAAATCCTCTGGCCAGTGCACTGCGTTCAAAACACGCACGGCGCCGAGTTCGCCTCGTTATTCGAAACAAGCCGCATCGCTAATGTTTTTCACAAAGGGACCGAGCGAAACATCGACAGTTACAGCACGTTTTTCGATAACGCCCATCGGCGCCACACCGGTCTTGCTCACTATCTCGAAAAGTGCGGCATCAAAGACATCTATCTGATGGGCCTCGCCTTGGATTACTGCGTGAAATACAGCACGCTCGACGCGCGGCAGCTCGGATTGAACACGTACGTCATCGTAGACGGCTGCCGCGGTATCGAGCTTGAGCCAGGTGATATCGCTCGCGCGCTAGACGAAATGAAACACGCCGGCGCAGTACTTCTGAAAGGCAGCGAGCTATAGCTCGCAGTGTGCTAACTCCGGTAGCCGCGATTCAGCCAGTAGGTTACATTTGTTAGGCCCTTAATGGGTACAAACGGATTTGGCGCGAATCGAACGCGCCAAACCCGATCTTCCTCTTTAGCTCTGTAGGTTGTTTTTCACTTCAACCCAGTTCGTCTTTCATTCGAAGCGCGTTGCGGTGGCCCTGCCGCAAAGGGTGGCGACTAGATTCCAATTCGCGTCGAATATCTGGATCGTGGCGCTATATGTGAAGCTGTTGGCGTCGGTGAGTTCCAGATTCGCCGTGAGGACAAGTGAGCCAATAAACGTGCCGTTCCCGTCATAGCGCAACTCCACATCCCGAAACGAGTAATTCTGGCTACCTGGCTCGCGCTGCCAGGAGCCGTACTCCGGTGTGTCAAAAGGGCCGGTGACAGGAGACTTGGCGGCGCCGGTCATGGTGCCGTCCCGGTAAAAAGTCATTATGGCTGGGAAAGTCGACAACACCTGGTTAGGATCATTACAGTTGACTCCGTGCCTGCTTACCTGCCACACGCCCTCGATTGTCGGGATTGTTTCTCGCGGCGGTCTGTCCAAGCTCCACACGAATGAGGTGCTCGCAGCCAGCCCGAGAACGATAACTGCTATTTGTGTTTTAAGTTTCATCTTTGTTCTTTTGTTTTGATTTGGTTTTTGTTCTCATCGACTTCTTTGACCCCTCATCGCGAGGAGTCATTTCTGGTCGTTCACCGGAGTACAGAACGGAAAGCACCACGAGGTTATGCGAAAATGGCTGCGCGACCTCAAATCCTTGAAGTGCTCGCGCAGCGGAACTCTCTGCCGCCCGAGGGACCCTGCCAATTGGAAACTGTTTCTTTCGGCGCGAGAGACGCGACGATTTTTTCGAAGCGCGGATCGCCGCGTAACGGATCCCAAACAGGATCCAATTTTAGCTCGCCGTAATGCACACCAAATGGGGTTTTCGCGGAGACGGCCAGTTGTTCAAGGGCTAAATCCTTCTCGCCCGTCCAGGTATAAATAGTTGCGAGATCCCCAATAAGCATGACGCCGACAACCGCATCTTTGGACATTGGCAGGAGTTCGCAAGCGTGGCGGCCTTCGCGCAGTGCGTCCTCTTTTCGACCGAGACCGGCATCGATCTGGCCGAGAAGGCTCCACGCAATTCCGTTATCGGGTTGATCGTGCACGATCTTCTCCGCAATCGCGCGCGCAGCGGTGAAGGAGGCGTGTGCCGCAGCGATATCGTTAAACGCTCGAGCCCCAAGACCGGCGAAGAATTCGCGCGGTACCTTAATGCTGTTGTACTGTTGAAACCCCTCGTCTGGCATGGAGGCGATGGCGCGATTGGCGGCGGCAGAATCGCGGTCCGCCATTGCGCAAAGGAACAGCAAAGGAACAAAATCAGAATCCTTCGCCGCCTCCGAGTGTTTTGCGATAAGCGCGGAGAGTGCGTCGCGCAGAGGACGAATATCGGCCCGCTGCAGAAACGGCTGCAACGCGCGCTGCACCGGCGGACTCCACTTGTGCGGTGAGAGGGCACCTAAGCGCTCCCAAAGCTGGTTGGACTCCGAGTAATGGCGCAGAGCACGGTACGTCGTGGCAGCGTCGATGTTGGATTCCTCATTGCGTGGGTCCAACTCAAGGGCGCGTTCGAAGTTCCTAATCGCCTCTGTCCAGCGCCCCTGGCGACGGTCGATCAGGCCTGTGATAGAATAGATGTCGGGATCGTTTGGAAGCGTGCGACGGGCGGTTTCGAGTTCGGCGCGAGCGCGATCGTAATCGAAAAAGCCAAAATAGGCATACCAAGCCAGAGCGCGGTGGACTTCTCCAGCATCGGGTTGGATTCGGACAGCATTCTGAATGGCCGCATTGGCCAGCGCAAGACGAGCGGGAGTGTGGTCGTACCAATGGAAGATCTGGAGATGCAGCTGACCGAGCTCGCAATAGGCAAGCATGAATTGCGGATCGCGCGCGACTGCTTCCTCCAGCAGGCGCACCGGTTCCAAGAGATGCAGAGGCCCACCTTCTTTGGATCCAAATTCCCTGGCCTGCACATAAAGTGCGTTTGCGACCAGATCGGTGGTGGGTTTGCGCTCAATGGCCACTTTTTCTGCCGCTGAGATTTTGGCGTCAAGCTGCTCGGCGACCTTTTGCGCTATTTCACTTTGGACGGCGAACAAGTCATTCAAATCCCGGTCGTATTCCTCGGCCCAAACGTGAGTGTCGGTGCGCGTGTCGATCAACTGGGCATTCAAGTGAATCCGATCACCGGTCCTGCGTGCGCTTCCCTCGAGCACGTGAGACACGCGAAGCGCATCGCCGATCTGGTGCACGTTTCGTTTGCCGCGATATTCCATCACGCTGGTCCGGCTGATGACTTTCAGATTGGCGATCTTCGCCAGTCTGGTCAGAATGTCGTCCTGCACACCATCGGCGAACGCCGCGTGTTCCTTCTCGTCGCCCAGGTTTTCAAATGGCAGAACTGCGATTCCAGTTGTCACCGGAGATCGGGAAAATTCGCTTTTCCAAACGATCACGCCTAACGGCAGCGCCAGCGCGAGCAACATTGCCGTCATGACGGCGATACTTGGATTGCGTCGCACCCACTTCTTTCCTCGCGTCAACGGTCCAATACGCCGAGCCTGAATGGGTTCATGCTTTAGCCAGCGCTCAAGATCTTCAGCCAACGCGAGAGCGGAGGAGTAACGACGCTTGGGATTTTTGTCGAGACACTTGAGACAGATTGTCGAGAGATCGCGATCGACTTTGGGATTCAGCAGCCGCGGTGGTCGGGGTTCGGTATCAAGGAGCAACTTGATCGTCTCGTAGGTTGCACCGCCAGCAAACGGCGGCTGACCTGTCAGCAGCTGGTAAAGAACCGCGCCAAGCCCATAGACATCGGTGGCGTTGGTCACTGCCGAGTTATTTCCCACTGCTTGTTCCGGCGCCATGTAACTCGGCGTGCCTAACACGTCCAAGGTCCGGGTAACACTGCTCTCGGTCTCGACCAGGCGTGCCAAACCGAAATCAGTCAGATGCGGTTCCCCTTTCGCATCCAGCAAAATGTTTCCTGGTTTGATGTCCCGATGGAGAATGCCGTGTTCGTGCGCGTAATGCACAGTGCGTGCCACCTTCGCGATCAATTCCGCCGCGCGCCGAATCGGTATCGGCGCGCGTTCGCCACAGGACGAATCCGCCGTGGCGGACCTAACCATTTCGTCGAGTTGCCCGCCTTCGACGAATTTCATGCTGAAGTAACATGAGCCATCGCCCTCACCGACCTCGTAAATGGGGACAATGCCGGGATGATCGAGACTGGCGGCAGCTTCGGCTTCACGGCGAAACCGTTTCAGGTGAGCTTTGCTCGCCCACTGGCCAAGGCTAATGACTTTTAAGGCAACGATACGATTGAGACTTTTCTGGCGGGCTCGAAACACCACACCCTGTCCGCCGCGCCCAATTTGCTCGAGCAATTCATAATCGCCGAGGTCTATCAACTTCGACGCAACCCGGCCGGGATCATCGATCCCGGCTACAGCGTCGTCCGGCACGAGACCCATCTCCAACAGACACGCGCCGCACGCGTCCTCAGGAGAATCCGGCGGAACAATCGCGCCGCAGTTGCGGCAGGATCTGCTCGTGGTCGTCATTTCATTGCGCGCCTATTCCTTCATTCAAATACTGCACGAAAATTCCCTCTGAGTTACATGAGCAAAGACTCTAATTTCACTAATTCACACTAATTGAGACACAGGTTGCACGGATTCATTCCGCTCGATTCTAAAAGCTTTCCAAAAATTCGTGATCATTCGTGTAATTCGTGTCTGACGATAACTTCATGCAATTTGTGCCTTTACGAGCGCAACGCAGCGATGAGGTGACGCAGTTCGTCTTCGATCTCGGCCGGCGTTGCTACCGTGTGCGCGACTTCTTCGCGCAAGAGTTGCCGGTAACGCTGTCGCAATCGATGGAAGGCTTGTTTGACCGCGTTCTCGGTCATACCGAACTCACGCGCGATTTCCCCTTGCGACGGCCGATCTGGCTCATCAGAAAGCAATGTGTTCAAACGTTGCAGCAACGGTGGGTTAAGAGACCTTTGCGATTCCTCCCGCAATCGTGCGAACACCCGGTCAAGCACTGTGAACGCCCAGCGACGATCATAAAGCAAATCGGGGCTCAGCACGTCGCCGCGATCGATGTCGCTGAGCTCATACGATTCAATCCCGTCGAGCCGAAGCAGCGCTCGACCGCCGCCCCGTTTGAGTGTTGCGGCGTTACGGCGTTCGTTCGCCATGAAATGTTTGAGCGAAGCCAGAAGAAAAGAACGCAAGCGTCCCTTTTCCTGTCGCACTAAGTTGAAATCCTTCCGTTCCAAGATCAGCGCGAAAAAACCCTGCGTGATATCTTTCGCTTCCTCTGGCTTGGCACCTTCTCGCCGGACGAAGCCGTAGATAGGTCGCCAGTAAGTGCGGCAAAGATCCTCAAGCGCCTCCTGTGCCGCTGGCGATTCACCCTGTGCCTCGAGCACTACGCTCCAATGCGTAGTAGTAAATGCTGCCGGGCCGGCAGACGCTGGATCAGTTCCAGTCAGTGATGTCACATCTCCGGGGGCAACGCTCATGCGTTAATGACAGTAAAAAGACGATCTGAAAGCAAGCCTGCATGTGAATGCAATAGAGTTAGGTCGAGGCAGGCGCGTGTTCCAAACGGCCAGTACCTGTAGCCGGAGTCGGTGACTCCGGCTGCCGCGATCACCGATCGCGGCTACAGCTATGCCGGCAACACCGTCGATAGCGTTACTTCGCTGTCGATGGTTTGCTCGGAGACATTCTCTACCGTAGCGCCAATTTTTGATCCGTCGCGATCCACAATCCACACTTGCTGGCCTTGTTCAAACGGGCCACGGGCCATCACCTTGAGTAAGACGCCCTCCTCCGTGGCCGGATCGTCGAGCACTTCAATGCAGATTGCTTCGGTCTTTCCGAAGTCCGTCATCAAAGTCAGGTCGTCATCAACTTTCGGCCTTTGCATAGACAACAGATTCCCGTGTTCTCGCTAAAAGTATTCGACCCTCGCTGCCGCGCCGAGTGTGTCTGTCCTCACAAACAAAAGACATCATGTCGACCCGGCCGGCCGGCTACGACATGTGTACTCCTTCTGTCACGTTTGAGCACAACATACAAGAACCAGACGATCAAAGAGTTCGCCAGCAAGATGAGGACTCCCACCAGACCGGGACGGTGCCAGAGATGATGCAATTCAATTGGAATGAGTGCCGCGCACTCGAAGATCATTAGCACCTCCGCCCAGCGTTGCTGCAGGTAAACACCGATTCCTTCGGTCAAGAAAAGCGCCGCATAGAAAAGCGACAGGAAAGCCGTGGCGTCGCGAGCACCGCCAGAAAGCAATGCCTGCAAGTTGCGAAGCAAATAACTGACGACCTTGGTGTGGCGCAATAGGATCTCATCAGCAATCCATTTCAAGGGCGTGTGGATCCAACCGCCCCAAGTGTCCAGAGAGAGCAACGAAACACCAAGCACAAGCAGCAGCACGCCTTTAACAATTTTGAAAAGCGCGATCAGCTTGAGATAGCGAACGCTACGCGCGTCCTGCGATATGCGGCGCTTCTGACGGGGCGGATGGCTCATTGGTGCGTTGTTCGCCGACCTTCCCTGCTTCGTAAACGCGCTGTAAAACAATTGCCGTAGCGTGCGCTGTCCCCAGCGCAAAAATCTTGCCGGTTTCTGAAATATCCGCTGGGACAGCGGACGCTACAGCACTGCCTTGGAGGCATTTATCTAAGCAGCAAAAACAGGCTTCTCGCGGCAGCAAATCTCGAGTTTGTTGCCATCGGGGTCTTCGAAAAAGAAGGCGTAGTAACCGGGACTGTAGTCCGTGCAAATCTCCGGTCCCTCAAGATTTTTCCCGCCAGCATCGCGCACAAGTTTGGCAATCCGATCCACTTCTTCTCGCGTGTCGGCCCAAAGTGCGATCCGTGTGCCATTAGGACGATGGTTTTCATCCCCAGTGAAACAGAAAAACTCTAATGGCCGATCGCCACCCCCAGCAAAGAACGTATGATAATCGTCGCCTGGACTTTCGTGAACGAATCCAAGCTGCGGCAGAAATTTGTCGTAAAACTTTCTCGCCACTTCCATGTCTTTCACCCGCAAATCGATGTGATCAAAGCAACGCGTTTTCATGTTCGAGCTTCAACCGCATGGCGGACCACTTCAAACGCATGTGATCCATTGTAGCGCCAAAGGCGCTGTCTCATACTTGAGCCTGGGGGCAACGCCCCAGGATCCAATTGCGCGTTTACCCAGGCCGGCGCTGAAGGCGTGCTTCATAGATGGCTGGGTGTTCGATTTCATAGAAGCTCGTTTAGGATAGAATCGCGCTTTCAGCGCTGGCGCTCTTGCACCATGCCCCTGGGGCGATGCCCCAGGCTGAGAGTGAATGTCGAGCCCTTGGCGCTACCTTCATACACACATTCACACTAGTGAATGAATGGTCGATTCCCAGAATGTGTAATCTGCATTCGCGATCTATTTCGCTATAAAGCGCGCCAAAATCGGTCCGAGCTTCTTGATCGTCGCTTCCGGCCACAGCTTTCGCTCGGTCACTAGCGCCGTATCCAAGGCGGAATGTTCCGGCCAGTTCGGCTCATTGGGAATTCGCGGAATGACGTCTGCAATGACTCTTAGGGCTGTCTCCGAATTTGCGAGCAAATGACTGAGAATGATCTCAGCTGACACCGGTTCCTCTTCGATTTTCCAGGAATCGTAGTCGGTGATCATGGCCATCGTAGCGAATGCGATCTCCGCTTCGCGAGTCAACTTTGCCTCTGGAAGATTGGTCATGCCGATCACGTCGAATCCATTGCGGTAATTGAATTCAGATTCCGCACGCGTCGAGAATGCCGGGCCGTCCATGTTCACATAAGTACCACCGTTGTGAACGGTGTATCCGAGCGATCTGGCGGACTCAGCCAATAGGTTGCGCAGGTTCGCGTTGATCGGCTCGGCGAATCCAATGTGCGCGACAATGCCTTCACCGAAAAATGTATGCGCCGTCCGTTGACTGGTGCGATCGTAAAACTGCGAGGGTAAGACCAGATCTCGCGGCGCGTATTTTTCCTGCAAGCTGCCGACCGCCCCCACCGAAACGATCCAGCGAACGTTCAACGAGCGAAGCGCGTAAATGTTGGCGCGGTGATTTATTTCGTGCGGCAGAATCCGGTGCCCGCGGCCATGCCGGGGCAAAAAGTAAACCTGACGCTCACCTAATTTGCCACCGACGAGTAGGTCCGACGGCGGTCCGAACGGCGTGTCGACTTTGAGTTCGGTCGTATCGCGCAACTCTGCCATCTGGTAGAGACCGCTGCCGCCGATGATACCGATTGCCGGAACTTCTTCATTCATGCGTGCCGCGATTTAAGACACGAATTGCACGAATTGTCACGAATCTCATTGCGCCTTAGTCAATTCGTGTGAGTTGGTGAAATTCGTGTCGTGCCCTGCCCAACGCGTGTATTGTTTCGCCTCCCATGCCGAAATTCTTCATCAAGACTTATGGTTGCCAGATGAACGAGCGCGACTCCGAACAAGTCGCGCATTCGCTCGTGACGCGTGGTTATGAGCGGGTCGGGCACGAGTCGGAAGCCGACGTTGTGCTCCTGAACACGTGCAGCGTGCGCGACATGGCTGATCAAAAGGCGCTTGGGAAGATGGGTATGCTCGGGCGGCTGGCCAAAGAAAGGCCGCACGTGGTGTTCGGGTTCCTCGGCTGCATGGCCCAGGCGCGCGGCGCATCGCTCCTGAAAGATTTGCCGCACGTCGATCTTGTCGTTGGCACACAAAAGTTTCATCGCGTGGCCGATTACGTCCACGAGCTCGTCGTGAGGAAAACGGCGCGCTCGGAGATCGCGCCCTACCACAATCGCGCGATGGATGATCTGCGATTTTCAATCGTTGATATCCAGGAGGAAACCAGTTCGCAATCAACCATTCGCGACCACCAACTGACGCCCAGACAGGCGACGGCTTTTGTCTCGATCATGCAAGGATGCAACATGCGCTGCACTTTCTGCATCGTGCCGCAGACGCGTGGAGCGGAACGCAGCCGTTGCATCGACGAGATCGTGGCCGAAGTGCGCGATTTGGTCTCGCGCGGAGTCAAAGAAGTCACGCTACTGGGGCAAATCGTGAATCTTTTTGGTCGCCATGAATTTCCGAAGGTAGACAATAAATCCCCATTTGTGCAGTTGCTCGAATCCGTACACAAGATCGAAGGGCTTGAGCGACTTCGTTTCACTTCGCCTCATCCCATCGGTTTCCGCGACGACTTGATAGACGCAATCTCGCGACTCCCGAAACTTACCGAGCACATTCATCTGCCGTTGCAATCCGGCTCCAACAAGATTCTCAAAGCGATGCACCGCGCGTACACCGCGGAGAAGTATTTGGATCTGGTCGAGCGAATCCGGCGGGCGCGCAATGGCGTTGCAATCACCACTGACATCATCGTCGGGTTTCCCGGAGAAACAGAAGAAGATTACCGGCAGACACGCGATTTGGCTGAAGAAATCCAATTCGATAATGCCTTTGTGTTTCGCTATTCACCGCGGCGCGATACTCCCGCCACGGAAATGCCCGAGCAAATCGACGAAAACGTCAAGGAAACGCGCAATCAAGATTTGCTCGAGGTAGTAAACAAATCGAATCGCCGGATTCTCGAACGCCTGGTCGGAAGCCAGGTGGAAGTGCTTTGTGAAGGCACGAGCAAAACAAACCGCACTCGCCTGATGGGGCGAACCCGCGCAAACAAGATTGTCGTATTTCCGCCGTCGCCAAAGCGACCGCCAGGCGAAAGCGATGAACTTATTGGCGAGCTTGTGAATGTGCGAATTGAGCGGGCCAACGGGTTCAGCCTCTACGGGACGCCCCTGGTAGAATAGCGCACATTCAATCGCAAGTTGAAAACTTGCGCCATTGTATCCAAAATCACACGCCGTCAGTGTAGTTCGACGCATGATTTACCATCTCTCTTTGTACACAGCAGGAGTAATCGCCGGCGCGTTTCTCGTTATAGTCGGTGCGTTCGGGTTGATGAAGCCGGACTTCGCGCAAGTCGTGAAGGAGTTTCCGCGCTCTCGCGTTGCCGGAGTCGTGCTGCTCACCATTTGCCTGGCTTGGACCCTTTGGTTGGTCGCCACCATCCAGATGGGTGAATTCTCCAGCTTCCGTCGTCCGCTCCTGATTGCTCTGCCAATCGGTTACGTACTCGCGCTGTTTTTCGTGGATGAATTCCTCGCAGCGCGCGCGCTCGGGATTCTCTGTTTACTCGCGGCAGAACCGCTGCTTGACGCGGCATTTTTGCGCTACGAAACGAGTCGCTTGCTCGTGACCGTGTTTGCTTACCTGTTGATCATTGCGGGTTTGTTCTGGGTGGCGATTCCGTACGTTCTTCGCGATCAGATAAATTGGAGCGCGCGGAGCGTTTTTCGCTGGCGCTGTTTGCATATGCTCGCGTTGGCTTACGGTGTCGTGATTCTGGGCTACGCATTTACGCAGTATTAAAAGGAACTTCTTTGTAGCCACCGACCTGTGGCCGGTCTACGCAGACTGTTTCGATGTCATGACGGACACGGCCCGCAGGGCCGTGGCTACACAATCGCATGAACCGCATTCTGGTGATCCGCGGGGGCGCAATCGGTGATTTCATTCTGACTTTGCCTGCGCTCAAAGCGCTTCGTGGCGCGCAGCCGCAGGCGCATATCGAGATTCTCGGTTACAAGCACATAGCAGTGCTTGCAGAAAATCGGTTCTACGCGCAAGCAGTGCATTCGATCGAATACGGACCGCTCTCCAGATTTTTTGCGCGTAACTCGGAATTGCCTGCGGAACTGGCCGATTATTTCGCGAGCTTCGATTTAATCGTCAGCTATCTCTATGATCCCGATCGGATCTTCGAAACAAATCTTCGCCGATGTGGCGTTCAAAATCTGATTTGCGGACCCGCACGGATTCTCGAAAACGGCGCGCACGCGGCGTGGCAACTCGCGCGACCAATGGAGGAACTGGGAATGAATGTTGCCGATCTTGCCGCGAGAGTCTTTCCTTCAGTAGAAGATCGGGAGTTTGCGCGCGAATTTCTCGCGTGGATGCCGCAACCGATTATCGCAATACACCCGGGGAGCGGCAGCGATGAGAAGAACTGGCCACTCGAAAAGTGGATTGGCTTGTTTTCACCAGGCAGTCGTTTCGTAGACTTCGAACGCCTGGTGGTGATCTCAGGCGAGGCAGACAACGCTCAGACCGACCAATTGGAACGAGAATGGAAGGATCGCGATGTCCGCTTCGCCAGGAACTTGTCGCTGCCTCGACTCGCTGCCGTCCTTGAGCGCTCGATATTCATCGGGCACGACAGCGGAATTTCGCATCTGGCCGCAGCCGCCGGCGCAACTTGCATTCTTCTCTTCGGTCCGACGGATCCAGATGTTTGGGCGCCCGCGAACGACAATATGCGAGTCCTCAGGGCGCCAACCGGACGGCTCAGCGATCTGGGAATCGACTTGGTCAAAGGAACCGTGGCCGAGCTGTGCCGGAGCCTATAAACGAAATCGCTCGAGACCGCGATTCCGTGCCGTCTGGAGCGTTCAGCGGTGCCAGATTAATCTCTATAGCCGCGTGGAAACTTCTGATGCCATTTCCAAGCGCTCTCGATAATCGCATCGAGAGATTGGAATTGCGACTGCCACCCAAGTTCCTTCTTAATTCTCGTCGAGGAAGCAATGAGCCGGGGCGGATCGCCTGGCCGGCGCGGTTTTTCGATCGTCTCAATTTTTCGTCCACTAATTTTGCGACACGATTCGATCACTTCCCGAACACTCGAACCGCCGCCCGTGCCGAGATTGTAACAGCCACTGGCGCCTTCGCCGAGAGCCAGAATATGTGCGTTGGCGAGATCGAGAATGTGAATGTAATCGCGGATACAGGTTCCATCCGGCGTGTCGTAGTCGGTTCCGTAAATTTCGACGTTCGGTTTTTCACCGAGCGCCACCTGCAGCACAGTCGGAATGAGATGCGTCTCCGGTCGATGGTCTTCGCCAAATTTCTCTGATGCGCCGGAGGCATTGAAGTAGCGCAGGCAAACAAATTTCAACCCATGAATCTCGTCGTACCAGCGCAGAATTTTTTCAAATGCGAGTTTGGATTCGCCATAGGGACTGATGGGACGCGGCTCCGCTGTTTCATCAATCGGCAGCCGATCGGGCGGACCAAAGATCGCGCAGGTCGACGAGAAGACGATCCGCCGGACATCAGCTGCCACCATTGCATCGAGCAGATTCAATCCATTGCAGATGTTATTCCGAAAATATTTGGAGGGGTTGTGCATCGACTCCCCAACCAGCGCGTTGGCGGCGAAATGCATCACGGCGTCCGGGCGATGAGTGGAAAGGGCAGCCTGGATCTGCTGGCGATCCGCAAGTTCGCCTTCAATGAAATGCGTCCGAGAATCAACGGCGGCCCGATGGCCCTCACTCAGATTATCGAAAACGGCAACTTCATGTCCCTTATTCAGTAAGAGCTCGGAGCAAACGCTGCCGATGTAGCCCGCGCCCCCCACGACAAAGATTTTCATTGGCGGGAAGAATGCAGCGTGACCAGCGGTAAATCAAAAGCAACTCGCTAGCTGAACGCTGCCGTTCGTGCGAGTCCGCTTGTCGCTAGTTTGAACCCGAGGTGCGCTGGGGAGTATTTTGCGCGACCGTTTTGCCCTTCTTCTTCTCCAAAGCTGCGACCATCTTCCGAACGCAATTATGTTTGCAACGCGGCGCAAGAACTTTCAAACTTTCCTCCTCCGAACCCCATTGCAATATGTCGATGTCGACATAGCGGACTCCCCATTTATTGACCTCCGACCGGGTGGGCTTATAAAGATCGATAGTGTCGGTGCCGACTAACGCGTTCCCGTAATCGTCGATGACGTATTCTTCATTGGTCTCTGCGAGGCGAAATCGCGTCCCAAGCGGATATCGCGACCAATCTGAAGCGGCACTCAATACTTGCCGACCGGAAAGATAGGTACCGACTGCGTTGTGAGCGCCGCTTCCTCCTTCATGCTGCGTGTACGCGGTGGTGCGCACCTTTGGAATGCGGTGTCCACTGCTGGTGGTAAGAGTCGGTTTCGATTGCGTCGCGCAGCCCACGACAAAGCAAGCTAAGGCCCCCGCGAACGCTAGGTTAAGGCATCTAGGCATCAGCGTTTCGCCTCCAATAGCAGCAGGGGCCGCCAGGGGCAAATGATTTTTGAGGAAATTCCCTAGGGAAATCAGATCACCGGCGCACTCTGGCTTGCAACGCGATGTCTGGGCAATCGAGTGCTAATGCGCGGCAGGTCCCGACAGCTCGGTCGTGCAATGAGGACAACGTGTTGCCTTGACCGGAATAGTCATCGCACACGCGGGACAATCTTTTGACACCGGCGCGGCATTTGGGGCCGGGCGCTTCATTTGGTTAACTGCTTTCACGACAAGGAAAATGCAGAACGCAACAATGACGAAGTTGATAACAAAAGTGATAAAGTTGCCGTAGTTCCAGGTGATCGCCTTGTGAGCCAGAGCGTCAGCCGGAGTTGAGAAATTAGTCATCCCATCCGGGCCGCCCTTTAAAACAATAAACTTGTTCGAAAAATCGAGCCCGCCTGTGATCAAGCCTATTGGAGGCATCAGAATGTCTTTCACCAGCGATGTAACTATACTTCCGAAGGCCGCACCGATGATGACACCGACAGCGAGGTCAATCGCGTTACCTTTAACGGCGAATTCCTTAAATTCCTTCCACATGTCGCTCATCTAATCAGCTGACGACGATATTGACGAGCTTTTTTGGAACGACGATCACTTTGCGAACCGCCTTCCCGACGATGCGGTCCTGAACTTTCGGATTCGACAGCGCGATTGCTTTCAATTCCTCCTCGGTAGCCAAAATCGGCATTTTCACACGATCACGAAGCTTGCCGTTTATTTGAATGACAATTTCAACTTCGTCCTCGACCAGCAAACGCTCGTCGTAAAGCGGCCATGATTGTTGGGTAACATCTCCTCGCGCGTCACCGAATTCGGTGCCTATTCTCTCCCACAACTCAGACGAAATGTGCGGAGCGAATGGATTGAGCAGGATCAGGAACGTCCGCATCGCAGACAAGGGGATCGTTTCGACGTTCGTGAACGCGTTTACGAAAATCATCATCTGCGAAATCGCCGTGTTAAAGGAGAACGATTCGATATCCTCCGTCACTTTTTTGATCGTGGCGTGCAGTAACTTTTGCTGCTGCTTGGTGGCATCGACGGTTTTGATTTTTTTGGATAATTCCCATTCGCCTGCCTGGTTCTCTGTCATAAGCAAGCGCCAGACGCGCGCAAGAAAGCGGGCGACGCCTTCGACGCCGCGGGTGCTCCAGGGTTTCATTTGCTCAAGCGGTCCCATAAACATTTCGTAGCAACGAAATGCGTCCGCTCCATGTTGGTCGATCACGTCATCGGGGTTAACGATGTTCCCACGCGATTTCGACATTTTCTGGTTGTCCTCGCCGAGGATGATTCCCTGGTTCACCAATCGCTGGAACGGCTCGGGCTTCGAGACGTAACCCAGGTCGAATAACACTTTCTGCCAGAACCGCGCATAGAGCAGGTGCAACACCGCGTGCTCAGTTCCTCCGACGTACAAATCCACGCCGCCAGGTTTATCGCCCTCCATCCAATAACGTTCAGCCTCTTCACCAAC
>Ga0306926_10004647_pt1 | contig 14441 bp, 15 predicted proteins | sample flu12Cox44000178_FD_203759 | JGI IMG/M metagenome (GOLD analysis project Ga0306926, IMG submission 203759) | Lab enrichment of tropical soil microbial communities from Luquillo Experimental Forest, Puerto Rico - flux8day.12C.oxic.44.000.178 (v2)... | ecosystem: Environmental > Terrestrial >...
CTCGGTCTTCGTCCGCGATCCGGATCGTAATGTTATCGAGCTGCGCGGCCGCGATCAGGATGTCGTCGAGGGTGTGACCCGCTACGTGCCATAGAATGCGGCGTTCTGATATGGGGGAGGAAAGGCACATCGCGATGAAGATCAAGCTGGACATCGATTGCACGCCGGACGAAATGCGCGAGTTTTTCGGGCTGCCGCAGTTGAAGCCGTTGCAGGAGGAATTGCTCAAAGAAGTGCAGGACCGGCTGCGGGCGAACATCAAGGCGATGGACCCGGAGGCGATGTTCAAGACCTGGCTGCCGGCGACCCTCAAAGGGTTCGAGCAGCTGCAGGAAATGTTTTTGTCACGGATGGGCGGCGCCGGCGGCAAGCGAAAATAGCCGTGGCCGTCGCGCTGCGGACCGCCCGATTGCTGCTCCGCCAATGGCGCGACGAGGACGTCGCAGCCTTTGCCGAAATGTCCGCCGATCCCACCGTCATGGAGTACCTGCTGCCGTTATCGGAACGCGGGTTGTCAGCCGAGACCTGGGTGGCTGGGAAGCGCGCCCATTGGGTCGAGCACGGCTTCGGGCAATGGGTCGTCGAACTTCCCGGCGCAACGAGCTTTCTCGGGGTCGTCGGTCTGGAGACGGTCTCCTATCAGGCCCACTTCACCCCGGCGGTGGAGGTCGCCTGGCGGCTCGCCCGACCCTTTTGGGACCGAGGCTACGCGACCGAGTCCGCCAGGGCCGCGGTCGACTACGGCTTCGATGAGCTTGGGCTACGAGAGATCGTCGCGCTGACGGTTCCCGCCAACCAGCGCTCGCGCCGTGTCATGGAGCGCCTTGGCATGACGCGCGCGCCGGAAGACGATTTCGATCACCCGCGCGTCCCGGAAGGCCCGCTGAAGCGGCACGTTCTCTACCGATTGCGCAACACGAGTGCCGCCTCGCGAGTCGGCAGCCGATGACTTGAACATGCCCGGCCGCCGCGTAGGCGGCGATTTGACGATCTCGCGTCACGATCGGCATGCCCAAATTGCCGCGCGGTGGCGATCAGTAGACGATCAGCCGGATCGCCGTGAAGCGCAGCGGCAAATGCGCGCTGTCGATTGCTACATCTGGCGTGAACGCTGCTTGCTTGATCGCTGGGGCCGCGAGCAAGCGGGCAATGTGCTGTCGTCGACGGTCCGTCAACTATCGGGGCGGGGCGGGATAGACCTCCTCGGCAACGTGGTCGATCCAGTGGGGTGTCAGATACGGAACAGCAACTATCTGGGCTCCGATAGTGCTACCGTCGATCTCGTAGACGACGGCGCCAAGACGGCGCGCTCCGGGCATCGGCGGCTGCATCCCCGGTCCGACGAGAAAGGCGGAAGACGGCGCCCAGATGTAGCGGGTGCCGCCCTGCATGAAATCATGCGCCTTATGGAGGTGGCCACTCCCGACCAGAGCGACGGAGTGGCGGCGCAGTAATTGGACGAGACCCGCGCGCGGTTGCGGCTTGACCGACCAATATCCGGTGTCGCCCTCATCGGGGCTGTCGAGAAACAGTGGGCGGTGGAGAAACCAGGCGATGCGCCGCCCCTCGGCATCGTGGATGACACTTTCGAGCCAGCCGGCCTGTAATGCCTCTTCGCGTTCGCCACTCCCGAGTAGCATGGCATCGAACCCGATCAGGCGGCAGTCCTCGACATCCTCGACCCACCGGTCCGCGCCGAAATGGGCGCGCCAGCGCTGGAGCCGCTCATCACTGACCGGCTGATGGTCGTTACCCGCATCTCCGACATCGTGGTTGCCGGGCACCGCGCGAAACCGCACTCCCAACCGGCGCATCAGTTCGGCGCAATACCGCAGATCTTCCTCGACATCGGCGCCGTCCACGGTCACGTCGCCCGTATGGATGACGAGGTCGGGGCGCTGTTCGGCGATCCAACGGGCGAGCGGCGCCCAATTGTCGGTGAAATGCGTCTTACCGGGGCTTAGATGGGTGTCCGAGATCTGAATTATCCGCATCGTTCCTCGTGAAGAAAGGCGGCGAGGTCCGGCATCTTCGCGAAGACGCCCGAGCATCGTGCAGCGATCAGCCGATCGGCGTGACCATCCGGGCAGTGGCCGCCGCCGCAAAACCCGACGACCGGCATACCGGCGGCAACCGCCGCCTCGACCCCCGGAATACTGTCCTCAACCACAATGCAGTCCTCCGGTGCCGTGCCAAGACGCTGCGCGGCGAATAGAAACAGATCGGGCGCCGGCTTGCCATAAGCGACCTGCGACCCGGTCGAGACGACCGTTCGACGCGACGCAACGCGGCACCGGCAAGCCAGCGAGGAGGTCCTCTACTCCTGCCACCGGCAACAGCTCATGCTCGAATGCGGCAGCCGAACTGGCCGCGAATGTGTCGAAGAACGCGTCGGGCAGCGCTCTTCCGAACCGAGCTGCGACCGCAGCAGAGAGAGTGGTGCGGTCCTTGCCGAAGCCGAGTGTGATGGCCTCGTCAATCGTCGTCGGAAAATCGACAGCCGTCAGGCGCTCGGCGAGGAGGCGGGCGAAGATCAACTCGCTGTCGACCAAGACACCATCGCAATCGAAGATCACGAGATCTCGCACGGGGGCCTCTCACCCTGGGCCGCGGTTTGCGGCGTATATGACCCCCGATATAGTGATCTGTCACCCTTGGAAAGGACCTGCGCCATGCTCCGCTTTTGCGCAAATCTCGGGTTCCTGTTTAGCGAAGTGCCGTTTCTCGATCGCTTCGACGCGGCGGCGCGGGCCGGCTTTACCGGGGTCGCCCTACGATTACCCGGCGGCCGAGCTGCGCGCCCGATTAAAGGCGACCGGCATCAGCCAGGTGTTGATCAACAGCCCGGCCGGCAACCGGGCGGCCGGCGAGCGCGGCATGGCCTGCGTACCCGGGCGCGTCGCTGCGTTCCGGGACGGCCTCGCCCAGGCGCTCGATTACGCAACGGCGCTCGACTGCAAGCTGGTCCACGTGATGGCTGGCGTTCCGCCGCAGGATGTCGCGCACGACACGGCCGCCGCGCTCTACGCCGCCAACCTCGCCTGGGCGGCGGAAAAGGCCCTGGCCGCCGGTGTGCGGCTCGTCATCGAGCCGCTCAACCCGCGCGACGCGCCCGGATATTTGTTGCGCACCCAGGAACAGGGCGCGGCAATAGTCGCGGCGATCGGGCATGACCGGCTCGGGCTGCAGTTCGACCTCTACCACTGTCAGACCGCCCAGGGCGACGTAACCCGACGCCTGGAGACACTGATGCCGGTTATCGACCACATGCAGCTGGCCGACGTGCCCGGCCGCCACGAGCCCGGCACCGGCGAAATCGGCTGGGACTTCGTCTTCCGCCGCATCGGCGAGCTCGGCTACGGCGGCTGGATCGGCTGCGAATACAACCCCGTCGGCAACACCGTGACGGGGCTTGCCTGGCGCACGCGATACGGGGTCTGACCAGCGCAACGGCGGATGCTCTGGCTCAGCTAACCCGTCGTGCTATACCTCGGTAATTGCCGGCGCGGTTCCTAGGCAGGCCGGGACGGGGAGGAGAAAACATGAAGCGATTATTGGCGGCCGCGGTCGTGGCGCTGTTGCCCGGCTGGGCGCAGGCGCAAACCGCCGAAGAACTCACCAAAGGAGCGAACGACAGGCACAACGTGCTGAATTACGGTATGGGGTACGACCTGCACCGCTTCAGCCAGATAGACCAGATCAACAAAGACAACGTCAAAGATCTGGCTCCGGTGTGGAACTACAGTTACGACGACAATCGCAGCGAGGAGTCGCAGCCGCTGGTCTACAACGGTGTGCTCTATGTGACCACCAATAGCGCGACGATGGCGATCGATGCCAAGAGCGGCAAGCAGATCTGGAAAACCAAGGTCGACTACCCACCCGAAACGCCGCGCATCGTCTGCTGCGGGATTATCAATCGGGGGGCTGCCCTGTTTGACGGCAAAGTCTACCGTACGACTCTCGACGCCAATGTCGTGGCCCTCGACGCCAAGACCGGGAAAGAGCTATGGCGGCAAAACGCCATCGACTTCAAGACCGGATATTCGATGACCGTAGCGCCGCTGGTCGCGGACGGCGTGATCATTACCGGCATTTCCGGCGCGGAGTTTGGGACTCGCCTGTTCATCGACGGCTGGGATGCGCAGACCGGCCAGCATCTCTGGCGCACTTACACGATTCCGGGAACGGGCGAGCCAGGCAACGAGACCTGGCCGGGCGACACCTGGCAGCATGGCGGTGGCTCGACCTGGATCACCGGGTCGTTCGATCCCGAGTTGCACACCGTTTATTGGGGCATCGGCAATCCCGGGCCATTCAACGCTGCGGTTCGCAAGGGCGACAACCTCTATACCGACTCGGTCCTGGCACTCGATCCGAAGACCGGCAAGATCAAATGGCACTACCAGTTCTCACCCAACGACCCGTTCGATTACGACAGCGTCGCCGAAATGATCCTGGCTGACATCAGCGTCGAGGGTAAACCGACCAAGGTGGTGATGGACGCGAACCGCAACGGGTTCTTCTATGTGCTCGATCGCACCAACGGCAAGCTGCTGGCCGCCAATCCTTATGTCAATGTCAATTGGGCCTCCCGCGTCGACCTCGAGACGGGAAGACCGGTCGAGACCGAGATCGCGGCACGAGCGCGCGCCGGTGAAAAGGTAACGGTGTTTCCGTCGCTTCTCGGCGGGAAGAACTGGCAGCCGATGTCGTTCAGCCCGCAGAAGGGGCTCGCTTACGCCAACACCCTGAATATCGGCGGACACTACAAGGCTATTGCGGTGGAGTACAAGGCCGGCGACTGGTACCTCGGGATGGACCTCGCCGACCTTTGGGACTGGCCGAACGGGCCCCGGGGATATCTGAAGGCGATCGAGCCGATGACCGGCAAGGCCAAATGGGAGACCCCGAGCGACATTCCGCGCTTCTCGGGTGTACTTTCGACGGCCGGCAATGTCGTGTTCAGCGGCCAGCTCACCGGCCAGTTCGAGGCATTCGACGCCGACACGGGCGGCAAGCTGTGGTCGTTCCAAACCGGGTCGGGGATCGAAGGCCAGCCTATCACCTGGGAGCAGGATGGCGTCCAGTACGTCGCGGTGTCGAGCGGCATCGGCGGTGTCTACTCGATCTTCTCCGGCGACGAACGTTTGAAGAGCGTCCCGGCCGGCGGCTCGCTCTGGGTCTTCGCGCTGCACCGGAAATGACGGGCCGCGGCCTTGGGGGTTTGGCCACGCTGGCTTTCGCTGTCGGGTTGACAGCAGGACGAGCCGCGGCAGCGGATGAGTTGCCCCAACCGGCCGGTGGTCCCCGTTCGGAGGCCGGGCAAGCAGAGAGCGGCAAAGCGCTTTATGCGCAGCATTGCTCGCATTGCCACGGCTTTGGCATGGTAAATGCCGGAAACGTGGTGCCCGATCTGCGCGAGTTCCCAGCGGACAAAAAGCAACGCTTCGCCGACACCGTTGCGCACGGCAAGAACAACCGCATGCCGCCATGGGGCGATGTGCTGTCGTCGGCGGAGATCGAGGCGTTGTGGGCTTATGTCCGGACCGGGGGGAAATGACGAGCCGGCGATCGGCGGCTATGTTCGCGGCCGCTCTGCTTGTGGTCGCGGGGTTGGCAGAGCCGGCATGTGGCGCGGAGGTTCTTCGAGTGTGCCTCGATGCCAACGTCCCGCAGTGGTCCGTGTATGAGAGCGCCAAGGGGGGCGGCTTCGACTGGGCGGTCGCGGATATGGTCGCGAACAGAATCGGGCGGCAGCTGGCCCTTCAGTGGTTCGAGACCAAATCGGATCCGGACGACAGCACGACGTTGGCGGCTGACGCGCTTCTTTCCGATCGCCGCTGCCAGCTCGTCGGCGGTTATCCGCTGGTCGAGAGCGCTCTGGGGAAGCCGGGAATGCGCTTCGCCAGAATGCCGGATTTTGTCGGTGCCCGGCCCACCGACCGCGGACGGTCGATCGAGGTCGGAACTCTGGTGCCAAGCCGGGCCTATCACTTCGCGGCGCTGACGGTCGTACTGGGCCGCGCGGCGGCATCGGCCCGGATCACCGACCTGGCGAATCTTGACGGAATCAGGATCGGCGTCGAAGGCGGCACGCTTGCCGACGCGATACTGATGCTGTTCGGCGACGGCCGCTTGGTCAATCAGATCACCCATGTTGTCCCGGGACGTGGTGAGCTTGTGCCGCGCCTTGAGAACGGCGAGTACGACGCGACGCTCGTCGAATTGCGCCGTTTCGACGCTTATCGCGCCACGCACCCGGAGACAAATTTGACGGCTTCCGGCTACTATTCGCCGATTGGTTTCAACATCGGGTTTGTCGGATTGTCGACCGACCGGGGCCTGATCGACCAGGTCGATCAGGCAATTGGCGAGATGTTGGAGAACGGCGAACTCCCAGCCCTCGCTCGGCCCGCAGGCGTGACCTATCTGCCGCCGCGCCCACCAAATGTTTCACCCGACGTCAAGCTCATAGACCTTAGCCGGAACTGAAGTTGAAGGCCGTTGCAGGCGCCGATTAGCCGCGACCGATATAGGGCATCTTGGTCGCCATCACTGTCATGAACTGGACATTCGCCTCGAGCGACAGCGAGGCCATGTAGACGACGCCCTTGGCGACGTCGCGCACGTCCATGCGCGGCTCGGCCTCGACCCGACCGGTCGCCTGCAACCGGCCGCGCGCGGTGTCCTCGTTGCGGGTCGTCGCGGCATTGCCGATGTCGATCTGGCCGCAGGCGATGTCGTATTGGCGCCCATCGAGCGACAATGACCGGGTCAGCCCGGTCAGCGCGTGCTTGGTCGAAGCGTAAGGAGCGGAATGGCGCCGCGGCACATGGGCCGAGACCGAGCCGTTGTTGATGATGCGTCCGCCTTGCGGCTCCTGGCTCTTCATCATGCGGAAAGCATGCTGGGCACAGAGGAACGAGCCGGTCAGGTTGGTGGCGACCACGTCCGACCATTGCTCGAACGTCAAATCTTCAAACGCGATGCCGCGGGTGCTGGTCCCGGCATTATTGAACAGCAGGTCGATCCGGCCGTAACTCTCTTTAACCCTGTTGAACAGCGCCGCTACCGCCGCAGGATCGCGCACATCAGTCGGCACGACCAAGGTCCGGGGCGGGCGCGCTTGGGCGAGTGCAGCGGTTTCGTCGAGCATCTCACGCCGACGCCCCGCCAGCACCACCGTCCAGCCGGCCTCCAGTAAAGCGTGCGCTGTCGCCCGGCCGATGCCGCTGCCCGCGCCGGTGACGACGGCGATCTTCGCTGGTGTGTCCATTTCGCGGTACTCCCATCCCTGGCGAAACTGGTTAGAGCCGGCCAACAAGACCGGCGAGAGAAGTCCGTATGCACCTCACTCTTTTGCCGTGACGGCGCTACTGGCAGTAGCATCTTGTGGTGGTGGTAGACCGTGTTCGCGCGGTCCGGCAGTATTCACAAAGGACCGAGCGTACTCCACCGCGCCGATGCTCTGTTTTTGCGCCCAACTCAAGAAATAGGACGATGATGACAAAATCCCCGACTCGCCTTCACGTCCCAGGATCTCGCGTCCGCGTTCGAAAAGTGTTTGGGCCGAAAGGGCAAGCCAGAGCCGGGCCTTATTGTCGAACGATCCGGTTGCGAGGAGCTTGCCGTTCGGGTCAAAGGCAACGGCCCACACCGGACCGTCGTGCTGCATCGGCCTCCCTACAGGTTCCCCGGTGCGTGCCTTCCACAGCCGGGCCGTGCTGTCTGCCGATCCGGTGGCGAGAAACCTGCCCCGGCGATCGAAAGTAAGGGCCCAGACAGGACCGCCGTGCTTCATCAGCGCGCCGGCCGGTTGGCCGGTGTGGGCGTTCCACAGCCGCGCCGTATTGTCCTGTGACCCTGTAGCAAGGAGTTCGCCCTTCGGATCGAAGGCAAGGGCGAATACATCGGCACCGTGTTGCATCGGCTTACCCACTGGTTGACCTGTGTGGGCATCCCAAAGCCGCGCTGTTTTGTCCTTCCAAGCGGCGCCTGTAGCAACCAGGGTGCCTGCCGGATCGAAGGCGATGGTCGTGATCGCGTCAAGATGATGCATTAGTTGACCAACCGGTTCGCCGGTATGGGCATTCCAGAGGCGCGCCGTATAATCCTGTGATCCAGTGCCGACGAACCCGCCCCCCGGGGCGACGGCTAAGGCCACGACAGGGCCATCGTGGTGCAGCGGTTTGCCAATTGGCGCGCCGGTGTGGGCATCCCACAGCCGTGCTGTCTTGTCGTCTGAGCCAGTGACGACGAACCGGTCGTTCGGATCGAATGCAACGGCGCGAATGGGTCCATCGTGCTGCATCGCGCGGCCGATTGGCTCACCGGTGCTCACATCCCAAAGCCGCGCCGTCCCGTCGCGGGATCCGGTAATGAGGAGCTTGCCCTCCGGGTCGAAGGCAACGGCCGCAATAGGACCATGCTGCCGCATTGGCACGCCGACCGGTTCGCCGGTGTGTGCTTTCCAGAGCCGTGCGGTGGCGTCCTCCGACCCTGTGGCGATGAGCTCCCCCGTCGGGTCAAAAGCAACGGCGAGCACGGAATCATTGTGCTGCAGCGGTTTCTCAATCGGCTCGGTGGTGCGCAAATCCCAGAGCCTTATTGCATTGTCTTCCGACCCGGTCACGATATATTTGCCATTCGGGTCGACGGCCACGGCACTGACACGGTCCGCATGCTGCATCGGTCTACCGATCGGTTCGCCGGTGTGTGCATCCCAAAGGCGTGCCGTCTTGTCGAGGGAGCCGGTGATGACGAACCGGCCATTCGGATCAAAACTGACGCTTCTCACCGACAGGTCGTGTTGCATCGGCTTGCCAAACGGTTCGCAAGTGGGGATTTTCCAAAGACGGGCGGTCTTGTCCCCCGATCCGGTAGCGATGGTCTCGCTTCCCGGGTTGAAGGCGACGGCCCACACCGGTGCATCGTGCGACATCGGCTCTCCAATAGGTTCGCCGGTCCGGGCATTCCACAGCCGTGCTGTCCTGTCGCGCGATCCGGTCGCAATCAGCTCGCCGCTGGGGCTGAAGGCGATGGCCAGCACAGCATTTTTGTGCTGCATCGGGCTGCCTAGTGGTTGACCGGTACGAACGTCCCATAACCGTGCCGTATTATCTTCCGACCCGGTGACAACGCGCTCGCCCGTTGGATCGAAGGCAACAGCGGTAACGACGTCGTCATGCCGTATGGGTGTAGCGACCAGTCGGCCGGTGCGGACGTCCCATAGCCTCGCCGTCTTATCCTCGGATGCGGTGACGAGGACCCCGCTCATCGGGCTGAAAGCGACGGCTATGACCGGGCCATCGTGAACGATGGGTTTACCGACCGGTTCGCCGGTTCGTGTGTCCCACAGCCGCACCGTCTTATCCTGCGATCCGCTGGCCAACAGCTCGCCCTTGCGATCGAAGGCGACAGCCAATACAGGTCCGTCGTGCTGCATTGCCGCGCCGATCGCTCTGCCAGTGCGGGTATTCCAAAGACGTGCTGTGTTGTCGTTCGATCCGCTAGCAATGAGCTCTCCGGTCGGGTCGAAAGCGACGGCCCAAATTGGACCGTCTTGCTGCATAATCCGGACGAGGCGCTGATTGGCCGCCAGTGTCTCGCGGACCACCTGGTAGTCCCGCTGATCGTATTCAGAGCCGGAGAGGTGCGGTATTTCCGAGGCTCGGATCGCGCTCTGAAGCGCCTGGAGGTAGTTCTTCTGCTGCACGGCCCGCTCGGCCTGTTCTACCGATAACCGGAATGTGGTCACCGCCCAGAATACGGCGGCAATGGCCAAGCAAATTGAGATTACGGCGCCGGCTCCGCCCCATCGCAATCTCCGTTGGTGCCTCCGCCGCTCCTCTCGCCTGTCGATTTCTGCTTGAAGGGCATCGCAGATCCCAGCGAGCAGCTTATGCCATTGTTCCCGATAACGCGCTGAGTAGATCTTGGACGACTTCGGATCAAAGTCTCGATAGTTGCTGGCCAGCGGGTTTTTAAGAGCTTCGCAGAGCGCGGCCGGGAACGCGAAATCCCTGTCGTTGGCAGGGTCAGTCGCCTCGGGACTTCCTGCGATAATAACGGAGAGGAGATCTTTTTTGTCGGAATGTACCTGTGTAAAGTAGTTGATCTCCTCGTTGACGTACTTACTCGCTCGCGCATTCGGCGAGCAAATGACGATGAGCTTGCGTGATCCCTGAAGGTGCGGAGCGATGTCGGCAAGCTCCGAGCCAACTAGGTCTGTATCATCCCGGAAGATGTTGAGCCGACGTTTAGGCACCGGAAGCCCTCTCGGCGGCGTATAACGCTGCAGCGCACGTTGGAGCAGCTTCGCGAACGTCTTATCCTCGTGCGCGTAGCTTATAAAAGCATCATGAAAATATGGGTCCACGCTCCCTCCCTTTCGGCGGTTATGCCGATTTCGCCGACATCGTGCGAATGCTCGGTCTGGCGAAATGACCTTAGGCTCTTGTAGGGCGATGAGTAACCAAAAAGGATCTCGCTAGCCCGTTCTTACCTTAGTTAATTCTACCCGATATGGCCGGGCAAATGTGTGAACTGGCTCACACATGGCTGTTGCGAAAATGCAACGCGCGCCTAGCGATCGAGGCTCGACAGTCGTCGCGCATTAATTTAGTTGCCATCGAAACCGACGGGACCGATTGTTAACCAATAGCCTCTCTCGGACAATATGCCTGATGCCGCTCGGGGGAGGCTGATAAGGGAGGAACTTCCCGACAACGCGCCGTCGAGAGAATGGGGGGACGTTTGAAGCACGTTAACTCACGCGTTATGTGCCTGATGGCAATCTTCGTTGTCGGTTGGGTGTTGCGTGAGGAGGCACGGGGCGATGCCCCGCCGACTGACGACAGCTTGATACTGTTCGAGGATTTGGTGCGCAACCCCGACGACATCAGGGCCAATCTCGCATACGCGAGGGCGTTGGAGGCAGCGGGCCGCATCGAGGAGGCCCGGCGGATTTATCAGAAGGTTCTGACCCTTAATCCCAACGATCCAAGTGCCGCGGCAGCGCTCGCCTCACTCACGCAAGCAGGGATCCCTGCTCAAACCGATTATACCTTTCGCACGGGTGGGGCCATCGAAACTAACGCTGCGCGAAGGGATTCCGACTTCAGGCCGTTTTTCGACACCCTCGGCTTCGCCGAGTTCACGGTAAACGATCTGCGTCAATTTGGTGACGTCAAGCTACAATCCAATTTAGATATCTTCTCGAATATTCATAACCGTTATTCGCCGGGTAATGTTAGTTACTTTGCAATCAACAGTGGTCCATTATTTGATTTGCAAGGCCAAGGTAAGCTGAGGACTGCGATTGGGGGCGAATACGTTTTGCAAGGCCCGTCGCCGATCGACGGTCACCGCACGAGGCAATTCGAGTTTGACGCCGGCAATGTGATTTTCAACTACTTACCGCCCGGGAATGCGGCACTGCAATCGATAAACTTGCTCGTTGGCTATAACAATTTTCGTGAATCGGCATCATTTCGCAGTGGTCCTGTAATTCGGTTGACTGCGCCGATCTTAGAGGAAGACTTATTGCCGGCATCTTCCATCCTGCTAATCACCCCGGGCTATGTTCTCAACGGTGCGCGTCAGCCATTTGGTGAGCCATTGCAGCCGGCCCATTACAACGAGGCGAACCTCGATTTGATCACTTTTACTCCATTGGCTGAGAACCAACTCTGGTCCGGGCGCATTCTAGGGATTCTCGGTCTTTTCCTGTCTGGAGACTTCTATAACAGCCACTCTCCTGGGGAGAGTGGTGCTCGGCGCGATTTTCGGATCATTCCTAGAGTCGGCGTCCGGCTACTAAATTTTGCACATACACCTCTGCAGCTTGACTTGGATTATCGCTATGATCGGAATTTCTCCACAGAATTTGTGGAGAGCTACAATGACAATATCTTTTCCTTGACCCTCACCTATCGTTTCTGAGGCACCACATGCAGGTAACAAATGATCTCGGACCGCCGCGCAAGCGCCATTCGTTCGTAATCTCGGTTGCAGGCATTCTCGCGCTAACCACCCTCTGCATGGTCGTTAGCGCCATTCCCGCTCGGGCACAGCAGCCGGCCGGCGCTGCGCGCAGCGTCGTCCGCGATGTCACCGGCACCATACCTCGGGTACGCGAACGCAGGGCTGTGCGCATCGGCGACGACGTCGTTCAGAATGAGGTGATCAACACCGCGGCAGATAGCGCAACACGCATCGTCTTTCGGGATGACTCACAGCTGGCGGTCTGTCCTTCCGCCGAGGTCGTACTCGAGCGCGTTGGGTTCGGCGAGAGTTCCGCAGGGACTACACTTGCTATGTTTATCCCCATCGGGTGCATACAGTTTTCGTCGGGACCGTTGATGAAAGCGATTCTTTTCAGAACGCCGTCTGCGGAGATTCGACCCTACGGCACCATCCTTACCGTGACGGTCTCTGCTCGCGGCGGGACGACGGTCTCGGTGGCGGAGGGGACAGCCACCGTCACCGGCGCCGGTCGCTCGGTGATCGTCCCGGCCGGCCGATCCACCCTGGTCGCGCGCGCCGCGGCGCCGACGCCACCGGTGCCGACCCCGCCGCAACCGCCGATCGTCGCTCAGATGAATACCTTGCTGATGATGGCTTCGGCACAGGATTTTGGGACGCGGGCAGCGGCAAGATCGCCGGCCGTCGAAGCGCCGACGGATGCGGGGACCAATACTTTTACACCGAACGTCGATGGCAAGATTCAGTCCGAAATCGCCAACGACGCGACACCGGCCTTTGGCCCTTGCGCCGGCTCAAACGGTACGCATGAGTGTGGATCTCGCGGGACCCACGGGTCTCGCGGGACCCACGGGTCTCGCGGAACGCATTAAAAATGTCCAACGGCTCTCCGGGCCTCTATAATCGCCGGGGTATAATCGGCCGGCTCGGCGAGACCAGCTCGTCCTGGGCGGCGACCAACGCCAATTCGCCGCCGGGGGAGCGCATCGTCGCCTCAATAACACCGTAGATCGCGGCGATTGTCGTGGCGAGCGCGTCGGGCACGGGCTTGCCCTTGAGCAGCCACCCCAAGAAGAGTGCGGCCACTGCATCGCCACAGCCGGTCGCGTCGATCGGCAGGCGCGGCGTCTCGACTGCCCACACACCGTCCGGCCCAGCCGCTACTACGGCGACGCCGTTGGTGTCGATTTCGAGGCTCGTCGCCAACACGATATCCGGCCCGCGTTGCCGCAAGGCGGTAGTGGCGGCGGCCGCCTGCGGTAAGCTGCGCACCTGCCCGCCACTTAGCCATTCGAGCTCGAAGCAATTCGGCGTCACGACGTTGGCCAATGCCAATGCGCGGTCGCGATAAAATTCCGGAATGCCGGAGCGAACATAATAGCCGAGCCCGATATCCCCCATGACTGGGTCGCAGCAAAAGAGCGCGCGCGGATTTGCCTCTTTGACGCGGGCGACAATGTCGAGCAGCACCGGACCGGTCTCCGCCTCGCCAAGATAGCCCGACAGCACCGCGTCGCAGCGCGGCAACACGCCCAGTTCGGCGATCCCCTCGAAAAGGGTGGCAATCTCTTTCGCCGGCACCGTGTCGCCGCGCCACCGTTCGTGCCCGGTATGGTTCGAGAAGGCGACGGTGTTGAGCGACCAGGTCTCGCAGCCGAGGCGCTGCAACGGGAACAATGCCGCAGTGTTTCCGACATTGCCGCAGGCGACCCAGGACTGGACGGAAAGCACGGTCGGCATGTCAAGACCCGCCCGAATTCATACGGTCGAACACACGCTTGATGTTGAGAAAGACGAACGCGCCGCTGGCAACGAACAGGCCGAGCCCCGCGGCATGCATTGCGCCGCTCTCCCAGGCATGGGCGATGAACAGCCCGGCGAGCCCGATGATCGCGAACAGCGGGATCACGAAGGCGAGGTGCTTCATGTCGTCGACGAGCAGAAACGTGCCCCAGCCCAAGGCCCCGCCGTCGAGCGTGTGTTTTAGCCGCAGAAAGGCGAGCGCAACCGCTGCGAGGCTGAGGAGCATGCCGCACAGGTAGTCGCCTGGCCGCGCGTCCTCGCTCGCGACAAAGGCGCCGATCACCGCGAGAACCGCGAGGATCAAGAATTGGATCCAATAGCCGAGCCACGACCAGAAAGCATGCTCCGCCTCGTCAGGGATCCGGCCCGTCTGATCCATGCTAGTATCCATCACCGGAGCTACTCTAGCGCATTTCTGTCGAAATAGGCGTTATCGCTGATATAACAGCATGTTGAACTGAGAAGAGCCGATGCCTGCTTTCTTCCGCCCTCGCCGCAGCCTGCTCTATATGCCGGGCTCGAACCCACGGGCCCTGGAAAAGGCGCGCGGCCTGCCGGCCGACGGGCTGATCATCGATCTCGAAGATGCGGTCGCCCTGGACGCGAAGGAAGCTGCGCGAGCGATTGTCGCGGCGGCGCTGGCGGCGGGC
>Ga0306926_10004649_pt1 | contig 14440 bp, 10 predicted proteins | sample flu12Cox44000178_FD_203759 | JGI IMG/M metagenome (GOLD analysis project Ga0306926, IMG submission 203759) | Lab enrichment of tropical soil microbial communities from Luquillo Experimental Forest, Puerto Rico - flux8day.12C.oxic.44.000.178 (v2)... | ecosystem: Environmental > Terrestrial >...
CGTTGTGGTCACCGTTGATCGCCATCGGCCACCGCCGCCGCACCGTCCGCGGGCGCCGTATCAGATCTATACCAGCGACGATACCGGCGATCTCATTCTCACGTTCTTCAATGCGCGGCGCGATTACCTGCAGAAGCTCCTGCCAGTCGGCGAGCGGCGCTACGTTTCCGGCACCGTCGCGCTCTACGACGGCATGCGTCAGATGGTGCATCCGGACCGCATCGTTGCCGAGGCGGATCTCGCGAAATTGCCGCTGGTCGAGCCGGTCTACCCGCTCACCGAAGGACTGAGCCTCAACGCGGTCGGAAAGGCCGTCAACGCCGCACTTGCGTGCGTGCCGGAGCTGCCGGAATGGCAGGAGGCAAGCTGGGTCGCGCGCGAGCGATTTCCTTCCTTCGGCGAGGCGCTGCACGCTCTGCACAATCCCGCGCATCCTGCAGACGTGCTGCCCGAGCAGTTGGCTTGGTCGCGGCTGGCGTATGACGAGCTTCTGGCGGGCCAGCTCGCGCTTGCCCTGGTCCGTGCCCATATCCGGCGCCCGACAGGCCGCGTCAGCGCAGGAACCGGTCAGCTACGCAAACGGCTGAGCGCCGCGCTGCCCTACTCGCTCACTCCATCGCAGACGCACGCGGTGGCTGACATTATCGCCGACCTCGGCAAACCCGAACGCATGCTGCGACTGCTGCAGGGCGACGTCGGCTCCGGCAAGACCGTGGTTGCGCTGCTCGCCGCGGCCGCCGTGATCGAGGGCGGCCGGCAGGCCGCGCTGATGGCCCCGACCGAAATTCTGGCGCGCCAGCATTTCAATACCATCGCGCCGCTCGCCGCTGTCGCGGGGATCAATATCGCCATCCTCACTGGCCGCGAGCGAGGTCGCGAACGCAGCAGCATCCTCGAGCAGGTCGCGCTCGGCGACGCTCATATCCTCGTCGGCACTCACGCCTTGTTCCAGGAAGAGGTTGCGTTCCGCGACCTCGCGCTTGCGATCATCGACGAGCAGCATCGGTTTGGCGTGCACCAGCGGCTTTCGCTCGCAAGCAAGGGTCAGGCCGTGGATGTGCTGGTGATGACTGCCACTCCCATTCCGCGCACACTGGTGCTGACCTATTTCGGCGACATGGACGTCTCCGAGCTGCGCGAGAAACCTGCCGGCCGAAGGCCCATCGACACGCGCACCCTTCCCCTCAACCGGATTGACCAGGTCGTGGACGCCGTTGGCCGCGCACTCGCCGCCGGCCATCGCGTCTACTGGGTTTGCCCGCTGGTGGAGGAATCCGAGAACGTCGATCTCGCGGCGGCGCAGAGCCGCTACGTTGCACTCCAGGAGCGTTTTGGCGCGATGGTCGACCTGATCCACGGCCAGCTCAAGGGCACGGAGAAGGACCTCGCCATGACGCGTTTTGCGACCGGCGAGACGCGCCTGCTCGTCGCCACGACCGTGATCGAGGTGGGGGTCGATGTGCCGGAGGCAACCGTGATGGTGATCGAGCATGCCGAGCGCTTCGGCCTGGCGCAGCTGCATCAGCTGCGCGGACGGATCGGCCGCGGCAGCGAGCGCTCGACTTGCCTGTTGCTGTACAGGACGCCCTTGGGTGGCAACGCCAAGGCGCGACTTGCGATCATGCGCGAGACCGAGGACGGCTTTCGCATTGCCGAGGAGGATCTCAAGCTGCGCGGCGAAGGAGACGTCCTTGGAACGAGGCAATCCGGTTTGCCGGGATTTCGGGTCGCCCGCATCGAGACCCACGGCCGGCTGGTGGGTCCGGCGCGTGACGATGCCGCTCTGGTGCTGGCGCGCGACCCCACGCTTTCCTCAGCGCGCGGGGAGGCGCTCCGCAATCTGCTCTACATATTCGAGCGCGACGAGGCGATCAGGCTGTTGCGGGCGGGGTGACGCCTACCGGCAGAATGCCCAGCGCATCGGGACCGAACCGGTTGGGCCCGACGGTTCCCCGCGTACAGAACCAGATAAACAGCCAGATGCCGCCGATGATCGGCAAGAACACAAGCAGGAACCACCAACCGGTGCGATCGAGGTCATGTAAGCGCCGAATCGCAACCGCAATGCTGGGCAACAACAACGCAAGCTCGGCAAGGGTGCTGATCGGCGATGAACCCGAGCGCCGAAACAAGGCCAGATCGATAATGACAGCCGCAATCACAACCAGGAAATAGAACAAATGCCAGAACCAGTATTCCGATCGTATGGCTCGACCACTAAATCCTACATAGTTCTGGAATCCCGACCTGATCGCTTCAGTGAAAGTCATGGCTGCCTCCTCACGCGCGTACCCCTAGCAAAGCTAGCATATGCGAGGGCTACGGCAAACGGCTAATCGCGCCGCTACTTCACGGGCGCTGTGCGCGGAGCCGAGACGCGGGCGGCGCGTGCCGTTTCAGCAAGCGCGGCGAGCTGCTTCTGCTGATCGGAGCCGCCGGGCTGCACCATGCCGGCCGACATGATCAGCGTCATTGCGGCCTCGACCGTGACATCGAGATCGATGATGTCGCGGCGCGGCACATAGAAGAAAAAGCCGGTGGTCGGGTTGGGCGTGCAGGGCATGAATGCTGCGATGTGCTCGCCATCCGGCAGCCGCGCCGCAATCTCCGCGCTGGCGGAATTTGCGAGGAAGACGAGCGACCACATTCCCGGCGAGGGAAACTCAATCAGCCCGACCCGGCGGAAGCTCGTTCCGCTCTTGGCGAACAATGTCTCGAAGATCTGCTTGAGGCTCTTGTACAGAGGGCGCACTATCGGCATGCGATTGAGAATGTTCTCGCTCGCCTCCACCAGCTTGCGGCCGACGAGGTTTGCGGTCAGGAAGCCGAGCAAGGTCAAGGCCACCAGCGCCACGATCAGGCCAGTGCCGGGAATGCGCAGCGGCAGATAGGTCTCCGGCCGATAGGCACCCGGAATGAACGGCCGCACGACGTCATCGACCCAATTGATGAACCACCAGGTAAGCCCGACGGTGATGTAGAGCGGACCGACGAGGATGAGCCCGGTCAGGAAATAATTGCGCAGCCGGCTGACCATCGCATGGTGATGCTTTTCCACCTCGTGCGGTCCCCCGCCGCCTGCGGGCGTGCGCGCCTGCGCCGGATTTCGATCAGGCGGGCTCATGTCAGGGCGATGCCGTGCTAGCGCATGGAGGGAGGACGGCCTTTCTCATTCGACGGTCACCGACTTGGCAAGATTGCGCGGCTGGTCCACATCGGTGCCCATCACGACCGCCGTATGGTACGCGATGAGCTGAACCGGGATCGCATAGACGAGCGGCGTCACGGTTGCCGGCATAGCCGGAAGTGCAAGCGTAGGCAATGCGTCCCCGCGCACCTCGCGCGCGCCCGCCGCATCGGTGACGAGAATGATCCTGCCGCGACGGGCGGCGACCTCCTGGAGGTTCGAGAGCGTCTTCTCGAAGATGCGGTCGAACGGCGCGATCACAATCACGGGCATGTTCTCGTCGATGAGCGCAATCGGCCCATGCTTAAGCTCGCCTGCGGCATAGCCTTCGGCATGGATGTAGGAGATTTCCTTGAGCTTGAGGGCGCCTTCGAGCGCCAGCGGGAAGCTCGTGCCGCGGCCGAGATAGAGCACGTTGCGGCTTTTGGCGAGCTCGACGGCGAGCTGCTCGATCTGCGGCTCGAGCGCCAGCGCCTCGGTCATCAAGCGGGGCACCTCGATCAGTGCGCGCACCAGCTTGCGCTCGTCCGCCTCGGACAAAACGCCGCGCGCCCGGCCCGCAGCCACCGCCAGACAGGCCAGCACCGCGAGCTGGCAGGTGAACGCCTTGCTGGAGGCCACGCAGATTTCCGGGCCCGCGAGCGTGGGCATCACCACTTCGCTCTCGCGCGCGATGCTCGACGTGGCAACGTTGACGATGGCAAGCGCATGCTGGCGCTGCTCCCTGGCATAGCGAAGCGTCGCGAGCGTGTCGGCGGTCTCGCCGGACTGGGAGACGAATATGGCCAGGCCTCCCGGCTCGAGCGGTGCCTCGCGGTAGCGGAATTCGGACGCAACATCGATGTCCACGGGCAGCCGCGCCAGACGCTCGAACCAGTATTTCGCTACCAGCCCGGCGTAATAGGAGGTACCGCAAGCCGATATGGAAACGCGTCCCAGGGCGCGGAGATCGAATGGCAGGTCAATGCCTAGCCTCACTCGCTCGGCCGCCATATCGAGATAGTGCGCCAGCGTATGGCCCACGACCTCGGGCTGCTCATGGATCTCCTTGGCCATGAAGTGGCGATAGTTACCCTTATCGATCAGGAATGCGGACGCCGAGGACCGCAGCACCGCGCGCTCCACCCTGCTCCCCTTGGCGTCCCGAACCTCGACGCCCTCGCGCGTGAGCACGGCCCAGTCGCCGTCCTCGAGGTAGGAGATCGCGTCGGTGAAAGGGGCAAGGGCAATGGCGTCAGAACCGAGAAACATCTCCCCTTCGCCGTAACCGATGGCGAGGGGGGAGCCTTTGCGGGCACCGATGAGAAGGTCATCCTCCCCCGCGAACAGGAAGGCGAGCGCGAATGCGCCGCGCAACCGCGGCAGCGCAGCGGCAACCGCTTCCGCGGGGGCGCGCCCGTTTTTCATCTCCTGGCTGACGAGATGCGCGACCACCTCGGTATCGGTGTCGGAGCCGAAGCTCGCGCCTTTTTTCTCCAGTTCCTCGCGTAGCTCGCGAAAATTCTCGATGATGCCGTTGTGGACAACGGCAAGCCGCTCGGTGGCGTGGGGATGCGCATTGTTCTCGGTGGGCCGGCCGTGCGTCGCCCAGCGCGTGTGGCCGATGCCGGCCTTGCCGGCGAGTGGCTCGCGCGCAAGCCGCGCCTCCAGATTGCGCAGCTTGCCCTCGGCCCGCCGTCGCACGAGGTTGCGGCCTTCCAGCGTGGCGACACCTGCAGAATCGTAGCCGCGGTATTCGAGCCGCTTGAGGGCGTCGACCAGTAGCGGCGCAACCGGCTCACGCCCGAGAATGCCTACGATTCCGCACATCCGACCGACCGCTCCTGCTGATCCTGCACGACCAATATCCCGCACGCGTATACCGGTGCTGAACAGGGCAAGAAAAACCAAAATATCCTTCAAATTGTGACAATTACAGCGAAGGGACGGGGAAGGAGAGCGTAGCCCGGATTGAGCAATAAGCGAAATCCGGGGAAACCCCGGATGAGCGCCCGAAACCACGCAGGTTGCGGCGCGCAAGGGTGGGCGCGCTCATCCGGGTTACAAGGCCCCTACAAGCCGAATTCATCCGGGCTTGGTCGTTCCCTTCTGGCCCTGCAGGCGACGCGCCCAGCCCTCCTTGACCACCTGCCTTCCGCGCGCGAGCGCCAGCGCATCAGGCGGCACGTCATCGGTGATCACCGAGCCGGAGCCGATATAGGCGCCCTTCCCCACCTTCACGGGAGCCACCAGCGCCGAGTTCGAGCCGATGAAGGCGTTCTCGCCGATCTCGGTGCGGTGCTTGGCAACGCCGTCGTAGTTGCAGGTGATGGTGCCGGCGCCAACATTTGTCCCCGCCCCCACGGTGGCATCGCCGATATAGCTCAAGTGATTGGCCTTGGCGCCGGCCCCGATCAGCGCCTCCTTGACCTCGACGAAATTGCCGACGTGCGCATTGGCCTCGAGGCGGGCGCCCGGGCGCAGGCGCGCATAGGGGCCCACCACAGCGCCGTTGCCGACGCGGGCGCGCTCGAGATGCGAGAACGAGCGGATCACGGCGTTGTCCTCGATGCTCACGCCGGGACCGAAAACCACGAACGGCTCGACCACCACGTCGCGCCCGAAGCTGGTATCGTCGCACATGTACACGGTTTCCGGGGCGACCAGCGTCACCCCGGCATCCATCGCCGCGCGCCGCAGCCGCTGCTGCAGCACCGCTTCCGTCTCGGCAAGCTGAGCCCTTGTATTGACGCCTCGCACGTCGTCCTCCTCGGTCTCGATCACGACCACGCGCATGCCCATTGCGCGGGCAATGGCAATGGCATCGGTCAGATAGTACTCGCGCTTGCGGTTCTCGTTGCCGATGCGATCGAGGATCGCAAGCGCGGTGGCACCGGCAAACGCCATCAGTCCACCGTTGCATAAAGCGATCTTGCGCTCGCTTGGGGTTGCATCGAGCTCCTCGCGAATGGCAACGATCTCTCCGTCCTCCATCAGGACGCGCCCGTATCCGGTTGGATCGCGTGCCCGGAAGCCGAGCACGACCAGTGCGGCGCCCTGCGCGAGGGCATCGCGCATGCGCACGAGAGTCTGCGGACGAACCAGCGGCGTGTCCGCAAACACGACGAGCACGTCATCGGGCGCGCGCGCAATGGCACTCCTGGCAGCCAGGACGGCGTCGGCACTGCCCCGGCGCTGCGGCTGGACAAAGACCTCCGCCCCCGCTGCAACGCTGCGCGCTTCAAAGATGACATCCTCGGCATGCGGTCCAACCACGACCGCCGTCGAGGTAGCGGCCGCGTTGCGCACGGCAGAAAGAACATGGGCGAGCAGCGAGCGTCCGGCGATGGCATGCAGCACCTTCGGCCGCGCGGAGCGCATGCGCGTGCCCTCGCCCGCCGCGAGCACGACGGCCAGGCAGCTGCGCTCATTGCTCAAACCGGCTCTCCGCAGCGGATTCGCCTAGTGTGGCGGTTCAGAAGTCCGCATCATTCTTGCAGCGACTCCGAGATGCGGATTTCTGAACCAAAGCCACACTAGATCAATAAGTTGCTAGTGTGTCCTGCGATTCCGAAGTTCGCAAACGAGAGTGCCGCACAATGTGGCGAACTTCGGAATCGGGACACTAGCCGCCTCTTATCCGAGTGCCGGCCATTGGAAAAGAAGCGCGCGCCGCGTACAGGGGCTCGATTTGTGCTTTCGAGCGGGATATGGCGAGAGCGTGCAGACACAGTTGTTTCTTCCCAACCCGCGGGCGACGAACTGGCTCCTGATCGTGGGCTTCCTCTCGCTGGGGCAGGCGCTCTATCTGCGCTATCTCGGGCTCGAGAACTCGCAGGTGGCGCTGGCATGTCAGGCGGGCCTCGATACCTGGCTGTGCGCAACGCTTCGGCTGGCAACGAGCCTGTTTCGGCATTCGGCATTCGGCTGGTGCGCGGTTGTCTGCGCATTGCTCAACCTCGTGCGCCCTTCGATCGTTCTTCTCTCTCTTTCGCTCGCCGCGAGCGCGCTTGGTCTCGTGCTGTACAACGCCGGTCTCTCTGGACTGGCCGTTGCGCTGCTGATCCTCAGTCTGGCGCGGCCTGCGCCCGCAGCAGAGTGAGGGCGAGCGCAGCAAGAGCGGCGGCGAACCAGAAGGCCTGCCAGTTGGCGAGACCTTCATTGATGACAATGTATACGGCGGAGGAGGCGAGCGCTGCCGCCATCACGCGCTCGGCGGTGGGCGCCTTCGGATGGAGCCTCCAGGTCGCGAGAAGAACGAGCGGCACCGTCGCAGCGGTGAGCGCCGCAAAAGGAAAATCCCGGTAGCGTGGATCGAACACGAGACCCAGTGCCGCAGGCAAGGCGAGCAGCGTCAGCGCAATCAGCAGCACCCCGGTCGCCAGCTCCAGGCCCCGCAGGGGTGGTGCGCTTGCACGGCCGAGAATGCGCGCGAAGGTGGGCACCTGCTTGCGCGCCCCGAGTGCAGCGGCGGCAAGGATGGGCGACAGCAGCGCCACCGATGCCCAGGCAAGCGAGCGCAGCCATCCTCCGAGCCCGAGACTTTCGAGCGGCACATTCTCGACGCTCCAGCCGATCAAGGTTCCGGATACGGCTGCGATCGCGGCCACACGCAGCCACAGGCCTGGATTGGCGGCAAGCCCGGTCTGGCGCGCCGTGATCAACGCGGCAGCAAACGCCGCTGCCGCAAGGGCGATGCCGCCTGCGGCCTGCCAGCGCCAACGCGGATGATTGGAGACCGTCTCGCCCCACGCGAACTTGGCGGTTCGGCGGGCGCCGTCGAAAAGGCCCCAGTGGCCTCCCACCGTGCCTTCGAGCTGACGCTTCCAGGGCTGGTCGTAGGCTTCCATCAGGTTGAGCCGATAGCCGCCGCGCTTGGCAAAGGCGAGCGTCTCCTGCATGGCGCGCGCCTGGTCGGCAGGTGACGGCAAGGCGCCTTCGCGCATGCGGCCCGCACTCGGCCATCCGAACTCGCCGACGAAAATCTCTTTGCCCGGATACGCCGCCAGCACCTGCCGGCGAATGGCATCGACATGGCTTGCGGCATCGCGCGATGCAATTGGAAAGTCTTCCCAATACGGCAGGATGTGGATGGTGATGAAATCCACCTCGGCCGCAATCTCGCGGTAACGCAGCCAGTACTCCCAAACATCGGCATAGGTCACTGGCATCGATACGCGCGAACGCACCTCCGCAATGGTGCGGGCGAGATCGCGTGCTGACATCTCGCCCCGCAGCAGGACCTCGTTGCCGACAATGACTGAGGTGATCGTCTCGGGAAAGCGCTTGGCAAGCTCAACCGTGGTCTCAATCTGTTTGCGGTTGCGCTCCGGCTTGCTGGAGAGCCACAGCCCCTGGATCACCTTCATCCCGTGCCGGGAGGCAATTTCCGCAATTCGGTCAAGCCCATGATCGACGGCATAGGTGCGAACGCAATCGGAGACGGCCTTGAGCTGGGCGAGATCCTCCGAGATCTGCTCCGGATCGACGGGAACATCAGGCCCGAACGGGTCCTGGTCGCCGCGGAAGGGAGCGTACGAGAGGCAATGGACCTTCTCTCCCGCGGCGAGCGGTGAGGGTGGCAGCTGCACCTCGGCGCCAAGCCATGCCCATCCCGCAACGATCGCCCCCGCGGCAAGGGCGAACAACGCGGTCATGCTCCCCATTCGATCCAGTCCCCATCCAATCCACTTGGCGGGCTGCCACGCCCCTGCTTTAATCCGTAATCCGTCGTGCGAAATCTCGGCCTCGCCGCAATGCTGACTAATCCGGGCGCTAGCGTGAAGCAACAACCGGCCTGCAAGCCATAACTCAAGAGCGAACATGCCCTCCATCGTTATGCGTATCGTGGTCGCGAGCCTCGCGGCGGCGATGATGCTTTTTGTATCAAACCCGACTTTGGCGCAGAATTCCGAGCAGAAGCCGCCCGACAAGCCGCCGGCCCCTGAGGCCAAGGAGCCGCCGAAGAAGGTCGACGAGTTCGCCGAAGCCGAGAAGGTATTGGGAGGCCCCGCGGCCAACCCGGAATGCCTATGGCTCGGCCGGCGCGTGGTGAACCTCTTGTGGCGCGACGATCTGGATACCGCGTTTCGTCATCTCGATCTCTATGATCGCTTCGGCTGCCCGTCCGGCCACATCCAGGCAACCTTCCGCTGCGTGGTGCGGCAGGGAAACATCGACCCGAAAGCGACCGACACGCTGCACAGCCGCATCCATGCCTGCTGGCTCAACCCGGCGCTCGAATTGCAGGGCACCGCTGCCGTCCCGAGCAGCACGACGAACCGGTAATACTGCGGCGAAACTGTACAAATATTCAGAATAACTGTTTAGCTCCGCGTGGAACGTTTTTGTTGTTGCGATATTATTTCCTTGAATCCGCCACGACCGATCGCTACTTGCAAAATCATCTGCAACTGAGGTACGCTGCAAGCGCCCTTGGTTGAACCTGAGGGGACGGGTTCGGTCCCTGCTCTTCCTGCCTGGCTGGTTAGCCTTCCATGCGCACCGTCGCTGTTGTGGTGGCGCTCGTAGTCTGCGTGCATGCCGGCTTGTGGACCCTGCTCCAACGGCACCAGGCGGTGGCCGATATCGACGCGCCGCTTGCCAGCATCTCCTATTCTCCCTACGCGCGCTCGCAGCATCCGGACCGGGGCGATCGTCCCACCGAGCAGCAGATCCGCGACGATCTGAGAGTACTCAGCCCTTACGCGCAGGCCATCCGCACCTATAGCACGACCGGCGGCGCCGAGCTGGTGCCGGCGATTGCCGCCGAGTTCGGCCTCAAGGTGACGCTCGGCATCTGGATCGACAAGAACGAAGCCCGCAACGAGCGGGAGATCCAGGCGGCCATCGCACTCGCGCGGCGCTACAGCAACGTGAACGCCATCGTGGTCGGCAACGAGACCATCTATCGCGCGGAGAAGACGCTCCCCGAGCTGATCGCGCTCATTGCGCGGGTGAAGCGCCAGAGCCCGGTGCCGGTTACCACCGGCGAAATCTGGTCGGTATGGGTCGAGCATCCCGAGCTCGCGTCCGCGGTCGATTTCATCGCCGCGCACATCCTGCCGTACTGGGAGGGCGTGCCGACCGACAAGGCGGTCGATCAGGCCATCGAATTCTACGAGAAGCTGCGCCGCGTCCATCCTGGCAAGCGCATCGTGATCGCCGAGTTCGGCTGGCCAAGTGCGGGCTACAACATGCACGGCGCGCGGCCCGGACGCCTCGAGCAGGCAGGCGTGCTGCGCGATTTCGTCTCGCGCGCCGACGCTTATGGCATCGACTACAACATCATCGAGGCCTTCGATCAGCCCTGGAAGACCAACGAAGGCAGCGTCGGCATGTATTGGGGGATCTTCGACGCGGCGCGGACCGCCAAGTTCGCCTGGACCGGGCTGGTGAGCAACGCGGACTATTGGCGGCTTGCCAGTCTTGCCGTCCTGCTCGGGCTCTTGCTGTCGCTGCCGGTGCTGGCGCGCAGCCGCGCAACCGCCGGCGAGGCCCTCGCTCTCGTGGTCGCCGCCAACGTCGCCGGCGCCTGGTTCGCCACGGTGTTCGCGTTCTGGCAGACGCACTATTTCGTCCCTGGCGCGGCGTTTGCGCTCGTGCTCGGGCTTGCGCTTCTCGTGCCGCTGGTCGCCATCGCGCTCAAGCGCATCGAGGAGATCGCCGCCGTCGCCTTCGGCCGCGGACCCCGCCGCCTGATCGCCTCGGCGCTGCCGGCCGCACCGGAATTTGCGCCCAAGGTCTCGATCCACGTGCCGGCATGCTGCGAGCCGCCCGAGATGCTCAAGGCTACCCTCGACGCGCTCGCGCGCCTCGACTACCCGCATTTCGAATGCGTTGTCGTCATCAACAACACGCCTGATCCCGCGCTCTGGCGATCGGTCGAGGAGCACTGCCGCGCGCTCGGCGACCGTTTCAAGTTCGTTAATGAGGAGAAGCTCGCGGGCTTCAAGGCGGGCGCCTTGCGCCTTGCGCTTGCGCACACCGCCGACGATGCCGAGATCGTCGCCATCATCGATGCCGATTATGTCGTCCATCCCGACTGGCTGAAGAACCTGGTGCCCGCCTTCGTCGATCCCCAGGTCGGAATGGTGCAGGCCCCGCAGGATCATCGCGACGACGCCCGCAGCCTCATGCACCACGCCATGAACGGCGAATACGCCGGCTTCTTCGATATCGGCATGGTCCAGCGCAACGAGGCGAACGCCATCATCGTGCACGGCACCATGTGCCTGATCCGCCGTGAAGCGCTCGCCTCGGCCGGCGGTTGGTCGAGCGACACCATTGTCGAGGACTGCGATCTCGGGCTTGGCGTGCTCGAGCGCGGCTGGCAGATCCACTACACCAACCATCGCTACGGCCACGGTCTGCTGCCCGATACCTTCGACGCCTACAAGAAGCAGCGCTACCGGTGGGCGTATGGCGGGCTTCAGATTCTCAGAAAGCACTGGCGCTCGCTGTTGCCGTACGCGCGCACCCTCACGCGCGCGCAGAAGCGCGAGTTCTGCTTCGGCTGGCTCAACTGGCTGGGCGCGGAAGCGATCGGGGTTCTGGTGGCGATGCTCAACATTGCGTGGGCTCCGGTGGTGGCGTTTGCCGGTATCGCCATCCCCGACCAGATTCTCACCATTCCGATCCTGGCGGCATTTGCGGTGACACTCGCGCATTTTCTCGCGCTCTACCGCTTGCGCGTGTCAGTGCCGCGCGGGCAGATGATCGGCGCCGTGATTGCCGCAATGGCCGTGCAGTGGACTGTCGCACGCGCGGTCGGATGCGGGCTCTGGAAGGAGAGTCTTCCGTTCATGCGCACCGCCAAGGGCGGCACGACGCGCAAGGGCCCGGATTTCCCCGCCTTCTGGGAGGCGGTGCTGGCCATGCTGCTGCTTGCAAGCGCAGCGACCGTCGTGATCACCAACTACAAGCAGATCGACGAGATCAATATTTTCGCCCTCGTGCTGGTGGTGCAGAGCCTGCCGTTCGTTGCCGCGGTGGCAATCGCCGCGCTCGAAGGCTCCCGCTTCAACGAGTTCGCATTCTGGCGCACTCTTGAGGCAAGGATTGCCGCACTGCTGCGGCCAGCCGCGCGGGCGGGCAAGCCGCCGAGCTTGCCCGATGCGGTCACGCCGGACGCGTGATTCATCGGCATCCGTGCTCTGTAGGGGCGAGGCATGCCTCGCCCTACCATTCGCACCGTAAGTCGTTGATTGCCGGATTGCGGAACGTGAGCGTCTAAGCCGGCATCGCCGTCTCGACGAGCTTCACCCAATATGACGTCCCAAAGGGTATCGCCTCGTCGTTGAAGTCGTAGGCAGGGTGATGCAGGCCGGCGCTCGTGCCGTTGCCCACGAAGATGAACGCGCCGGGGCGCGCTTCCAGCATGAAGGAAAAGTCCTCCGCACCCATGACCGGCGCAACCTGATCGTTGACGCGCTCGCCCCCGGCGACCTCTTTCGCCACCGATGCCGCAAATGCAGCCTGGCGCTCGTGGTTGCGCGTGATCGGATAGTCGCGCCGGTAGGTGAGCTTGGCGCTGGCGCCATGAAGGCGGGCCGTGCCCGTCACCACATCGTGGAGCCGCGTCTCCAGCTGGTCGCGCACCTTGGGCGTGAGGCTGCGCGCCGTGCCGCGCAGGAGCGCTGTCTGCGGAATCACATTGTCAGTCGAGCCCGCCTGGAAGACGCAAATCGAGATCACCGCCGCTTCCAGAGGATCGACATTACGGGACACGATGGACTGGACCGCATTGATGATCTGCGCGCCCACCAGCACGGTATCGATGCTGGCATGCGGGCGCGCGGCATGCCCGCCGCGGCCTTCGATCTCGATGGTGATGCGGTCGGCCGCCGCCATCAGCGGGCCCGGACGCAGCGCGAACTCACCGACCGCAAGGCCGGGGTAGTTGTGCATGCCGTAGACTTCCTCGATGCGGAAGCGCTCCATCAGGCCATCCTCGACCATGGCCTTGCCGCCGGCACCGCCCTCCTCCGCGGGCTGGAAGATCACGATGGTCGTGCCGGAAAAATTGCGGGTCTCGGTAAGGTAGCGCGCGGCCCCGAGCAGCATGGCGGTATGGCCGTCATGACCACAGGCATGCATCTTGCCGGGCACGGTCGACTTGTAGGGCACATCGGTCGCTTCCTCGATCGGCAATGCATCCATGTCCGCGCGCAGCCCGATGACACGGGCGCCCTCGCCTGCCCGGCTCCCGTGGATGACGCCGACCACCCCGGTGCGGCCGATGCCGGTGACGACCTCGTCACAGCCGAAGCTCTTGAGCTTCTCGGCAACCGCGCCGGCGGTGCGGTGAACATCATAGAGAAGCTCGGGATGGGCGTGCAGGTCGCGCCGCCACGCCGTGATCTCGGGATGGAAATCGGCAATGCGATTGACGATCGGCATGATCCCTCCCCTGTGGCGGCTCGCCACTGCGAGCGCTGCGTGACAATAGCGCAGAAGGCTGCCGATGTGATCAGCCGGCGACGTCCGGCGGGTGTGCAGACAGGGGACATTTCAGCCGTGGAGACGGCTTGCTCAGCACCGCCAGTGCTTCGTCCTGCTATGACGGGCGTCAACTCAGGAAAAGTTCAACAATTACAAATTGATGCCCTTACAGTATCAGATATCTCTCTAACTGGAGAAATGCTGCTTCTGCGGGAAGCGGGACAATATACAACCGCAACTATATGCCCTGCGGGCTCGGGTTCGTTTTGTCAGACGCAATCATGAGAAGCTTGAACTCGTTCTCCGATTGGCAGCGGCGGGCATCCTCGGGTTCGTTCTGCCCATTCTCCGATGTCATCGGGCTTGGGTTCGTTCTGCCAAATTGCCCGGCCGCGCTTGCGTCCTTCTGCGGAGGTCGCCGATGCGCATGTCCGGGTTCGTTCTGCCAATTCGAGCATCCCTCGGCCCGCTCGGGTTCGTTCTGCCAAGCGCGGCCAGAGCAGCCGGCTTGGGTTCGTTCTGCCAACGCGGTGCCGTGCTCGGGTTCGCTCTGCCGGATGGGCCTCTGTTGATCAGCATCGCCAGTTGCGCAAATGACCCGCCCATTGACCGCGCCAACACCTCCTCCTACACACGCGCACACGCGCTGGCGCACGCCGAGGTGGGGAGCGTGCGATGCTTTTGCAAGAGCCCGTAGCTCAGCCGGTAGAGCACGTGACTTTTAATCACGGGGTCCTGGGTTCGAGTCCCAGCGGGCTCACCAATAAAATCAATAACTTACGGTACTATAGCCTAAACGGTAGACGGCATCTTGGCATGCTGGTATGCGCT
>Ga0306926_10004650_pt1 | contig 14440 bp, 12 predicted proteins | sample flu12Cox44000178_FD_203759 | JGI IMG/M metagenome (GOLD analysis project Ga0306926, IMG submission 203759) | Lab enrichment of tropical soil microbial communities from Luquillo Experimental Forest, Puerto Rico - flux8day.12C.oxic.44.000.178 (v2)... | ecosystem: Environmental > Terrestrial >...
ACAGACATTGCAGGAAGTGCTGGCACAGTATCCGCGAGACCGCGTGGTCCATAACGAACTGGGGCGGATCCGCTTCCTGCAGAAGAGATATGCGGACGCGGTGCAGGAATTTCAGCAAACCCTGGCGATTGATCCGGAAGACTTGCAGGCGAACTACAATCTGATGTTGTGCTACACCGGACTGGGCGACGAAAAGATGGCCGAGGAGCACAAGCAGCGTTATTTGAGGTTCAAGGCTGACGAATCATCGCAGGCCCTGACCGGCGCGTACCGATTGACGCACCCGCAAGACAACAACGAGCGGCAAGCGATTCATGAGCATGTGAGCGTGCCGCTGGGACCAGCGCCGGAAAAGCATGCGTCCGTCAAAGCGACCTCCGCTGCGCCTTCCCGCGCGAATCCGATGTCTGCTGGCGGGGGACAGTAAGCCGCTTCGAGATTTCGCTGCAGCAAAGGACAACTCATGACCTGGATCAAGACGGTTCGGCTGGAAGAAGACGAGCGCGTACGCGATGCGGTGGTGGAGCAGCGAAAACGGTATCCGCGGGAGTACGCGACTCCGGTGCCGATCGTGGATCACGGATTCGAAAACAGCATCGTGGGCTCGCATACGCTGTTTCCCGAGGTGCTCTATCACTCCTTCAGCGCGTTTGGCGCCATGATGTCGCCAGACCTGCCCTTGAAGCGCGAGCAGCACGAAATGATCGCGACCATGGTTTCGGTGACGAATCGGTGCTTTTATTGAATCGAATCGCACGCAGAGTTTCTGCGTAGGGTGAGCTTGAACGATGAGATGGTGGCGGCGCTACGAAGGGATTACCGGACGGCGCCGATCAGCGACCAGAACCGGGCGATGTTGGAGTATGTCGTGAAACTGACGAAGGATGCGACGCAATGCAACCCGGAAGACCACAAGAAGCTGCGTGACGTCGGATTCGATGATCGCGGAATCCTGCAGATTACTTTGATCGCCTCGTGGTTTAACTACATCAATCGGGTCGCCGACGCTCTGGGAGTGGGGCGTGCCGGGAAGGCGGAGAACGCGTGAGACAAGTGCTCCCGGGGGTATTGCTGGCAGCCTGCGCGGCTGCCGTAACCGTGGTGGGCACGGCGAGGACATCGCCAGACGCGGTTGCGGCCCCGTCCATCACCTTTCGGGATATTACGCGAAGGGCCGGAATTCATTTCGTTCACAACAACGGGGCATTCGGGAAGAAATATCTGCCCGAAACCATGGGTCCGGGTGTGGCGTTCATCGATTACGACAACGATGGATGGCCCGACATTTTTGTTGTGAACGGAACGGATTGGCCGGGACAGGCTTCGAAACACAGCACGCCGAAGCTTTATCACAACAACCGTGACGGAACGTTCACGGACGTGACGCACACGGCCGGGCTGGATGTGGAGATGCTCGGGATGGGCGTGGCCGTCGGCGATTACGACAACGATGGGTTCGAGGATTTGTTCCTAACGGCGATGGGGCAGAGCCGTTTATTCCACAACAACGGGAACGGGACGTTCACGGATGTCACGCAGAAGGCGGGACTGTTTGGACCGAGGGAATTCAGCACCAGCGCGGCATGGGTGGATTACGACAAAGACGGGAAGTTGGATTTGGTGGTGGCGAATTACGTGCAGTGGTCGATCGATGGGGATTTGTACTGCACGTTGGACGGCAAGAGCAAGTCGTATTGCACGCCGGAATCGTATAAAGGTGCGGCGGTACGGCTGTGGCATAACCGCGGCGATGGGGGGTTCGCAGAGGTAACGAACCAGGCGGGCCTTGGCGATCCGACCTCCAAGACCCTGGGCATCGCCATTGTCGATTATGACAATGACGGCTGGCCGGATTTGCTGTTTTCAAATGACACGCAGCCGAACAAGCTTTATCGCAACAATGGCAATGGGACGTTTACAGAAAAGGCCGTGCTCGCCGGCGTGGCGTTCAGCGAAGATGGCGTTGCCCGGGCTGGAATGGGCGTGGATGCGGCGGATTACGACCGCTCGGGGATGCCGAGTTTGCTGATTACAAATTTTTCCAACCAGATGATCTCGCTGTATCACAACGAGGGCAAAGGGCTGTTCGTGGACGAAGCGCCGCGGTCGGAAATCGGGCGAGACACACTGCTGACGCTGGGATTTGGGTGCTTTTTCTTTGATTATGATCTCGACGGCTGGCCGGACATTTTCATCGCCAACGGACATATCGACAGCGATATTCAGCGCGTGCAGCCAAATGTAAGGTACGCGATGCCGCCGCACCTATTTCGGAATTTAGGCCAAGGGAATTTTCAAGAAGTGACGAAGAGTTTGGGCCCGGCGTTTGCGACGCCGCGCGTGGGACGCGGGGCCGCGTATGGGGATGTGAACAATGACGGGCGGCCGGACCTGTTGCTTTCGACGAATGGCGGGCCGGCGTATTTGTTTGAGAATGAGGCCACGGGCGAGGCGGGGTTGCAGAAAAGCGTGCGCGTAAAACTGGTGGGCGCGAAATCGAACCGCGATGGGATTGGCGCGGTGGTCAAGGTGATTGCCGGGGGCGAGACGCAATCGCAGATGCTGCGTAGCGGGTCGAGTTATTTGTCGGCTAGCGAGTTGGTTCTGACGTTCGGTGTGGCGCGGCATGACAAGGCGGAAGCCATAGAGGTGAAATGGCCTAGCGGGACGGTGGATAAATTAGCGGATGTCGAGACCGAACGCACGGTGACGGTGACCGAGGGTAAAGGGATCACCGGGAGCCGGAAGTACGCGGCGAAGTGAAAGCGACCGCCTAGGCAGACCTTCGCTAGCCCCGGTCGGAGCGGGAATGATGGGCCGCAATCAGGGCTTGCCCGAGGCTGATGCCGCCGTCGCCGGCGGGGACCTCGGAGTGGAAGTAGACCTCGAAGGACTGGGCGCGCAAAGCGTTCAACAATAATTCGAACAAAAGCATATTCTGGAAGCAGCCGCCACTGAGGCAGACCCGGTTGAGTGTGGTTTGTTCGCGGATTTTTCCGGCAACATCGACAAAGACTTGCGCCAAACCGCTGTGGAAACGGCGGCTGATGTCCGCCACACTGTCGGACCGGCGAAGGTCCTCGATCATGCGCTGGAAGAGCGTGTACGTGCCGATCTGCCAGTGTGACCCGTCTGGGATGAGCTCGAGGGGGTACGAGCCTTCCTCGGCGGAATCGTGCGCGACCATTTCCAATTCGATGGCGGCTTGCGCTTCGTAGTTGACGGTGGAGCGCACACCGGCAAGAGCCGCGACGGCGTCAAACAGGCGACCGCAACTCGAGGTGCGCGGGGAATGGATTTCGCGGTCGATCATTTGCTGGACGACCTGAACGCGGCGCGTCTCGAGTTTTCGCCGGAATGGAAGATCGAAGTCGTCGATATTCTTGCCGAAATGCTTGGTGAGGTAGCTGACCGCGGCGCGCCAGGGCTCGTGAATCGCAGCAGCGCCGCCGGGCAGGGGAATGTACTCGAAATGGGCGGCGCGTTCGAAGTCGCCGTAGTCGGCGAGGAGTACTTCCCCGCCCCAAATCGCGCCATCGGTGCCGTAGCCGGTGCCGTCGAGCGCGATGCCGATGACCTTCCCATCGAGGTGATTCTCGGCCATGCAGGCAGCAATGTGGGCGTGGTGATGCTGCACGCCAATAACCGTCATACCTTCCTGAGCCAGAGCCCACTTGGTGGAGAAATAGTCGGGATGGAGATCGTAGGCGACGACTTTGGGGTGGACTTCGAGAATGCGCTGAAGATGATCGACGCACTCCTGAAAGAATTTGTAGCTTTCGAGGTTTTCGAGATCGCCGATGTGCTGGCTGAGGAAGGCTTCACTGCCGCGAAGGACACAGATAGTGTTTTTCAGTTCGCCACCGACAGCCAGGATAGATTGAGATTCGCGCTCAATCGGAACTGGGAGCGGGACGAAGCCGCGGGAGCGGCGCAACTGTTGCGTTCGTCCGGCAACGACGCGAACGACGGAATCATCGCAGCGACGCAGGATGTCGCGATCATGGACGAGAAAAGCATCGGCGACGTGCTGAAGACGCTGCACCGCTTCCTGATTGTCGATGGCGATGGGCTCTTCGCTGAGATTGGCGCTGGTCATAACCAGTGCGTCGAGCTTGGTGCTGCTGAAAAGCAGGTGGTGGAGCGGCGTGTAGGGCAAAAAAACGCCGAGGAAACGATTGTGGGGAGCGATGCCGCGAGCGATCGTGGCGTCGGGTTTGCGCAGGAGAAGCACGACCGGACGTTCAAAGGACAGCAGTAATTTGCGGGCAGAATCGTCGATCTCGCAGGCACGTTCGATATCTTCGATGCGGCGGAACATCACGGCGAAGGGCTTTTCTACGCGGCGCTTTCGCTCGCGAAGGAGATTGACCGCGACTTCGGAGCGCGCGTCGCAGGTGAGATGAAAACCGCCGAGGCCTTTGACCGCAACGATGGCGTCACGCTCGAGAAGTTTGGCGGCATCGCGAATGGGCTCGGCAGTATCGACAAGCGAGCCATCGGCCGACCAGAGTTGCAACTGCGGGCCACAATCCCAGCAGGCGTTTGGTTGGGCGTGGAAGCGGCGATTGGCAGGATCGTCGTATTCCCGCTGGCACGAAAGGCACATTTTGAAGGAGGCCATGGAGGTGCGCGGGCGATCGTAGGGAGTGTCGTGGATGATGGTGAAACGAGGGCCGCAATTGGTGCAGTTGATGAAGGGATAGCGGAAGCGGCGGTCGCGCGGGTTCATCATTTCGCGGAGACAGTCGACGCAAACCGCGACATCAGGAGCGATGAGCGCTCTCGGAGCGGTGTCGAGACGGCTTGAAACGATCCGGAAGTCCGTTTCGCCGGTCAGTTCGATTTCGCGCGGGCTAAGCGATGTGATTTTGGCAAGTGGTGGCGCGTCGGATTGCAGCCGCGCAAGGAATTGATCGATAAGCTCGCATTCGCCCTGAACTTCTATGGTGACGCCGGCGGGGGTGTTGGCGATCAGGCCGGTGAGCGTGTATTCGTGGGCCAGGCGATAAACAAAGGGGCGAAAGCCGACACCCTGAACAATGCCGGTGACGTCGATGGCCTTGCGCACCACGACGGCTTTGCTGGTTTCCTCCATCTTGAAATTATCGCAGAGTCTTCAGGAATTGATAGCCGCAGCAGGCTGCTGGAGTTTGTGCTGGAGAGCGTTCAGCCAGCGCAACCAGAGATCAAAGCCATCGCCGGTGCGGGAGGAAAGGGAGATGCTTTCCATCTCGGGATGGATTTTAAGGGCGTTTTCGAAGGCCAGGCCGGGATTGAATTCAACATGAGGAAGGAGATCGGTTTTTGTCAGAATCATGAGCGAAGCGCGGCGGAAAATGCCGGGATACTTGAGGGGCTTGTCCTCCCCCTCGGTGACGCTGAGGAGGACGATTTTCGCCGCCTCGCCTAAATCGTAGCTCGAGGGACAGACGAGATTGCCGACATTTTCGACGAGCAGGAGACCCGGTCCCTGAAAGCCTAGCTCTGCGAGATGGCGGTCCACCATGCGGGCATCGAGATGACACGTGCCTCCGGTGACGATCTGGCGAACCGGATAGCCGAAGCGCGCGAGGCGGCGGGCGTCGTTATCGGTTTGGAGATCACCGGTGAGTACGGCGACGCGACGGCTCGGGACGAAAGAGGCCAAGGTGCGTTCGAGTAGGGCGGTTTTGCCGGAACCGGGGGAGCTGATGATGTTCACGCAGAGAATATTCTGGTCGCGGTAACGCTGACGAAGTTCGCCAGCCAGACGGTCATTTTCGCTGAGGACTTTTTTCTCTACGGTTTCGCGCATGGCTGCTCCTCCAATTCGAGAAACGCGACGTCTAACTCCATGCCGCCAACACAGGTGGAGTGGCTGGTCCTGCACGTGGGACAGGTCACGTCCATGTCGTGGACGTCATATTCCTCGGAACAATCGAGACATTTCTGGCGCCAAGGCCGCCATTCAATTTCCAGCTTGAGGCCCTCGAGGTCGCTATCGCGAGTGAGGGCTTCGAAGGCGAAATCGAGTGCGTCTTGATCAACGTTGGAAAGAGCGCCGATGCGCACGCCGACGGTGACGACGCGGCAGCCGGGACGGCGCTCTGCCTCGGCTTGGACGCAATTCGAGAATGGAAGAAGCGATGCCAATTTCGTGCACGGTATCAATCCTGAGCAAATGCGCGGCAGTTGGTCGCTCGCAAGCATATCTACTATACGCGTGATGGGGTGGAGCGCTGCACCTGCCCGCTTCTGGGTGAGCTTATGCCCCCGAGCGTAAGGGATCAAGACTTGCGAACGGGCTCCTACTTGCACCGGGCTGCCTTCGAAACGAGGGGACTGGACCCCTACGAAGCGAGACGGCGTCGAAGGTGCCAGCTCGAACGTTGTTCAAATCGGCATAAGGTGTTGATAAATAGAATAGTTGCGAAGAATCGAAAGAATGGGTGGAGGGAGGGCGATGTGGTTCTGCGCAAGTGATTCCGGCACTGCGCAGCCAATCGATGTTCTCGGCAAGAGAAGCGCGGCCTATGTTATCGTCCAAGCTCCACCATGTTTTCTGAGCGCACGAATTGGAAGCTCACACGAAACAAATACACCGAAGCCATCGAGGACATACGTGCCTCTGGCGAACGGACCGTCGATCTGACGGTTTCGAATCCGACGCAATGCGGATTTGATTACGATGTCGAAGCCATCCTCGGCGCATTCCAAAACCCAAAAGCGCTGACCTACGAACCGCAAGCCAAAGGTTTGCTCGCGGCGCGCGAGGAAGTGGGACGATACTACAAGGAGGATCACGGAATCAGCATCGATCCCGAAGCGGTGCTGCTCACCACCAGCACGAGTGAAGCGTATTCCTATATCTTCCGGTTACTATGCAACGCGCATGACGAGATTCTGGTGCCGAAACCGAGCTATCCACTGTTTGATTTTTTAGGGGATTTGCAGGACGTTTCGCTGATTCCCTATTCACTCGAGTATGCGCATGGTTGGTTTGTGGATTTTCATTCGCTGATTCGGGCGTTGACGCCGCGAACCCGAGCGGTCCTGCTGGTACATCCAAACAATCCGACGGGTTCGTATGTGCATAAGGAAGAGCGTGCAAGGCTGAATGAATTGTGCCGGGAACGGGGGATAGCGTTGATTGTGGACGAGGTTTTTCTGGACTACGGACTGGGAAGCGCGCGCCCGGATAGTTTTGTGCAGAACGACGAATGTCTTACCTTCACGATAAGCGGACTTTCGAAGATCGCCGCGTTGCCGCAGATGAAGGTGGCGTGGGTAATTACCAGCGGGCCGGAGGCGCTGAAGAGAGCGTCGGTGGAACGGTTGGAGGTTATCGCCGACACATATCTTTCGTTGAACTCCCCAACACAATGGGCTTTCGGGACATTATTGGAACAGCGGAAGTCGCTGCGCCCGCAGTTACTTGAATGTGTGCGCCAAAATAGGGCCTGGCTGAGATCGGCAGTAAGCCAGGATGGCCTTTGTAAGCTGTTGGACACCGAAGGCGGCTGGTACGCGGTAATGCGGATTCGCGGCGGCCGCTCGGACGAGGAACTCGCCATCGAAATACTGCGAAAAGCACATACGCTGGTGCACCCCGGGCATTTTTATGATTTCGCGGAAGACGGATACATGGTCATCAGCCTGATCACCCCGCGCGCCGATTTTCAGCACGGCATTTCGTGCCTGACACAATTCCTCAAGAGCGAACGCGCCTAGACTTGTTGCTCGCCGCTTTTTGTCTTTAGGATCGCGGTTTTCATACTTTCAACAGTCTCCTTCAGGCATGTTTCCCACCAGCAATATTACAGATACGGAGCCGTTCTAGGGTGACAGCTATCAGCGTAGGAAACGGAACTTGATGCCAGAAACGTTACAGGTTCGTCGAGATATAATTTGACTTCCCACCTCTGCCGGGAGACCCGGCATGTCACTCCTGAAGGCAATCGCTTACGAATCTGAAGAAGTACAGTCGCAGAAGCTACGCGAAGTTTGCGACAAATGAGCGACGAGGAGTTAATCGCGTTTGGAAAACAGAGTGCGCCGAGGGTTGGCCATACATGACCCTTGGCCTGCACACTTGCGGATGGCGCGGTAGGAGTGGAGACGGAGGCATCCAAAGGGCTAGTTATTGACCCACCTGCGAGAGGTGACCCCAAAAAAGTGAGGCCCTTTCGATTGTAGGAAAGGGCCCCAGGATTTTCGCTAAAGAAGGTGGCGTTAGTTTCCCCATACCCCACTCATTTTCTTTTTGGTTGACGTCCCCTCTTTTTTCGCTGGAGTCGCGGCGATCACGTTTGCCTTTTTCGTAGCCTTTAACGTGTCCTTCAAGCTTTTCTTTTGCATGGAAGTTTACTCCTCAAACTGAATTAGGGCCCGAGATTGGATTGGCCGACAGAATAATTTGTGCCAGGCGCAAGCCCGAAGAGGGCTGCTTCCCCCGGCTTACCTTGGAACACCTGACACAAAAAGTACGAGACGGATGCGCGCCTTCCACCAAGATTCACCGTCCCGCACACTCCGACACTCTGCCGGACGCTCGTTTTTCGATCAATGCACCGGAAGTGATCTTTGGGTGAACTGGAGTAACCGAACGGCGGCGGAGCGTAGCACAAAGGCGTTCGTCGCTGTAGTACAATTACACACCCCCGCGACTCCTCTGCGAGGAGACTCCACATGAATTTATCTGGTATCACTTTCGCTGGCGGCGAAGACATGCAACGGCTTCGCCAGCGATTGCAAATGATGACAGACCAACAGTTGCGGAAGTTTGGTAGGGAAGCGCGTGCCCGGGAGCACTCAGATAACCCAGCATTCAAGATTCAGGTGGATGAGGCGCGTCTTGAGTGGAGACGGCGACACCCTGTGATGAAGGGGCTTTGTAGCAGTTGTGGGCACTCGCAGTATAGTCATGCTTGGAGACGAGGGCCGATTCTCAAGCTGTATCCGTGTGCGCGCCTCAATTGCAATTGTCGGAACTACATTCCCACCACAGGAGCCAAGGCCCGAAGTGCAAATTGAGGCCCGGTAGCACGGCGCACATGAATGGTCTGTGAATAGGGAGACCCTCCCGCGTGTTCGTTGGCAAGCTGAGAGGGTCTCAGTCGAGTGAAGACCGCGTCAGAGTGCGGCCCCCGCGTCAGTTTCTTCGAATCTACTGTGCGGCTGGTTCGAAAGCTGTCATGGGAATCACTGGCATTCTACAGCCCATGTTCCAGACTCCTCCCCATCATGATTCCGCCTCTCGATGTGTTCTCGGTTAAGGACAACGAGACCAGATGGCTGGGGCCGCTGAAAATCTTTCGCAGGCATTCGACATGTTTCGGCGGAATGGTACGGGTTGTTTTTGCACACTACGGCCCAACAGTAAGAGACGTCCTCCCACATATAGTCCTCCCCCATTGGGACTACATAGCTAGGCTGGGAATCTGCCTAGGCAGAAATTGTAATTGTATTGCAAATTAACCACACACGTAATACGTAGTTTCACCAATAGAAAGTCGGCTGTTCTGATGGAGACCCAAGAATCGCAGTTACTCGCAAGCGGAAGGCAGGCCCGAGCATCGCATTTGGCACGGGGCGAGTACTTCTGGCCTTCTCAACCAACTTCCCCGCCCGTACCTGTAGCCGAACGAGACGCGTTCCCGTCCGACTTCCCATCCAATTCAACACTATTTTGCTAAAAAGGCAGGTCGTCGTTGCTCAAGAGCAAGTTCGGGATGGGTACTTACTTGGCTTTCTTATTTCTTCTCGGCTTCACAGGTGGTGGCGCGTTAAGCAAAATCGGAAGCGTGTGCTTCACGAAATAATAAACAGAAGCAAAGTCGGGTTCTTCTACTGACTGATAGCAAATCGCAGTCGGCTCGCCAAATTTCAGGGGTTCGCCAGCGCTTCCAGTTCTACGAGTTTGATACGTCATCGGTCGCTCTCTCTAAAGTCGTTCATGACTGCCTTCATTTCCCGCTCTTCTTCCTCGGTCAATTCGTAGGGCCTCGACGGATTCAGGCGTGGAGCGATAATAGGTCTTCCCACTAGGCACGCCTGATAGACCGCTTCAGGATTGCTCGGGCCTTTACCGATGGGTTCGAACTTCACGGCTTGCCTTTCTGATTTCGTGGCTTCTTAACAGATAGCAAAATCGGAAGAACGTGCCTCACGAAATAATAAGCAGAAGCTAAGTCGGGGTCTTCTACCGAGTGGCAGGAAATTCCCATCGGCCAACTAGGTTGTCCGAGTGGTTCGCCGGCGTGGGGTTTAGGTTCGGTCATGGCTTGAGCAATTCGGGTGTTAGTCCGACCCAATTCTTCTTCAATTTCACAAAAGGTTGGGTTGCGGACAGACGAATCCCCGGCACTGCCCTTCAAATTTCGCCTAGAATATTGGTTCAGGATTAGCTTGGTTTGTTCTTCGTCTTGTCTGTCTTGCTGTGCAAGGTCTGCAATAAGGTCGGAACTAAGGGTTCGAAGCCAGTTACTGTAGGAGAATTCCGCTAAAGGTTTATACGCTGACCTGAAGTCATCCACCTTTGCTTCCGAGGGGAAAATGCTGGTGAAAGCTACGTCAGCAACTTGCCCAGATTGCCCCGTCTGTTGGTTGTATCCCAGATTCAGATAGTCCGAAGCCGAAGCGTTGCCCGGGACTGTGGCGTTAGTGGTGAGAGCAGGGCTGTTCACTTGCATGGGGATCGGAGAGGGATTCACGGGAGATGTTTATTAGTTTTGGTAGCGATACCGGGATTCGAACCCGGGTTTCCGCCGTGAGAGGGCGGCGTCCTGGACCCCTAGACGATATCGCCAACGCTGACGAACGAAGAAAGGGACGATTTTCTATTTTCCCACGGCAAGCGGGCTCCCGCAAGCGGACGGGATGCTCCGGCTTCGCGATCCAGAGGCACCGATAGGAATGCGGCGAACTGCTCGCAAGGCGGTCTGACCACAACAGCCACGAACCTGAGGTTACCCTTTGCCGGCGCGCTGGAGTTCAGCGATGTTCAGCTTTTTCATCTTCAGCATCGCTTCCATGGCCTTTGGATGCTTTGAGCAACTCCGAGATTTTCGCCGGGACGATCTGCCAGGACAAGCCAAACTTGTCTTTCGTCCAGCCGCACAGCCCGCCGCTCGGGTCGGCCGAGAGCCTGGACCAATAGTGATCTCTTGCTGCGAATTGCAGCGAACCACAAAGGAAATAGCTTCGGTGAATTTGAAGATCGGGCCACCGTTCGAGGCCGTTAATTTCTGGCCGTCAAGCTCGAATGCGATGGTGAGAATGCTGCCTTTCGGAACCGTGCTGTCCTCCGGGGGGATACTCTTCGAGGCGGCGGGAGTTTTTGAAAATGGAGGTATAGAAATTAACGGCTTCATCGGCATTCGAATCGAACCACAGGAGCGGCGTAATGCGCGGAAAGCTTTCAAGGGCGCCCATACAAGCTCCTGAAGGTTTGGTTGCCGGGCGGGAGGTCAGCGGAAGACGCTCGGCTTACCATAATTAACTTGCATTGTGCAAGTCATATGGTAATGCCTACGGAGGTAGTCAGACAGGTAGGTAATTCGTACCCAAGACTCCCAAGATTCAGCTTCGGGATGCGGGCGGTACAGGTACAGTCCTAAGCGGGTTGTGCCGCCCGCGAGTCAAAAAGCTAGAACTTGACCATGATGGCCATGTCGATGAAGGACTCGTTCTTGCGAAGGTCCGGGAACCACACGCTGCTGGGTCCGCCGCCGCAGGCGGCCTCCGCCAGCGACAAATTCGACTGCCCGGACGAAGAACCATTGCTGCACGCAAAGAATTGCGGGAAACCGTTATTGCCGCCGGGAGGGGTGATGCCGCCCGCTCCGGACCAGTAGGGAACGTTGGCATGACGATAGTCGTATTCCCAACGGAAGGTAATGTACTGCTTGGGCATGTAGTCGAAGGTGATCGAGGAATCCCAAGCTTTGAAAGGATCGCCGGGATTGCCAGTGAAGTAGGGCGAACTGGTTGCCGCCGTGATGGCAGTTTCTCCGTTGATGGGCGGAATGAGCACCAGGTAGCGCCCAGGATTATTGATCTGACCGCCACCGACAGTAACTGCGAAAAGATCGCGGTGGAACCAGAAGCGGTTGTAGCCCATCCAGCCGACGAAGCTTTGTTTTGGGCCTCCGCGGTGATTGCCATAGCAACTCACTCCGGCGCCATATTCACAACCCAAATCGCCGGTAAGGGAGAACGCCATTTTGTCGAGGCCTTTCTCCGGATTGTCGTAATACTTCACTTCAACGCTGTTGTCGGTGTGAATGCGGCGACGGCCAGGAATAAATAGGTCGTCTTGCCCGACACCATAGTTGTTCGAAATGATGTTGAGCCAGGGTTTTGGGGTCCACTTGATTTGCCCGCCGATGCCCGGAGAGTGATTGGCCGAAGCATACGATTGCCAGCCATTGATGAACCACGGCTCGATCTTCAGGTGCGCGGTTGGGAAAATCTGCACGCGCACGCCGTTGAAGAACCACGGGGTGTTCGAGGAAACATATGACGGCTGGTAGGCCCAGTTGTCGAAGTTGTAGTAGCTGAACAGGCCGATGTAGGACATGAAGATTCCCGCATCGACGTTGACGCCATGAAGAACGTCGAAATGGTAGCCGCCGTAAGCTTCGGACACATAACGATACGCAGTGTCCAGGGTCCACTGGCCGTGACCGGGGCTGGGGTCGTTGCGCGGCGTGGTAGAGGAGTACATGCCGAACTGGGTCATCAGTCGAGCGCGAACATTGTCGAAATGGAAGTCGCCGCCGACGCCAAACTGTTCGAGCTGCACTTCGAAGGTCCGGAACAGTTCACTCGAGCCCCCCATGGAGTGGTCCGTGGGGTGATTAAAATCCGCGACGTAGTGCGTATCGGCACGGATTTCCGGGGTGAAGAATTTCGTGCCCCAATAAATGTCCTTGGTACGGGCATTGCCGTTCAACCAGGACCAGTCCGCATCGGAGAAAGGTTCGACGTAGCCCGGCTTGGCCTGCGCCGAAGCACCACCCGTGGGCGCGCCTTTTTCGTTTTGTTGAGGATTCGGGTTGTTGACGCTGGAGGAGACCTTCGGGGCGCCCGGTTCTACGGCGGCGACTGCGTTGGAGGTTGAACTGGCGGGTTGCGCCGCAAGCACGCCGTTCGAAGCGCTCGCGATTAGGCCGTTCGCTGGAACGGTGGCGACCTCTTTCTGCTTGGCTTCGAGGTCTGCGACGCGCTGTTCAAGCTGTTCGACGCGATTCAGTAGCCACTGCTCGCGCTCCGTCAAACCGGCGGAAGATTTGGTCGTTGCGCCGCTGCCAGCGAAGCGGGTTGAGGAGGCCTCGCTATTTTTGCTGTCGTCGTCCGCTGGACAGATGGAAGGAACGGCCAGAGCAAGAAACGACAGGAACAATAAACTCGACACGAACTTCACGGCACAAAGCACACGCATGGTATCCCCCTGTAGAACCGGCAACGGATTTTTCGCGGGAAGGCAGCCGGGTCCCGGGAATGAGACCCCAAAAAGAGCTCTCGTTGCCAAGAAATCATACGGGCAACGGCATAAGAATTATGTGAAGACCTAATGAGCAATGCGTAAGCTAAATCCTGTAGCTTGGCTTACAGGAAACTATGTAAGAGAAGCGTACGCATAACTTGGTACAAGAAAAATCGCGAAAGCAGGAAAGAAATTGCCAGGAAATATTGGGGAAAACAAATTGAACAAGGCTCTGTAAAACAGCTTAACTAGAACGATTTCAGCAACGAAAAGCGCTTGGCTGCTTTTGGCCGTTCGATTGCACGATGCTATGCGGCCCTGCCTAGCCTGGAGTATGACTGTGCAGGGCTGTTTTAATTTTAAACCCTGGGAGCAACTTAACTGATGAAGCGGTACAGCTTAGTAGTTTTCCTGGGATTGACCCTAATGCTGTTGGCGTTGGCCCCTCAGCTGCGCGCCGACGGATGCGACCATTTCAACTACACTGACCACGGGAATACGCTTGCGTCCTCCCACGACACTGGGGTGACGCATTCGAACGCCTGGAGAGACAATGACGACCACAGACACTCCTTCGCGGGTAGCGGGATGTGCTGGAATGGCGGATCGGGCTCGGAAACGGACCCCGACTCCGGTTCCGGCTCCCAGGACGCCTCTACTCCGGAGCCCTCTTCCTTGTTCTTGCTCGTGAGCAGCTTGCTAGCCGCTGCGGCGGGTATGGCATTGAAAAAGGCTGCGGTGTAAGGACCTGTCGGTCCGTTAAACCTCAACCGCCGCCCTTCCGGGGGCGGCGTACTTTTTTGCGGCTGCCTCGAATCACTCGATCGACTCTCAGATAATGGTGCGGCCAGCCACTTCGGCAGCTACCCTAATCATCTCCTCGTGAATTAATCCATTGGAAGCCAGAATCGAAGGTCCACCGAGAACGTAAGGTCGTCCTTGCATGTCGGTTATCCTCCCGCCGGCTTC
>Ga0306926_10004651_pt1 | contig 14437 bp, 12 predicted proteins | sample flu12Cox44000178_FD_203759 | JGI IMG/M metagenome (GOLD analysis project Ga0306926, IMG submission 203759) | Lab enrichment of tropical soil microbial communities from Luquillo Experimental Forest, Puerto Rico - flux8day.12C.oxic.44.000.178 (v2)... | ecosystem: Environmental > Terrestrial >...
GAAGCCAACAGCCGCTGGACCGATGTGGCACTCGAGATCTACGAGGCGATTCACATCGGGGTGGGAACGGCGGTGGAGGGGTCGGGGCTCATCGTGCCGGTGCTGCGCGATGCGCACACCCGCGACGTGTTCGAAACCGCGCGCGGTCTGGAAGATCTCGTGAGCCGGGCTCGTGCCGGGAAGCTCGCGCCCGCGGATGTGCGCGGCGGCACTTTCACCATCTCCAATCATGGTGTGAGCGGGAGTCTGCTCGCCGCTCCAATCATCATCAATCAGCCGCAATCCGCCATTCTCGGCATCGGCAAGCTCGAGCGGCGCGTGGTGGTGGTGAGTGAAGGAGAAGCCGAGAAGATTGCCGTGCGGCCGCGCTGTTACGTCACACTGACGCTCGATCATCGTGCCATGGATGGCCACCAGGCGAACCGCTTCATGCAAAGCTTCGTCGACACTCTGAGCCGCTGGGGATCATGAAGGTGCGCCCGGCGGCTTCACGGCCTCCGGATCGCTCCTGACGCACCATGTCGGCGTCGTCCGAGCTCGAGCCGATCGAGCATGCCAGCGAAGATGAGCTGCGAGCGCTGCAGCTGGCGCGTCTGCAATGGTCGGTGCGCCATGCGTACGAGCACGTCGCCTCCTATCGCAACAAGTGTGAGCAGGCCGGCGTTCATCCTGCAGACCTGCGCACGGTCGCTGAGCTGCGGCACTTCCCCTTCACCGTGAAGGATGACCTGCGCGCCGGCTACCCCTTCGGTCTGCTCGCCGTACCCCGCGAGCAGGTGGTGCGCCTGCATGCCTCGAGCGGCACGACCGGCCGCCCGACGATCGTCGGATACACCCGTCGCGACATCGATACCTGGGCGGGACTCGTGGCCCGCTCCATCCGCGCGGCCGGCGGCCGGCGCGGCGACATCGTGCATATCGCTTATGGCTACGGGTTGTTTACCGGCGGGCTCGGCGCCCATTACGGCGCCGAGCAGCTCGGCTGCACGGTCGTGCCGATGTCGGGCGGCCAGACCCAGAGGCAGGTACAGCTCATCTGCGACCTGAAGCCGGGGCTCATCATGGTGACTCCCTCCTACATGCTGGTGATCGCCGAGGAGTTCCTGCGTCAGGGGCTCGACCCCGCCGCCTGCTCGCTGCGTGCCGGGCTCTTCGGCGCGGAGCCCTGGACGGAAGCCATGCGCGCGGAGATCGAATCACGCATGGGGCTCCAGGCGCTCGACATCTACGGGCTCTCGGAGCTGATGGGACCTGGGGTCGCGAGCGAGTGTGTCGAGAGCAAGGACGGCGCGGTGATCTGGGAGGACCATTTCTACCCGGAGATCGTCGACCCGGCGAGCGGAGAGGTGTTGCCCGATGGTGTGCCGGGTGAGCTGGTTCTCACCACGCTCACGCGGGAAGCACAGCCGGCGATCCGTTACCGCACCCGCGATCTCACCGCGCTCCTGCCGCCGACCGCCCGCTCGATGCGCCGCATGGCGCGCATCACCGGACGTTCCGATGACATGCTGATCATTCGCGGTGTAAACCTGTTTCCGAGCCAGATCGAGGCGGCGTTACTGCTGATCGCAGGCCTCACTCCCCACTACCTGCTCGAGATCACGCGCGAGGCCCATCTCGATCACCTGGCGGTGCGGGTCGAGTGCCGCTCCGAGATCGCCGGCGACCCTTCGACCCGAGGCCGTCTCGAGCGCGAGCTGCAACATCACCTGAAGTCGACCATCGGTATCAGCGCGCAGGTGCAGGTGTGCGATCCGGGGACGATCGAGCGGTCAGCGGGTAAGGCGCGGCGGGTCATCGACAGGCGGCCGAAATCGTAGGCGGGTTGCAGGGCGTAGCCGCAATCCGCCGAAGCGCGCGTGCGCCGCCGCGTTTGCCGGCGGCAGCGGGCGACTCAACTGGTGCGCGGCCGCGGAGAGGTACTGCTCAGCCTCGCCAAAAAGGCCCCCGTACAGCCGGCGGCACAGCTCGTACGCTTTGGCACCCACCCACGCCTCCGGCAGTAGCGCCGGAGGTAACAGGGGGTCCTGCAAATGCACCTTGCGATACTCGTGTATCAGGAGCGTGCGCAGGAGAAACGCGGTCTCCGGTGCAACACCCGCTGCGATCGCAGGCTCGACTGCCGAGAAGCGCGCGACGAAGTGCCGGTAGCGCCGGGTGAGCTCCCCGAGGTCCCAGCCCCGCGCGACCAGCTCGCGGTCGGCAGCGAGGCCTGCGCCCGAGCTGTGCAGCAGCAGGGCTCCGCGGGCGCCGGGTACTTTGCGCAGCGAGGCGCGCGCCCGCGGCAAGCTGCAGGCCGGGTGGGCGAAGAGTGTCGCGCTCAGTTGCCCGAACCCGAGCCAGGACAGCTCGTCGCGCGTTTCACGCCGCGGCCCGACGGCCGCAGGCAGTACCACGAGCGTCCAGCGGCCGTTCCAGGAACGCGGGTTCTCGCCGTAGATGCGGCGGGTCGCCTCGGCAAAGCGCTCGGCACCGCTGCGCGTCAGGCGGTACTCACTGCGTCGTCCGGCACGACGCGATGTCAGCCAGCCAGCGCGTGCGAGGCGTGCCACCGAGGTGCGCACGGCGCGCTCGGTGAGGCCAAAGGGCGTGGCGAGGCGGATCAGGCTGCCGAGGGTGACGGCCCCGCCACGTGGAGCGATGGCATCCCCAAAGATGGTGATGAGCAGTGAGCCGCCGCGCAGCGGCCGCTGGGCCTGGAAATGCTGCAACAGCGCCCGGACGGGCGGCGCCAGCGGGGCACGCGGCTTGCCTTTCATGCAGCCAAATTGTGACACAAAAAATAATTTCTCTGTGCTAGCCTTGTGTCACTTTTGCAGCCGGATTCCCCGGCGGGCGGCGCGCTCATGTACACCCAGGCACTCGACACCCACGGCAAGGATGCGGCAGCGGGCGCCACGGAGGGCGATGCGCACGCCACCCGTTTCCAGGCGCGCGTCGATGCGGAGGAGAAGGTCGAACCCAAGGACTGGATGCCGGAGGCCTACCGCCAGACGCTCATCCGCCAGATCTCACAGCATGCGCACTCGGAGATCGTCGGCATGCTGCCCGAAGGTAACTGGATCACCCGTGCCCCGACGCTCAAGCGCAAGGCGGTGCTCATCGCCAAGGTGCAGGATGAGGGCGGGCATGGCATGTATCTCTACAGCGCTGCCGAGACGCTCGGCATCGCGCGCGCACAGATGCTCGAGCAGTTGTTGTCGGGCGCCGCGAAGTATTCGAGCATCTTCAACTATCCGACGCTCACCTGGGCCGACGTGGGCGCCATCGGCTGGCTGGTGGATGGCGCGGCGATCATGAATCAGATCCCGATCTGCCGCTGCTCTTACGGCCCCTACGCACGCGCCATGGTGCGCATCTGCAAGGAAGAGAGCTTCCACCAGCGCCAGGGGTTCGAGATCATGCTGACCCTCACCCAGGGCAGCCATGCACAGCGCGAAATGGCGCAGGATGCGTTGAATCGGTGGTGGTGGCCCTCGCTGATGATGTTCGGTCCGAGCGATGCGGACTCCAAACACACCGCGCAGTCGATGCGCTGGAAAATCAAGCGCTTCAGTAACGACGAGCTGCGGCAGAAATTCATCGACATCACCGTGCCGCAGGCGCACTTCCTCGGCCTGACGATTCCCGACAATGAGCTGCATTGGGATGAGGCCACGCAGCACTACCGCGTCGGCCCGATCGACTGGAGCGAGTTCTATGCGGTGTTGAAGGGCAACGGGCCCTGCAATCGCGAGCGCCTCGAAGCCCGCCAGCGCGCCCATGAGTCAGGGCGCTGGGTGCGCGAGGCCGCGGCGGCGCATGCCGAGCGCGCCCGTAATCGCAGCAACCCCGCGCAGGTGGCAGGAGAAGCGGCATGAGCGAAGCAGACTGGCCGCTGTTCGAGGTATTCATCCGTTCGCGCTCCGGACTCGAGCACAAGCACGTCGGCAGCCTGCACGCCGCCGATGCGCGCATGGCGATCGAGCACGCACGTGATGTGTACACCCGGCGTCAGGAAGGTGTCAGCCTGTGGGTAGTCCGCTCGGCCGACATCATCGCCTCCGATCCCGAGGAGGCCGATGCACTCTTCGAGCCGGCACGCGACAAGGTGTACCGGCATCCCACCTTCTATGAGATCCCGGACGAGGTAAAGAACCTGTGAGCGCCACGAGTGCTTCGTCGGAAATTCGCGATCAGGCGCAGGAGGAGGCGCGCTGCCAGTACGTGCTGCGCCTCGCGGACACCTCGCTCGTGCTGGGCCAGCGCCTCGCGGAGTGGATCGGCCATGCACCCGCGCTCGAGGAGGACCTGGCGCTCGCCAACCTCTCGCTCGATCTCATCGGGCAGGCGCGGCTGCTGCTCACCTACGCCGGTGAGCTCGAGGGCCGTGGGCGCGATGAGGATGCGCTCGCGTTCATGCGCGATGCGCCGCAATTCATGAATCTTGCCCTCGCCGAGCAACCGAACGGCGACTTCGGCAACACCATCGTGCGGCAGTGGCTCATCGACTCCTGGCAGCTCGAGGTCTACGGGGCGCTCGCGCACTCCGCCGACACCCGCCTCGCGGCGATTGCGGCTAAGGCGATCCGCGAGACCCGCTACCATTATCGCTTCAGCAGCGGCTGGCTCGTGCGTCTCGGCGATGGGACCGCGGAGAGCCATGAGCGCGTGCAGCGCGCGCTCGATGCGCTGTGGCGCTTCACGCCGGAGTTGTTCGAGCCCGATGAGATCGATCAGCGCATGAACCGCGCGGGCATTGGGCCGGCACTCCCTGAGCTGGCGGCGCGCTGGTCGGCACGTGTCGAGCGGGACCTGAGCGAGGCGACGCTCACGCGGCCTGCCACCGGCCCTTATCCCTGGCACGGCAAGCGCGGTGTGCACACCGAGCATCTCGGCCACCTGCTCGGAGAAATGCAACACCTGCAGCGTACCTACCCCGGCGCGCGCTGGTGAGGGCGGCAGCGAGAAGCACGATGCCGGCAGCCGCCAAGGATCCGGTCTGGGAGCTGCTCGCGACGGTGCTCGACCCGGAGATCCCGGTACTCAGCATCGTCGATCTGGGAATCGTGCGCGAGGTGCGCAGGGAGGGCGACGGGCGCCTGCGCGTCGCGATCACCCCGACTTATTCCGGGTGCCCGGCGACGGAGGTGATCCGCAAACTGGTGCGCTCCGCGCTCGATGCCGGGGGCTACGCCGATGCGATTCTCGAGGAGGCGCTGTCGCCACCCTGGACGAGCGACTGGCTGACGCCCGCGGGGCGGGAGAAGCTGCGGGCATTCGGCATTGCGCCTCCCGAGGAAACGGTCACGAGCCCGCGGCAGATTCTGCGGCCACCGGCGGTGAGCTGCCCGCGCTGCGGCAGCCGGGATACGGCGCGCGTCAGCGAGTTCGGCTCGACGCCCTGCAAGGCGCACTACCGCTGCAGTGCCTGCGCCGAGCCCTTCGATTACTTCAAGTGTCTCTGACATGCTCAAGTTCCATTCGCTGAAGGTGGTCGAGCTCGCACCCGATGCCGAGGATGCGGTCGCCATTGCGCTCGAGGTGCCCGCGGAGCTGCACACGGAGTACCGCGGTAGCGCAGGTCAGCACGTCGTGGTGCGCCTCACGCTCGATGGCGAAGACACCCGGCGCACGTACTCGCTGGTGAATGCACCGGGGGAGTGGCCGCTGCGCATCGTGCCGCGCGTGCATGCTCAGGGACGCGTGTCGCGTTACCTCGCCGAGCAGCTGCGCCCCGGTGATGTGCTCGAGGTGCTGCCGCCCAACGGCAGCTTTACACCACGCGATGCGGATACAGCGGGCGGAACCTACGTCGCATTCGCCGCCGGCTGCGGCATCACTCCGGTCCTGTCGGTCATACGCGCGCTGCTGTCGCGCTCCGGACCGAGGGTCATTCTTTTCTACGGCAATACGGCGACCGCGCGCTCCATGTGCCTCGAGGAGCTGCTCGCGCTCAAAGATCGTCACCTCGGGCGCCTGTCGCTCCATTTCCTCATGAGCCGCGAGCCGCAGGAAGTTGCGCTCTACAACGGCCGCATCGATGCGCCGCGGGTGCGGCAGCTCGCCGCGGCGCTGTTTCGCCCGCTGGAGGTGAGCGAGTACTTCGTCTGCGGGCCCGGGGACATGATCGAGCAGGTCACATCGACCTTGCGCGAGCTCGGGGTCGATGGCGGACGCATACACGCCGAGCATTTCACCGTAGCCACCACCGATGCAGCGGGAGCCGTGAAGCTGCACGAGGCGGCAGCCGCCAGCGCGGCGCATGCCGCCGGGGCACCCGCTACGGTCCCTCCCGCGTCCCCGCCTGCGGTTCCCGGCACCGCCGAGGTGCTGGTGCTCATGGATGGACGTCGCCGCTCCTTCACGATGAAGATGGACGATGAGACGGTGCTCGATGCCGCGGCGCGTGCCGGGGTGGAGCTTCCCTTCTCCTGCCGGGCGGGAGTGTGCTCGACCTGCCGCACCAAGGTGATTCGCGGTGAAGTTGCCATGGCGCAGAACTACGCGCTGGAGGATTGGGAGCTCGAACAAGGTTATGTGCTCGCGTGCCAGTCGCGCGCGAAGACGCCATTGCTCGAGCTCGATTACGACGAGAAGTGACGCCGGCGGCGTCCGGCGCAGCCCCTCTCTCACGGAGTCAGCAGGTGAGCTACCAGAACATACTCTTCGATCTCAACGCGGGCATCGCCCGGCTGACCCTCAATCGCCCCGAGCGTCTCAACAGCTTCAATCCGGCGATGCATGCCGAGGTCCGCGCCGCGCTCGCCGCCGTGAAGACCGGTGGTGCGCGCGTGCTGGTGATCACCGGCGCTGGACGCGGCTTCTGTGCGGGGCAGGATCTCAATGATCGTGCGGTGGCTCCCGGCGGCGGTGCCCCCGATCTCGGCGAATCGATCGAGAAAAACTACAAGCCGCTGGTGCTGGCGCTGCGCGAGCTGCCGCTGCCGGTGATCGCCGCGGTCAATGGCGTGGCTGCCGGTGCGGGTGCGAACATTGCGCTCGCCTGTGACCTCGTCGTGGCGGCGCGCTCGGCGAGCTTCGTGCAGGCCTTCGCCAAGCTGGGTCTCGTTCCGGACTCGGGCGGCACGTGGTTCCTGCCGCGACTCATCGGCCCGGCACGGGCCCTCGGACTCGCGCTCCTCGGCGAGAAGCTGCCGGCCGAGCAGGCGGCGGCCTGGGGGCTGATCTGGCGCTGCGTCGAGGATGCGGAGCTCCCCGCCGTGGTCGACAGCCTCGCGCTGCAATTTGCCGCTGCGCCCACCCGCGGGCTCGCCCGTACCAAGCAGGCGATTTACGAGGGCCTCAACCGCACGCTGCGGGAGCAGCTCGACATCGAGCGCGATTACCAGGGCGAGCTCGGCCGCAGCGCCGACTATGCGGAGGGCGTGGCGGCATTTGGCGAGAAGCGCGCGCCGCGCTTTACCGGCCGCTGAATCAGGGAGTCGACATGACCGATGCCCGCCAGATGGAGCGCACCACTCAGCGGCGTGCGGAGCGCGCAGCCGCGGCGCTCTTCGAGCGCGACCGCGCCAGCCAGGCGCTCGGCATGCACCTCGGCGGCGTGCGCCCCGGCTGGGCACGGGTCATCATGCGCGTGCGCGCGGACATGGTGAACGGCCATGGTGTCTGTCACGGTGGCATCATCTTCGCGCTCGGCGACAGTGCCTTCGCCTTTGCCTGTAACTCGCACAACGAGTCGACCGTGGCGGCCGCCGCTTCGATCGATTTTCTGACCGGTGCGCACGAGGGTGATGAGCTCACCGCGGAGGCGAGCGAAGTGTGGCGCACGCGGCGCAACGGAATCTACGAGATCAGCATCTGCAATCAGCGCGGTGAGCGCATCGCGTTGTTTCGCGGGCGCTCGTATCGCATCGATGGACAGGTGGTGAGCGAGGAGTGAGCGCCATGCAGCTGCAGAGTTTTGTCGCCGGCCGGTGGCAGGCGGGCTCGGGCCCCGGGGTGGCGCTGCGCGATGCGACCACGGGCGAGCTCATCGCGAATGCCACTGCCGATGGTCTCGACACCGAGCTCATGCTGAGACACGCGCGTGAGGTCGGCGGCCCCAACCTGCGGCGCCTCACCTTTCACGAGCGCGCGGGGCTCATCAAGGCCCTGGCGCGCTTCCTCGGCGAGCACAAGGATGAGTTCTATGCGCTCTCCTACGCCACCGGCGCCACCAAGGGAGACTCCTGGATCGATATCGACGGCGGTATCAGCACGCTGTTCGTGTACGCCAGCAAGGGCACGCGCGAGCTGCCGAACAGTCAGGTCTATGTCGACGGCGGCCTGGAGAGCCTCTCGAAAAGCGGCAGCTTTGTCGGACAGCACCTGTGTGTGCCGCTCGAAGGTGCGGCCGTGCACATCAACGCTTTCAACTTCCCGGTGTGGGGCATGCTGGAGAAGCTGGCGCCCACACTGCTCGCCGGCGTGCCGGCGATCGTCAAGCCGGCGACGCAGACCAGCTACCTCACCGAGAGAGTCTTCCGGCGGATCGTCGAGTCCGGAATCCTGCCGGCCGGAGCGGTGCAGCTGCTGTGCGGCGGGGTAGGGGACCTGTTCGATCACCTCACTTGCCAGGATGCGGTTTCATTCACCGGGTCCGCCACGACGGCTCTCAAACTGCGCCAGCACCCGGTGGTGACGGCTAATGCCGTGCGCTTCACGGCCGAGACGGATTCACTGAACTCCTCGATCCTGGGGCCCGATGCTGACGCGGGCAGTGCCGAGCTCGAGCTGTTCGTGCGCGAAGTGGTGCGTGAGATGACGGTCAAGGCGGGGCAGAAGTGCACTGCCATCCGCAAGGCCATCGTGCCACGCGCCCGCGAGGGGGAAGTGCTCGACGCATTGCGCGCTGCGCTGGCGCAGGTGGTGGTGGGTGATCCGCGACTCGAGCAGGTGCGCATGGGACCGGTGGCTTCGCTCGCCCAGCGCCGCGAGGTGCTCGCGCAACTCGCGCGCCTCGCCCGCGAGGCGGAGCTCATCTGCGGCGGCGAAGGGCAGTCGCAGCCGCTCGGCGCCGATGCCGACCGGGGCGCATTTGTCGCGCCGACGCTTCTGTTTTGCCGTGATACGGCCGATGCCCGGGCGATCCACTCGGTGGAAGCCTTCGGGCCAGTCTGCACGCTGGTCCCATACGGGAGTCTGGACGAGGCCATCGCACTGGCCCGGCGGGGCGGCGGCAGCCTCGTCGGCTCGATCTTCAGTGCCGACGATGAAGTCGCGGCGCGGCTGGTGATCGGACTTGCGCCCTACCACGGCCGCATCCTCGTCGTGAACCGCCAGTGCGCCCGCGACTCCACGGGACACGGCTCCCCGCTCCCTCACCTGGTGCACGGCGGCCCCGGACGCGCCGGGGGCGGGGAGGAGATGGGGGGCATCCGCGGGGTGATGCACTACCTGCAGCGCACCGCGGTGCAGGGAACACCGGACCTGATCAGTGCCGCAAGCGGTCGCTGGGTGAGGGGCGCCCGCGAGCGCGAACCGGGCGTGCATCCGTTCCGCAAGCCCTTTGGCGCCCTCGCGATCGGCGACACCTTCCATTCGGCCGAGCGGACGGTGACGGTGCAGGACATCGAGCGTTTCGCGGAGCTCTCCGGCGATCGCTTCTATGCACACATGGATGAGGCTCAGGCGGCGCGCAATCCGCTCTTCGGTGGTCGTGTGGCACACGGTTACTTCCTGGTGTCGGCCGCCGCCGGCCTGTTCGTCGATCCGGACTACGGGCCCGTGCTCGCCAACTACGGCATCGACAACCTGCGCTTCGTAAAGCCGGTGAAGCCGGGAGACCGTATCCGCGTACGGCTGACCTGCAAGGAAAAGTCGCTTCGCAGCGGCGCCGGTTACGGTGAAGTCCGCTGGGACACCGCGATCACCAACCAGAGTGGCGAGGCGGTGGCCAACTACGACGTGCTCACCATGGTGAGCGAGAGCGCGACGCCGGAAGCTCCGGTCACGGGCAGCAGCTGAGTGTCGACACGGCGTGCAGGGATATCGACAATCTCTGCACGCAAGCGGGCCGTGCGGCGACGGCCAAAAGGAGAGCAGCCATGGCGAAGCACAACACCGGGACACGTGAGCAGTGGCTGGCAGCACGGCTCGAGTTGCTCAAGGCCGAAAAGGAGCTCACACGGCAGAGCGACACGCTGGCGCGGCAGCGGCGGGAGCTGCCGTGGGTTCGAGTCGACAAGCCGTATCGATTCGAGACCGAGCAAGGCGTGGCCTCACTGGCCGATCTTTTCCGCGGCCGCTCGCAGCTGCTCGTCTACCATTTCATGTTCGGCCCCGACTACAAGGCCGGCTGTCCGTCCTGCTCATCGATCGCCGATGGCTTTAACGGGTTCTTCGTGCACCTGGCGAACCATGACGTGATGCTGTGGGCGGTCTCGAGCGCGCCGCTCGAGAAGTTGCGGGCTTACAAACGGCGGATGGGATGGACATTCCCCTGGGCTTCCTCCTCTGGCAGCGATTTCAATTTCGATTTCAACGTCCGCTTCACTGAGGAGGAACAGCGCGAGCGGGGCATCGAGTACAACTACCAGCGCGAGCCGGCCTGGGAGGGGACCGGAGGTGGGGACGTCGTCATAGTTGCGGCCATGGCCGGAACAGACCCGTCTACCTTCACGCGCGAGAGGCCCGGCATGAGTGCCTTCGCTCTCGAGGATGGCGTCCTCTACCACACCTACTCCGCCTATGCGCGCGGACTCGACGGTCTGTGGGGGCAGTACCAATGGCTCGACCGGGCGCCCAGGGGGCGCAACGAGCCGGATTACTGGTTGCGCCGCCACGACGAATACGGCGAGCGCTGATCGGTCGGTCGTTATCTCACTGCAGGGCGCCGGCTTCGCGGCGATTGGTGCTCAGGGTGGGATAGGCGTGCAGAACGCCGGTAACCTTCACAGGAAACTCGAGTTCGGTGCTCAGTCCGTCCACGCCCGTCACGGTCAGCCGCACGAGGTAGTCCGCGGGTCGCGTATAGGCGTGCGCCGAACGAGCACCTTCGGCGCTCGTGCCATCGCCAAAGTCCCAGTGATAGTTGACGATCGCCGCACCCTCATCGCCCGTGCCTTGCACGGAGACCCGGAAGCTATCGCCCGTAGCCGCCGACTCGGGCACTTGCGCTGATGCACTGGGAGCACTACCGGGGACATCGCCATCGATCAGCTTGAGCACCGTGACCGACTCAGCGGGCTGGTTCGCGAGCTCGATGGAGCCGCCCGCGACCGGGGCAGACTCTCCGGCGCGCAACACGTTGATGGCCTTGATGGCATGGCCATGAGGCAGGCCGAGCTCGGCCAGTGTCACGGTGCGTGAGCGCGCTGCCTTGGTCCAATTGAACACCGTGAGTATCGACTGCCGATCAGACTCCCTCAGGAAAAAGACGCTGGGCTGCTCGTCCTCGGGCCGATAACTCAGCAGGTCGACCGGCGTCGAGGCGCGACCCAGCTTGGCCATGTTGAGCAGATCCTGGTTCTGCACGAGTGCCAGGCGTTCGCTCTGCGAGCCGAGGGTCGGCAGATCATCGCCGATCTCATACATCCCGCCGGACACCGCGCTGAGTGCGATCGAGGCCTCGGCAGCAGCGAGCGGCAACCCGGAGGCCAGCGTCCGGTCATCGGGCCACTGCTGCGGACAGGTGTTGAAAGCATCCGGATCACTCACGAAGAAGTTGCGGTGCATGTAGAAGCGCGCGGCAATGCCGGGCGCCGCCTCGCGGGTCGCCTGGAAAGCATGGGCTGTGTCCTGCGACACGCGGCCGGCGTCGACCAGTCCCACCGCATTCAGCATGGGACTCCCGTCCTTGTCGAGGATGACCTCCTCCCCGACCGCCTCGCGGATGATCTGCAAGCCGATGCGCTGCGCTTCCAGTGCGCTGGTGTTCGGCCGGAAACGGTAGCCTTCGATCGCAGTCGTATCCATGAAGTCGAGCTTGATGAAGCGCACGCCCCATTCGCGCACGATCGTCCGGTAAGTCTGCCGCAAATACTCCTGCGCGCCCGGATGCGTCGTGTCGAGGGTGTAGATCGTGTCGCTGTCCTGCCCGAGCTCACCGAAGACCTTGCCGCTGGCAATCGGCGTTCCCGCGGCGTTCTTCACCAGCCAGTCCTTGTGGTGCTCAAATACCCATGCGCGGCTCGTGACTTCGAAGGGCGCGGTCCACACACCGAAGGTCAAGCCATCGCCGGTGACGTGGTGACCGAGCGCGCGCATGCCGGCTGGAAACTGCGCAACGTTGCTCGTGGTGTATTCCCCGCGGGCGTACTGATAGCCCTCATCGACGTGGAAATAGCGGTAGCCGAGGGCTTTCAGGTGTTGCGACAGCCAGTCGGCGTTGGCGAGGGTTTCCCCCTCGGTGATGGCCGCGTAGAACGCCGTCCAGCTCCACCAGCCGATCGGTGTTGCGGCAGAGACGCGCGCTTTGTGCAGCGTGCGGATGGCGGCACCGTAGTTCAGCAACTGCTGGTGATAGTCGCCGCCCGCTTCCAGCAGCAGGCGCTCTCCGGCCAGGTCCTGTCCCGGGAGCACCCGCAGACTCAATGCGAGCTGGTCGGCGGCCGGCGCGGCGCGCAGGTCGAAATCGCGCTGGATCTCGGTCGTACCGGTGGAATCGGCCGAAAAGGCGGCAACGCGGGTGGAGGCGCCACCGGTATCGGCTCGCAGGTGCATGACGGTCAGGAAACGCTCGGAAGTCAGCGCTCCGACGAAGAAGCTCTGGCCGCTCTCGCGGTTGTAGATCAGCTGGCTGCCGACCGCCCGATGCATTCCAGCGGGCGCTGCACCCAGATCGTAGATCCTCAGCGGCGGCCAGTCTTCACTGAAACTGTCCGACAGCACCCGGTCGGCGCGCGCCGGTCCGCGCAACTCGAGGATGTCCTCACCGTCCGCATCCAGGGCGCGCAGCTTTTCCACGTGCAGCTCTCGTGCCGTCGTGTTGCGCAGGCTCACCTGCACGGTGGCGTAGGAGGGCTGCTCGTAAATGCGCAGGCTGAAGATGAGGTCCGGCTCATCCCGCAGGCCACTGCAGGTGAGCAGCAACTCGGTGCCCGGCCCCAGCTCGTCGCTGAAGCTGGTTTTCGTCGTCGCGTGTTGCGGGTAATCGCTGGACCGCAACCAGTGGTTATCGACCAGGGCGCCGCTGCGCGCCCGCAGTATGGCCGGCCCGTTTGCTGAGCTGACCGACCAGGAGCCCTGTTGGGCATCGACGTGGAACGACAATTCCTTGTTGGTGAGCGGTTGATTGTTGGCGGGCGGCCGGCCTGCGCAGGGCGGCGCGGCCAGCACGGCGACCAGGAGCAGCAGCGGCAAGAGCTCTGGAGGGGCGCGGCGCGCAGTGAAGACTGGCATGGCGATGACTCGCTTCAGGGTGTGCAGCCTGCAGGGCTGCCTTCTTCGCGCCGAAGTTGCGCGCGCGCTCCGGCACTGTCAATCACGCACTGGTCAGCTGCCCGGTGCCAGCCTGTAGGTATGACCGCGCGTCGACACAGCCTTCACCAGTGTCCACACTGCATCTCCCGGGCGCAGGTTGAGTGCCCGGCGCGCGTCCTGCGTGATGCGCGCGAGCACGATCGCCCCGCCCACATCGACCCGCACCAGCACAGCGCCAAACACGTCATCGGAGATCGCGATCACCGTGCTCGCGAGTGCATTGCGCACCGAAAGACCCTGCACCGGCTGCGTCGCCAGGATGACATCCCGCGCCAGCAGCTGCAGCCGCACGCGCGCACCGAGCGGCACCTCGCGCAGACTCACCTGCAGTGTCCCGGTGCCAACCGAGAGCTCCGCACTGCCGGTGTCGGCATTGACCCGAGTCACCAGTCCATCGACGACCGCGCCGACCAGATCGGGACCGATGACGCTCTGCAATTCGGGGTAAAGGCTCATTTCCTCGACCGGACCTTCGGCCAGCACGCGTCCGGCCTCGAGCAGTACCAGGTGTGTCGCCAGACGCAACACCTCGTCGAACTGGTGGCTCACGTACACCATGGGCATCGACAATCGGTCGCGCAGCGCTACCAGATAGGGCAAAACTTCTTCGCGGCGTGCCACATCGAGCGAGGCGAGCGGCTCATCGAGGAGCAGCAGCCGCGGCTGCGAGAGCAGCGCGCGGCCGAGCGAGACGCGCTGGCGCTCACCGCCCGAGAGCTGCCAGGGTTTGCGCTCCAACAGACGCGCAAGCCCAAGCAACTCGACGACCTCGTCGAACCCGATGCGGGTCGGCGCGTCCCGGCGGCGCCGCTCACCGTAGCGCAGGTTGCCTGCGACGGACAGGTGCGGAAAGAGCCGCGCGTCCTGGAATACGTAGCCGATGCGCCGCCGCTCGACCGGCACGGTCAGGCCGCGGCGGACATCGGTGAGCACCTCGCCGTCGAGGCAGACGGTGCCGGAATCGGGCGCAAGCAGGCCCGCGATCACGCTGGTGAGTGAGCTCTTACCGCTGCCCGAGCGTCCGAACAGCGCG
>Ga0306926_10004654_pt1 | contig 14434 bp, 13 predicted proteins | sample flu12Cox44000178_FD_203759 | JGI IMG/M metagenome (GOLD analysis project Ga0306926, IMG submission 203759) | Lab enrichment of tropical soil microbial communities from Luquillo Experimental Forest, Puerto Rico - flux8day.12C.oxic.44.000.178 (v2)... | ecosystem: Environmental > Terrestrial >...
CCTGAGGTGACGGTGGCGCCATATCTTCAGAGTGCCGTCTACGCGAGCCTGCTGCCGCGGCTCGATATGCTAAAGTCTCTTGGGCTGGTGTGGATCCCGGGCGTAATGGCCGGCATGGTGGTTTCGGGTGCTAGTCCGGTATACGCGGGCATCTACCAGTTCATCATTGTTGCTATGATCTTGGCCGCATCCGGGATCACCGCTCTCGTTGCGACCGTCCTAATGCGCTCACGCGTGTTCTCGCCGGCGGCGCAATTAGCGCTCCGACCAACAGGAGCGTTGGCAACGACAGGCGAACCCGCACTGGCGCATTGAGGTTGAACTTTGGTGCGGCTCACCATCTCGATGGACCGGCCTGATGCTCGCAAGGTCAAGGTCGTAGGCTGTCGTGGTAGCAGCGCGGCGGCTGCACTAAGCATTGCCTGGATCAGAGCCGGGGATCAGTCAAAAGGAGACTGAGGCCGTGCTGCGGCGATTCTATCGCTCTGACAAAATCCGCAACACGCCCGGCATCGGCCTGGGGTTGAATCTTGTTTCGGCGATCGTGAAACTGCACGGCTTCCGACTGGCGACCACGCAGGGCCGGGAGGGTGTGTTGAGATCATGTGTCTCAACGATGAGTTGAGCTGATCAGGATCGCGCCGGATCAATGGCTTTCAGATCACTCGAGGATGCGTAAGGCACATCAACTGTGACGACGCCATGATTGAGGGCCCAATGACATGATGAGGGCCCAATGACATGGATCGGCGGCCTCGGTGAGTTCGCCCTAGAGTCTGACCGGAATTGCGAGTAGGCCGTCGTGCTGCGACGTACCCGCGCCTGATCTTCCGATTCGGCGCGAACCTCTCCTAAAATCAAAAAGCGTTCCTGTATCGCGAGGCGTAAGCACGACTACCAAAGATCCACATGGGCTCGTCGCACTGACTTGGACCGTGGTCCGTGATGCACGCTGCGCTCCACGATGGAGCAGCGACCTCGCGGCCGACTACTCCGTGCCGGCCGAAGGTGGTGTCCGCCGCAAAGGCCTCGGTGGAAACCCACATCGTCAGCGTCAATACCACCAGCGACGCTGCAGAGAGACAATTCTTGATCATGTTAACCTCCTGCTGTTGCCTTCAGGTAGGTCGCTTGACCACTGGCGCCAATATAAATAGATCGTGAGCGGTCTAAATTCCACTCAATGTCCAGGGGTCGCACAGTTGCTCATGCACGACTGATTTTTCACGTCTGGCCTTGGGTCGGCGACAAACATTTCGCGGTTGGGCATCTTGATACGGGGCAACGATTTGTCATCGAGCGTTGCGTCAGCGGGCAGCAGGCCATTGAGATTGAAAATGTAAGCCGACACCGCATACACATCATCATTGCTCAGCGACTGCGGCGCGTTCTGCGGCATTGCGCGGCGGATGTAGTCGAACAAGGTCGGCGCGTAGGGCCAGTAGCTGCCCACAGTCCGCATCGGCCTGGAGGTTGAGAGCGTACCTTGCCCGCCCACCAATCTGTCGCCGACACCGCCTTCGCCCTTCTCGCCATGACAGACCTCGCATTGCTGCGCGAAGACCTCGTGACCGCGGCTGACTGTGCCGCTTCCAGGCGGAAGACCGCTGCCGTCGTGTCCGATATCCAGATTCCAGCCGGCAATCTCGGCAGCGGTTGGCGTGCGTCCAATGCCGTACCTGTCCTGTGCCTGAGCGCATGTCGCATACCCGACCAGAGCAACGCCCAGCGCACTGGCGAAGGCTCTATGCATTCGCGGCATTGCTTACCTCGCCGTCGGCCGCAACACGCCACGGCCAGATCGCGTTGTTGTGGTAGAAATAATTTTCGCCGCGCACGGCAAGTAATTCCGCCAGGGTCGGCTGCACGTAGCCCGTCTCGTCCGTAGCGCGGCTTTGAATCACCGTGGGCTCGCCATCCCAGCGCCAGGGCAAGCGGAAGCGCGTCAGCGCGCGCGTCAGAATCGGCTCCTGCAGTTGGGCTTCCTGCCAGTTCTTACCGTCATCGACGGAAACGTCGACGCGCTTGATCTTGCCGCGCCCACTCCAGGCGATTCCGGTAATCTCATGAAATCCTTTTGTCTGGAGCCGCTGGCCGCCGGAGGGGCGTGTGATGATGGATTTTGCTTCCATGTAGAAGGTGAACTCGCGCGCAGTACCATCCGGCATCAGGTCGGTGTACTTCGATGTCTCCTCACGCGAATAGGCAGGCTCCGACGTGACGTGCAGGCGTCGCAGCCACTTGATGTTCATGTTGCCTTCGAAGCCGGGCAGGATCAGCCGCAGAGGATAGCCTTGCTGCGGACGCAGCCGTTCGCCGTTTTGGCTGTACACAAGCATCGAATCGTCGAGGCATTTTTCGATCGGTATGCTCCGTGTCAACGCCGCCGCGTCGGCACCTTCCGCAACAACCCATTTGGCGTCCGGCCGCAGCCCCGCCTCCTGCAGCACGAGCTTTAATTTTACCCCCGTCCATTCCGCGCAGCTCAAAAGGCCGACGAGATCGGACGCGGTCTTGCCATAGGGCTTCGTGTAGCCGGGGTTGCCGGAGCATTCGAGGAAGTAAATGTGCGACTCTGATGGGAAGCGCCTGATGTCCTCCATAGTGAAGATTATGGGACGCACCACGAGGCCGTGCAGCATCAGGCGATGCTGCGTTGGGTCGATGGTCGGAACACCCGCATGATGACGTTCATAGAAAAGTCCGTTCGGCGTGATGATGCCATCTAGATCCTGCAGCGGCGCGCGAGCTGAGGCAGACAGGTATTGCGGCAAATCTTTCGAGATGTTCTTGACGACGTCTTTTTCGAAGGGCGAAGGAGTACCGTAGGGTTGGTTTCCCATGGGCTCGCCCGGTACCTTCATCCATTTCGGGACATTGGGCGGAAGGTTGCTGGTTTCAATGGTCGAGGCATCGGCGATGCCGCCGGTGAGAACTGCCCCGCCAATCACCGCGCCTGCGTGAAGGAAATGGCGGCGCGATGCGTCGATCGCATCATTCGTGATGTCGGCGGAATCGGGCATCAGCATTCTCCTTCGCGCATCTTGTTTTGCGTTGGTTTGCCAAACCATGCGGCCGCATGCAAGAAGCTGTCCAATTTCGCGGAAATCGTGAGCGCCTCCACGCCAGAAGCGTATGGCAACATCCCGTTGGCGGGAGGCCGGCGACCTGCATAGAGGGCGCCAGCGTCAGTGCTGCTACGATGCCGGCTTGGTTGCCGAGCCTGGGGGAGCGGACGACACGCGCCAAACCGTGTTTCCCACATCGTCGGCGATCAGCAACGCGCCGTTCCGATCCACGGCGAGACCTACCGGCCGACCGCGGGTGTGGTCGTTCGCGTCAAGGAAGCCGGTCACGACATCCTGGGCGATGCCCGAGGGTTTGCCGCCGCTGAACGGGACGAATACGACCTTGTAGCCGTTGAGCGGCGTGCGATCTCAGCTTCCATGCTCGCTCACGAACGCGCCGCCCCGGTAGTTCATGGGCAGATTAATGCCTGTGTACATGGAAAGTCCCAGTGGGGCAACGTGGGAGCTGAGGGCATAGTCGGGCTCGATTGCTCTTGCCACGAGGTCGGGCCGCTGCGGCATGACGCGCGGATCGAGATGCTGGCCGAAGTAGCTGCAGGGCCAGCCGTAGAAGCCACCATCCTGCACCGATGTCAGGTAATCCGGGACCAGATCGGGTCCGATCTCGTTTCGCTCGTTGGCGATGTCCCACAGCTTTCCGGTCTCGGGCTCAAACTGCAACCCGGTCGGATTGCGCACGCCGCTGGCATTGATGCGATGTGCACCGGTCGCCGTGTCGACCTCCCAGATCGCGGCCCGCTCGCGTTCGGCCTCAAGCCAATTTTCGGCGACGTTGCTGTTCGAGCCGACCCCGACATAGAGCTTGGAGCCGTCGGGGCTCGCCACCAGGGACTTGGTCCAGTGGTGATCGATCGGGCCGCCCGGAAGATCCGTCAGCTTGGTTCCCGGCGCCGTAGTGCTTGGCTCTCCATCCTGATACGGATAGCGGATGATCGCATCAGTATGCAGCCACAAGCAGTTAACCTATTTGTATCCAAGCTTTGCATCCAAGTCGCGTCGCTTCATTGCACACCAGCGACCCGTTCTCCACGATGGAGTCGATCGCGGGCATCAGGTGAGCCATGATCAAGATCATCGCAGTGCTCTGTAGTCTTTCCTCTCCGAAAAATTGCTGCGAGCAGACTGTTACGAGCTCCGACCTTGCCGCCACCTCAGTGCATTCCTGGCTGGGAGCTGCTGTCGCGCGCCTCCTGTGTGTGTGCTAAGCTTTCTATTCAAGCTCGATCAGGCCAGGGGCAGGGGGTGCAGACAGCTGTCACCGGGTTGATGGCGGAGGCCGGCCGATGAATCCTTCGATTCGTAGCCCTCATTCAGCCTATTGGACCCTTGTTCGTCCGTATTGCTCACATAAAGTGAACGGGCTCCTGGACTGGGGCTATCGATTTGTCGCTCGATTATCGAAACGCATGGGGGCCGATTGTCAGCAAAGGCCAATGTACCTCGCGGCGCGATTTTTGAGTTCAGCCTTCCCACCTACCCGGCAAGCGCCGTGGTTGAACCGCGAACTTAAACAGCACGCACACATGTGCGTACATTTAGGAAAGCAGAGCATCATGTCCGAGACCGATGGCCACGAAAGTCAGCACACCCACCACCACCTTGATCATCACGTTTGCGCCAATCTCTTCGGTTGCGGCGAGGAGAAGGGCACGGGCATCATCCGCGAGGACATCAAAGATGCAGCCTTCGGCGATGGCGCCAGGGATACCCTCCTCCATATGGACGAGGTCGATCAGGAGACTCTCGACAGCTATCTGTCGGCGCGCGGCCATTGGCGCCGCAGGTTCCTGCAAGCTAGCAGCTTTATGGGTGCGCTCGCCGCGGTCGAGCCATGGTTCGGGAGGCTGGCTCGGGCGCAGGAGTCTGGCGCTACGCCAAAGCGCCAATCCCATGCTGGAGGCCGCCTGCACGTGGTTCCCTCAACGAAGGAGACGGTGCGGCTCGGCGTGTTCGACACCAACCTGGCACCCATTCTCACCATCGATTCAGGCGATGTCATCAGCTTTCCGGATACCTGGTCGCACTTCCTCAATGAACTGCAGCCGGGCGTACCAATCGACACGCTCGCTAAACTACGCGTCGATAATCCGGGCAAAGGGCCGCATTCGATCATCGGGCCGATCGCCGTGAACAAGGCGGAGCCGGGCGACGTGCTGGAAATCCGCTACCAGCGGATCCGACCCTACGAATGGGGAGCCGCGTTCAACAATCCCGGTTCGGTCGGAACCGGCCTGCTCCCGCAGGACTATGCTAAGGGGCAGGTCATCTATGTAGAATGCGACCTGCGCGCCATGAAGGGCAAGTTCATGCCCAACATCACCATTCCGTTGAAGCCGTTCCAGGGCACTTTGGGTGTTGCGCCACCCGATGGCTATTTCCCGCCCTTGAGTCCCGGTGTCACCAGCTCGGTGCCGCCAGGCCCGCACGCAGGCAATATCGATCTCAGCGAGCTGTCCGAGGGCTCGACGCTCTACATCCCGGTATGGAAGCCCGGCGCGCTAATCTATACGGGAGATAGCCATGGGGTGCAGGGCGACGGCGAGATCGCGATTGCTGCCCTTGAGACGCGCATGAAGGAGCTGCGAATCCAGGTCATTCTGCACAAGCAGAAGAATCTGGCTTGGCCGGTGGCCGAGACAGATTCACACTGGATTATCCTCGGCCTCGACAAGGACCTCAACATAGCAATGACCCTCGCAGCGCGCAACACCATCAAGTTTTTGGCGGCCCAGGCGAAGATCAGCGAGCTCGACGCCTACGCCTTGTGCAGTATCGCGGTGAGCTTCCGCGTGACCCAGGTGGTGGACATCGTGCGCGGCGTTCACGCGCTGATACCTAAGTCCATCTTCGCTCCACAGCTCAGGCGCGAGATGACAATGGTGTGAGCGGCTTGGCTACGCACCGACTGGCGCGCATCACCTCGTTGTCGACGTCGGACCCGGCAATGGCGCATTTCGTGCGCCGCTTGGTCGAGCAAGGCTATCGCGTCGCCATGGTTGCGTGCTTCGAAGCTGTGATGAAGTGCCTGGCGGCTGAGCTGCCCCAGACTCGTACCTATCGTTACCACATTGGACAGCCGGCGCAGGTCAAGGCAAGGTTCGCGATGATCGTGAGCGACTGGGCCGGTCGACGTGCTCATCTACAATGCCGGCAAGGGGTATGGGGCATAGCAGGGGAGGTGAGCCTTGAGGCTTTCCAGACGTGGCGACACCCTCGTGATGCTGACTTGGCAGCGGAGGTCGGCTTGGTCCCTTGAACTCGAGGCGCGGCCCTTCGGTGAAGTCTGGTGAAGTCGGAAGAAGTGGGCGATGAATCCAAGAATCGGGTGTTGCGGGTCTGGAATTGAACCCGGCGTCAATGGAGGGCGGGTTGGCCATCGCATTGGTGGCCAAGCGTGATCGACTGGGACGTCATGAATTCAAACGTCGTGAGCAGCTCGCCGGACGGGCGCCGGACGAGCACGAGCAGGTTGGCGAGAGAAGCGCCTTTCGCCAGCTTCAGCTATTCGGTCGAACGTCGCGCCGGCAAGGGAGCAAGACGCAGCACGGCGACACTAACGGTGCCGAGCGTTCCTTCGCTTCCAGCGCCGAGACTGAGTGGCAGCAACAGACCGGCACTGGCAGCGGCGTCCTGCGACCGACGCTGCGGGTTGGGCGACCGAAACACCGCGACCCTGCTATTTACCCCGCTTAAGCTGACGCAATAGACGAGGAGACATCGACATGTTGCTCACGGATTTCGACGCGCTCACATTCGACTGCTATGGCACCCTGATCGACTGGGAGAGCGGCATGGTCGAGGCCCTGAAGAGCCTTGCCGATCGTGCACGGCGACCGCTCACCCGCGACCAGATTCTCGAGGCGCACGCGCGCCACGAGTCCAGCCAGCAGCGCTATACGCCCGCAACGCGATATCGGGACATGCTGCCAATCGTCTACAAGCGCCTAGCCGAGGAGTGGGGCGTCCACGCAACTCACGAGGATTGCGTCGAATATGGCAAATCTGTCGGAAATTGGCCAGCGTTCGAGGACACCCCGGGCGCACTGCAGTACCTCAAGAAGTATTTCAAGCTTGTCATCCTTTCCAACGTGGACAACGAGACTTTTCAGGCAAGCAATCGCCGACTGCAGGTGGAGTTTGACGCGATCTACACCGCAGAAGACGTCGGTTCATACAAGCCATCATCCCGCAATTTCGAATACATGATTGAGAAGCTCGAGGGTATCGGGGTGAAGAAGGAGAAAATCCTACACACCGCCGAGAGCATGTTCCACGACCACAAGCCGGCAAACGATCACGGCCTCAAGTCATGCTGGATCTATCGCCGTCATGCTCAGCTAGGCTTCGGAGCGACCATGCATCCAGGACAGATGCCGCATGTCGACTTCAGGTTCAACGGCATGCGTGAGCTGGTGAAGACGCATCAGGAGCAACTGCGAGTTAAGTGACGGTTCGCTCTATGCTTAAATCAACGAAGGCGCTCTCCGGTTACCCCACTCAATTACGTGACGCACCAAGCGGATGATTGAAGAAGGTAGCGCAGGTCCGCCGGGTGTGGGGAAAAAGCGGTGGCGTTTCCCCAGCATCATCCGACCGCGATGGCCACTTTTCCGAAGTGTGATCCGCTTGCCATGTAACGGAATGCCTCCGCAGCCTGGTCGAATGGGAACGTCTTATCGATCACCGGCTTCATTTTATTGATGGCGATCGCGTCGCACATCGCCTGCAGGTCTTCGACCGACCCGACAGTTACGCCCTGCAGACGCTGCTGCTGCATCACCATCAATGGCAGGCGCAGTTCGGTCGGCGGCGGTCCAGCGAGCACGCCGATGAAGGCGATCGTCCCGCCAGTACGAATTGCCCGGATCGACTCGTTGAGCGTGCCGACGCCGCCGACCTCGACGACCAAGTCTACGCCTTGCCCAGCGAGCTCCCGCGCCATTCTTCCCCAGTCGGGGACCGTCCGGTAGTTGATCGTGACATCGGCGCCCAAGGATTTCAGTCGCTCGAGCTTGGCATCGCTCGACGATGTGGCGATGACGCGTGCGCCGCACATCTTCGCGAACTGAAGCGCGAAGATCGATACGCCGCCGGTGCCTTGCGTCAGGACGGTCTGACCGGCCTTCACGCCGCCAAGTTTGACGACCGCGCTCCACGCCGTCAGCCCGGCACACGGCAGAGCAGCCGCCTCGACGTCGGTGAGGTGATCGGGAGTCCGGACCAGCGCCTGCGACGGAAATACGCGGTACTCGGCGAGGACGCCGTCGACGGCGCTGCCGAGCGCTCCCTGGATCTTCGCCGCGCTCGGTTCGCCGCTAATCCAGGTTTCGAAGAAGCTGCCGACGACGCGAACGCCCGGCGCGAACTCCCGGACGCCGGCGCCCGCGGCCTCGACGACGCCCGCGCCATCTGAAACGGGTATCAATGGAAACTTCTGACGCGAGCCGTACCCGCCCTTGATGGTGAGAAGGTCGCGATAGTTCAGCGTCGCGGCTTTGATGCGCACCAGCACCTGGCCTGGGCCGGGCTGCGGGGTGGGACTGTCGACCAACTTCAGTCCCTCGATGCTGTGCGGAGCCTGCATCTCGAAGCATCTCATTCTCGCATTTCCCTTTCCTCGCCCAGTTTTTCGGCAGGCGGCCGGGCTTATCGTCTCTCTCTCTCTGCCGAGCCAACAACGTAACGTATCGAGGAAGTGAACCCAGAGCAGACACGGGCTCACAGGTCTCTTGAGGTCATCTCTTGGCCGACTCGAACGCGCCTGTTGCGCCAGGTGGTCTGGGTGGGACTGCCAAGCTTCCAAGTACGAGCGCTGATGACAATAACGATGGCGATCCAGGCGCCCAAGATGAGATATTTATTTTTGGAGATTTTCTTTTTGAACGATCATTGCGGCACGCTCATTGGGCGGAGAAATCAGATCTCGCCTTGAGGGATGCCACCTCTGCTGTAAAAGCGCTTAGCGCCACCCCGGGGATTTCGTTCCGACAAGCGCAACGGCTATTCCCACAAGCCGGCTCTTGTTCGCTCCTCACGAGGCGTCTTGGTCCCTACATCCGCATGTGCGCCTCGATCCGGGCCGCGGAGCGAGCATCGACCTCTGCGCTGTCAACGATCTCTCCCCGCTTGAAGACAAGGTACCGGTCGGCGATGCCAAGTGCAAACGGAAGATGCTGCTCGATGACGATGATCGATGTGCCGATCTCGTGACGAAAACCCGTCAGGACCTCTGACACGCGATCGACCAGCGAAGGCTGGAGCCCCTCGGTTACTTCATCCAGCAACAGCACCTGAGGCCGAGCCGTGAGCGCCCGCGCAAGAACGAGCATTTTTTGTTCGCCGCCAGAAAGCGTTCCGGCCCGCTGTTGCAGTCGCTGTGTCAATACCGGAAACCATCGACCAGCTTGATCGAGTGTCCTCTCGAGCTCTCTATCGGACAGAAGGCCGAGCCTCAGATTGTCGCGGATTGTCAAATCCTGAAACAGGGCTTGTTCCTGCGGCACATAGACGAGACCCAGCCGGCGCTTCAGATGCGGTGGCATAAGGGTGATATCCTTGCCATCGAGTCGGATGGTCCCGCGCCAGGCGGGGAGGAAACCCAAGACTGCCTTCAACAGCGACGTCTTACCCATTCCGTTCTTGCCGACAATGGCGAGCACCTCGGACTTCGCCAATGCGAAGCTCACGTCGTTGATCACCTCTGAGGTCGCATAGCCGCTCGACAGTCCCTCGACCTGGAGTGCGGCGCTCATGGCACGACCTCGGCGACGGTGGATTGTCCGGTATAGATCTCGCGCACCAGCGCGCTGTTCACGACTTCGTCCACAGAACCGTCCAGGGCAATCTTGCCCTGGTGCAGCACGATAATCCGCGAGGATATCTCGCGGACGAAATCGAGATCATGCTCGACCAGCACAATGCACAATCGGTCACGCGCGGCGAGCGTCGTCAGAATGTCGGCAAAGGCTTGACGCTCGGCGCGTGTCAAACCAGCAGTCGGTTCGTCGAGCAACAGGACATCCGGCTCAAGCGAGAGAACCATCGCGAGCTCAAGCGCCTGCTTCAAGCCGTGACTGAGACTGCGAGCTTCCTCGCCAAGCCGGTCCGCAAGGCTGGAGCGTTCAACCACGGATATCGCGGCAGGCGGCAGCTCGAGGTTCACCGACGCCGATATAAGCGAGGGTCGCGTGCGATGCGTGCGCGCGACCCGCAGGCACTCGGCGACGGTCAGGGTTTCGAAGACTGAGGCGGCTTGGAACTTGCGTCCAAGACCAAACTGGACAATGCCATCCGGCGGCAACCGGTCGATCGCGTGCCCCGCGATGGCAACGAAACCCGTCGATCGCTCGCGCCCGTCGGACAAGCAGCGAATTAGCGTCGTCTTGCCAGCGCCATTCGGTCCCACCAGACTTAACAGCTCGGCGCGACGCGCCGTGAATCGCACGTCGTCGAGCACCGAGAGGCTGCCAAAATGCTTGCTGAGCTCGCGAACCTCAATTGCTACCTCGCTTGCTTTGTCATTGGCTGCCGCAGCTGCTATTGGACGCAAACGCGTCGCCGCACCGCGCGGCGTCGGCTGAACGGCGCGCGTCAGTCTTTTAATCACGCCGAGGAGACCATCCGGGAAGGCGAGAATGACGGCGATGAGCGCGATACCGATGATCAGCTCCCAAACGTAGGGCAGGCTACCGGAGAGATAGGCGCTCGCGACCTCGATGCTGAGCGCTCCGATGACAGCACCGATGATGGTGCCTCGGCCGCCCAACGCGACCATGATGATCAATCGGGTTCCGAAGGAGAAGCTGGCATTCTCGGGTGCTGCAACCCCACCAACGGCGGCATAACCGAAGCCGGCGAGGGACGCGACAATGCCGGTGATGACCAGGACGATGATGCGGTAGCGCCGCGTATTGATGCCGAGATAGGTGCAGCGCTCGTCATTGTCGCGCATCGCCTTGAGGAGACGGCCGGTGTCGCTACGCATCACAATCAGCGCCACCACAGCCACCGCAGCGAGGCTGAGGCCCGCCAGGCGAAACCAGTTGTCGAACTCCAGCTCGAAGCTCTCAAATCCGACCAACCCGCTTGACGAGCCGGTAAATGTGCCGCCGGAGTAAAGGATCTGCACCAGCACAATCGGAACGACAAGTGACACGATCGAGGCATAGAGCGGCGTCGAGCCCGGATAGAACGAAAGCCAGCCGGTCAGAGCTGCGACTGCGGCCGCAACTGTGACGGCAGCCACTAGCGCGAAAAGGGCCTGCCAGGATCCGAAATCATACTCGGTGAAGATGATTGCCAGCGCATAAACGCCAATGCCGAAAAAGGCTGATTGACCAAAGGTGAGCGTGCCGCAATAGCCCCACACGATGTCAACGGTAATGGCGGCGATCGCAACGAAGAATGCGCGGATCAGGATGTTGATCATGTAGGTGTCGAGCAGCAGGGGTGCTGTCGCAATACCGCCGACGATCAGTAGCGCAAGCGCTGCCACCCACAATTTGTCCGTGACGCCGATCGGCGCTGGCGTTGCCTGGCTGAGTTGGCGAACCTCAGGCACGCGCAAAACCCTCTGGCCGAATTCGAAGCACGATGGCAGCGCAGATGGCGATCGTCAGCCCGCCAAGAATGGGATTGACGAATGTCGAAACGATGACCTGCAAGCCGCCGAGCACAAGACAGGATACGGCGAGCGTAGGCAGAGATCCGCCCGAAACCATCACGAGCATGAAGGCGCTGACGAGCCAAGGCAGGCCCATATTCGGATCGACGCTGGAAAGCGGCGTAATAAGCGCGCCGGACAGCGCGGCGAGTCCGCTGCCGATCGCAAACGTGATTAAGCGCACGCGCGCGCTGTCGACGCCAAGTCCCTGAGCCAGCATCTCATTCATGATGACGGCGCGCGTCGAGAGGCCGAGCCGTGTTCCGTTGAGTAGTCCCGTGAACACCACCGCGACGATCGCGGCGGCGGCAATCATGATGATCCGATAGGCAGAGTAATCAATTCCTAAAAGGTCCATAGTCCCCGTGATCGGGGCCTGAACGAACTGGACCTCGCGTCCAAAGATCAAGGTGATAAGCTGATCGATGACGGTGCCGAGTCCCCAGGTTGCGAGAATGGCGTCCAATGGGCGCTGGTAGAGCCTTCGCACGATGGTCGCTTCAGTCACAGCGCCGCAGGCGGCGCCGGTACCAAAGGCAAGAAGCAGGACGAGGGCCCAGGCGAGACCAAGCCTGGCGCCTACGAGGGCGGCGTAGGCACCGACGGTCACGAAGGCAGCATGGGCGAAGTTAATGATCTTCATCACCCCGAACACGATCAGAAGACCGGACGAGATGATGAAGAGCAATGCCGCCGTCGTGACGGTATCGAGGGCAACGGTCAGCATGTATTCTCCGCGAGGGGAAATCGCGAAACGAACCTTTCCGTTTCGCGCTTTCCCTCAGCTTAGGATTTCGGCGGGCACTGCGCGCCCGGATCGACATTGGGGAAGCTCTGGATGACCTTCACGCTGCCGTCGGGCTGCACCTGGCCCAGATACATGGTGAGGGGAGCGTGCCGCTGCTTGTCCATGCGGATCGTGCCGCGGGGCCCGTCAACCGACACTTCCGACAGTGCCGCAAGCACCTTCTGAGGGTCGGTTCCGCCGGCCTTTTCCACCGCGGCCTTGTAGGCATAAACGCCCTCATATTCCGGAACCGACAGGTCGTTCGGTGTCTTGAGGTCCGCGCCGAATTTCTTGCTCATCGCCGCCAGGAATGTCTTGTTGGCAGGGCTGTCAATGCCCGTCACATAAGAGGCTGAAATATAGATCTCGGCGGCGTCCGCACCCATGCTCTTTGCGGTCCCTTCATCGACCGCGAGATTGCCGTAAGGCAGCGTGACACCGGCGGCTCGCAGCTGCTTGGTGAGCGTGACATTGGGCGCGCCGCCGGCCGTCGAGGTAATGATGGCATCAGCGCTGGACGCCTTCAGTTTTGAGATGATCGGCGTCCAGTCGGAGCCATCCATCGGCAGATATTCTTCGCCAAGAACCTTGCCGCCGGTCTTTTCGATATAGGATTTGGTGAATGACAGCATGCCGCGGCCGAAGGCATAATCCGATCCGACCAGGAAGTAGGTCTTGGCCTTCTTTTCCTTGTTGAAATAGTCCACGATCGGCGGGACCTGCTGCTCCGGCACCCATGCGTTGACGTAGAGATAGGGACTGCACGACTTGCCTTCATAGAACGAAGTATAGATGAAAGGCGTTTTGCCGCGCGCCACGATTGGCAGTCCCGCATTGCGCGCTGCGCTTGTCTCCATCGAGATCAGCACATTGACTTTCTTCTGGAACACCAAAGCATCGAAGGCTTTCTGCGCACCGGCGGCGCCAGAGCCGTCATCGGCGACGTCAAGCGCGAGTGGCCGGCCGAGCACGCCGCCTTTAGCGTTGATCTCCTCGACCGCAAGCTCCGCGGATTGCACCACCGACGGCGCGACCACCGAATTTGCTCCGGAAAGACCGACCGGCACCCCAATTCTGATCGGGTCAGCCGCGATGGCTGAGCCCGTCGCCGCTACGAACGCAAGAGAGGCCAGAAAAACACGCGAAGTCATTGGAGATCCTCCATCCTGTTTGCTAGTCACCATGTTCTTCAGTACCAACCGCGCTTGATATCGCTGCCCAGCAGCTCGTCGTAGAGATCGGAGCGGCGGTCGCGCAGAACCTGATTGAAGGCGTTCCAGTTGCGGGCCCGCCGCGCTTCGCCAAGAGCAACCTCCGCAATCAAAATTTCTTCCTTGTCGCGACTGGCGGGCCCCGATATCGGCCAGCCGGTAAAGCTGACAATCAAGCTCTGGCCCTCGAACGGTTGGCCACGCTCGGTACCCACCCGGTCGGCACAGGCGATATAGATCGAGTTTGAATGCGCCGCCGCCATCGCGAGGATGTTGGCCATCGCCTGGCGGCCTTCAGCTTGGCCCGGAATCGGCACCCAGTTCGTCGGTACGCAGACGATGTCGGCACCCTGAAGCGCCGCCAGGCGGTAGGTCTCGGGAAACCAGCCATCGTAGCAGATCGCCATGCCAATGCGGCCGATCGCGGTGTGAAACACCGGAAAGCCGAGATCGCCGGGCTCAAAATACAAATTCTCCTCGTTCCAGAGGTGAACCTTGCGAAACGTTCCGACGTAACCTTGCGGCGCGATCAGCACGGCACTGTTGAAGAGCTTGGCGCCGTCGCGCTCGCAGATTCCGGCGACGAGATGGAGCTTGTGCTTGGCAGCAATCTCGCTCCATGCATTGACCGTGCGCCCGCTGGGAACAGGTTCCGACAGAGCGAAGGCTTCCTCGCGGGATTGGA
>Ga0306926_10004655_pt1 | contig 14432 bp, 13 predicted proteins | sample flu12Cox44000178_FD_203759 | JGI IMG/M metagenome (GOLD analysis project Ga0306926, IMG submission 203759) | Lab enrichment of tropical soil microbial communities from Luquillo Experimental Forest, Puerto Rico - flux8day.12C.oxic.44.000.178 (v2)... | ecosystem: Environmental > Terrestrial >...
TTTGTTAACGACGCCGTCGCTCACCCCGCGGACCGGCCCGCCAGTCGTCTCGATGACGCGGGTCGGGGAGTTGGCCATCGCGTCCGTCACCGAAATGCCGAGAACCACCAGGATCGACGCCAAAAGGCCCTTGCCCACGCGTCGCGAGCGGATCGTTCTGTCTTGGTCAGCCGAAAACTCTGCCGTCTCTCGACGTTTCATCGCCGTTTCCTCCCATGGTGTGAACCTTCGATTGGATCGCAAGGGGATGTCGTTCCCATGACAACTTTAAGGCGCAAGGTAAGTGCACCAGAAATTTAGGTGGTGCGCCAATTTCGCACTGCGGATCGGCTGGCCGGTTCCAGGCAGCGGCAGAGTTCGCGTGATCTGCGTTCGTTGCCAATTCGTAAGCATACCTGCCGTCGCATTTTGACCTTGCCCCTGCTGCCGCGGAGCGCAACCATCGCCGATCGAAGAGTATCCGTTCGAGCTTTGCGAGAGGCCTCATGACCAGACTGACCCGTTTTGCGGTTGCACCGTTGCACACCATGACCCGCCGCCTCGCCGACGTTGCCTCGGGGCGCCTCTCGCCCGATCTTGTCGTCACCGACGCGCGCGTGCTCTCGACCTATTCGGAACGCATCCATAAAGGCAGAGAGGTCTGGATCGCGGGCGGCCGCATCGCAGCAGTGAAGCCTGCGGGCGCCGCGCGGAAAATCTGGGGCGATGTTGCGCTCTATGACGCCGCCGGCGGCATCGTCGCGCCGGGGCTCGTCGATCCCCACATCCACATCGAATCCTCGATGGTGACGGCCTGCGCATATGCCGAGGCCGCGCTGCTCAACGGCACCACCACGATCTTTTGCGACAGCCACGAGATCGGTAACGTCATGGACGTCGCCGGCGTCGAGGCGATGCTCGAGGATGCGCGTGAAGCGCCGCTCTCGATTTTTCTGACGGTGCCGTCGACAGTTCCGGCAACCTCCGCCGCGCTCGAAACCGCGGGTGGCGACCTGACGTCGGACAAGATCGCGGGGCTGTTCGACCGCTGGCCGGAGGCTGTCGCGCTCGGCGAAAAGATGGATTTCGTGCCGGTCACCATGGGCGATGAGCGCAGCCACGCCATTCTCGCAGCCGCCCTCAAGCGCGGCCGCCCGGTGTCGGGTCATGTTTATGGCCGCGAATTCGTCGCCGCCTATGCCGCAAGCGGCGTCACCGACACCCATGAAGCGATCGACCGCGACATCGCCGACGACCTGCTCGATGCCGGGGTCTGGGTGTTCCTGCGCGGCGGACCGCCGACCACGCCCTGGCACAGCCTGCCGCAGGCGATCCGCACCATCACCGAGCTTGGCGCCTCGCACAAGCGTACCGCCGTGTGCACCGACGATCGCGACGCCGATGATCTCTTCCTGTTCGGTCTTGACTGGGTGGTGCGCGAGGCGGTGAAAGCCGGGTTGTCGCCGGAACAGGCGTGGTCGATGGGCTCGCTGCATGGCGCGACGCGTTTTGGCATGGAGGGTGATATCGGCGGCCTCGGCGGCGGCCGGCGCGCCGACCTCGTCCTGATGGACGACAATCTGAAGCCGCAATGCACCTGGTATGGCGGCGAACTCGTGGTCGAGCACGGCAAGATCACGCCACGGCTGGATTCCGCGCTGTCGCAGCGCTACCAGTACCCGAAGGCCGCCTACGCCACGGTGAAGCTGCCCTCCCAGCTCAAGTTGACGCCGGCGATGCCAGCAAAGGCCTGTACCGTCAACGCGATCAGGACCGCGCTGCCAGGCATCACGCTGATTCACGAGAAAATCAGAATCGAGCCCGCCAAGGACTGGCCGACCCTGTTTGAACGCCATGGTCTCTGCTTTGTGACGGTCGTCGAACGTCACGGCAAGTCGAACGGCAATGTCGCTTACGGACTGCTCAGCAATTTCGGCCTCAGGCGCGGCGCGGTCGCTTCAAGCGTCGGACACGACAGCCACAACATCGTTATCGCCGGAACCAACGAGGCCGACATGCAGGTCGCGCTGGCCGCGATCAAGGAGAAGCAGGGCGGCGTTTGCGTCGTCGCGGACGGCCGGGTGCGGGCGATGGTGCCGCTGCCGATCGCAGGCCTGCTCTCGGACAAGAGGATCACTGAAGTCGCCGAGGAGGTGAGGCAACTCAAGGTCGAATGGGTTGAGGCCGGCTGCACCATACCCTATATGGGCTTCAACCTGATCCCGCTCTCGGTGATCCCGGAAATCCGCATCACCGACAAGGGACTGGTGCTGGTGCCGCAGATGGAGCTTGCGCCGCTTTTCGAATAGAGCGCAATCGGAAACTCGCTCGGGCACCCGGTAGCGGACCTTGGATGCTCGCTCATGAGAGCCGAGGCCAGAGTGGGAGCGCGACCGCGTCCTGCTCGCTCGGCGATCACGCCCGCTTGATATTTCTAAAACGCATTTTATTGGGGGAGAGCGAAAAACGCTCCTATGTTTCCCGTACTCCTATGTTTTTCGTATACGGAGAAACGGTCATGACGAAATTCGGATTGATTGGAGCGGCTGCACTTTCGCTTCTGCTGGCGACCCCTGCGATGGCGATGCACCATCATCATCACCATTACTTTCACCTTAGCGCGCTCAAAGTTTACTACGGCTCAACTTACGGAGCCTACGACTTCTACCGCGGTTACGACTTCGCCCGCAGAGACACTTTCAACTAGTGTGGCGGTTCAGAAGTCCGCACTATTGCTGCCGCGAGTCCGGCACCTGGACTCCTGAACCAAAGCCGCACTGGATCCGATAAGTTGCCAGTGTCCTGTCGCCTGACGATGGCGAGATGGAACTGCGGCAAACGAGCATCGATGGCAAATGGGGACGCGCGTTCGCGTCGCGATTAGAGCAAAGCCACTCTCATCCGGGTGTTCACGTCCTTTCACCGGATTTTACATCTAACCGATTGAGAGCACCGCGCTTTTCCCAAGCCCTGCCGCATCGTGGGAAAGCTGGCAGCAGAGTTAGCGAGAGCGCATCAAAGAGATCACAACGGCTCGCGTACGCCCAAGCCCAGCATGAAGCGCTCCCGGATCTGCACGGGATCGCGGCGGGTCGTGGCGGTCCCCGGCTTGTCATCGATGCGAACGCCGATCAGCGTCGGCTCGGACGCGGCGAGAGATCGATCGATCAGCCGCTCGAAATCCTCTTCGTCGGCAGCCCATGCGCTGTTGGCCAGTCCCGAACTGACGGCGATCGCGACGAGATCGGCCACGGCTGCGGCCGGCGTCGGTTGGGCGCCGGTGATCTGGTAGATGCCGTTGTCCATCACCAGCATGGTGAGGTTCTTCGGTTTGAGCGTCGCAATGGTCGACAGGCAGCCCAACTGCATCAGCAGCGAGCCGTCGCCTTCGAGCGCGAAAACACGCCGGTTCGGCTGCGCCAGCGCAACCCCAAGCGCGATCGGGAAGGCAAGGCCCATGCTGCCCAGCATGTAGAAATTTTGCGGGCGATGGCCGGCCGCCCACAGATCGAAATTGGTGTTGCCGATCCCGCCAATCACGGCCTCTTCATTCGTCAACTTCGAAATGAGCCGCGAGGTGATGTCGAAACGGTTCATCACCTTGGTGTTGCGGGCAGGGGCTTCTTCTTCGCTCGTCATGCGCTCGCTCACTTATCGAAGACCTTGCCGCCGGTCAGAAGCGGCGAGAGGATCAGCGCCACCGGCGCCTGCGTGGTGAGTGCCTGCTTGATCGATCGGTCGGCGATGAACTCGAGTTCATCAAGCCGCGTCACGGTGTGGTGCTCCATCGCAAGCGAGTCGAGTACCGGGCGCATGGTGCGGCAGACCAGCGCCTGCCCGTAGTTGAATTCACCCAGCGTGCCGCGCTCGGACACGAACATGATCAGCGGAATCTGGTAGGGCATCGCGAGCGAGGCCAGCACGTTGGCGAGCGTCGCAAAGCCGGACGTCTGCATCAGCACCGCGCCGCGCATGCCGCCCATCCAGGCGCCGGAGACGATCCCGACCGCTTCTTCCTCGCGTGCGGTCGGAAAGGCAGTGAAGAACGGATCGGCGTGAATTTCCCGGATCAATCTCGTCAGCACGCGATCGGGAACGTAAGTCACGAGCCTGACGTGGTTGCGCTTGAGCGTCTGCAGCACGATGTCGTGCCAGGCCTTCTCACCCGACGCGCTCGGCGACATTTGTCCGTCTGAGGCCGCCACAAGCTGCTCCTTCAATTTCGCCAGAGCCTTTACCCGGGCGACATGATTGCGAACTTGGGAAAACTTGACGTGATCGGCGGGATTGTCAACATGCCCCGATCGTCGCCGTGATCCGCGCGAGCTAGCTAGCGGTCTGATTCTGAACCAAAGGACCACTAGCAACTACTAGATTCTGGCGGAGTTTAGGATTTGACATTCGCTTTAAGAGCATGCGGCCAGGGTTGGTAGCGAATGTCAAATCCACTCCACTAGGCTAAAGGATCGTGTCATAAGAATTAACAATCATCTTGGGAGGGCGCCTTGAGGCGATGGTTCTTGCGCGGCTGCTTGCAGAAGCCTTGGCTGCCGACAGTCGCAGCAATATTGGCGATGTTCGCTGCCGGCAATGTCTCGGCGCAGGCACCGTTTCCTTCCCGGCCCGTGCATATCTACGTGCCCTATTCGGCTGGCGGCGGGGTCGATATCCTGGCGCGCACCTTGGGTGATGCGGTCTCAAGGACATGGGGCCAATCGGTCGTGGTCGAGAACCGGCCGGGGGCGGGCGGCGTCGTCGCCTCGCAGGCACTCGCGGCGTCGGCCCCCGACGGCCATACCCTGATCGTGGTGGCAAGCGGTCACGCCACCAATCCGCTTCTGTATGCCAAAATTCCGTACGACACCTTCAAGGCTTTCATGCCGATTTCGCTGTTGGCCTCATCGCCCAACATTCTTTTGGTGCGCGCCGATTCACCGTTCCGGACGCTTGGCGACATGATCGCGCAGGCGCGCGCCAAACCCGGAAGCCTGTCCTTCGGTCATGCCGGCAACGGCACATCGACGCATTTGGCAGGAGAACTTCTCAAGAGCCTCGCCAGAATCGACATCGAGGCCATCTCGTACAAGGGTGGCGCGCCCGCGATCAACGATCTGCTCGGCGGACAAATCCAGATGTCGTTCAACAACGCTCCCGAAGCACTCGGACAACTGGAGGCGGGTACGCTGCGCGCGCTGGCGGTCACGACCGCTGCGCGGAGCCCGTTTCTTCCCGATGTGCCTGCGATTGCCGAGACCGTGCCCGGTTACGATACGGAGGTCTGGTGGGGATTGCTCGGGCCCGCTGGCATGCCTCCTGAACTCGTCAGAAAACTCTCGCACGATTTCATTGCGGCATTGAACAGTGCGGAGGTCACGGAGCGGCTCGCCAAGCTCGGCGCGTCGCCCATCGGCACCTCGCCGGAAGCATTCGATGCCAGGATTCATGCCGACTACGAAAAATGGGGCCCGGTCATCAAGGCCGCCGGCATCAGGGCCGAATGACCGGGATGTGCGCCATATCTCGTATCCCGCCAACTTGCATGGTTTTGAGAAACGAAAGTACCTCGATGATCTCCATCAACAACAAGCGTGTGTTCTACGTCAAACATCTCGCCAACGATATTTATGCCGACATCTTGAGGGCGCGGCCCGATGTCCGGCTCGACCGGCTCGAGAATGAAAGCCCCGACGAGGTTTCCGCACCGATCCTGGCCGCAGCGCATGCCTACCAGGTCGGCGCGGCGCGCGATGAGCTGGCGAGACATTTCCATGTCGATCAGGATTTGCTCAGGCGCGCACCGAACCTCTTGATCGTTTCCTCCAATGGCGCCGGCTACGATCCAGTCGACGTTGAGGCCTGCACGGCCGCCGGCGTGGCCGTGGTGAATCAGTCCGGCGGCAACGCCCATTCGGTCGCCGAACACGCGCTGGCGATGCTGATCACGCTTTCGAAGCGGATCATCCAGGCCGATCGTGCGATCCGGCGCGAGGCCAATGTCAACCGCAACGCCTTGATCGGCACGGAAGTGCAGGGCAAGACGATCGGCATCATCGGGCTTGGCAATGTCGGCCGCCGCATCGCCGCGCTTTGCAAGGGCCTGCTTGCCATGAACGTCCTCGCCTACGATCCCTATCTGTCGGCAACGGAAATGGCCGAGCGCGGCGGCGAGAAGGCTGCACTCGACGAATTGCTGCGCCGCTCCGATTACGTCTCGATTTCCTGCCCGCTAACGAAGGAGAGCCGCGGCATGATCGGTGCGCGCGAATTCGCGCTGATGCAGCCGCATGCCTATTTCATCACCACCGCGCGCGGCTTCATCCATGACGAAGCGGCACTGGAGGCGGCCTTGCGCGACAAGCGTATCGCGGGGGCGGGCCTCGATGTTTGGGCCAAGGAACCTCCGCCGCCCGATCATCCGCTGCTGCAGTTCGACAATGTGCTGGCAAGCCCGCATACGGCGGGAGTGACCCGGGAAGCGCGGGAGAACATGGCAAGGATCGCCGCCGAGCAAATGCTGGATGCGCTCGACGGCAAGCGGCCGCCGCGCCTCGTCAATCCGCAAGTCTGGCCGGCTTATGTCGGGCGTTTCGAGCGCAGCTTTGGATTCAGGCCGGGCTAGTGCCGCCTATATGAAGTTCCTGCAGCAAAGCGCCGAATTCGATCCGGGAACTTCAAATAGCGGCACTAGAATCAATATGTTCGCCAGTGCCCACGACTTTCCGAACGTGAGAGTGAGTGCCGAACACGAACTTCGGAAAAATGGGCATTAGCGATCCGACCTTCGCTTCCCGTTTCGGCCCGGTTTTGCCCGATGTCGGTCGAAGAAGATTTTCTTCGCCGCGCCCGCCATCGCAGCAATGAATCTGCTGCCATGTCGGCATAGACGGCCGCAGCGTTGCTATTTTCACCGCGGGCTCGACACGGGCACGGCGGATGCCCATACGTTCCGTTACCCCGCCTTGGCCGAATGCCTCGGCCGACACGGCAGGAATGATCGACATGCGCCGCCTGAATTCATTGTTGCGTTCCACCAGATGGCGGATAGGACGCCGGCTGGCCGAGATCGTCGCTATCGCGGCCGCAAGCCTGCCGGCCGCGGGCGTGTAGACCGATCCCGTATGGGGGCGCCGGAGGCGCGTGTCGCCGCGTTTTTGACGTTCTTCGAAACTACAGAAGCGCGCCTTGCGAACGTCGGCATTCGTCCGGCATTGTCGAGGGTGGTTTCGAAGGACGATGCGGCGTGCAAGAATTATCAAATCTCATCCCCCGACCAAAACCGCTGGGCTGGCTGCTGGTCGTCGGTGCGCTTTGTCTTTTCAGCGGCTTGGCAGCGCACGCGCAGAATCTCGATCAGGGCAAGTCGGGCCCACGCCTGTTCGCCGATAGCTGCGCCACGTGTCATCGGAGCGTCCGCGGCCTCGCCAAGGGACGCTTCCGCCTCTCGCTCTTCATGTTCCTGAAAGATCATTACGCAACGAGCTCAGGCACGGCCTGGGAACTCGCTTCGTATCTGGAGTCCGTAGATGTTCCGCAGCAGGGCCGGTCGCGTTCAGCCGCGGCGAATCGGCCGTCTCCCACCGCCGGGACGGCGGGACCCGCGATTCGTCCGCCGCTGCCGGTGCCCTCGCAATAGCGCGCGGCGGCGTATCCGCACGGGCAGATGATCCCGACGCATGGCGCGCAGGGCGGTCAGGAAGCGGCGACGGAATTGAGCCGCAATGTCATCCAAGTTTCGGGCTACTTTCGCCTCCGTACTGATTCGGCGAGTGAATGCGGGCGTTGAGGATATTTGCCGAGGATATTGCGATGGCATTTTTCAAGCGAGAGATTAGTCCGGTCGAACGATTCGAGACTGTGCTCAGGGAGAAGCAGGCCGCGCGGCAGAAATTGGCCGATCGGGTCAGCCTCGCTGAAACGGTGGTTCGCGAAAAACGCGCGGCGGCCGAACGCCTGGCGGTGATTGGTGCCGATGATGTCAAGCTTGGTCGGGCTGAAGCGAACCTGCGCGCCATGGAGGAACGCGCCAAGGCGCTGCGCGCCGAATTGGCGGAGTTCGACGAGCAGATCGCTTCGACCGAGCGCGCTTTGTCAGATGCCAGGGCGCAGCGCGACCGCGACATGACGGCGGACCAGATCGAGGCAATGGCGGTGGCAATCGAGCGGGCCGCACCTGGATTTGGCGCCGGCGCAATGGCACTCGTGCACGCCGTTACCAACAGCGCCGCCTCAATTGCCGAAGCGACCAGGTTCTCGGCCAGCATGGATGCGGTGCGCCGGGAGGTTCTCGCCGCCACCGATCTGATCTGCTGGGAACTCAGATCCGCCGCTGTACGAACGCGCGCGGGCAACGCCAACGTCACGCTCGATGCGGCAGCCGAACCGGAGCCGCCGCAGCCCGCGGAGATCGATCGGCAACTGATCTATACTCTCAACCCCGTGCTTTGGCGCGAGGATGGTGTGGTGCGTAGGGCTCCGGCGTTCGCGCTGGTGGAGCTGCCAAAATGTTTGCTGCCGCTCGCGCTGCGGCACCAGCATGTCGATTATCTGAACGCGCGGCGCGTGCAGACGCTGATTCACGTCCACGGCAGCGAAGGCGTCTACAGCGAGCCGAGCCCCGACGATCCGCAGCTCATCGATCTCGATGCACTCGCGGCGCAGAAGGAGACCGTCGAGGCAGACGTTGCGTGATGACCAGAGCGCGACCGCTTCAGGGCGCAGCTTCTGATGTCGATTTTAGCTAAAGCGGGCCGGCCCTTCCGGCCCGGATCATGAGCGCTGCGTGGCCATTGCCGTGGTGCTCAGGCTACGCAAGCTTGGCACGACGACGAGGCGATTGACCTCTCCGTCGGTGTAGGCCTTGAGGAAGCGCTCATAGTTCTTGATCGAGACGCAGCCGTTTGAATCGCCGTTGGGGCCGAGCATGAAAGGATGTACCAGCAGCCCGGAGCGTCCCGACACGTCGCTGCCTTCGACTGGGGTCATGCGAAGCGCGTCGACGCCGTGAAACGGCTGTTCGCGCGGCTTCAAATCATAGACGGCCGGCGGGGTCGCGCCGGCCATTCGCACGGAGACATGTTCCGGATCGTCTCGCAGATTGCCCATGCCCGAATGTGCCTCGAGACTCAATCCGCTTGGCAAGTAAACGGCATGCGCCGTGATGTCGTAAACGGCGGTTTGGCTGTCGAAGCCGAGCGCGGCGAGGTCCGGACCCTGGCGGAACAAGCCGCCGTTTGGCGCGAGGGAGGCCAACGTGATCCGACCCGGCAACAGGTCGGAGAGTTTTTGCATCAGCGTGCGGTCGTCCTGCCGGGCGGTATTGCCGACCTGAGCCAAGGCTGAAGCGGGTCGTGCATCGAGGTCGGCTACAACGGGACGAGACCTTGGCAACGGGATGAGTGCGGTCCGCGATGGTTTCGGCTCTTCAACCCTCGCCTCATCGCTCTTGGGCCCTTCGCTCTTAAACTCTTCGCTCTTGGGCTCTTCGCTCTTGGGCTCTTCGAAGATGGCGCGCCAATCCTCCGACACCAGGCGGCGCGCAAGCAGGCCCTTGGCCGTGCGAAGCTTCATCTCCAGGACAGCCAAGGTGGAACGATCCGACGCCGGGGCAGGGCTGGTAACCTGTGGCGGCGAAACGAAGCGGTCCTCGAAGGAGATATGATCGGCCGTTGCCGGCAGGGCGGCCAAGGCGAGCGCGGGCTGATCCGGACTGGAAATCCAAGCCGCGGCACCCAGCGACACGATGACCGAGACAGACACAATCGCGATGGTCTCGGACCACCGGCGCGACGACAGCCCAGCAGCTTTAGCTGCCTCGAAAGCCATCAATCCCCCGCTTCCAACCCCATGACGACCGAATCCCCCACGGATTCGTCAAGCTCATTGAAAGCCAAAACTGAGGCATAATCGAGACAAAAAACTTCGCCCCTGACCTGGCGGCTCCGCCAACCGGCAAAGCAGCCGGGCGCGCACTCTCGGACAAGCGCGCCGCCCGACCACTCACCGCGCTGGCAGGGGCTACCCCGGCCCGCGTTTGGCAAAAAGCAAAGCCCGGTGGTGCCGATGTGGCGGCGGCGGACTTTTCCACGCAATCCAACGTCGGGTCGCGGCGTTACCGATTGGGGAAGATCCGGCGTGAGCGGTTTGGGACGACAACGCGGCGTATCATAATACCCCAAAGGCGGGCTCCAATGGCGGCAGCGAACAAATCAAGAAGGACAAAAGGATCACCCACGGGAGTCCTGGCCGTGGCGACCGCCGGTTCGTGATCGTAAGGCTTGGCTAGGGGTGAGTGACCTGTCCTGTCGGTGCGTTGGCGATTAGCCGTCTCGATGGCACGGAGCCGCCAAGGTAGCCTGGCCGACGCCGGCAGCGGCGCAGGTTTTGATATCGGTCAAAACCAGTTGATGCTATGAGGCTACATGGACCATCGCACCCAGCAGGAGGTCCCATGTCGCGGTTTGTCGTTCGATTCATGAAAGATGTGCTCGGCGGTTACGGGCGCGAGACGGAAATCTGTCAGAGCACGATTGAAATCGACGCCGCCAATGAAGGCGATGCCAGGGAGCTTGCCAAGAAAAAATTCTGCGAATCGCAGTCGCTGTGCGACTGGTCGCTCCACGCCGATAGGATCCAGGTCAGGTCGGCTGACTTCCCGTCTTGAACGACCACTTCAGGCCGAGGGAACGGCGAGGCGCTCGATCGTCTGAATGTGGCGGGCGAGCAGGCCGCAGGCTTGATCGATATTGCGCGCGCGCAATGCCTGAAGGATCAGGCGGTGGTCCTGGTTGGACCGAGGCCGCCAGGGCGCACTACGCGCCATCGCGAATACGAGCCGAGAATTGGCAAGCTGCAATCCGTCGAGGCTCGCAAGCAGCCGTGGCATGGCGCAGGACGCCACCAGCGCGCGGTGAAAGGCGCGGTTGGCGGATTCGAATTCGCAAAGCGTCTCCGCATTGTCGGCTTCGATCAGCGTCAGTTCGATTCTGGCCAGTTGGGCCGGCGTCAGCCTGGGCGCGGCATTGCGCAACGCGACCACTTCGAGCGCAGCGCGCATCTCGGCGATCTCGCGCACCGAATTGGCATCGAGCGGCGCAACCCGCACGCCACGCCGCGGCGTGCTGACCACGAGATGCTGGGCTTCAAGCTGGCGAAATGCCTCCCGAACCGGAACGTGGCTCGAATTGAATTCCCGCGCGAGGTGGTCCTGTCGCAACGGCGCGTCGGGCTGCAGCGCGCCGTTAATAATTCGCTCTCCGATCGAGGAGGCGATCCGCGCCGCCGTCGTGAAGTTTCTGTCCGAGTCAATCATAGATTATCTACCGCAAAACCGGATGCGCTGCTTAAGGGTGTCGGATAGCATGGCCCCCGTCACACAACTTATAGATAATCTAATGGATTATCTATAGAACATCGGGGATTTCATTATGGTCGATGCCGTCGAGATGAAGCGGAGCAGCCAGGGCGCCGATCTCCTCCGGCACGACTGGGACCGTCGGGAAGCCGAGGCTCTCTATGAACTCCCGTTTGCGGATTTGATGTTTCGCGCGCAGGGCATTCACCGCGCCAACTTCGATGCGAACCATATCGAGACGGCGAGCCTGCTCAGCATCAAGACCGGCGGCTGTCCGGAGGATTGCGGCTACTGCTCGCAAAGCGCGCATTACGACGCCGGGGTGAAGGCGACGAAGTTGATGGCGCAGGCAGATGTGGTCGACACCGCGCGGCGTGCGAGGGATGTCGGCGCGAGCCGCTTTTGCATGGCCGCGGCCTGGCGCAACCCCAAGGACCGCGATCTCGACGAGGTCTGCGGCATGGTGCGCGCGGTCAAACAACTCGGCATGGAAACCTGCGCCACGCTCGGCATGTTGACTGCGGCGCAGGCGGGGCGGTTGCACGAGGCCGGGCTCGACTTCTACAATCACAATGTCGACACCTCGCCCGAGTTCTACGGCAGGATCATCACCACGCGCACGTTGCAAGACCGCATCGATACGCTGGCCCATGTGCGCGAGGCCGGCATCAAGGTCTGCTGCGGCGGCATCATCGGCATGGGAGAACAGGTCGAGGACCGGCTCGGCATGCTGGTGCTGCTCGCCAACATGCCTCATCACCCCGAGAGCGTGCCGATCAATCTGTGGAACGAGGTGAGGGGCGTTCCGGTCAATGAGACGGCGCAGCGGCCCGACGCAATTGCGCTGGCACGGGTGGTCGCGCTCGCCCGCATCATGATGCCAAAGAGCGTAGTGCGGCTCTCGGCCGGCCGGCAATACATGACCGACGAACTCCAGGCGCTTTGCTTTCTTGCTGGCGCGAATTCGATCTTCATCGGCGACGTGTTGCTGACCACGAAGAACCCGCAAGCTGCGCGCGACGCAAATTTGCTGGAACGGCTCGGCATCAAATCCCGCCTCAACGAAACTCACAAGTCGCCCGCGCCGCAGTCCGCGCATCCGTGATACGGGCTGAAAGCAGACGATGACCCGCCGTCAGGCGGAAAAGGTCTCTACCTGCGTCAGGGGATCGGACGCTACCTGTCGGAGTCCGCGGGCTTCGTTGGCAACGAGAATTGAAGAATCGCTCGGGCGCGATGCGAAATCGCGAAATTGTGATGTGCATCCACGATACTCGCATAAGTTGTGATCCCGGCACATGTTTATTCTACAACCATTGGTCGATGCCGGCGCCGCATTAGGGGCTACTTCACCATTTTTAGGTAATTATGATGACGAACGTCATTCCATAAGCAAGGTCCACCATGCTCGGCAATCTGCGAATATCCTACAAGCTCCTGATGATGATCGGTGTTTCGATTCTCGGAATCCTCGCCGTGGCAGCCGTCGGGCTCTCAGCCCTGTGGAACAATCTGTTGGAGGACCGCAAGGCCCAGCTTCAGGATGTCGTTTTAATGGCGCGACAGGCGCTCGATCTTAACTATCAGGCTTCCCGCCAGGCGGGAGTTTCCGAAGCGGAGGCTTTGGAGCGCAGCAAGGCATTGTTGCGCAAACTCCGATACGGCAAGGATGACTACTTCTACGCCTTTAACCCGCAAGGGTTGGTCGTGGCTCACCCCAATGCAAATGTAGACGGCAAGAACCTGTACGATGCGCCGGACTCAGATGGCGTGTTTTTTGCGCGCAAGCAGATTGAAGCCGGCATCAACGGCGGCGGCTTCGTCTACTATCGCTTTCCCCGGGCGACAGGCGGAGAGCCAATTCCAAAATTGTCCTATGCCGTTGAATTCAAGACTTATGGATGGGTCATCGGCGGCGGGCTTTATCTCGACGACATCCACGCGATCTTCTGGGATCAGGCGCGCCAGATGGGGATAATGGCCGGCCTTGCGTTAATGCTGGTTGCCGCCTTGTTCTGGCTGCTCAGCCGCAGCATTGCTAACCCGATCGTTGCCATGACGTTGGCGATGCGGAGGATCGCGGACGGCGATGCGTCAACTTCCATCCCGGCGCTCGGGCGGGGCGATGAAGTCGGCGCAATGGCTGATTCGGTGAAGATCTTCAAGGACAACATGATCGAGACGACACGGCTTCGTGGCGAGCAGGATATTGTCAAATCGCAAGCCGACGCCGACAGAAAGCTGCTTCTGAGCAGAATGGCCGACGAGTTTGAACGCGGCGTCCGGTCATCGCTCGACACATTGGCCGGCGCCGCGTCGAATATGCAGATAAACTCGAAGAGCATGTCCGGCACCGCCGGCGAGGCAAGCCATCAGGCGACCGGCGTGGCCGCCGTAGCCGAGCAGGCGTCGACCAACGTCCAGACGGTCGCCGCCGCTACCGAGGAGTTGTCGTCCTCGGTTTCGGAAATCGCGCGCCAGGTCACCCAATCCACGGAGATTGCGGGCCAGGCGGTCGCCGAGGCAAACCGTACCAACCTTACGGTGCAGGGCCTGTCCGCGGCAGCGCAGAAGATCGGCGATGTCGTCAAGCTCATCAGCGACATCGCCAGCCAGACCAATCTCCTTGCTCTCAACGCCACGATCGAGGCTGCACGCGCCGGCGAAGCGGGCAGGGGTTTTGCGGTGGTCGCCAACGAGGTCAAATCGCTGGCAAACCAGACCGCGAAGGCCACCGACGAGATTTCGGCGCAGGTCGGGGCGATGCAGGGCGCAACCGCGGAAGCGGTGCAGGCCATCGAAGGCATCGGCCGCACGATCGGGGCCATCAACGAAATCACATCGGCGATTTCAGTGGCCGTCGAGCAGCAGGGTTCGGCGACGGCGGAGATCGCGCGCAACGTTGCGGAAGCCGCGCAAGGTACCGACCGGGTGTCGACCAATATCGCTTCCGTCAACCAGGCGGCCGTCAAGACCGGATCTGCGGCGGCGCAGGTCGTGTCGTCGGCCGAACAACTAAGCGGTCAGGCCGCCGTCTTGCGTACCGACGTCGATCGTTTCCTCGCCAATATTCGAGCGGCTTGATGAAGACCTGGGAGCGGGA
>Ga0306926_10004656_pt1 | contig 14432 bp, 15 predicted proteins | sample flu12Cox44000178_FD_203759 | JGI IMG/M metagenome (GOLD analysis project Ga0306926, IMG submission 203759) | Lab enrichment of tropical soil microbial communities from Luquillo Experimental Forest, Puerto Rico - flux8day.12C.oxic.44.000.178 (v2)... | ecosystem: Environmental > Terrestrial >...
GAACGAGTCCTCGACCGACTTACGCTCGAGCAAGTTCGCGCTGCTCGAACGGAACGACATGTTCGGCTGCACCATGAGCACGCGCGGACCGACGCGCTGGAACGACACGATCCTGGCGCCGCCGCCGCTGCCGCGATCCAGGCCGATATCGTTCGACCCGAGCCCGGCCGCGAGACCCGTGTTCATCAGAATATCGGTATCGAGCTTCGGAATCTCGACGAAAAGCGAGCCTGTGCGCTCGTCCCAATAGAGCGGATAGAAGCCGTCGATCTTCTGCATGCCGGCCGTGCGCGCATCGATCGACTGAATCGGACCGGCCGGAGCCTGTCCGCCACCGCCGCCACGCCCGCCACCACCGGCGGGCGCCTGCTGCGCGTACAGCGGCTGCGATCCATGAGCGGGAAGCATCAGGATCATGAAGGAGAGTACGACAGTAAACGTGATGGATGCTCGTAACATATGGAATGCCTCGCGGGGCGATTCTATCAGCAGGAGGATGTGATGACGGACCTCGAGCAGCTGCGGTATCCGGTCGGACGTTTCCAACGACTCACCAGTCCGCTGGATGGCGCAACGCGCGCGTTGCATCTCGAGACGATTGAACACACGCCGGCGAAATTTGCAGCGCTCACGAACGGAAAGAGCGACGCCGCGCTCGACACGCGGTATCGTCCTGAAGGGTGGACCGTGCGGCAAGTGATACACCACGTTCCCGACAGCCACATGAACGCGTACATCCGGATGAAATGGGCCGTCACCGAGGATGCGCCGTCGATCAAGGCGTACGAAGAATCGAAATGGGCAGAGTTGCGAGAGGCGAAGACCGGCCCGCCCGACATGTCAATCGCGCTGCTCGATGCGCTTCATCGCCGCTGGTTGATGTTCCTCCGCGGCTTGACCGATGCAGACTTCGCGAAGGTATACGTGCACCCGGAGATGGGGCGCGTGCGCCTGGACGAGGCGCTCGCCCTGTATGCGTGGCACTGCCGCCATCATGAAGGACATATAAAACTCGGACTGGGAAGTTGAATCACCGGGCGCCAGTCGACGCCACGCAGCCCGGCTTCCGGCAGGCATGAAGGGTGCACCGAATCTGTGTGGAGGCCCGTCTCATGCGAGCGTGGTTCGTGTTTGGAGTGGCGTTCTTCGTCATTGCGGTCGCGTGGACGCTCATGGAAAGCCGTGAAGACGAAGAGATGTTCGTTCGACTGGGAGGTCGCGATCTGCCGTCGCTGCCGACCTAGCGCACTCAGTTACTGAGGAAAGATTTGCTCCAAGTGATGCTTCAGGTGCCCTACATAATCGCGCATGAAGTATTCGAGAGTGGTCGATTGGGCAGGGCTGACTGGTTGCCACGCGAGAACGTCCAGGTTGTGTTTTGCGCGAGGACGCGTGACGGCAGCCGCCTCGGCTGTTTCCATCACGTGCGCAATGTGATGATTGAAGGCCTGCCAGAGGAGGACGAGGTCGGTCCACTCGCGCTCCTGATAGTGTTGAACGGCGACCCAGTCATCCTGCTCGTAACCGGCGAACACCAGGTCATCTTGCAGTTGCGCGCGGACGAAACGTCCGTGGTTGTTCGACGCCGAGTCGATCAGGTGGCCGATGATCTCCTTCGGCGACCACCCGTTCGGCGCAGGTCGGACTGCGGCCTCGGCGCCCGACAACGCTCGCAGGCGCGCGGCTGACGTGTCGACTGTTTTTCGGAAGTCGGCGAGAAACACTGCGTCCATCGCTCGACTCTAATACAATCCGGCGCCATGGCACCGCCTTCGCTCGGCCGCATAGTCGTCGCCGTTGCCGCGCTTCTCGGCGCGAGCCAGCGTCCCGCGCCGCCTGCCGCACCTCCACCCGACACAGAGATCTACCTGGCCCCGCTCGAATCGGGAGTCAAGGTGGGCCGGCCGGTGAACATCACCAACAGCCCCGGGTATGACAATCAGCCATCGTTCACGCCGGACGGTGCGTCAGTGCTCTTCACGTCAATTCGCGGTGGCGGAACGCAGACCGACATCTATCGCTACGACATCACGTCCGGCACGACGAATCAGGTCACTCATACCCCTGAGAGCGAGTACTCACCGACCGTGACGCCCGATGGCGCGCACATTTCCGTGATTCGCGTCGAAGCAGACGGCACGCAGCGGCTCTGGCGGTTCACCCTGGATGGGCGCGCGCCAGAGCTGGTGCTGCCCGGCGTGAAGCCCGTCGGCTATCACGTGTGGGCCGGCGACCACACGTTGGTGCTCTTCGTCCTCGGATCACCCGCCACGTTGCGTCTCGCCGACACGTCAGGAGGAGAGCCGGAGATTCTCGTCACCGGCATCAATCGTTCGATCCAGCGGATTCCCGGCGGAACCATCAGCTTCGTGGCGCGTACAGGCGGAGAGGCCGGTGCTCCCGCCACGCTGTCGATCCGCGAACTCGATCCGCGGACCAGACGAATCACGCCGCTCGTGGACGCTCCGGCGGGCGCTCGTGAAGCTGACTGCGCCTGGACTCCCGACGGCACGCTCGTGATCGCGGAGAAAGACGTGCTGTACGGATGGCATCGCGGCCAGTCTGGATGGAATCGCCTGGCGGATCTCGCGGCGCTCGGCCTTCACGGCGTTTCACGAATCGCGATCAGTCCGAAGGGCGATCGCATCGCGTTCGTCACCCAGTAGCGACCAGCACCGACATTACTACGAGGGAAGGAACCGCGGAGACCGCAAAAGATCGCGGAGATGAAATGGTATTTCTCTGTGCTCGGCGGTCTCGGCGGTTTCTTCCTAATCGTCGGCCAGCGTGATGTAGAGCGCGAGCGGCGCGAGCACCAGCCCCGCCGCGACCGCGATCAGGATCGGCAGACCGTGTCCCGTCGCGAACGTGGACGCCGTGGCGATGTCGGCGCGACGGCTTTCGAGCTGCACCGCCAGCTCGCCGAGTCGATCCATCCAGTGCATCGATTGCCAGACCACCGTCAGGAGCCCGGCGGCCGCGCCGACGATGCAGGCGCCGGCGATTGCCTGCAGCACCGAAATCGGCTTCGTCGCCGTGCGCGCGGCCTCGGCCCGCGCACGGATTGTCGCCCGCCACCACACCATCCCGACCGAGGGCGGCTGTGCCGCACGGCACAAGGCCTCGCGATCGTCGTGCAGCGCGAGCGCCACCTCGACGATGTCCGCGCACATCTCGCACGCCGCCGCGTGCGCGGCCAGGTCGCGGCATCCGTCAGGCCAGCGGCCGAACGCGATCGCCTCGAGGATGTCGGATTCGCGAGGACATTGGTCGCCGATCATCGGACACCTTCGCGCAGAAGGCGCGCCAGCCGTCGGCGCGCGCGAAACAGCAGCAGCTTGACGCTGGCCGTCTTCAGGCCGAGCGTTTCAGCGATCTCCTTGTGCGACGATCCCTGCGCATACGCCAACCACAGCAGATCGCGCTCGCGCGGCTTCAGTCGAGCCATCGATCGCGCCAGATCGAGGCGCCGCACCGCGCCTCCCGCGGCGTCGGCGGATTGCGGGTCCATCCGATCCACACCGTCGTGGCCGTCGGCCACGCAGGGTGCGTCGATGCGCGGACGCCGGCGATGGTCCCTGACGATGTTGGTGGCGATCCGAAACAGGTAGTTGCGGCGATGCGCGTCGCTCTCGTGCGCGACGTTGGCGCGCAGGAAGCGGTAGTAGGTTTCCTGGAGCAGGTCGTCGGCCAGGCGCGCGTTCCCGGACATCCGCGCGAGGTACGCCCACACTGGCCGGGCGGTGCGCTCGTAGAACGTGCGGAAAGCCTCCTCGTCCATCTGGAATGCGGCCTCCGAGTCGGTCGCGGCGGAGCCAAGCTGATCGAGGGCCGAGAGCGCCACGTCACGCATGGGGCACTTGAGGTTCGACCAGCCCGAGCTGGCGTGACATCGCGTAGGACGCGAACGCCGAGGCGATGAAGCCGATGCCGAGCGCAATCGTCAGGATGCTGATGACTTGCAGCGGCTGCGCCACTTCTTCGATGACGCCGTTCTTTGCGAACAGGAGGCCGATGCCGGCCGCAGCGAGGACGATGCCCGCCTGCACCGACCAGAGGATGCGGTTGAATGGCGCCGCCACGATCGGCGGCGGTGTGCCGACCACCGGCGACACACCGAGCGAGGCCGTCAGGAAACGCTGGCCCGTCGGCGACTGCATGTAGGCGAGCAGGTCTTCATTCGACGAGAGGCGATCGACGATCTTGTTGTGCGCGTCGGTCTGGATTTTCGTTGCGCGGAGCCACCGCCGATGCTCGATGGCGGCCCGCGCCAGCCAGGCGAGCGTGATGATAGCCGTCACGATCCCGAGCAGGACCTCGACACCAATGAACACATTCTGGATCGCGGTCATGGCTTCGCTGCGGGAGTCGGTGTACTGCGGGCCGGCATTGGGCGCGCCGATGAAGAACACGGGGTTGTGCGCGACTTCCGGATGCTGGCCGAGAAACGCGGCCAGCGTCGGATACAGCGCGAGGTAGTCCTGCCGCGCGAGCAGCGACGGATCCAGCCTGAGCACTTGTCCGACCGACGGCGGATACTGCCCGAGGATCTCGCGCAGGCGTTCTTTCGTGTCCTGAGCCGTCCGCTCGTCGGCGGCCGCAGGCGCAGCGGTGGCTGTGGTTTCGGCGGCCGGCCGCACGGCGGCAGGTTTCGATTGACCCGCGAGGCCGGGCAGTGGCATGGCAGCCAGCAGGAAGACGCTCAGCGCGATTCGTCTCGTCATTACCGTCTATATACGCAGGACGGGACTGAAAGTTAACATCTGCTCCATGCTCAGATCGTTTTCGGCCACACTGCTGGTGCTCGCACTTCTGGCGCCGCTCGCCGCCCAGTCGCACACGGACGCGGACATCAACGCCAGAATCCGCCAGGAAGAAAACAGCCATTCGCAGATCATGAAGACTCTGCACATGCTGGCTGACGTGTACGGCCCGCGTGTCACCGGATCTCCAAGCCTGAAGGCGGCGGGAGAGTGGGCGATTCAGCAGATGCAGTCGTGGGGGTTCACGAATGGTCATCTCGAGCCGTGGGACTTTGGTCACCCCGGCTGGGTTAATGAGCGCTTCTCCGCGCATATCACGGCGCCGGTCAAGGATCAGTTGACGTGCGAGGTGCTTGCGTGGACGCCGGGCACGGACGGCACGGTGAGCGCGCAGGCCTACCAGCTGCAGCTGCCGGACCGGCCGACCCCGGCGCAGCTGGCCGCGGCGCTCGACGCCGCCAAGTCCGCCGTCAAGGGGCACATCGTCCTCGCTGGCAAGCACACGCTCGTGCCGGTGAACATCAACCCGCCTGCCAAACGGCGTCCTGACGATCAGGTGCGTGAACAATACGATCCCAACAATCCGAATGCCGGACAGTTCGGCCGCGGCGGCCGCGGTGATCAGACGCCGGCACCGATGACGGCGCGGCAAATCGATGAGCAGGTCGACGCGTTTCTCGTCGCCAACGGCGCGAAGGTGCGCGTGAACGACGCGGCGCGCGAACATGGGCAGATCGTCGCCTTCAACAACCGCACGTACGACGTCACGAAGGCCGTGCCCACCGTCGTCATGCGCAACGAGGATTACGGGCGCATCTCTCGCATCCTCGCCGACGGCACCCCTGTTGAGCTCGAATTCAACATCGCCAACAAGATCTATCCGGAGGGCCGGACGGCGTACAACACGATCTCGGAAATCGCGGGCACCGACAAGAAGGACGAGATCGTGATGCTCGGCGGCCATCTCGACTCGTGGCATTCGGCGACTGGCGCGACCGACAACGCCATCGGATGCGCGACGATGATGGAAGCCGCGCGCATTCTGAAAGCGATCGGCGTCACGCCCCGGCGGACGATCCGGGTGGCGCTGTGGAGCGGGGAAGAGGAAGGGATTCTCGGGTCGCAGGCGTACGTGAAGGAACATTTCGGATCGTTCGAGAATCAGAAACAACCCGAATACTCGAAGCTGGTCGCGTACCTCAACATCGATTCCGGTACCGGCCGCGCGAGGGGGGCGGGCGTGTTCGGCCCGCCGTCGGCAGCCGCCGTCGTACGCCAGGCGCTCGCCCCGTTCCAGGATCTGGGCGTCGCTGGCGCGGCAGCAACGACGAGCCGGACGATCGCGGGCACAGACAGCACCGCCTTCAACAACGTCGGACTGCCGGGCATCGGTTTCAGCCAGGATCCGATCGAGTACAACACCCACACGCACCACACGAACCTCGACACCTATGAGCGCATCATCGAGGATGACGTGAAGGCGTCGGCGATTGCCATCGCGGCGACGCTCTATCAGCTCGCGATGCGTGACGAGATGCTGCCACGCCTGCCCGCGGCGCAGATGCCGCCACTGCCCACGCGTCCGTGAAGTTCGCCGATCTCGACTACATCCAGTGGGCGAAATCGCTGCCGTCGGTCGAGGTGAACCTGGCGCGCAGCGGCGTGGCGCTCTGCCCCACGTCGCTGTTGGGCCTCACCGCAGCGGATCTCGTGGCGACGCTCCCGGTGAAGTACGGGTATGCGCCTTTGCGCGAAGCCATCGCGGCGCGCTACCGCGTGCGACACGATCAGGTGTTTGCCGTGTCCGGCGGTACCAGCTACGCCAACTGGCTGGCGTGCCTCGCGACGCTGGACGGCGGCAGCCAGGGCACCGAGATCATCGTCGAGCGCCCGACGTACGAGCCGCTGTTGAAGATTCCACGAACGCTCGGCTACCGCGTGCGACGGTTCGATCGGCGCTTCGAGGACAACTACGACATCGACCTCGATCGCTTCGCCTCGCTGGTCACGACGAAGACACGGCTCGCCATCGTCACCAACCTTCATAACCCGAGCGGCGCGCGTGTCCTGCCGGCGACGCTGCGCGCGATGGCCACGATGCTCGCGCGGGTGAAGGCGTACTTGCTGGTCGACGAGGTGTACCTCGAATGCATGTTCCGCACTCGTGCGGAGTCGTGCGTGCACGCCGGGCCGAACGTCGTGACAACCAACAGCCTGACCAAAGCGTATGGGCTCGACGGCCTTCGCGCGGGCTGGATCCTGGGTCCGCCGGCGCTGATTGCCAGGGCCCAGCGGATGAGCGATCTGATCACGAACAACAGCGTCGCCGCGGGCGAGCGGATGGCGCTCGCCGCGTTTCGACGCCTGCGCGACATCGACCGACGCGCGCACGCGATCCTCGATCCCAACCTGGCGCGCATGCGGGCGTTTTTCGCGGACGAGCCCAGGCTGCGCGCCGTCGTGCCCGACGGGGGCAACGTCGTATTTCCGCGCCTGCCGTCGGGTGTCGACAGCGATCGGTTGGTGCGCCACCTGGTGAAGAATGCCTCGACGCTCGTGGTGCCCGGACGATTCTTCGAGGCGCCGCGGCACATTCGGCTCAGTTTCGGGTGCAACCCGGCCCTGCTGGGACGCGGCCTTTCCAACCTGTCGCGCGCCATCGACGATCTGTCTTGAACCCGCGGTTCACCGTTCCCGTATCTACCGCTATGGGCCACTCAACGTTCAAGGAATCGTTCAAGGTCGCCGCAGGGCAGCTCGTGGATGCGGTGAAGAAGCTGCTGCACGAGGGGAACGTCCGGCGCATCGTGATCAAACAGGACGGACGGGTGGTCGCCGAATTCCCCCTCACCGTCGGCGTGGTTGGCGCGGTCGCTGCTCCTGTGCTCGCCGCCGTCGGCGCCCTTGCGGCGGTCCTCACCGAGTGCACGATCGAAGTCGAGCGCGCCGGCAACGAACGCTCGGATCGGTTTGAATTCTGAATTCTGAATTCGGAATTCCTAATCCCTAGACCCTAACCCCTAGACCCTAACCCCTAGTCCCTAATCCCTAATCCCTGTATCCTCACCCGATGTGCGATCTGGACCACCATCAACACGATCATCACTTCGGATTTCTCGTCGATACCCCGCAGCTTCGTGGCGTCATCGACGAAGCCAGGCGGTTAACCGCCGAGATCCCGGACGTCGCGGCTCGCGTCGAAGCGCTGCGTCCCGTATTCGAGGCGCTGCTGAACACCGACGGCTGGCTCCCTGACAGTTGCGCCACACCCGACGAGACCAGCAAGATGGGCGGCGGCATCGGACAGTACGCGCTCTACCGCGCCGAAGACAAATCTCTCTGCCTGTTCTCGCTCGTCGTGCCCGTCGGCGCGTCGACGCCCGTTCACGATCACCTGGCCTGGGGGCTCGTCGGTATCTATCGCGGACGGCAGGACGAGACCGTCTACCGCCGTCTCGACGACGGCTGCGACCCGGCGCATGCCACGCTCGAAGTCGCGAAGCGCCAGGAGCTCGGACGAGGCGAGTGCTACGCGCTGCTTCCGCCGACGGACGACATACACTACGTCAGCACGATTTCCGACACGCCGTCGATTTCCATCCACCTGCTGGCCAACGACACAGCGTGCGTCTGGCGCCACAAGTTCGAGCCTGCCACGGGGGTCGTCACGCCGTTCCGATCCGGCTATGCGAACGCCCCGTGTCCGCCGGAGCATTAAACGCGAAGGCACCGTTGATTCTTCTTCGTGATTCTTCTGCCTTCGTGCCTTCGTGTTTTATCTAGGGATCGATGACCGATACGGTATTTCTCCTCGACGTCGACAACACGCTGCTCGATAACGACGCGGTGATCGCCGATTTGCGACGTCACCTCGTCGACGTTTTCGGCCCGGAGTGCGACGCGCGCTACTGGGAAATCTTCGAGCAATTGCGCGCCGAGCTTGGATACGCCGACTACCTGGGCGCCCTGCAGCGATATCGGGTCGAGCAGCCCCGCGAAATGCAGGTGCTGCAGATTTCGCTGTTCCTCCTGCATTATCCGTTCACGACTCGCCTGTACCCTGGCGCGCTCGACGTCATTCGCGGCTTGCGCGCACGTGGACGCACGGCGATCCTGTCGGACGGCGACGTCGTCTTCCAGCCGCGCAAGATCGAGCGCTCGGGCCTGTGGGCGGCGGTCGAAGGCGAAGTCCTCGTCTACATTCACAAAGAACAGATGCTCGACGACGTCGAACGGCGCTATCCGGCGCGGCGCTACGTGATGGTGGACGACAAGATTCGAATCCTGAGCGCGATGAAAGACGTGTGGGGCGAGCGTCTGACGACGGTGTTCGTGCGTCAGGGACACTATGCGGCGGATCAGGAGCAAGTGAACTCGTATCCCCCGGCTGATGTGGCGATCGATCGGATCGGGGATTTGTTGACCGATACGCTCGGTTAAAACGCAGGGCTGCCGCCTTCGCCTGGGGGCTTCGGCGAGCCTAGCCGTGCGATAGAGCCTTCGCGCTACAATTCGAAAATGGCTGCTCCCACCACACCTTCTCGAGTCGTGTTGACCGATCCCAAGCTGTTCCGCGAACGGTGTTATCTCGATGGTGCCTGGATTGACACTGGTTCGGGCGGAGCGATCGACGTCGACAACCCGGCGACCGGCGAGACGCTCGGCTCGGTGCCGCGGCTCGGGCGTACCGAGACCCGCGCGGCCATCGAGGCGGCCGCCCGGGCCTTTCCAGCGTGGCGCCGTAAGACCGCGAAAGAGCGTGCGGCTGTCATGCGCCGCTGGTTCGAGCTCATGATGGCGAATCAGGAGGACCTCGCGCAGTTGATGACGGCGGAACAGGGGAAGCCGATTACGGAAGCCCGGGGCGAGGTGGCGTACGCCGCCTCGTTCCTCGAATGGTTCGGTGAAGAAGCCAAGCGCGTTTACGGCGACACGATCCCCGGCCACCAAGTCGACAAGCGCATCGTCGTCGTCAAGGAACCGATCGGCGTTGTCGCCTGCATCACGCCGTGGAACTTTCCGCTCGCGATGATCACGCGGAAGGCGGGGCCTGCGGTCGCTGCCGGATGCACCGTCGTCCTGAAGCCGGCGTCGCAGACGCCGTTCTCGGCCCTGGCGCTTGCCGAGCTCGCCGAGCGGGCGGGTGTGCCGAAGGGTGTGTTCAACGTGCTGACGGGATCCGCGTCCGAGATCGGCGGCGAGCTCACGAGCAATCCGACGGTCCGAAAGCTGTCGTTCACCGGTTCGACCGAGACAGGCAAGCTGCTGATGGCCCAGTGTGCCACGACCGTCAAGAAGCTGTCGCTCGAGCTCGGAGGTAACGCGCCGTTCATCGTGTTCGACGATGCGAACCTGGATGCGGCGGTCGAGGGCGCGATCATGTCGAAGTACCGAAACACGGGACAGACGTGCGTGTGTGCGAACCGCCTGCTCGTGCACGACACGGTGTACGACGCGTTCGCCGGCAAGCTGGCAGACGCGGTGAAGAAGCTGAAGCCGGCGCCAGGCACGGACGCGACCGCCACGCAGGGGCCCTTGATCGATGACAAGGCCGTCGAGAAGGTGGAGAGCCATATTGCCGACGCGACGTCGAAAGGCGCGAAGGTGCTCGTGGGCGGCAAGCGCCACACGCTGGGCGGCCGCTTCTTCGAGCCGACGATTCTCGTCGACGTCACGCCATCGATGGCCGTTTCGCGCGAGGAGACCTTCGGTCCGGTCGCGCCGCTGTTCCGGTTCACGACCGAGGACGAAGCCGTCGCTCTGGCTAACGACACCGAGTTCGGCCTGGCCGCGTACTTCTACGGGCGCGATGTCGGCCGCGTCTGGCGTGTCGCGGAAGCGTTGGAGTACGGGATTGTCGGCATCAACACAGGCATTATCTCGACCGAGGTTGCGCCGTTTGGCGGCGTCAAGGAGTCGGGCCTTGGCCGCGAGGGATCGAAGTACGGTCTCGAGGAGTTTCTCGAGATCAAGTATCTCTGCCTTGGTGGAATTTGAGAATTTGAGGATGTCAGGATTTGAGGAAGTGGCTCATCGTGCTGGTGCTGGCCCTTGCCGCCGCGCTCTCCATCGCTCAGGCGGAGCATGCCCACAACGGGCCAGGCACGAGGACCGGCGCACAAGCCGCAACCATCTCAGATCGCGTTCTTGAAATCAGCCAGCGCACGCTGCCCGTTCGCACCGGCATCGGCGCCGCGCACGACACTACGGCCACCATGTCGCCGAAGGCGCAGGCTTTTTACGATCAGGGGCTCGCGTACCTGCACTCGTATGTCTGGATCGAAGCCGCGCGATCGTTCAACCAGGCGCTGCGAATCGATCCCAAGCTCACGCTGGCGCACCTGGGCCTCACGATCGCCTACGTGGAGCTGAATGCCGCGCCGGCGGCGCGAGCGTCGCTCGCGCGCGCGCAGGCACTCGCCAGCACGGATCACGATCGCCGTCATGTGGCGGCGAGGGCGCTCCAGATGGCCGCCGAAGATGCGCCGGGCGACGCGACGAAGCTGGCAGCCTATCGCACGGCATTAGACGAAGCGCTGCAGAGATTTCCATCCGACGAAGAGTTCTGGCTCCAGCGCGGACAGGCCGAATCCGCCGACCCCGCGGAACGGGGACAGGGGAGCCTTGCCGGTTCGGTCCGCTTCTACGAGAAGGCCCTGGCCCTCGCCCCGGCGCATTTTGCCGGGCACCACTACCTGACCCATGCCTACGAGAACAGCGGACGGCTACAGGATGCGCTGACGCAGGGCGCGACATATGCGAAGATGGCGCCGGCCGTGCCGCACGCGCGGCACATGGACGGCCACAATCTCCGGCGCGCGGGCCGAATCGACGAAGCCATCGAGGAGTTCTCGGCGGCCGACGCGCTCGAAACGGCGTACTTGGCGGCGGAGAAGATTCCGGTCGAGTACGATTGGCACTACCAGCACAACCTCGATCTGCTCGCGACTTCGTATCAGTACGTCGGCCAGATGCGGAAGGCGGAAGAGCTCTTCAAGCGCTCCTTCGGGATTCCGTCAACGCTGCTGGTCCAGGAGTTCAACAAGCGGGAATGGCCCGTGTTCCTGCTCGCTCGCGGGCGTGCGCAGGAGGCGCTCGCCGCGGCCAATACGATGGCGGCGCATCGCTCGCCGGTGATCAGCGCCACCGGCCACATCGAGGCGGGACGTGCACGCCTGGCGCTCGGTCAGTTCAAGGAAGCGGCCGACGAAGGCAACATGGCGTTGCGGCTGATGCGCGGCACCGAGGGGGCCGGCATCGTGGCCGACTCGCTGCAGGCGTTTCAAGGCGAGTTCTTCCTCCGCACCGGCAAGGCCGCACAGGGACGGCCGATGCTCGAGGAGGTCGTGCGAAAGGTGCGCGCGCGGCCAGGGCCGGACGCGTGGGCGCAGGCGCTGTTCACGATCGAGGCCATCGGCCGCGCGGCGCGTGACGTCGGTGACTGGGAACTGGACGGGTGGACGGCGCGTCAGATGAACTACGCGGGCTCTCATCTGGCGATGGCGCTCGTCGCCGAACACGCCGGCGACACGCAAAGTGCTCGCGCCGAACGGGGGCTGGTCACGAAATATTGGAAGAACGCAGATCCTGATCTCAAGAAGTAGGCCGGCCTGGATGGGCCGGCGGAGGAGACGAGATGACAAGGATGCACGCACGGGTGGCGACAATCGGCGCGGTCCTGATCCTGGCTCTCGGGTTGTCAGCGGCGCGCGGCGCCGCGCAGGCGAAGGTCAACGTCACCGGCAAGTGGGCGTTCAACGTCGAAACGTCGGCCGGCGCCGGCGCCCCGACGTTCATGTTCAAGCAGGACGGCGAGAAGCTCACGGGCCACTACACCGGCACGTTCGGCGAGGCCGATCTTACGGGGACCGTCAAAGGGGCCGACATCACGTTTTCCTTCACCGTCGACGCCCAGGGCAACGCGATCAAGGAAACCTACACCGGCACCGTCGACAAGGACACCATGAAGGGCAAACTCGTCATCGAAGGGCTCGGCGAGGGCACGTTCTCGGGGAAGAAGCAGTGAGGGGGGGAGGAGCGTTCGCCGTTCGCCGTTCGACGTTCGTCGTGCTCGCAATTGCGTCGCTGATTTCCGGATCCGCCCGTGTGGCGTCCGCCCAGGACGCCGCGACCATCTACAAGGACAACTGCGCCACCTGCCATGATGCGCCCACGGGTCGCACGCCGTCGCGAGACGCGCTCAAGGACCGCACACCCGAGGCGATTTTCAACGCGATGACGAGCGGCACGATGACGATGCAGGCGGCGCAATTGAGCCCCGCGGAACGTCGCGCCGTCGCGGAGTATCTGTCGGGCAAGCCGTTCGGCAACGTCAGCGTCTCCAGCGCCGCGTCGTGCACCGTCAAGCCGGCGGCAATCTCCAACATCGCGGCGCAGGCGCCGTGGAACGGCTTCGGCGTCGACTCGTCGAATTCGCGCTACCAGCCGAAGCCGGGATTGACCGCCGCCGACGTGCCGAACCTGAAATTGAAATGGGCCTTCGGCTTTCCCGGTAGCACCCAGGCATACGGCAACCCCGCCATCGTTGCGGGACGTGTGTTCGTCGGCAGCGACAATGGAACGGTCTATGCGCTCGATGCGGCGACCGGCTGCACACACTGGACGTTCAAGGCGGAAGGCGGCGTGCGCACGGCCCCGAGCGTCGCGCCGATCGGGCGCCGCTTCGCGGTATATATCGGCGATCTGAAAGCCAACGTGTTCGCGCTCGACGCGGAAACAGGCGCGGTGATCTGGAAGAAGAATGTCGACCCGCACCGGTTCGCGCGCATCACCGGCGCGCCGGTCGTGGTGGACGGTAAGATCTACGTGCCCGTTTCGTCGGTCGAGGAAGCCCCCGCCGCGCAACCGAGCTACGAGTGCTGCACGTTCCGCGGCAGCGTCGTGGCGCTCGACTCCTCGACCGGCGATCAGCTGTGGAAGAGCTATACGGTCACGGAAGCGCCGACGCAAGTCGGCAAGAACTCCGCGGGCACGGCCCAGTACGCGCCCGCCGGTGCGGCGGTCTGGAATTCACCGACAATCGATCGTCAGAAAGGCATGCTCTACATCGGCACCGGCAACTCGTACACCGGGCCCGCGGTGAAAACGAGCGACTCGGTGATCGCGATGGATCTGAAGACCGGAAAGATCGCGTGGTGGAACCAGGTCACCGGCGGCGATGCGTTCCTGGTCGGCTGCCGGCCCGGCCTGGAGAACTGCCCGAAGGAACTCGGACCCGATCACGACTTCGGCAATGCGCCGATCCTCCGCACGCTCCCCGGCGGCAAACGGATCATCGTCATCGGCCAGAAGTCCGGCACGGTGTGGGGACTCGATCCGGATGCCGAAGGCAAAGTGCTGTGGCAGTTCAAGGCCGGCAAAGGCGGTGCCCTTGGCGGTATCGAGTGGGGATCGGCTGCCGACGAGACAGCCGCCTACATCCCGGTCTCCGACGTGCTCACGCCTCCGAACGAGGCCGGCGGTTTGTTCGCGCTGCGCCTGACGGACGGTCAGCCGCTGTGGCACACGCCTGCGCCGAAGCTCGAGTGCAACACCGGCCGCGGATGTACCGGGGCACAGTCCGCGCCGGTATCCGTGATTCCCGGCGTCGTCTTTTCAGGGTCGGTTGACGGCCACATGCGCGCGTATTCGACCAGGGACGGGTCGATC
>Ga0306926_10004657_pt1 | contig 14431 bp, 11 predicted proteins | sample flu12Cox44000178_FD_203759 | JGI IMG/M metagenome (GOLD analysis project Ga0306926, IMG submission 203759) | Lab enrichment of tropical soil microbial communities from Luquillo Experimental Forest, Puerto Rico - flux8day.12C.oxic.44.000.178 (v2)... | ecosystem: Environmental > Terrestrial >...
CGCCACCCACACATCAGCCTCCACCTGCGGGTTCCGTGGCACCACCACGAGGCCCTACCAGAACCGGCGGCCGAAAGCGCCAGGAATGGTCCGCCAGGGCCCGCGGCGACGTCGCGCAGCCCTCACCGGAACGCCGGGCGTGCGGCAATCTTGCCGGCCGTTGTGCCGGTGGTCTTGCGGGCGGTTGTGCGTGGTGAGCACCTCCGCCGCTGCCCACAGTGGAATCAGCCGCGTGGATCCCAGGTAACCAACAGCGGGCGGCCCAGCTTCGACAGCAACGGGAAGCTCACGTTCGAGCCGGCCAGCCGCCGGCCCCGATCAACAGCCAGTTGGACGATAAGGAAGGAGCGCTGCCGTGCCCACCGTGCTTCGGGTCATCGTCGGCGCGAGCGGCTCACCAGCCAGCCTCCGGGCGCTGCGCTACGCCCAGCACCTGGCCCGCGACTACGACGCCACCTTGGTGCCCGTGCTGGCCTGGCTGCCACCCGGTGGTGACCTGGCCGACCGGCGCACCCCCGACGAGGAACTGCGCCGCCTCTGGGCCCAAGACGCCCACCAGCAGCTCCAGGGCACACTGACCCTGGCCTGGGGCACACCGCCCGCCGATCTGCCAGTGCGGCCCGTGGTCCGGCGTGGCCAGCCCGGCCCGGTCCTGGCCGGCACCGCCTGCCGCCCCGGCGACCTGCTGGTGGTCGGGGCCGGCCGCCAGGGCGCACTGGCCCGGATGGCCGGCGGCCGGGTGAGCCGCTACTGCCTCGCCTACGCCCAGTCCCCCGTCCTGGTCCTCCCAGTGCCCCCGCTCGCCCACCAAGCACCTCATGGCGCGCTGGCACGGGCGTTCTGGCGCCGCACGCTCACCGCCGATCAGGTCCCGCCCGGCAAGCACGGAGCAGCCGCCTAGCTGACCCCACCGGCAGCCATCGTCACCGGGCCGGCCAGAGCCAGCAGTCAAGTCATAAGGAATTCAAAATGAGGAAGCGGGATTTTGCCCTATCGCTGGCCGCCGCTCTGACCGCCGCAGTACTTATTTCGTCCTGCGCGTCACAGAACGGCCCGGGCAGCAACATGACTGTGCGCTGTACAGAGACTCTCACGGGTGTGGACGTCACAACTGGGGGCGTCGCGGGAACCGGCCTCTGCGCGATCACAGGCCTGCTCCATGATGGTGGCCCCACCACTGACTACCGGACGCAGAAGGGCGAAACGGTGTTCATCCGCCGCGTGGTTACCGGCGCAAAGGGGACGATCACCTTCATGATCACGATACACCTGGTCGGTGCGCCTGCCGAGCCATGGACGATTGCGTCGGGCACCAAGACCTACGCGAAATTGCACGGCCAGGGCTACCAGGTCGTGGACAACTATTCGGGCAGCCCAGCCACCTTCGTGCTGAAAGGAAAGGCATCCCAGGTCTCGGCGTAAAATTAATCTGCCAGCAAAGATGCGATGTGCAGGGGCGGTCACATGACCGGCTCGTCACAGCTGGAGCGCGGCTACCGGCGGGTGCTGGCGTGCTACCCGAAAGCGTTCCGGCGCACGAACGAGGACGAGATGCTCGCGGTGTTGAATCGCCACGACGGTTCTCTGGCTGATCGGTCTAGCGGCGATGGTGCTCACCTTGCGCAAGACAGCCGGCCCGCACTACCAGCAGGAACCGGTTTAGCGGGAGCTTGCGCAAGCAAGGCACCCAGGCAAGGGCGAACACCAGCCGGTGACCGGCCTTGAGCACGGTCGGCAGCATGGTTTGCATCGTCCCGGGCTGGCCGAAGCTGGCCGCGATGATCAGGGTCGGGGGCCCGTGTCCTAGGAGTGTCTGGCTACTCGTCACAGACTTGTCACAGCCGTGCGCGGCCGATCCTGGTTCCGCGCCGGTCACCTCTCCGGGCTCATCAGGCACGGCCGCGGCAACCCCCGCGGACGCGATTTGCAGGCACGAGCCCTGGGCTCAGTTTTGGTCTCATTCACCCCAGTCCGCCACCGTTCACCGGTGGTCGCCTGATCGTGTTCGCGCAGGCCACGGACACTGACGGACGCCGGTGAACGGTGGTGCGCAGTACTCGAAAGCGTGTGAAGGGGCAACCCTTCCGTGGGTTCAAATCCCACCTCCACCGCTCTGACCTGCAAGAACACCAACTTTGGCAGCCACCGGGAATCGCTGCACTGTTATGCCTGGTCACAGACATGCCGGACCAGCCCGAACGGAGAGGCGCACGCCGCCAGCGCGTGTGCCCTATCGTTCACGGCTGGCCGGAACCGTCGGCGACCCGCCGGATGCCCGGCAACGTACAGACCGCATCACATTGAGTGATAGAGAAGTTCCAGGACAACGCGCTCCGAGTCGCCGATCGCCGCGGCCAGGTGCCGCTGGCGATCTTGAAACGTGGCAACCCGAACTGGATGATCGGTATTGTCGGTTGCCAGTTGCGGCGGTCGCTGGCGCTCGGGTGCCTCCCTGGGCTTACTTGCCCAGGGCGTTCGATGTGAGGCGGCGGCCGGGCCCTTTGGCGGAGGCATGAGCGATTTCGACTGCATCGTGGTGGGGGCTGGTTCGTCGGGGGCAGCGCTGGCGGGCCGGCTGGCGGCAAGCGACCGGCGAGTGCTGTTGCTGGAGGCGGGCCCGGACTTCCGGTCGGCTGAGGCGCCGGAGGAGATGCGCCAGGCGTACTCGATGGCACTGATGGACGCCGGGCGGTTCGGACGGTTCTGGTGGGGCGGCCCGGCGCGGATGACCAGCGCCCAGGAACCGCAGCCGTTTGCGCGCGGTAAGGGCCTGGGCGGCTGTTCGGCGGTGAACGTCCAGGTGGCGATCCGCGGCGTGCCTGAGGACTACGACGGCTGGGCGCAAGCGGGCTGTGCCGGCTGGTCGTTTCGGGAGGTGTTGCCGAGTTTCATCCGGCTGGAATCGGATGCCGATTTCCCCGATGCCCCATATCACGGCCGGTCCGGGCCGGTGCCGATTGAACGCCCATCGCGCGAGCAGATGGGCCCAGTCGATATCGGGCTGGCTGACGCGGCCGTCGGGCTGGGCTACAGCTGGGCGGCCGACCATAACGCCCCGAACGCGACCGGGGTCTCACCGGCGGCGCACAACAGCCGGCACGGGGTTCGGGTGTCGACCAACGACGCCTACCTGGAGCCGCTGCGCGGTGATAGTCGGCTGACCATCCGGGGGGAGGTGCTGGTGGACCGGGTGGTGTTCGACGGTGATCACGCCCGGGGTGTCATCGCGCTGGCAGGACCGGACCGGGTTGAGTTCGCGGGCGGGGAGGTGGTGTTGTGTGCCGGAGCACTCCAATCCCCGGCGATCTTGCTGCGTTCGGGGGTGGGCCCGGCTGATCACCTGCGCGGGCTGGGCATCCCAGTGCTCCGGGATCTGCCGGTGGGATCCCGGATCAACGATCACCCCGCGATCGACCTGGACCTGACACTGAAGCAGCCCGCCGCCGCGGTGACCGACAAATACGCGGTGAGCTGCCTGGTCCGGTTCAATTCCGGGCTGGGCGGCGCGGGACCCAATGACATGGGCTTCGGCTCGTTCAACTTGTTCAACGAACCTGGCGGGCACGCCCAAGGATTGATCTTCGTCACATTGTTCCGTGCGTTTTCCGCCGGCACGGTCCGGCTGGCGGCGAGGGACCCGCGGGCCGACCCGCAGATCGATTTGAACATGCTCTCCGATCAGCGGGACAGGCAGCGAATGCGTGAGGGCGTTCGCCGCCTGCTCCAGCTCGCGGCACACCCCGCCGTGACCTCCATCAGCCAGGACATGGGCATCGGCGAAGTCCGCGCCGAGGCTGGCCTGCCACGGCATGATGACCTGGACCGCTGGCTGCTGGCCCGCTGCGGCACGATCGGGCATCCCTGCGGCAGCGCCCCGATGGGGTCTGACACCGACCCGAACGCCGTACTCGACCCCGACTGCCGAGTCCGCGGCCTGCAGGGCCTGCGGGTCGCCGACGCCTCATCCTTGCCGGCCGCCCCACGCGCGAACAATCACCTGAGTTGCGTGATGCTCGCCGAGCACCTCGCCCAGCGCATGATCGCACCGCACGCCCAGACGGTGGACTCCCTGCCCAGCGCCGGCCCAGAACGGCCATCGACCTGAGCACTCGTCCAGCCCGGAACAATCAGCCGGGATGTCCGCACCCGGCCCTCGGCTCACCGCGGCCGCGCAGCTGTCCACGCGGCCGCGGGGTGGCTGCGCCGTGCGCTCGCCGACGCGGCGCGCGCGTGGGCGCTGGCCGCTGGGGTGCCGCCGGACCTGTACAGCCCACCGGCCGGGACCAGGAAGGACCGATGACCTACGCGGCCGGGTACGGCCTGTTTCTTGCCGCTGCGGTCGCGTCGATGCACGGCGACCCGGTGCGCCACCTGTCGACGCCTGGCCGGTGCGGACGCCTTGTTTTTGTCCGGCATGAGTACCCTCCATCCATCAAGATGTTTGTCCCCCCATAGGTGAGGCCGCAGGTCACACCGTGACATCACGTGCGACTGCCTACGGGAGGGCACTGAACATGAGCGCGGCAACCGCGGCCGCGTTGCCCCCACCCCCGCCAGGATCAAGCCAGGTTTGAAAGAATTCGCGGTATGCGATTCGCCTTCAAGACCGCCCCGCAGAACACCACCTGGCAGGACATGCTCGCTGTCTGGAAGGAAGCCGACGACATCGAGATATTCGAGTCTGGCTGGACCTTCGACCACTTCTACCCGATCTTCGGTGATTCGGCAGGCCCCTGCCTGGAAGGCTGGATGACACTGGCCGCCCTCGCACAGGCGACCCGTCGGCTCCGGGTCGGGACGCTGGTCACCGGCATTCACTACCGTCATCCCGCGGTCCTGGCGAACATGGCTGCGACACTCGACATCGTCTCTGGCGGCAGGCTCGAACTCGGCATCGGCGCCGGATGGAATGAGGAAGAATCCGGCGACTACGGCATCGAGCTGGGCACGCCCAGCCAGCGTAGCGACCGATTCGAGGAGGCCTGCGAGGTGATCGTCAGCCTCCTGAGCAGGCAGACAACGACCTTCGAAGGCAAGTACTACCAGCTCACCAATGCGCGCTGTGAGCCCAAGCCCATGCAGAAACCGCACCCTCCGGTCTGCGTCGGGGGCAGCGGTGAACGCCGTACGCTGCGCACGGCCGCGCGGTTCGCGCAGCACTGGAACTTCGTCGGGGGCACCCCAGCGGAATTCGCGCGCAAGCGCGACGTGCTGCACATGCACTGCCAGGACATCGGGCGTGATCCGGCGGAGATCATGCTGTCCAGCCACGTCCGGCTGCCCCCCGGTAGCGATCCTGGCCCGGTCGTGGAGACCGCGGCGGCGCTGGGTGAGTTGGGGCTCGACCTGGCAGTCGTCACCCTGCCGCCACCGCATAACCCTGCGGTGCTCACCCCGCTGGCCGATGCCCTAGCTCAGCTACCCTGAACCAGATGCAGCCGGGAGATCGCTCGCCGCGCCGCGGTCCGCTCGGCGGCCAACTCCTGCTCGGTACAGCTGTTGCCTACGCTGGCGGAAACGGCGACTTCTCGGATCTGATGCTGGTTGCCTGCGGGGGTGCGCTGGCCGGATGGCTCATCTGGACAGGACGCATGGGCGGAACCGGGCGCGCAACCCCCGACCACGCCGCGACACCCGTGAGGTGAGGTCGTGTCTCTTCCTGACCGGGCCGGGCTGACTGCCGCCAGGCGTGGGCGCGAACTGCGAAGTGATCGCCGGCCGGGTCTGTGTGCCCTGGGCGGAGGCGGTGCCACCGGTTACCATGCGCGCTATGGGGGCGGGGGTTCGGGCAGGTCTGGCGGCGTGGTGGGCGTGAGCCTGAGTACGGGCGGTCGGGACGCCGCTGGTGGGCGCCCGCCGTGGGCGCTGGCGGTCCCCCGTCGTGCGGGTGACGCCGGGGCCCGGCCTAAGCGCCGCCGGATAGGAGCGGTGGCCCGTCAGGCAGGACAGCAGATCTGGACAGCAGGGAGCCGAAGATGCGTATCGAATCGTCGGTCACCAGTGTGTCGTGGATTCCGTCGGAGTCGGTCTCGGGGATGTTCAAAGCCGGGTTCGCCGCGGGCGCGAGCCACTATGACGACCCGCCACCCGATGTCATCGAGGATCTGCCAGGGCTGTTCGCCGCGGAGCGGTTCCGGTTCGCCAACCACCTGGCAGCCTGGATTGAGGTGGCGGACGGTCACATCGTGGACGCCGGGTACTCCGGCCGCGGATACATCTCCCGCACCAGGTTCGGGTGGGGCCCGCACCGGGAGGTGACCTTCCAGCCGACCGCATTCCCAGAGATCAAAGCCGAACCCGAGATCACCGCCACCGGGGCCCGGTTCACTCAGACCACTGGCGGCCGGACTGGCGCGCCGATGCCCCGGGCGGTGGCCGGCCAGCCCCGCGTGCAATGGCGGGCGCCCATCGTGTGGACCACCCTGGCCCTGACTATCGGCACCGGCGGCGCCAGCCATGGGGAGATGACCGGCGCCAGCGCATTCCCCCGCCACTGGGTTTACGGCCACGACGGCCAGCTGGCCGCCAAGTCCGGTCTGGCCGATTTCGGCGAATGGATGGCCACCGCGCACGGCCAGCACAGCCCCTGGGGGAACGAGGACAGCCAGCCCCTGGTAACACTCGCCGAAACCGCCCTGGAACGGCAGCTGTCGGCCACCATCATGCGCGGCGGCGCCAAACCCGCCATCCGCAGGCTCCCTGCCGGTACCGTGCTCGCCGAGCAGGGCGAGCCCGGCGGCGACCTCTACCTGCTGCTGGACGGGGTGCTCAGCGTCACGGTGGACGGCACCCAGCTCGGTGAGCTCGGCCCCGGCGCGGTCGTCGGGGAACGTGCCCTGCTCGAGCACGGCCGCCGGACCGCCACCCTGCGCGCCGTCACCGGCTGCGTCATCGCGACCGCTGCCAGCAACCAGATCGACCGTGACAGCCTCGCCAGCCTCGCCGAACACCACCACCGCGAGGACACAGATGCATGACGGACAGGTAAATGGAGAGCCCAGGTGCCAGCCGGGGTCACCCTGCGGCGGTCCCCTCGGCCGCAAGGCGGACGCAGCATCGTCCCTCCGCGGGCTTCAGCACGGCGCTGAGGTGGAGCTGGTCTAGCCTTGCCAGCAGGCCTTCCATGATTGCCAGGTTCATGCTGCAGATGACGGTGGTGTGCTCGGCGGCGAGGGCGCGGAACGGGCAGTTGGCCAGGGTCAGCCCGGCCGGATCGGTGCGGGTGCCATAGCCTTCCTGGTCGAGGACCCGCCGGGCCGCGGCCAGCAGTGCCTCGCGCGTAGGGCTATCTGCGGTTTCGAGCAGTGCGGTGGCGGCCATCTCGCCGCCGTGTTGGCGTCCGGCGCGGCTGAGGGCCTCGGCGACGGGGATGCCGTTGGTCCGTGCATCGGCGATGGCGCCTGCCATGAGCCGCCCGGCCAGCTCGTAACGGCGTTCGGGCAGCGTGACCGCGAGTTCCCGGGAGGCGGGGCGGTAGAGCTTCGCGGGCCGTCCGGCGCCGGGGCCCTGGCGTCCGGTACGCCGGGCGAACTCGATCTCCAGCAGGCCATCGGTGGCGAGTTTGTCCAGGTGGAACTTGGCCGTGTGCCGCGGCACGCCGACCGCGGCGGCCGCCTCATCGCGGCTTACCGCCGCACCGTGCGCCTGCACGTACAGGTACAGGGCACGCCTGGTCGGCTCGGCCAGGCTGGCGATGCCCGCCAGGTTGGCGTCGAGCCCGGCCCGGTTCACCGGCCGCTGCCGTTCGCGGCTCGCTGGCCGTGTGGGTGTGCCATCCTGCCTGCTTCTATGAGAGAGCTGTGTTGACGAAATAAGCCTACCCGTTCTATCGTCGATTCTAGTATCCGTTAGAAGATAAGGGTAGAGGCCCGCCGGGTGCGGGCGGATGCGGGAGCGCCCCGGGATCCATGCCCACCGCGGCTGGCCGCGCCCGGTCCGGGTGGCCGCGCATCGATGGCAAGCCTCACTGGAGGGAGAACCCGATGACCAAGCCAGTTTTCGTGGTGGTGGGAGCGAGCCTGGCCGGTGCCACAGCCGCCGCGGAGCTGCGCACCGGCGGCTTCGATGGCCGGGTGATACTCATCGGCGCCGAGCCGGAGCGCCCCTACGAGCGGCCACCGCTGACCAAGGACTATCTGCGCGGCGAAACCGAGCGCGAGAAAGCCTACGTCCACGCGGACGACTTCTATGCCCGCCTGGAGATCGAGCTGGTGACCGGGGTATCGGTGACCGCTATCGAGCCCGGACGGTCACGGCTGACGCTGGACAGCGGCCGCACGCTCGGATACGACAAGCTGCTGCTCACGACCGGTGCGCAGCCCCGCCGGCTGGACGTTCCAGGGGCCGGTCTCGACGGCATCTACTATTTGCGCACGCTCGCCGACTGCGATCTGCTGCGGGAGCGGCTGGCGGCCGGCGGGCGGGTGGCCGTGGCCGGTGCGGGCTGGATCGGCAGCGAGTTCGCCGCATCCGCGCGCCAGCGCGGTCTTGAGGTCACCGTGATCGACCCGCAGGCGCTGCCCAACGAGCGGATCTTCGGCAGCGAAATCGGGTCCTTCTACCGCGACCTGCACACCCGGCATGGGGTCAGCATGCTGCTCGGTGACGGGGTCGAGTCCTTCGAGGGCAGCGGTGCGGTCGCGGCGGTCCGGGCCACTAGCGGCCGCAGGATCGAATGCGATTTCGCCGTCGTCGGGATCGGCGTGCTGCCCCGGACCAGCCTGGCCACGGACGCAGGGCTGCAGACCGGCAACGGCATCGCCGTTGACGCCAGGCTGCACGCCTCCGCGCCGGATATCTTCGCGGCAGGCGACGTCGCGAACGCCTGGCACCCGTTCTACCAGCGGCCGGTCCGCCTGGAGCACTGGGCCAACGCCCTGCATCAAGGGCCCGCGGCGGCGCAGGCGATGCTCGGCCAGCCGGTCAGCTACGATCGCATCCCCTATTTCTTCTCCGACCAGTACGACGCCGGCATGGAGTATTCAGGGTTCGCGCCTGAGTGGGACGAGGTCGTGTTCCGCGGCGACAGGGAGGGCGGCGAGTTCATCGCCTTCTGGCTGCGCGATGCCCGGGTGGTGGCGGGTATGAACGTCAATGTGTGGGACGTGAACGACCACATCCAGGCGCTGATCCGGTCACGCCAGCCAGTCACGGTGGCGGCGCTGGCCGACCCGGATACCCCACTTGACTCGCTGGCCAGTGACCCCGTGGCCCGATCGTGAACCGGAGATTCGGTCATGGCACTCAATCTCAACCTGCACCGGCTTCGTGACGCAGGAGTGTCCATCTGGCTGGACACCTTGTCGCGTGAGTTGCTTGACAGCGGCATGTTCGCGGAGCTGATCGCTGACTATGCGGTCACCGGCGCGACCTCCAACCCCACCATCTTCGCTAAGGCCATCACCGGCTCCGATCGTTACGACCAGCAGTTGCGCGGGCTGATCGCCGGCGGCGAGCGTGATACCCAGGAGCTGTTCTTTGCCCTCGCCCTCGACGACGTCCGCGCCGCTGCCCGGCTGCTGCGCCCTGCGCATGAAGCCAGTGGGGGCAGTGATGGGTTCATCTCATTCGAGTGCACTCCCGATCTCGCAGACGACACCGAGGCGACCATCGCCCAGGCCACCCACCTGTGGCAGCGGCTCGCCCAGCCCAACGTGATGATCAAGGTCCCTGGCACAGCCGCCGGCCTGCCCGCGATCGAGGAGCTGACCCGGCGCGGCGTGAACGTCAACGTCACGCTGCTGTTCTCGGTCGAGCGCTACCAGCAGGTGATGACCGCCTACCAGCGCGGCCTGGCCGCGCGGGCCGGCGCGGGCCAGCCGGTGGATCGGATCGCCTCCGTCGCGTCGTTCTTCGTGTCGCGGATCGACACCATGGCCGACGCCATGCTCGCGGAGAACTCACCGCTGCGGGGCCAGCTTGCGATCGCCAGCGCCCGCGTCGCCTACCAGCGTTACCTGGCCGAATTCAGCGGCCCGGGCTGGGAGCAGCTGCGCAAGCTCGGTGCCCGGCCGCAACGGCCACTGTGGGCCAGCACCGGCACCAAGAACCCCGCCTACTCCGACGTCCGCTACGTGGCGGAACTGATCGGGTCCGGCGTGGTCAGCACGATGCCCGAGCAAACCCTGCGTGCCTTCGCCGATCACGGCACGGTCGCCGGCACCCTCAACCTGGATCCTGCCGCCGCGGAACGGGCCCTCGCCGCCGCCACGGCCGCAGGCATCGATCTGGCCACGCTCACCGCCCAGCTCGAGCGTGAGGGGGTCCGCTCGTTCTGCGACTCCTACCATCAGCTACTGGGCTGCATCCAGCGCAAGAGCGCCGCCAATGGGGTCGCCCGGTAGCCGGCACAGCAGACCCCGTGCGGCTGGCCGCACCGGCGCCGGCAATGACAGCGTTGAGCGCGTGGGCGGTCACGGCTCAGCCCATCGCGGGTCGTCCACCATCGCCGTCTCGCCCGGCGAGACTTGCACGCCAGGCGCAGTGCTGCTGAGATCGAGCGCGGGCCGCAGGTTTGGCGCCGCCTCGAGGGCATCGAGCAGAATGTGACCTTGCACGCGGAGGAGCGTCGTATCCATCTCAGTGGTGACGGTGGCATTCCGGGGGGCGTGATCGAGCAGCCCGCGCTCACCGAAGCTGTCGCCAGGACCCAGGTGCACGACGGCCTTCCCGTCCCGGTGCACGACGACGCGGCCGTCAACGACGGCGTAGAAGGCATGCGCCGGCGCTCCCTGGACAACGACGTCCACCCCGGGCGGCAGCGGGAGGAACTGCGCGGCCGAGGCGAGTTGCTCGAGCACGATCTGGGGCACTCCCACCGTGACCGGAAGGCCCTCGAGGACCGTCACCCTTGACGCGAGCGCGTCTGCATGCTCTGCGTTGACTGCGTCGAGCCCGCGCAGGCCCACTCGGCACAGCAGCGTGATCAGCAAGGCAGCGGCACCGAGGATCAGCAGGCTGGCACGCAACGATGTGGACGCCACCAGAACTGGGGCCAGGACTGCCCCAGCGACCACCGCGCCCGCCGACACTGCGCTGAAGATCCCGATCACGCGCCCGAGCGCCTCGCGGGGGACGATCCGCGCCACCGCCGTCTCGCTGACCACCTCGCACGAGACGAGGCCGGCATTTCCGATCACAGTCACCGCCAGCGCCACCCAGAGCACGTTGACGCCGGCGTATGCGAGCTGGGTGGCGCACATCAGCGAACCGGTGGCGACGATGATCAGCGAAACGCGCCTGCTCGTGGCCAAACGGCCAGTGGCGACCGCGATCATCAAAGCGCCAGCGCCCGCAGCCGTCAGCAGCAGGCCGTAGCCACCGCTGCCAAGCCCAAGCGACTGCCTGGCGTACACGACCAGTTGCACGGTCTGGGCCCCGTAAGTGAATTCCACCATCGCCACGATCACGATCAGCCAACCCGCAAACGCAGTCGCACGGACCGTCCGCAGCCCGCCAGCCAGATGGGCAAGCCCCGATGTCAGCCTGCCGGCCGGGACCGTGTCGTGACGCATTGCCAAGATCAGCAGCGCGGAGAAGGCAAACATCACGCTGGTCACCAGAAATGCGATCCAGGCGGGAGCTACCCGCAGCAAGAGCGCGCCGATTGCCGGGCCGATGACGACTCCGAGATCTTGGACCGTGCGCAGCAGCGCGTGTGCCGGGCCGAGCCGGGCCTCACGGACCAGGCGCGGAAGCAGAGCCGTCGCTGACGGCTTTTCCGCGCAGCCAGCTGCGGACGCCAGTGCGGTCAACCCGATAACCAGCGCCACCGGGCCAGCGCTTGCGACCGTCGCAGCCAGGGCAGCCATGAGCAGCACGCGCAGCGAGTCGCCGGCCAGCAAGACGGTGCGCCGTGGATAGCGGTCGGCGACGGCTCCTCCGAACGGGCCAAGCAGCATCAGCGGGAGAAGCCGGCAGATCGTCGCGGCACCCACCCAGCCCACCGACCTGGTCGCGCTGTACACGTACCCGAGCAGCGCAGCGAGGTAAAGCCAGTTACCGATTTGCGAAGCGGCGAAAGACCCGATAAGTATGCGGGCGCCGGGGACAGCCAGGACGTCCCGATACGCCCGGGCTGTCTTCTCACCCATCGCCTGCCGGCGCCGAACCTCGGGCCTGGATGCTGTCACGATCGGGGCCAGGCAGCCGGCGTGGCACCAGCCACTGACATGGTCACCGGTGCAGCCGGACCCGCCAAGGTCATGCTCCGGCCACCGCGGTTGCCTCCGCCAGCAGGCGGTTGGCATCGGCGAGGGCGGGGCTGGCACCGAGCGACGTGAAGATATCTCGCGCCGCGGACAGCGCCTGCTCGGCCTCGGCAAGCCGGCCGAGGCCGAGCAGGCACCGGCCCTGCCCCAGGAGTGCCTGAGCCTGCTCCCACGGCACCTCGAATCGCTCCCACCGCCCGGCGGCGTCGGCGAACAGGGCCGCAGCCTCAGCGAGCTCGCCGTGCTGCTCGGCGAGCAGAGCGCGGGCGGCCACTGCCGCATGCTGATCAAGCTGATATACCGGTTCGAGACCGGCGGCGAGCCGCGCCCCCAGTTCCGGCTCACCCGCTGCAACCGCAACCCGTACCAGGTCGGGAAGGCTGCGCAGGTAGTCCAGAGTGTCCCGGACATTGGGCATTTGCTCGAGTTCGGTGAGCAGCGGAGCGGCGGCGCGAGCTTCCCCGGCCGCAGCCTGGGCTATAGCGGCGAGTGCGAGGAGCCCGCCCAGGTATTGCGGTTCGCCCAGCTCCCGGGCTTTCGCCACCGTCTGCTGGATCCAGTCCATGAGGCCGCTGCGGGACAATTCGCCGCGGCGGGCCTGAATGCGGGCCTCCGCGGAGCGCAGGTCCACTTGGCCCATCCAGTCCTCCGCGGCAACCTGGCTGAGTACCTCCGCCATGAGGGCCCGGGCTTGCTCGATCAGGCCCAGGTCGGCCATTGCCTCCACGGCGGTGCCTTCGAGCAGCGGAACCCACTCTGCGATCCCGTGCCGCTGGGCAAAGGCGGTGCCCTGCTGGGCAAGCTCCCACACGGCGCGTGGCCCCTGGGCCCGGACCAGGGATGCACCGAGGTTGTAATAGAGCACGGCTGCCTCGCGGCCAAGGCCCTGGGCGGTGGCGGCGTCCAGCGCGTGGCGGATGTCATCAAGTCCGGCCGCCTGGCCGAGTGCGAACCGGGCGCAGCCGCGGAACCCGAGCCCTCGCGCCGGCAGGGGCAGGCCCAGCTCAGCGGCGAGTTCCACCACGCGCTCGGCAAAGGTGGCCGCCTCCGCATACTGACCGGACAGGAAGCTTGCCGCGGCACGGTCGGCCAGCGCCGCTGCCAGTTCGGGGGAGGGCCCGAGTGGCTCCAGCGCCTGCAGCGCCGTGTCGGCGGCATCCGGGTACCGGCTGTCACCGACCCGGTGGAGGAGCGTCGAGTACCGGCTTGTCGCCATGGCAGCCCGGCGGACATCCCCGTTGGTGTGGAATGCTGCGATCGCCTGCTCGAAGGCGGCTGTCGCGTCGCCGAACCGGGCCTGCACGCGCAGTACCTCACCATGACGGGCCAGCAGTTCGGCGCGGCTGGGGTCATCGGGCCCGGTCATGCCCAGTGCCTTGGCGTAATGACGTTCGGCGGCTTCCACGTCGATGCCGGTGGCCCGGTCCCCGGCCAGCATCAGGTAGTGAGCCGCGCTCGCGGCCAGCTCCCCGGCCTGCGGATCCCTGGCCGCCTGTGCCAGTTCCAGGGCGGTGGTGTAGTGAGCAGCGATGATCTCGGCCTGGTCAGCCGCCCGCTCCCCGGCCATCCGCTCGATCCAGGCCGCGGCCCGGCGGTGACGCTGGGCGCGCTCGGCCCGGGGGATCTCTGCGTAGCAGACATCGCGGATCAGCGCATGGGCGAAGGCGTACTCGGCCTGGCCAGCCATCGACGAGCGCCGGACCGGGCGGACCAGCTCCTTGCCCGCCAGTTCGTGCAGCAGAACCTGCACCTGCGCCTGGTCCTGGTCTCCCATCTCGGTGACAGCGCCAGCCCAGAACACCTCGCCTACCACCGCCGCGTCCTGCAGCAGCCGTTTGCGCACTGGACCGAGGTTATCGAGCCGTGCCGCGATCAGCCCGTGCACGCCCGGCGGCAACGGAATCTCGGCATGGGTGTCGATGTCCCAGCCGGCGCCCGCCCGCCGCAGGATCTCCTGGTCTTTCAGCAGGCGCACGAACTCCTCTGCGTACAGCGGGTTGCCACCTGCGCGGTCCCAGATCGCCTGCTGCACCTCGGCGGGGAGCTCCGCTGTACCCAGCAGGTTAGAGATCAGCCGCTCGGTTTCAGCCGCGGTCAGCGCCCGCAGGTTCACCCTGGCTACGTTGCGCACCGAGGCCGCCCATCCCGGTGCCCGTTCATACAGTTCGGGGCGGGCGGTGCCCACCAGCAGCAGCGGAACCCCGTGGGCGTAGACGGCCAGC
>Ga0306926_10004666_pt1 | contig 14418 bp, 7 predicted proteins | sample flu12Cox44000178_FD_203759 | JGI IMG/M metagenome (GOLD analysis project Ga0306926, IMG submission 203759) | Lab enrichment of tropical soil microbial communities from Luquillo Experimental Forest, Puerto Rico - flux8day.12C.oxic.44.000.178 (v2)... | ecosystem: Environmental > Terrestrial > Soil...
TCCAAGCGGATAGGGACGACCCGGCCACACCTTGGTCGACGCGGCCATTGGACCTAATCTGCGGTGAAAATCAGGGCCCCGAGCGGCGGAAGCCGTATACGGACCGATTGATGGTGGCCGTGCGCTGGATGAGGCTCGGCATGTACTTCTCCGGCATTGCCGACCCCGGTGCCGCCATATTCCGTTGCGTCGGTGTTGATACGCTCGCGATAACGTCCGGGCCGCGGAACCCCGATCCGGTAGTCTTCGCGCGGCACCGGTGTGAAGTTGCAGACGACCAAAGCTAGCTCGTGTGGATCAGGTCCACGGCGGACATATGAAATGATGCTTTCAGCCGAATTCGCTACGTCGATCCAACGAAAGCCGTCGGGATCGCAGTCGAGCCGGTGCAGCGCCAGTGTATTGCGATACAGAAAGTTGAGATCGCGCACCAGCCGCCGCACTCCGTCGTGCGCCGGATCGGCAAGAAGCTGCCAGTCGAGTCCTATATCGTGGTTCCACTCGCGCTCCTGCGCAAACTCGGCACCCATGAACAAAAGCTTCTTGCCGGGTTGGGTCCACATATATGCCAAACAGGCGCGCAAATTGGCGAAGCGCTGCCAGCGGTCGCCCGCCATCTTGTTTATCAGCGATCCCTTGCCGTGCACCATTTCGTCGTGACTGAGCGGCAAAATAAAATTCTCATGATAGGCATAAAGAAGACCAAAGGTGAGGTCGTTATGATGGTACTTTCGGTAGATTGGGTCGGCCGACATATAGTGCAGCGTGTCGTGCATCCATCCCATGTTCCACTTAAAACCAAAGCCGAGCCCGCCGACATAGACGGGGCGCGACACCATCGGCCAGGCGGTCGACTCCTCGGCTACAGAGGTCGCGCCGGTTCCTTCCCCAAAAACCAGCTCGTTCAACCGCCGCAGAAACGCGATCGCGTCGAGGTTCTCGCGTCCGCCGAAGGTATTCGGGATCCATTCGCCTTCGCGGCGGCTGTAGTCGAGATACAGCATCGAGGCGACCGCATCGACCCGGATCCCGTCGATATGAAATTCGCGCAGCCAGTAGAGCGCACTCGACAATAAGAAGTTCGCCACCTCCCGGCGCCCATAATTGTAAATGAGCGTGTTCCAATCGGGGTGAATGCCCTGACGAGGGTCGGCATGCTCGTAGAGCGCCGTCCCGTCGAACCGACCGAGACCATGGGGGTCGTTTGGGAAGTGTCCGGGCACCCAGTCGAGGATCAAGCCGAGCCCCGCGACGTGACAGGCCTCGACGAAAGCGCGGAAGTCGTCGGGCGCGCCGTACCGGCTGGTCGGCGCAAACAGCGAGATTGGCTGGTATCCCCAGGATCCGTCGAATGGGTACTCCGCCGCCGGCAAAATCTCGATATGGGTAAAGCCCATATCTTGGACGTAGGGGACGAGCTGGCCAGCGAGCTCGCGATACGTCAAGTACCCTCCATGTTCGGCGAGATTGCGCCGCCACGAGCCGAGATGGACTTCGTAGATCGCGATCGGCGATTGGCGATCATTACGGCGCCAGCGCTCGGCCATCCACGCGCCGTCGTGCCAGACATGCCGCGACGGGTCGGCAACGACTGATGCGGTGCCCGGCGGTCTTTCCGACCGCTCGGCGTGCGGATCCCCCTTTAGCGGCAGCAGTCGGCCGTCGGCTCCCAGGATCTCGTACTTGTAGAGGCGGCCGGGGCGCAGCCCGGGCACGAAGAGTTCCCAGAATCCGCTCGCTTCTCGGCGCCGCATCGGCATGCGCCGGCCGTCCCAAGCGTTGAAGTCGCCGACGACGCTGACCCGGCGTGCATTGGGCGCCCACAATGCGAAAGCGACCCCCTCGGTACCCTCGTGGACGACCGGATGTGCGCCGAGCTTTTGATAGCTCGCAAGATGGTTGCCCTCGACGAGGAGGTAGATGTCGAGTTCACCGAGAACAGGGGAGAAGCGGTAGACGTCGTCGAATTCGGTCTGGACGGCACCACTCAAGATGCGCAGCCGGTAGCGAAACGGCTCCCGCCGATCGGCAGAGGTCGCAACAAAGAGACCGTCGCGATGAGCCCGGACGCCTTTGGCCGCGATTTTGCCGGTCGCAGATTCGACGACCGCCATTTCTTGCGCCGCCGGTAGCATAGCGCGAACGCAAATCCCGGTGGCGGTCTGATGCATGCCGAGGAAAGAGAAAGGATCATCGTGACGCCCCTCGACAATAGCCTCGACCTGCGGGTCAGGCTGGTGCGGCATGCTCGCGCCTCTCCGCCCTGTTCAAGATCCCGAGAATCCCCTTGAGGGGGATGTCGACCCAGGCGGGCCGGTTCGCAAGCTCATACGACACCTCGTAGATGGCTTTTTCCAGTATGAAGAATGCCGTCATCTCGCGCGCTTGCTTCTTGTTCGCGGGATAGGCCGCGCAACCACGCATTGTCTTGCGATAGGCGGCGCGAAAGCCATCTACCGCCCGCTGTCGCCAGGCTTCGGCGAGCTGGGTCATTTTTGGTTCCGCCGCCGGCCGCGCCTCTGTAAGGTGCCGCACCGCGGCGACGGTGGCGTAGTCGAACGAACGGATCATCCCGGCGACATCTCGCAGCGGAGAGCTCTTGCGCCTGCGTAACGCGAGCGGCCGTGCTGGCTCGCCCTCAAAATCGATAATAAAGAAGTCGTTCTGAACGACAATCACCTGGCCTAAATGGAAGTCTCCATGATACCGCGTCTTTTGCGCCTCGACGGTGTCCGGGATCAGCCTCAGGATTCGCTCGAACAATTCGTGGCGAAGCGCGAGCACGCGGTCCGCAAGATCCCGGGTCTGGGTAGACAGGCTAGCTCGTTCGCTCTCCAATTGGGATAGCATTTGTGCAGCCGCGCCAGCAAGATCATCGCGCCATTCGACAATATCCTCAGGACCGACTGGTTCAGGGACGAAATCGGGGTTGTCGTCGCCATGTTCGGCCAGCGCTCGGTGCATCTCGGCAGTGCGGATGCCAAGCTGGCGCGCCAGCATCAGGAAGAAGACGTCGGGATCAGCCAGAGCGGATGGGCCGCCGCCGCCGGAAATCAGCGCGTCGTCGAGATATCGACCCAAGTAATTCAGCGCCTGTGTCCAGCCGTCTCCTTGATTGCGAACAAAACCGAACAATACGCCGAGCGCGTGCTCCTCTTTTCCGCTCTCGCCATCGATGGCGATCGCCAGAGTCGCGAGCAGTGGCGGCGTATTGGCAAATCCTGCCGACTCAACGAGAAACCGAGACATTTCGATCTCGGGATGCGGGCCAGCCTGGAGCCGCCGATAGAGCTTCAGCATCCCGTATTCTTCAAAAAACACCGAGCTGTTTGATTGCTCCGCACCAATACGGCGAACCGCAAAGCGCTCCGGAACCCGCGCGTCAGAAAAAATCGGCGTCTTGCGACAACGAATTTCGCCACCCTCGAGCGGTATCGTTGCCTCGCGGTTGATTGCATCGATGACCGCCAACGCAAGGCCATCCTGCGATATGGCATCGACGAGCGCACCCTCCTTGCGGAATTGGCGTAGTTCGGCCAGCGTGACCGGAGCCAATGCCTGACGCAGGTCGGTCTCGGCCGGGGACCAGATCGCAGCCAGAGGCAAGAAATAGCGTGCACGGTTGCCACCAGCGAGTTGCGCGTCGACCACTTGCGCCAAAAACGATTCCGAACCCGACCCGTCCTCGAACTGTCGGACAATCTCACCGCGCGTCCGCACCGACGTAGTCTTGATCCGCTGGTCCTTCTCTCCGAACCACCGCTGGCGCGGCAGAAAGGCCGGGACCGCATCGTTCTCGAGCTGCGGCAGATTATGCTCGCGGAACAGGTCGGACCAACCATGCGGCATCACCAATGTCAGGAATTCCGGCGGTGCCGCCTGTAACGCTGGATCCTCTTGCGCCGCGGGAAGCAGGTCGAACCAAAAGAAGCTGTGCGCCTGCAAGGTCAGCAAATACGGCATTTCGCCGACGGTCGGAAAGACGCTGCGCCCGAGAAGCTCCACAGGTTGGCGTCCTCGGAACTCGGAGAGGTCCAGTTCCACTGCTTGGGGTGAACGCGACAGATTGGCGACGCAGAGGATGATCTCATCGTCGAGGGTACGCAGATAAACGATGACTTTTCGGTTCGAGGGGTAGAGAAAGCGCAGCGCGCCGCGGCCGAATGCGCGCCGCGAGCGGCGCGCCGCGATCAGCCGCTTCATCCAGTTCAATAATGATGAAGGTGAACGGCTCTGCGCCTCGACATTGACCGCCTCGAACCCGTACACCGAGTCCATGACCGGCGGCAGGAAAAGTCGTGCTGGGTCGGCGCGGGAAAACCCGCCATTGCGATCGAACGACCATTGCATCGGTGTGCGCACGCCGTCGCGATCACGCAGGAAGATGTTGTCCCCCATTCCAATCTCGTCGCCGTAATAGAGGACCGGCGTTCCCGGCATCGAAATCAGCAGAGCATTGAGCAGCTCAATCCTGCGACGATCATTTTCCATCAACGGCGCAAGGCGACGGCGGATGCCGAGGTTGATCCGCGCATGTCTATCGGCCGCATAGTGGCTCCACAGATAATCGCGCTCGCGGTCGGTCACCATTTCGAGCGTCAGTTCGTCATGATTGCGCAGAAACACTGCCCACTGGCAGGTCTCTGGAATATCCGGCGTCTGGCGCATGATGTCGGTTATGGGATGTCGATCTTCGGTCGAGACCGCCATGTAGATGCGCGGCATCAGCGGAAAGTGAAACGCCATATGACATTCATCACCCGCGCCGAAATATTGCAGCACATCCTCCGGCCATTGGTTAGCCTCGGCGAGCAGCATGCGTCCGGTATAGTGCGTGTCGAGTTCGCGGCGTAGCCGCTTCAAGATCTCATGCGTTTCGGGCAGGTTTTCGTTGATTGTCCCCTCGCGCTCGATCAGATAGGGCACGGCGTCGAGCCGCATCCCGTCGACCCCGAGATCGAGCCAGAACCGCATCACCTCGAAGACGGCCCGCAATACTCGCGGATTATCGAAGTTCAGATCGGGTTGATGCGAATAAAAACGGTGCCAATAGTACGCTTGCGCGACCGGGTCCCATGTCCAGTTCGACTTCTCTGTATCGACAAAGATGATGCGGGTTTCCGGAAATTTCTGGTCCGTGTCGCTCCATACGTAGAAGTCTCGGAAGGGTGAGCCGCGCTTCGCCAGGCGCGCGCGCTGGAACCAGGGATGTTGATCCGAGGTGTGGTTGATAATCAGCTCGGTGATGACCCGCAGATTGCGGCGGTGCGCCTCGCGCACGAAACTCTTGAAATCCGCCATCCGCCCGTAGGATGGATTGACGTTTTTGTAATCGGCGATGTCGTAGCCGTCATCGCGCAGCGGCGAAGGATAGAAGGGCAGCAACCACAGCGCAGTGACCCCAAGATCGTGGAGATAATCGAGCTTGCGGCACAAGCCCTGAAAATCGCCGATGCCGTCGTCATCGGCATCGAAAAAGGCTTTCACGTGCAGCTGATAAATGATCGCGTCCCGGTACCACAGCGGATCCAGGGTCTCGGGCTGTGCCAGTCCGCTGCCGCTGGACAGCGGAGCAGAAGCGTCGTCTGATGGGGTCATGCGGTAGTGGCTGGTAGTAAGCGGAAAATCATCGACGGGTTGATCTCGGGTTCCAAACGGAGGCGTTGCCGGGCGCCGCGGCAGGTCACGACCCGTCGCGTGAACGCCTCCTCGAGCGAGAATTCGCCATCTGCCGCCAAGCCAAATTCGGCGAGCGGCAGCTCGATCTCGCTTTCGTGCGCGCCGTGGGGATCGAGATTGACGGCGACAATCACGGTATTGGCTCTATCCGCCGAGGTCTTCGCATATGCGAGAATATTCGGGTCCGGACAGTCGAGAAAGCGCAGGTTGAGAAATTCGTGCAATGCCGGATTGTCACGCCGGAACCGATTAAGAATCCTAATATCCTCTTTGATGTTACCTGGGCGATCCCAGTCCCACACCTTGTACTCGTACTTCTCCGAATTGAGGTAGTCCTCGCGTGCCGGGGGCGGTGTGCTGCCGTACAGTTCGATAAATTCTTGCTGCTCAGATGCTATCGGTTCCTCACGCTCGAGGACCGGTGTATTTTCGCAGAGTTCGAATCCGTTGTAGATCCCATAAACACCAGACAATGTCGCAGCGAGCACAAGGCGGATGCGAAACGCCGGCCGGCCCCCTTGCTGCAGGAAGACCGGCAGAATGTCCGGCGTATTGGTGAAGAAGTTCGGTCGAAAATATTCTTTTTCCGGGCCTTGAGTGAGCTCGGTCAGATATTCGATCACCTCTGTCTTGGTGTTCCGCCAAGTAAAATAGGTGTAAGATTGGCTGAACCCTGCCTTGGCAAGGGCCCGCATCATTTTCGGTCGAGTGAAGGCTTCTGACAAAAAGATCACCTCCGGACAGCGGACTTTGACTTCCCGGATTAGCCACTCCCAGAACGGCAGCGGTTTGGTGTGGGGGTTGTCGACCCGGAAGGTGCGCACGCCCTGACCGATCCAAAACATCACAGTGTCGCGCAGTTCTTCCCACAATCCCTCGCGGTCGGGGTTGTAGAAATCGACATTGACTATGTCCTGGTATTGCTTCGGTGGGTTTTCGGCGTATTTGATCGTACCGTCGGGCCGGTAACGGAACCATTCGGGATGCTCGCGCACCCAGGGATGGTCGGGGGCGCATTGGATCGCGAAGTCGAGCGCCACCCCGATGCCGAGCCCTGCAGCAGCGCTGACGAAACGGCGAAAATCGGCGAGCGTGCCGAGCTTCGGGTTGACGGCGCGATGGCCGCCTTCCGCGGAACCGATCGCATAGGGACTTCCCGGATCACCGGGCTGCGCAACAGTGTTGTTGTTCTTGCCTTTGCGGTTAATTCGACCGATTGGATGGATGGGCACGAGGTAGACGATGTCGAAACCAAGTCCCGCGATCTCAGGCAGGCGCGCGATACAATCGTCGAAGCTCGCGCTCTTGCCCGCCACCTTTCCCTGGCTGCGCGGAAACATTTCGTACCATGCAGCAAAACGTCCCGCCTGGCGGTCGACGACGATTTCGAGCTCGCGGGGATAACGAACTACGCCTGTGCGCAACGCATAGCGCCGCATCAGCTCGCGCAGCTCGGCGGAAAGCATCAGCTCGGTACGTCGGGCGGTATTTCCGCTATCGAAGCTCTGCAGGATCTCGCGAATCCCCGCGGCGCCATCCGGCGCCGCGTGGCGCAACATCACCGTGACGATCGCTCGGCCCTCGGCAAGCTCGAGCTCGACGTTCTGGCCGGCTTGGCGCTTCTTTTCGAATTCGTCGCGCCAGCTTTCGAACTGATCGGTCCACGCCTCGATCGTGTATCGCCACAGCCCGAGCCGATCGAGGTGGAAATGGCCGACCCAGCGATCGTTGTCGAACAAGACCAATGGCGCTTCACGCCATTCCTCGCCCGACGCCGCAAACTTTACGACGGCGCGCAACTTGTCATGCCCGTCACGAAAGACATCGGCCTGGACTTCGAACTCGTCGCCGAGAACCCGCTTGACTGGATAGCGGCCGCCGTCGAGCTCGGGATAGACGCTTTCTATGCCAATCCGTGCCTCCGGCCGCCACCAAGGATGAAGTCCGACCTGGCGCTCCCCGAAGGAACCGCAAGCGCGCAACACCCGAACCCCGAGGGGCTCGACTGCCAGGTAAGATCCGACGACTTCGCTGTGGCCGGGTGAGAAATCCGTTAGGCGGAGACCCGGATTCGAAGATCCGAGAAAAGTCGCGAGCTCGATCTCGCGCGATTGACGCTCGCGTGTGTTGACCAACACGAGCGCACGCTCCTCTCCGGCCTCGGTTTGCCGCTCCAGCACTACCAGCGGGTCGTCCGGGCCGGTCAGCAACCGCTGTGGACCCTCCTCGTTCAAGGCTGGGACCGCCTTCTTCATCGCGTTGACCTCGGCGATGAACTCGCTGAGATCGAACCGCTTGGGCTCAGGCTCGCCGCTAACGATGACGGGATCGAGGTGGCGAGACCACCCATACTCAAACCCCATCGGCATCAACACTCCGGTCGAATATGCCGCAGCAAACGCGTAGGCCTTCCGGTAGCGGGGCTCGATCTCGGTCTCGGGAACGCCGGCGGCCAGGAGTTCGGTTACCAGCCGGTCGGTATCATGACTTTCGGGAAAGCCGATCGACGGCGCGATGTGGCGAAACGCCTCGTATTGCTCGAGCAGCCACGGGCTCTCAAAATCCCACCATTTGACGCTGTTAAACAAATAGTCGAAGCCGGCCTCACCGAGGGCGAGCACAGCGTCGTATGGCGCGCCTAGGGTTTCTGCGCAGAAGATGGCGCTCGGAGCCGCCGTTTTGGCCGCGTCGGTCAGACCGCTCCAGACCTTCGCCGGCACCTTGTAGGCGACATCACAACGGAAACCATCGAAGCCGAGACCGATATAGTGGCGCACCAGCTCTTGAAAATAGACGATGATCTGATCTTGCTGCGGTGCTTGGTAATCGAACTCTGCAAGATCGCCCCAGACAGTCTTGCGCCGGGCGTCGGTGGGATCGATGGCATAAGGAGAGACCAGCTCGCCATGGCTGTCGCGGGCAAACCAATACGGCCGGCTGGCAACGAGTTCGCTGTCCTTCGAGGTGTGATTGACGACGAGATCCATGATAATGCGTAGGCCGTGCGCGTGTGCGGCAACGGTAAACCCGGCGAGCAATGCGTCGTCGTCGGCCGCCTCCCCGCCGCGAAATCGCGGGTTCAGTCTGTAGTAATCCTTGACGGCATACAAGCTCCCGGAAAACCCCGGATAGTGAAAGGGGTTGATATAGACAGCATTGAACCCCATCCCCGCGATTCGCGGAAGATGCATGGTCCAGTCCCGAATGGTTCCCGCCAACGTCGGAAAGAGGTTGTAAATACGGAGACCTTCGTTCATCCCGATAGCCGTGGTTTACGCAAACTTACCCCCGGATCATCCCTATCTCGATTTAATCGATGGAGCGCCTAACAAGGTGTATTGCGGGAAGTTCCCTGCGCGCGGGTTTGCTCGGTTGATTTTGCTCGGGAAAGCCGGGAGTTCCGCTAACTCACGCATTTCTGTCCGGGAGAGAACGAGGGTGGGGCCCGTCATCTTCCGCACCACATAGAAATGGCCGATCCGCTGCCGAGCGGACCACCCAGCGCCTGAACCCGCGGTGAATCGACGATCATCGCCGATACGATCATGGTGCTCATGCCGCTGATCCCTCGAGTAGGACGAGGTGAGCCGCGCACTCCTCTACGGCCGGTCGGGGGCGGATCTCGGCTACTGGGTCTCGGGCAAAGCAACCGGTGGCTCGGTCGACAACGGGCCACCGCGGCGCTCGGCGTCCGACCCTCTGCGGGATCGGTCCGGTCGGCGGGAACCCCCACCGCGACGACGAATGGTGCCGCATCGACACAATGTTCCCGCGCGTCTAGACGCTGGCGCTGACCATCCTGCAGGTGCCCGCCGCTTGAAGTGGCCTCGCATTGCCTTGGCTGAGGCCTTACAGAAATGTCGGGTGAACCCGGGCCGCCAATCCGAAAGTCGTCAGCCGGTGAGATCGCCGGAATCTCGAGCGGGGGAGTTCGCCGAAAGAGCGACAGCCTTGTTGCGATCATGACGATCCTAAAATTGCCTCACTCGCATTGCATACTTCCGGGCCGTGGCGGGTTCCGAACAAGCCGTCGGATGAACCGCGATGTGCCGATGAGTTATGGGATTTAACTAAATGCCGGGCAGAACGCTCGCGCCAGAATTTCAACCAAAAGAGGAATCTTGCTGCAGATTTGCTGTAGATGTAGCGACAGCCGATCGTCGATGCAATTTTTGATTGTAGATGGCGACAATCTGGCGGGCTGTCTCGAAAGTATGTATTGACCGGGTGGGCCCCGCTTTTTTCGAAGGCGAGTTGCATGACCAACCGAATAGAGCTGTCGATCAACGAGCGTTTTTTCTTCGCCGATGGGCACGAATTCGGCTCGGTCGGCGCCTACGAACGGCTTATCGGGCGCGCGCATTTCGCCGTCGACCCCGGCGTTCCCGCGCAGCGCGGCGTCACCGATCTCGACAAGGCGCCAACCGATGCCGAGGGCTTCGTGCATTTCGCCGGCGATTTCTCGATCTTGAAGCCAGTCGACCCGGCACGCGGGAACCGCCGTCTGTTTTTCGACTATGGCAACCGCGGCAACAAGCGAATGCTGCAATTCTTCAACGACGCTCCGGCCGCCAACGACCCCCGTACCCTGGCACATGCCGGCAATGGCTTTGTGATGCGCCGCGGCTATACGGTCGTTTGGCTGGCCTGGCAAGGTGATCTCTTGCCGGGGAACGGACGGATGCTGCTCGACCTGCCGGTCGCGCGTGAGCGCAGCGGACCGCTGACCGGGGTCGTCCGAACCGAGTATATAGCCGACCGCTTCGGCATTACGACGTTCCCGCTGAGCGGCCGCGCTACGGTGCGCAGCCACCCCACGGTATCGTTCGACCCGCGTGAGGCGCGTCTGACGCGGCGGCGCTATCCCTATGACGAGCGAGTACCGGTGCCGCCCGAACGCTGGTGCTTTGCGCGGGTCGAAGGCGGTTCCGGCCTCGACAACCAGGGCGCCGTCCAGGCGGTGATCCCGTCCGACAGCCATATCCACATCCCCGGCGGGTTCGAGCCGGGCTGGATCTACGAGTTGGTCTATACCGGCCGCGATCCGCTGGTGCTGGGGTTGGGCCATGTCGCGGTGCGGGATTTCGTCGGCTTTCTGCGCTACGGCGAGGAAGATACCGCCGGTCGCCTGAACCCGCTCTGCGAGAGGGGCGGAACGATCGAACGGGTGTATGGCTGGGGCCGTTCGCAGACCGGGCGCTGTCTGCGCGATTTTGTCTATCGCGGGTTCAATGCCGACGCCGCCGGGCGCAAAGTATTCGACGGAGTCTTGCCGCATGTCGCGGGGGCCGGCCGTATGTGGCTCAATGACCGTTTCGCCAACGCTGACGTCTCCGGCGGACAGCAATACGAGGACCACTTCAACCCGGCCGACAGCTTCCCGTTCTCTTATGCCGAGACGACCGATCACCTGACCGGACGCCGCGACGCTATTTTAAAGCGTCCGGAGACCGATCCTCTGGTTATCCACACGCAGACTTCGACAGAGTACTGGCAGCGACGCGGGTCGCTCGCCCACACCGACGCGCGCGGCAACGACTTGCCGCAGCCCGCCGGCGTGCGGATCTACATGTGGGCGAGTTCGCAACATTTCGCCGACCCGATGCCGAAAAAACCCGAGCGCGGCGTTTGTCAGAATTACCTCAATAACGTCGCCACTTCGATGCTGTTCCGCGCCATGATCGACGCGATGGACCGGTGGGCGACGGCGGGTGTCGCACCCCCCGAGAGCCGCATTCCGCGCCGCGCCGACGGCACATTGGTCGCGTCCGAAGAATGGCGGCGGCAATTCCCGGATATTCCGGGGGTGGCCACGCCACGCGCGCCGAGTAAGCTGCCCCTACTGGATTTCGGACCCGAGGCGGAGGGCGGGATCCTGAAAGAGCCGCCGGATATCGTGCCGGGAGGCGATTACGCCATCCTGGTGCCGGCGGTCGACGAGGATGGCAACGACAAGGCAGGCGTCAGAGCGCCGATGGTGGCAGCACCACTCGGCACCTATTGCGGCTGGAACCTGCGGGCCCGCGACTTTGGCCACGGCGCCATGCACAATTTCTCGGGCAGCTACATCCCGCTCCCCGAGACCCCCGAAGAACGGCGCGCGACGGGCGACCCGCGACGATCGATCCTCGAGCGCTATCCGAATGCGGAGGCCTATGTCGAGGCGATCATCGCGGCGGGGCGGGAGCTCGTCGAGCAGGGACTGATGCTCGAAGAGGATGTCGAGCGCGCCGCTGCAGCTGCGGCCGATTGGGGTCGCTCCCGCCACGACATCCGCTTAGGATGAGGCGATGACGATGCCCGACGGACCGCGCTACGAGGATGATTTTTACGCCTGGACGCAGCACCAGGCCGAGGTGCTGCGATCCATGCCCGTGTCGGATAATCGCTTCGATCGCGAGCACATCGCCGAGGAGATCGAAGACTTGGGCAAGAGCGAGCGCGACGCAGTCCGCAGCCAGATCCGGCGTATCATCGAGCATTTTCTCAAACTCGCCCACTCGCGGGCTGAGCAACCTCGCTTCGACTGGATGGAGACAATCGACGACGCGCGCGAAATGCTTTCCGATAAGCTGATGGCGACGCTTCGTCGCGATGCGGAGGCGAATCTCGAAAAGCTCTACGCGGAGGCACGACGACGAGCCGCGCGCGGGCTCGAGAGGCACGGCGAGCCGGACACCGCCGACCTGCTGCCCTCGACTTGCCCTTGGTCGCTCGACGAGATCTGCCGGGAAGACTGGTATCCGACCTCCACCGAACCCCGATAGGACCAGCGGATCGATTCCTCCGAGATGACGCCAGGCCCATCCCGTCCGCCGGCCTCGATCTACATCGCCGGGCTGTTCGCGATGGGCTACACCGAATTTTACACGTTCCTGATCCCGTTATACGGCCTCTCGCTCGGCATGAGCGCGGGTGAGATCGGCATGCTGGTCGGCGGGCGCTCACTGCTCGCGGTCTTCCTGTCGATTCATGTCGGCGTGCTGATGGACCGGTTCGGGACCCGCCGGGTGACATTGTTCTTTGTCTGGAGCGCGATGGCATTGGCCCCGGTCTTCCCGTTGGTGCCGTGGTTCTGGTCATTGCTGCTGTTGCAGGTCGTCAATGGCGCCGCGTTAAATTTTGCCTGGTCGGGCTCGCAGACCTTGATCGCGCAGCTGGCCGAAGGCGAGGCCGAATATATCGGCCGGTTCAGCTTCTTTGCGCGCTTCGGCACAACCTTGACGCCGATGATCTCCGGCGTTGCCTGGGATTGGGGCGGGGCGTGGCCGGCCTACATGCTGGGCGCCGCCTGGGGTGCGGTTCTGACGATCGCGTTGCTGCGCGCGCCCGAGGCGGAGATCGCAGGGGCTGACGGACGGGCTCCGCGTCGGCCCGCAAGCTTCCGCGCGCGCGACGTCCTGCCTCGGCTGCCCGACTATGTGCGTTGTTTCGCGCTGATGGCGATCCCGGCGGTGGCGACGACGATGGCCATCATCTTTTTGCGCACCGCGACCAACGGCGTGCAGAGCTCGCTTTACATTGTTTACCTAAAAGGGGTCGGGCTCACCGGCACATCGATCGGCATCTTGTTTGCCGCCATCGAGATCGCAAGTGGCTTCGGCTCGCTGTTCGCCGGGCGGGCGATGCGGCTCGGCGACCCGCAACGGACGATGCTGAGCGGCACGGTGCTGTCGATCGTGCTGATCTGCGTGACCCCGTTTCTTGGTGGGATTTTTTTGCTGCTGTTACTCGCGCAGGCCGCGCGGGGCTGGCTCCAGGGCGTCGTTCAGCCGGTGATGTTCTCGGTGCAGGCCAAGGCCGTCGGACGTTACCGGCAGGGGTCGGTCGTCGGGCTGCGGCAGACGATGAACCGGCTGGCGGCGATCGTCATCCCGCCGACGATGGGTGCGATTGCCGACCGTTGGGGGGCCGGCGAAAGCTTTGTCATTCTCGGCAGCCTGCTGCTCCTGCTGTCGGCGCCGGTAGCGCTGATCACCCGCCGCGCCGCGCGGCAGGAGGCCGAGCCCACATTGGCCGACTAACCAGCTTCCGCCGAGGGGCACTGCCCAGCGATGTTGCAGACAATCTCTGAGGCAATAGCAACGATGCCGGAGGGTCCCTGCCACGACGACGACCTCTACGCCAGGACGCCTCATCGGGCGGCGCGGCCGCGCTCGATGAGCCCCGCTGCCGAATCGATCTTCTTGGCATGAATGGCTCCCGTTCTCGACCCCCGGCGTCGCTCTATGTCGCCGGGCCGTTCAGCATGGGCTATGTTGATTTCTACACCTTTCTGATCCCGCTCTATGGTCTCTCGCTCGGGCTGAACGCATCCGAGATCGGCATCCTGGTGGGCGGGCGCTCGATCCTCGCCTTGTTCCTCTCGATCCATATCGGCGTGCTGATGGACCGGTTCGGTACGCGCAGGGTCACGTTGTTTTTCGTTTGGACCGGGATGGCGTTGGCGCCTCTGTTTCCGGTGGTGCCTGGGTTCTGGACCTTGCTGTTGCTACAGCTGATCAGCGGTGCCGCTGTCTCCTTCGCTTGGTCGGGCGCGCAGACCCTGATCGCCCAGCTCGCCGAGGGCGATGCCGGATATATCGGCAAGTTCAGCTTTTTCGCCCGGCTCGGCTCGACGACGGCGCCGCTTCTCGCCGGGGCGGTCTGGGATTATGGCGGAGCGTGGCCGGCCTATCTCCTTGGCGCCCTTTGGGGCATGGTTCTGACGATCACGCTGTTGCGCACTCCGGAGGCCCA
>Ga0306926_10004668_pt1 | contig 14414 bp, 12 predicted proteins | sample flu12Cox44000178_FD_203759 | JGI IMG/M metagenome (GOLD analysis project Ga0306926, IMG submission 203759) | Lab enrichment of tropical soil microbial communities from Luquillo Experimental Forest, Puerto Rico - flux8day.12C.oxic.44.000.178 (v2)... | ecosystem: Environmental > Terrestrial >...
TCGGTTTACTCCCAATTGGGCGATATTCACCGAGGCTTCTTATAACATTCTCAATTTGTCTAACAACAACTTCGTGCAGTGGAACTTTGTCGGCGTGAGATACGCTTTTTAAGGCACATCTCTGCCCCAAAAATAGAAGGCTGACTCGTTCCTATTCTAAAAGCGTTTGGGATTTGAATGAGTGGTGCCAGCGACAATACTCGCCGACTCACCATGTGTGGCAACACCCATTGGTGGGTCGGCACTGTTTTTAGGCTCGCCTCGGCCAAATTCCTCCGGGATCACTTTTTGTGCTCGAACCAGCAGCAATAGAAGATTGCTTCCGCACAGAAAACAGGTCATAATCAACGCCCGTTTGTTAACTTGGCGCGTTGAATGATAGGCGGAACAGTTCGGATCCCCCTCGCACCTGCCCTCAGTCCGGCAGTCATGCGTGCAAAGCGCAGAGGGCCGTGGGTGACGCTTATGCTCCATGCCGGTGGCCCGGCGCGACGCAGGTGCCTGCGGTAGATCGCGTTGTCAGTCCAGAGGAGGTTGTCCACTCCAAACGGCCGAATTGCGTCGCCAGCCCGTCGTCGGATTCAAACTCGGTATCCAGAGGTGTACAATGAGCTGGGTTACAATCGTTTGGTCCATGACCGTATGGGCTTGTCTCACCCTGGCGGCTTTGTATCTGGTCATTTGGTTCAGGCAAACCGATAAATTCGCTTTCCTTCTGTTCTCGGTGATCGGCACCTCGGTTGCCGCGATCGCCGTGTGTGAGCTGCTGGCGATGCGCGCGCAGCGTCCCGAGCAATTCGGGAGATTAATTTGGTGGGCGCACTTCCCCGTGTTTCTCGCAGTCGTGTCGATCGTGGGTTTTGTGCGGCTCTATTTCGGTGCCGGGCGAGCCTGGCTCGGCTACAGCACCTGTGGCCTGCGGCTGCTGGACCTCGTCTTGAACTTTTTCTCCGCGCCGAATCTGAACTACAAGGAGATTACAGGTCTGAGGCATGTGATGGTCTTTGGAGGAGAGACCATTTCGGTCGCCGAAGGATCCGAGAATCCGTGGATCAAAGTTTCCGAACTGAGCTCGCTGTTTCTCCTTCTGTTTGTGGTGGATGCGTCTGTCACCCTATGGCGCCGGGGGAACCGCACTGAGCGTCGCCGTGCTGTGGTCGTTGGAGGCTGCATGATATTTTTTATTCTGGTGGCGGCTGGGCATTCAGCATTGATAGAGGCCGGTCTCATCGAGTCCCCGTATCTGATCAGTCTCTCTTTTTTAGCCATCGTGGCGGCGATGGGCTACGAATTGAGCTCGGACGTGGCGCGGGCGGAGCAACTCGCGCGACGGCTACAAGCGAGCGAGGCGGCGTTGCGCGAGAGCGAGCAAAACATGGCTCTGGCTGCCTGCGCTGCAGATCTGGCCATGTGGATGTGGGACATTCCGCGAGACGAGATTTGGACTACGGACAAAGGGCGCGCCCTCTTTGGCTCTCCAAAGTCGGACAAAATCAGTTTCGAATACTTCCTGACCGCACTGCATCCGGAGGATCGTGAGGCGGTCAGCCAAGCGGTCAACAAGGCGCTGAACGGTGTTGGCGAGTATGAGAGCGAATACCGCGTCCTGCTGCCCACTGGGCAGACACGTTGGATTGGCGCACGCGGGCGCGTCGAGTTTAACAGCGGCAAGCCTATACGCATGCGCGGTGTGTCGTTTGACGTCACTCTACGCAAGCAGGCAGAAGAGCGCTTCCGCCTGGTGGTAGAGGCTGCGCCGAATGCAATGATCATGGTTGATGCGGAGGGCAAGATTGACCTGACCAACGCACAGGTTGAATCAGTTTTTGGCTATACTCGGCAGGAACTTGTTGGGCATCCTTTGGAGATGCTTGTCCCCGAGCGATTTCGTATTCATCACTCGGGACATCGCAGCGCTTACTTTGCTGATCCAAAAACGCGTGCGATTGGGGCAGGCCGTGAACTCTTCGGGCGGCGAAAAGATGGGAGTGAAATCCCAATCGAAATCGGGCTCAACCCTATCCGCACTTCGGCGGGGCTGTTCGTGTTGGCTTCAATTGTCGATATCACCGAGCGCAGACGGGCAGAACTTGAAGCGGCACGGCAGCGCAACGAACTGGCCCACCTCTCGCGGGTGGCGCTTTTGGGTGAGCTGTCCGGGTCGCTCGCGCACGAACTAAACCAGCCGCTCGCCGCCATCCTCTTCAACGCACAGGCGGCACAGCTTTTGCTAATGCAGAACGCCTCAGATCCCGCCGAGTTACAGGAGCTACAGGAAATCCTGCGCGAAATCGTGGAGGAGAACAAACGCGCCGGAGAGGTTATCCGACGCTTGCGCGCGCTCTTAAGAAAAGGCGAGACGCAACTTGAACCCTTGGATATCAATGAGTTAGTGATTAGCGTCCTAAAGCTGATGAGAAGCGACTTAATAAATCAACATGTTGCGGTGCGTACTGAGCTCGCACCGGATCTCCCTGCAGTCGACGGTGACGATGTACAACTCCAGCAGGTGCTTCTCAACCTCTTTGTTAACGGCTGCGACGCGATGGCTGAGGTTGAGGCAATTGAACGCAGGCTTCTCGTGTGCACGGAGTTGATCGACGGCAAAGAGGTGAGTGTATCCGTTGCCGACCAAGGGAACGGCATCACGCACGAAAAAATGGAGCGCGTCTTCGAACCGTTCTTCACAACGAAGACTCAGGGGATGGGCCTGGGCCTCGCTGTCTGCCGCACGATCATTTCCGCTCACGGCGGCAGGCTCTGGGCCGCGAACAATCCCGGACGCGGCGCTACCTTTCAGTTCACGCTACCTGCAAAAAAGCGAGGTACCCAATGAACGACCCCGCAGCAACCGTCTTTGTCGTGGACGACGAGCCCTCGGTGCGGCAGGCCCTATCGCGCCTTTTTCGTTTGGCCAGTCTGAACGTTGCAGCGTTTGAATCTGCGCAGGCGTTTCTTGAGGGACACGATCCGAGTACGCCGGGTTGCCTGCTGCTCGATCTTGCGATGCCGGGTCTGAGCGGCCTTGAGCTGCAAGAAGCGCTGGCCGGCAGGGGCAGCCGGTTGCCAATCATCTTTCTTACCGGGCACGGTGACCTTCCCTCAGGCGTCACGGCGATGAAACGAGGCGCCGTCGATTTCCTCACCAAACCCATAGATGCTGCCGATCTGATGGAGGCCGTCCGAGGTGCAATCGAAAAGGATCGCTCTGCGCGGCGCGCTCACGCCGAGCTGACCGAAATCCAGCGACGATTCGCCACACTTACGCCGCGCGAGTACGAGGTCCTCTGCCACGTCGTCTCTGGCGCGCTAAACAAACAAATCGCGGCCAATCTGGGCACCACCGAAAAAACCATTAAAGTCCATCGCTCGCGCGTGATGGAAAAGGCCAAAGTCGGGTCACTGGCTGAGTTGGTAACGCTCGCTGTTCGCGCAGGGATTCAGCCGTCGTAGGCCTAAGGTCCAATGGATTTTCCGGGCGGCTGCCTCTATGTTGGCTAGTGAGCAAAGAACCCCCGCTGATCGCCGTTGTAGACGACGAAAAATCCGTACGAAAAGCTCTCAATCGGCTGCTACGCTTGGCGGGACTGAAGGTCGAAACGTTTGCTTCCGGAACCGAGTTCTTGCAGTCATTGAGAAATCACACGCCCGACTGTGTCGTCCTTGACCTGCACATGCCGGAAACGGACGGCTTTCAGATTGAATGCCAGTTGGCGCACTCCAACCTGCGGGTTCCGGTTGTCATCATAACCGGCCGCGATACGCCGGGGGACCATGAGCGCCTGATAAAAGGCGGCGCAACGGCGTTTCTCCTGAAGCCGGTGGATGGGCAGGCGTTGCTTGCTGCCATAGCCGCTGCAACCCATTCGGATTCAGCCGAAGCAAGCCAGAATCCTTACAAGTCTCCAACAGCACCAAATGAATTTGCCGTCAACGGGAGCGACAACACTTCCGGATGGGCTCTTTGAAACTCATCAGCAGATCCAGCCGTCTCAAGTACCGTCGTTTGCTTAACCGCAAAAGGAGCGATAGCTTCGGCGGTATTGGACTATTCAGCTGTAAAGGATCGGAAGGCACCATAAATGTTGGAGACGCACCAGGCACAGACCGCGGAATCGCGAAGCTTTCGATCTTGGCCGACAGCCTGGAAAGCGTTGGGGGATGATATTAGCCGGAAATTGTGGTTTCTGGACAGTGGCGCGCTCGGCGCCGACGCGAGGAGGCGGACCCGACTGGAGGATTTTGGCGATCCGCCGATCGACCCGGCCCTCACGGTGCTCGTGAAGAGCCTTGAGCTTGAAGCTGACCTTCACCCCCTTGGCCGGCTCTTCATGCGGATACATCTGCGAGAGTTGCTGGAAACTCGATTGCGATTGACGCATGCCTGGAACCAAAGGCCAGAGGCCCTGGAAACCTCGCTCATTCAACGCCCCATTTTCATTACCGGGATGCCACGAAGTGGTTCGACTTTTCTGCACGAATTGCTCGCTGAAGACCCGGAAAACCGGGTGCCCCGCGTTTGGGAGGTGATGTTTCCCATTCCCACTCAAAGCAAGCCGTCAAAAAAAGTGGATCGACGCGTGCGGAAAGCCGAAACTTCTTTGTGGTGGTTTCGCCGGCTTGCTCCGGAAGCAGATGCTGTCTACCCGATGCGTGCGTGGACGCCCCATGAGTGTGTGGCCATCCATAGTTATACGATGCTGTCGGAAGAATTCGTCTCTACCTGTCATATCCCGACCTACGAGGCGTTCTTGCACGGGACGGACCTTGGGCCGGCATACAGGTGGCAAAAGCGGTTTCTGCAACATTTGCAGGCGAACTGTTCCAACCGGCGCTGGGTTCTTAAATCGCCCGACCACGTCTATGGGTTGGACGAACTCCTGACGGTGTTCCCTGACGCAGTAATTATCCAGACCCATCGCAATCCCGTTGACGTATTGAGGTCTCAAATTCAGCTGACCAAAGTGCTGGAGGGGCTGTTTGCTCGACCGCGTCAACCCGATGAACTCAGAGTCAGCGAAACCAGAAAAATAGCCGAGATTTTGGACCAGATCACCCGGTTTCGAGATGCGCATCCCGAAGTGGCTCAACGTTTTATCGACGTGAAGTATCGCGAATTGGTATCTGATCCATTGGCTGTAGTGCGGCGTATCTACGAGCGGCTCGACATTCGGCTGACGGAAAAGGCGATTGAACGAATGCTGCGATTGGCTTCGAATCGCACTCGATATCGAAAGCGTAGCGTTGACCCGATGTTGCCGGATCTCGGACTCAGCAGTGCAACGGGTACGAATCGGTTCGAGGAATATTGTTTTCGATTTGAGATTGCCTGCAAGGAAAGCGATCTGAGGCTAACTTGATCGTTTACTATGAGCAACCTCACCAGCGAAAAATGTACTGCCTGCCGTCGCGATTCACCGCGAGTGACGGAAGAAGAAGTTGCCGTGCTGAAGCCATTGGTGCCGGATTGGAAGCTACTGGATCGCGAAGGAATTCAGCGATTGGAACGTGTTTTCAGCTTTGCGAATTTTGCAGAGGCTCTTTACTTCACGAATCGAGTCGGCGCGGTAGCCGAGGAGGAAGGTCATCATCCAGCGATCTTGACGGAGTGGGGCCGGGTAACAGTGACACTGTGGACCCACAAGATCCGGGGTCTCCATCGCAACGACTTCATTATGGCGTCAAAGATCGATCATCTGATTGCGCGCAATGCCTGATAATTCAATATTGGAACTCGTTCACAGCGACGACGTTCGGAGCTTTGCCACAGGAGAGGTGATCGTCGAGCAGGGTGGAAGGACAAATCTGCTTTGGTTCCTGGTCGAGGGCGTCGTCGAGGTTGAAAAAAACGGCATTCGTGTTGCCACTGCATCCCAGCCCGGGGCGGTATTTGGTGAATTATCAACCCTGCTCGGAGGGAATCATACTGCGACAGTGCGAGCGCTGCAGCCGTGCGTCTTTCGTGTAGTCGAGAATCCACGGGCCTTTCTCGAGTCGTCGCCCCTAGTCTGTTTGCACATCTGCGAACTGGTGGCGCGGCGACTCGACGCTGTGAACCAGTATCTCGTGGATGTAAAGCGGCAATTTGGGGGGAACGAACATCTCGGCATCGTGGATGAAGTGCTGGAAACGTTGATGCATCGTCACCCCGCAAAGAGGGTTAGGCCCAGTGAATCAACGATCACGAAAAATGAGCTGCCTGATTGACTCGCCCTCCAGGGAGATCCACTCGGCGGTCATTGCGTCAAGATCAAGCTTAAGGTGTGTAGGCGTCGGCCCTGGCTCCCGACCCGGATTGAACACCCAGGTCTCGCCGATCCGATCGATCCATGAGCCTTCGGGGTAAAATGGGGCATTGTGCATATGACCGCTTAGCACAACGTCGGGTTTGAACAGATGGATCCAGTCCAACAGATACGGATCCCCCAGGAATTCTTTTCCAGACCAGCAAACGCGGGCACCTGCAGGCGGCGCGTGGTGACTCCAGATCCAGTGGCCTGTGTTGATTGCAGCTTCTCTCTCCAGCAACCTTGCGAGTTCAGCTCGCGACGCCGGACCGTCCCACCATGGGCAGGCGGTAATTCTCAGATTACCGAACACGGCACTTTGGCCGTCCACATAAAGCCCGTCTGCCCGGTTATTCAAGAGCCATGCAGCGACAGATTCGTCCGCCGCGTTACGGCTATCGCCATCGTGATTGCCCGAACTGACCATCAAAGGCGCGCGCCCTCGAATCCGGTGCAGATATTTTTCGACTACGACTATCTGGACATCGAAGTCGAGGGCCGCACCGAGGTCGAGGAGGTCGCCGCCAATAACGACAAGATCATATAGTCCGGCATTCGCCACCAGCCAGTCGAGCTGTTTGAGCTCGTAGTGCAGGTCGGTGGCGAAGAGCAATTTCATTGGATTCAGACTGCACTTCTGCGGATGCGGGCGTAGTTATATTTGTTTTTTGCCCTTTAACCAATAGTTATCTTGGTTAGAAGCGGCAATGTAACCGGAACTATTACGTATTAAGGCACGCCGGGGAGTTCCGTGGGCTGGCACGATGGAAACTGCGGCTACTGTACCTCCTGTCGGGGAGGAGATTTTTTTGCCTGTCAAACGTCCACTGAGATAACGCCTAACGAGGAATGCGTTTATTTAGGGAGGGACGGCCTCCGTGCCGTCCCATTTCTTCGAAAACGATCCGCGGCGGAAGTTGGGCCATTTCGACATTTCGATATTCCAAATCTGGGTGACTAGTAGTATCAATCAAGCCAATGAGAACGCCAAAGATGAAAGGTTCTGACCTCCTCGTTAAAGCTCTGGAGAACGAAGGGGTCGAACGAATCTTCGGGGTTCCCGGCGAGGAGAACCTGGATGTCGTCGAATCGTTGCGCGGCTCGAAAATCGAACTCATCGTCACGCGGCACGAGCAGGCGGCAGCATTCATGGCTTCCACCTATGGACGTTTAACGGGCCAACCAGGCGTCTGCTTGAGTACACTGGGGCCGGGTGCACTCAACTTTTCAACCGGTGCTGCCTACGCCCTTCTAGGCGCAATGCCGATGATCCTCATTACCGGTCAGAAAGGAATCCTGAGCAGCAAGCAGGCCCGATTTCAGATCGTGGACGTCGTGTCGAGTATGACGCCGCTTACGAAGATGGCTCGCCAGATCGTCAGTACCGCGACGATTCCGACGATCGTGCGCGAAGCGTTCCGCGTCGCGCAGCAGGAACGCCCTGGACCTGTCCACCTCGAATTGCCAGAAGATATTGCAGGAGAAGAGATAGAACAGGTTTCTACCGTTCCCCCCCATCCCATTGATTTGCCTGTAGCCCATCCTGCGGCGCTGGACAGGGCGGCCACGATGATTCTCGAAGCCGAACGTCCGCTGATTATGGCAGGGGCTGCGGCGAGCCGGCCCAGATTAGCGGATGCGCTTTCGAATTTCGTTCACCGCGTTCGGATTCCATTTTTCAATACCCAAATGGGCAAGGGTGCCGTAGCCGGCGGCTCAAACCTTTACATGGGAACGGCCGCCCTTTCCGAACGCGATTACGTACATCAAGCCATCGACCGTGCTGACCTGATCGTTGCGATTGGCCATGATACGGTTGAAAAGCCTCCGTTTCTTATGGGTCCGGGCGGCCCGCAGGTGATTCATATCGGCTATATGCCGGCGACGGTGGAAGCAGTCTTTTTTCCACATGCCGAAGTTGTGGGTGACGTCGGTCCGAGTTTGGCGTTGCTTGCGGAGCGCCTGGAAGGCAGGTTGAAGAACGCTTCAGCGCTCTTGCCGTTGCGCGAGCAGATTCTTGCGCACCTGGCCGATCGTGCGACCGAGAGTCGATTCCCTCTTACCCCGCAGCGCATCGTGCACGACGTGCGCCGGGTCATGCCCGAGGATGGTATAGTTTGCCTCGACAACGGCATGTACAAGATCTGGTTCGCGCGCAACTATCGTACCCGGATGGCAAATACGCTTTTGCTGGACAACGCGCTGGCAACCATGGGCGCAGGTCTGCCTTCAGCGATGATGGCGTCGATTCTGTATCCAGGTCGACGCGTTCTAGCCGTTTGCGGTGACGGTGGCTTCATGATGAACTCACAGGAACTGGAAACAGCCGTCCGGCTCCGCCTCAATCTCGTCGTGTTGATTCTGCAGGACAACGCCTATGGCATGATTCGCTGGAAGCAGGCGGTCGAATCTTTTGCCGATTGGGGGTTAAGCTTTGGTAATCCGGATTTTGCCAAGTACGCGGAATCATACGGCGCTAAGGGTTCGCAGGTTGAGTCAGCGGACGGATTGGCGCCGGCATTGGAGGCGGCATTCAAGGGTGGAGGAGTTCACCTGGTGTCGGCTCCCGTGGACTACTCAGAAAACATTCGAGTACTGATAGAAGAATTGCGGCGGGCCGTGCCTGCCACCGCATAGAGCGAGTCTACTTGACACGTGTAACCGGCAAAGCGTGCCAGGAGACACCGACAATATCGCGCTCAGGAGTTCTCGATCTCTGCTCTTTGGAAGATTCGCAGATTTCTACTACTCAACAGCCAGAACGATCTTTCCGATATGCTGGCTGCTTTCCATCAGCCGATGTGCTTCCGCAGCTTCCTCCAGCCGAAAGACTTTGAAGACATTCGCACGAAACTTTCCGCCCTCGATCAGCGGCCAGATGTACCGCTCCACCTCGGCGGCCAGCGCGCTCTTGAAATCGGGCTCTCGGCTCCGCAGTGTGCTGCCGGTGATTGTGAGCCGGCGCACCATAATGTCCAGCACGTTGAATTCAGCCTGGGCGCCATTCACCGCATTTATGAAGACGAGTCGCCCATCCGGCCGCAGTAGCCTTAGATTCCTCGCTACGTAGCTTCCGCCCACCATGTCGAGGATTACGTCCATGCCGTCGGGCCTTAGCACGGTCTCGAAATCTTTATGGCGATAGTTGATTGCGAGTTCGGCACCGGCCTCCTCGCACGCACGGCATTTCTCTTCGTTGCCTGCAGTCGCAAAGGCTCGGGCCCCCATCAGATGAGCAAGTTGGATCGCCGCGAGGCCGATTCCGCTGCTGCCGCCGTGAACGAGAAAGCGCTCTCCGGTTACCAGCCTCCCACGCTGAAACACATTGTGCCAAACGGTAAACACTGCTTCGGGCAACGTCGCCGCTTCCACAAAACTCAAACCTCGCGGTACAGGGAGACAATGCCCCCCGTTCACCGCTACATGCTCAGCATAACCGCCGCCTGGAAGCAGCGCACACACGGCCTCTCCGCCCTTCCATCGCCGTGCATTCACACCGACCGCTTCGATCACGCCTGCAATTTCGAGGCCGGGAACGTCAACCGAAACACCGGGCGGGGGAGGGTAGTGTCCCTCGCGCTGAATCAGATCGGCGCGATTTACCCCTGCGGCTTTCACGCGGATCAAGACGTCCGCTTCTCCAGGGATAGGCCGGGGCCGCTCTTCGATCTTAAACACGTCTGGCGGGCCCGGGACCGAAATAACGGCTGCGTTCATGATTCACCTTAGCGCATCGGTGCAGTTTCCGACGTAATTTTTTGAGGTGCGGTGAACGTACAAAATGCTGGGAGGCATAACTCGGATATCAAGGAGTGTCCTAGCGCTGGTTAGCATCCCAAAACTGTGGACAGGTTTGCTCCCGCATTGCCGACGCTGCAGAGACGGTTCGGAGCTTGTTCAGCGAAGGTGGCCATATCGAGAATGTGGTCGTGCAAACTCCGCAGTGTTCTTCGATGGCCGACGCTCACGATGATTGGCCTCCATGCTGCGTGCCTCAAAAGGCCATAGAGGTGCGCCTCGGAGTGCTCGTCGAGCGCAGACGTTGCCTCGTCCAGGAAAACAAGGGTTGGCTCGGCAAGGAGAATCCGGGCAAAGGCCAGTCGCTGTTGTTCGCCAAGCGAAAGGCGTTGAGACCAGTTCTCGACCTCGTCGAGCTCGGTTGCAAGCCCGCCAAGCCCCACCTGTTCCAGCGCCGCGGTGAGCTGCTCAGTCGAAAAAGGCGAATTGTCGCCATCTGGATAGACCAGCGCGCGGCACAGCGTGCCGAGTGGCAAATAGGGCCTTTGGGGCAGGAAGAGAATTCGATCTTCGCAAAGCTTGATCTCGCCGCGTCCGAAGGGCCAGATCCCGGCGATTGCGCGCAGCAATGTGCTCTTGCCAGCACCCGTCGGACCGATGATCAGCATCGCTTCCCCCGGGGCTGCGGTGAAGTCAATCCCGCGTAACAGCGGTGTCCCATCAGGCAGATCGAGATCCAGATCTTCGACGGCGACGCCGGTCTTCCCTCGGCGAATGACAATCTGGCGCGGCGCACCAACCGGCTCGCGGATTGTAAGAAGCCGCTCATTAAAAGCACTCAATCGTTCCGTCACCGCCTGCCATGCTGCGATTTCCGTATACGAGCTGATGATGTAAGAGAGAGAGCTTTGCACTGCCGAGAAAGCATTGACTACCTGCATCAAGCCACCCAACCCGATTTGTTTGGCGAAATAGCGCGGCGCCACGACCACCACCGGAAAAATCACCGCTACCTGGGCGTAGCCCGCCGTAAACCAGGTAAGGCGCTTTTGCCGCTTCATGATCTGCCAAAAATTTTCGAATACCTTTTGGAAGCGCTCGTGGAAGATTCTGAGCTCGACCGGTTCCCCGCCGTAGAGCGCAATACTTTCCGCATTTTCACGCAAGCGAACCAAACTGAACCTGAAATCGGCTTCAAAGCGCTGCCTCGCAAAATTCAACGGTACCAGCGGCCAACCGATTTTGACGGTGATCCATGTGCCGGCCCCGGCGTAAAGCAACGCCGCCCAAACCAGATAGCCAGGAATGTGCATAGTACCCCACTTGCCGAGCGGTATTAGGGCCGATCCGGAGAGTTGCCAGAGGATCACAAGAAAGCAGCACAGAGAAACCACAGAGGTTAGAAGCCCGAGCGACAGGCTCAAGGCGTACGAGGTGAACTGATTAAGGTCCTCCGCGATGCGTTGGTCGGGGTTGTCAGTCGTGGTCCCCAACTGCAGATGATAATAGGCGCGGTCAGCAAGCCACGACCCAAGGTATGTGCGGGTCAGCCAGCGCCGCCAGCGGATCTGCAGCATCTGGTTGAGGTAAAGCGCGTAGACGGCCATTACGATGGCAAGTCCGGCAAAAATACAGAAGACGCCGAGTTGGCGGAAGAACTCGCCGCTGTCAAGTGTTTGGAGTGCATTGTAGAAAGCGTTGTTCCATTTGTTGATCAGGACGCTGATGCAGACGTTGCCGAGATTAAGCGCAACCACTGCTGAGAGTAGTCCCCATGCGGACCATTTCTCCTCGGATTTCCAATACGGCCACGCAATTCGCCACGCATCAAGGATCGCGTTTCGGTTTGTCTCATTCATCACCGGGATGCCCCAAAATTCCATTCCAATGTTCGAGTGCCTGCATGAGTGTAAATCATCGTATTAAAAATCGTGCAGGACCGGTGACTGAATCCTTGCCTGAAAATTACAAACTAGAAAGGTTCAGACCCCGATTATTATATAGGCATGCACCTGCGATCGGAGATGGGTTGATGGCAGAAATACCATTCGGTTCTCTTGGTAGAGCAGAGGATCTGCTCCCTGGTGTTTGGACATTTTCGCCGCGGAACCAATGTTAAGCCAGAGGTTGACGCGTGGATCGCCGCGCAGCGGCTAAACAGATTAGCCCAGGCCGCCGTCGCTGAAGCTATGGCGCCCCTCATGTTGTGGTAGGTGACGCCAAAAAGCCAGCCGCGACGTAGGCTTTGCGAAGTCGGGTGCTTTAGCCCTGGGTAGACATACGCAGACCCGGGTTCCGCTCCGCTCCCTCTCCGTGCGTCCCATTTTGGATTTCTATGTTGATCACGCCGAAGGCGCACTTGTTACCCCAATACAACCTTACCCTCGCGCCGTTCGGGGCTAACGCTAATCGACAGGCTCCCAACGCGATGTGAGCGTCAAGGAAATTGCACCGGTGTGATAGTAGATCTCGGCATAGTCGATGGGTTGGTCGTCAGCATCTACCGTGGTCCTGCGTCGAAGCAGCAAAGGGGTCCCCTTCTTTACGTTCAGACGGCGCTCGATCGCAGCGTTAGCCGTTACCGCGACAAACTCCTCGCGTGCGTAACTGGCAGCGACCCCGGTCACCTCTTTTAAAAGACCGTAGAGCGGTTGTCGAAAATCTTCGAGACCGGATAGCTTAAGCCGTGGATGAAACCACGATTGCGATTGGAGCACTGGACGGCCATCCCAACCCCTCACCTGATCGAGACAGAGCACAGAAATTCCCGTCGCTACTTGCAGGGCCGCGGCAACGATTGGCTTCGCAGGCGCTTCCGAAACGTTCAGTAGAAACGATTTTACATCTATACCCTTGCGCCTCATTTCACCTGTGAGGCTGGCCCAGGCAATAATCCCGGATTGCACGACCTTCGTTCCCACTCCTTTTCGTCGCTCCAGCAAACCCTGGTAGACTAATTTGAGAATGCTGTTGCGGACCGTTCCGCGGCTAACACCTAGTCGACTTGCTAATGTCAGCTCGTCCGGCAATAAGGCCCCTAACGAATAAGGTGGGTGCGAAATTAGCTTCCGCAAGTGAAGCTCGATCTGTACATGCAGCGGGACACCGTTGTTGCGGTTTAACCTCCATCGAGGCAAGAAGGCATCTGCGGAATGAGGCGCCATTTCAGCTTCTGAACCGAGGAGATACTATCCCAGCAAAGCCATCCGGGGTAAAGCGGCATTTTGAGCACGACGACGAGCACGAAGCCGCCGTCGCTACGCTTTGGCGCGCCCTGGCGCGGGCTTGGCCGCGACGTAGGCCTTGCGAAGTCGGGACGATTGATAAGGGAAGCGAAGCTATTCTCTTCGAGAGATCGCAAAAACGGTGCGGCGTGCACGCTCCACGATCGCCCTCCTTGCTCAGAACGTTGTCCAAAGAAACGCTCCAGAGACCTTGTCCAACGCCAATAAGTTTTGGTACCTTCGTTGGAATTTAACCAAATTGGGGTTAATACTTAACATGCCTTCGGCTCCCCAAGCCTCCCCACCTTCTTTGGCACGGAGCTCGCTTCTGCAATACCTCAACATCCCGCGCGAACTAGCATTGGGCTACGTTGGCCTGTTGCTGTTCATGATGGGTGACGGCGTGGAGTCAGGGTATCTGGCGCACTTCCTTATTGGCATGGGGATTTCGCAGGAAAAAATCGGGTTGCTGTTCACGGTTTATGGCGCGTTCGCTGCAATTGGTGCTCGTTATTCGGGCGCTCTATCCGACGCCTGGGGATCGCGTTTGGTAATGTGGGTCGGTCTTTTGGCCTGGACCGTCTTCCAGGTCATCTTTCTGGGGTATTCGCTCCGGATGGTTGATTTCCCCAGCATGCTGGTGAGTTACGGGTTCCGAGGCATTGGCTATCCGTTGTTCGCCTATGGATTCCTGGTTCTGGTGACGACCATCACCCCGCCGAAGCGGCTCGGATCGGCTGTGGGATGGTTTTGGTTCGCTTTCAGTGCGGGCCTGCCGACATTGGGTGCTCTTTTTGCCAGTCTACTTATTCCTCATGTCGGTCAGTACGTCACCCTTTGGTGTTCGCTTGCGATGGTGATTGCCGGCGGTGTGATCGCGCTTGCGGGACTGCCAAAACGAACCCGGATAGCTCTGCCGGGCGAGCGGAAGAAAAAGACACGCGATTCCATTACTTCCAGTTTCACGATTGCCTGGGAAAAACCGAAGACAGCGATCGGCTGCGTGGTGCGCATGATCAGCACGGCCGCGCAGTTCGGTTTCCTGGTCTTCTTGCCAACTTTTTTCGTGAACTCCGTCGGATTGTTGGTTAGCCAATGGCTGCAGTTACTTACCTCGATGTTCATGAGCAACATCATCGCGAACCTGCTGTCGGGGATCGTCGGG
>Ga0306926_10004669_pt1 | contig 14413 bp, 13 predicted proteins | sample flu12Cox44000178_FD_203759 | JGI IMG/M metagenome (GOLD analysis project Ga0306926, IMG submission 203759) | Lab enrichment of tropical soil microbial communities from Luquillo Experimental Forest, Puerto Rico - flux8day.12C.oxic.44.000.178 (v2)... | ecosystem: Environmental > Terrestrial >...
CAGTGATCGTTTTCTTGTCGTCGCGGTCTTTGTCCTGCACAAGATCAACGCCGCGCGGGCTCAGGATCTCGCGGGAGGACAACAGTCGCACGGGCTAGAACTGCGCGAACGCCGCGACGGCTAGTCTTAGCTGTCGTCTGACTTTCGTCCGAACCAACGCCGTTTTTTCGGTTTCGGTTCTTCGGCCGGTGGCGCGGTGGGTTCCTCTTGTCTCGGAGTGGGAGCTTCCGCCTTTGGCTCTTTTCGCGCGGGTTGCTCAGCTTCGGGCGTTATCTGCTGCGGTTTCGCCTCTGGCTCTTTGCGCTTTGCCTTCTTTTCTTTTTTTGGTTTCTCCTCCGCGATTTGCTCTGCGTCCACCCACTCGATAAACGCCATGCGCGCAGAATCGCTCTTCCGCGAGCCAAGTTTAACGATTCGAGTATAACCGCCGTTTCGTTTGGCGGAACGTTGTGCGATGTCATCAAATAATTTTTTGACGACGCTTTTCTGCCGTAACACAGCGAGTGCCGTGCGACGCGCATGAATCGAACCGTTCTTACCGAGCGTCACCATGCGTTCAGCAAGAGGACGAACCGCTTTGGCCTTGGCCAGAGTCGTCTTGATTCGCTGGTGTTCGATTAAAGCGCAGACCTGGTTGGCGAGTAACGCCCGGCGGTGGTCAGCGGTGCGCCCCAGCTTGATCGTCTTCTTTTGATGTCTCATACGCAGCGAAACGCGATCTTCGCACAGACGTTTACTGTTGGCCAGCTGCCGGTGCGGCGGCTGGCGCAGCGCCATCGGCGCTTATCGGTAAATCGATCAAGCCCGGCTCGAACTTCATACCCAGACTCAACCCAAGTTGTTGCAGTTTGTCCTTGATCTCATTGAGCGATTTCTTGCCGAAGTTGCGGTACTTCAGCATTTCGGCCTCGGTCTTCTGCGCAAGTTGCCCGACGGTGGTGATGTTCGCGTTGTTCAAGCAATTCGCCGCACGCACGCTCAGCTCGATCTCGTTCACACTCATGTTGAGCAGTTTCTTCAGCTTGATATTCTCTTCGCTGACTCCAGCCGGCGTCTGATCGAATTCGATTACTTCCTCGTTGTAGTGGACGAAGACATCCAGGTGATGGCGCAGAATCGCGGATGCCTGGAGCAGTGCGTCATCCGGTGTCAAGCGTCCGTCGGTCCATACCTCCAGAATCAGTTTGTCGTAATCGGTACGCTGACCGACACGAGTATTTTCCACCGCGTACTTTACGCGCGTGACAGGTGAAAAGATCGAGTCGATTGGAATGAGGCCGATCGGTTGATCGGGGCGCTTGTTTTCCTCTCCCGTGGCAAATCCGCGGCCGACGCGTACTTCGAGTTCCGCGTCGAACTTGTGTTTCCGGTCCAGGGTGCAGATCACTTGCTTGGGATTCAGCACTTCAAAACCTTGAATAGTCTGGATGTCCCCGGCAGTGACCTCGCCTTCCCTGTTTACGTTGAGTGACAATTTCTTTGGCTCGTGGTCCTGACCATCGAGTTTAAATTTTATTTTCTTGAGATTCAGGACGATGTCGGTCACGTCCTCAACCACATTAGGCAACGTAGCGAACTCGTGCTGCGCGCCGGCGATTTTTACCGCGGTAATGGCCGCACCTTCGAGCGACGAAAGCAGGACTCGCCGGAGGGAGTTCCCAACAGTGTGACCGTAGCCGGCCTCAAACGGCTCGGCGGTGAACTTTGCATAAGTGTCTGTGGCCGTGCTCTCGTCTTTTGTGAGAGTCTTCGGCATTTCAAAACGACCGTAACGGATAGGCATATATTAATTTCCGATTGTCGAATTTCGATTTTCGATTGGACGCGGAATTCGGTAACAAATCGGCAATCGCAAATCTAAAATCGAAAATTCCATCGCCGGGTTCCCCCTGGCGAGCGCGATCTCACATCCAGCGACGGAGACCCAGGGACCAACGGCGTAATTTCAAAAACTCGCTGCGGAGCTTGGAATAAAGCCTGATTCGAAGATTTTGCAAGCCCCCCATGTTGCCGTCATCCCGAGCGAAGTCGAGGGATCCCGTGGAGTTGCCTTTGGGGTGATTCAACGGGATTCTTCGACTTCGTTCCGCTGAGCTTCACTTCGCTCAGAATGACAGGCTAAACGCATGCCCGCCTGAAGGCAGGTGTTAATGAAAGTAGTTAGCTCTCGATCACATCATCCGGCAGTTCATTTGTGTCTCTCACCCTTTGCGGAAAATGCCTGGCGAGTACGCCCCCGACTTCGTTGACCGCTTCTATCAACGCATCGCTGAACTTCTCCCTTTGAAAATGCGCTCGCATTCTTTCAACGATCCGTTGCCAGAATTCATCGCCGCATTTTTCATGAATCGCGTTGTCGCCAACAACCGCAAATTTATGAACACGCGGCGCGACAAAAATGAGCACAGCATTGTGCTCGCGCGTCTTGTGCATACCGAGCCGATGAAACCTCTTCCGCGCCGCAACCAGGGGATCACTCCTCAAATTCCCACGCTGGATCAAAACGCGAATCTCACCGGACGTTTTCGATTCAGCTTCCCTAATAACGTCAATGATCCGGGCGTGCTCGAGTTTGCTGAGGAATTCTCGCGTTCGCATTTGTCACCAGCTCGATCCCGCGCCGCCTCCGCCGAAACTTCCGCCGCCACCGCTAAACCCGCTGAAGCCGCCGCCGCCGCCACCGCCGCCACCGGACGACCAGCCGCCACCACCACCTCCTGGGATAAACACCGGGCCGCCGCCCCCCGATGAATAGCCATAACCGCCCGTTTTTCGGGCCAGGCGCGAAAGCAAGATCAGCACAATGATGAAGATGATGAAAGGCAAGACATTGGAAACCGCACCGCCGACGCCGTGGCTTTCAGCAACAGTTTTTCCTGATCCCTTGTACTCGCCCCGTATCGCTTTGAAGATCAGATCGATTCCCGTTGCCAGCCCAGCCTCATAGTTGCCAGTCCGAAATAGTGGTTTGATATTTCGTTCCGTGATGTCGAAGGCGGTCGCATCCGGCAGCGCGCCTTCCAAGCCGTAGCCGACCTGAATAAACATTTTGCGGTCCTGGATGAATACAAAGAGAACTGCGCCATTGCGCCGCTCCTTTTGGCCGACACCCCAAGCCTGTGCGACGCGTTGGGTATAATCCGCGATATCCGAGTCGCTCTGCATCTTCGGAAAAACCGCAACCACTACCTGGTTGGAAGTATCACGCTCGAATTGAGCAAGCTGCTCATTAAAGCGAGATGCGGCTTCTTTCGAAACCACGCCAGCGTAATCGTTGAAGTAACTAGCGGGCTTAGGCGGAATTACTTCCGCGGCGTGCGCGCTGATCGCAAGCAGAGTCGCGACCGCGAGCGTGATCGCTGGGGAGCGCACGCGCTTCGCGTGCTGTTTGCGGCGCCCTCGCCGAAAACGCTGTTCCCCACGGCAATTGACAATCCCGGTTGAGTAAGCCGAAGCTCGTTCCATCCGTTCGGCGAGGCGCCGAACGGGACACGCGAGGGCGCGTGTGCTCCCCGGAATCATCGCGTGCTCGCGGCGGTGCGGTTGATTTGGCATCGTCTTCAGAGCCGTAACGGATGCGAAGCAACAGTCGGGCTTTCCAGCCGATCCACCAAGGATCAAGTTCACACTATGGCGAAGTCGCCGGAGCGGGTGTCCCGAAATTGAACTGCACCGGCGGCGGTTTTTCGGCGCCTGGTTGCGCAGTGAAAAACGGTCTCGGCGAAAAACCGAGCATGCCCGCGATGAAATTAGTCGGGAAACTGCGCACCGCCACGTTGTAGTCCTGCACTGTCTTGTTGAAGTTGCCGCGTTCGACGGAAATTCGGTTCTCGGTTCCTTCCAGTTGCGCTTGCAAGCTCAGGAAGTTTTGATTCGCCTTTAGCTCCGGGTAGCGCTCCACAACTACCAGCAGGCGCGAAAGCGCATTGCTCAATTGTCCCTGCGCAGCTTGAAATTGCTCCAGCTGCGCCGGGTCGGTCGGCGCTTTATTCGGATCGAGCTGCGTTTGCACGCGGCCGACACTCGCGCGCGCATTCGTGACTTCCACCAGGGTGCTCTTCTCGAAATTAGCCGCTCCTGAAACCGTGTTTACGAGATTTGGGATCAAATCTGCGCGGCGCTGATACACGTTTTGCACCTGCGCCCAACTTTGATCGACCGCCTGCTGCAAGCGGACGAGACGATTGTAGCTGCCTCCAACTGCAATTGCAGCAACTACAACGATGAAAAGCAAAATGGCGATGAGGACGCCGCAACCGAGCGCGAATTTGTTCATGATCAATTATGGATAACTGTAAGCGATTATTTTTCCAAGACCGGAGTGATTTGCGAAGCGACGACCTTCCATGCGCCATCCTGTTTCACAAATGTGTCGGTCCACACGAATTTTCCCCCGAGAAGATCTTGCTTTCCCTTTTGCGCCCTGATTGTCCCCTGACCAACGACGACACCAGTGTCGCCATACAAGCGTACCCGAAGATCATCGATTTTGAATTCGGAGAAGGCGATGATGCCGGTCATGGTTTGCAAATCCTGCTGTTTGTTCACGATGGTGCCGTCCGGCCAGACGATCGTGCAATCATTCGTCTCAAGCCGCTGAGTGTATGAACTGTCACCTTTGACGCGCGCGTCCGCCCATTCGCGCTGAATCTTCATGAGCGCCTGCTCGTCATCCGAACGCTCTTTCATGGCTCCGTGATGGTTCGCCAGACTAACGAGCAAGTCAAACTGGCGTATTTCATGGGATCCGTCCGAGCACCAGCCTCAGAAACTGTGCGTCCGAAAAGTTTCCGCCCGATCCTTGCCGGGCAATGACCGTTTTCAACGACGGAATAATGAATAACCGCTGGGAATGCGACCCAAGCGCTACCACCATATCGGCAGGCGCATCCTTGCAGATGCAAATGCCGGTCCATTGCGCATTTTGCCAGGGCAAATCGAGCATTCGTTCCATATCGGCCTCGCGTCCTGTCGCTGCCTGCTGGTTCAACCAAAATGTGAGTCCGTACGCCGGATTTATCTGCGAACCAACAAACGCTTCTCGCAACAAAGTCGACGGGACAATTTTGCGTCGATGGTAATTACCGTTCCCAACTACAAGCTCGCCCAGTCGCGCCCATTCGCGCGCTGTTAATTCAAATCCGGTCGCAGGCAGCGGATTGCCGCGCGCATCTTTTTTGTATTTGAGATCGTGCAGTCCAAGCCGGTTCGCCACGTGGGTTTCGAAGTAGTTGATCACGCTGCGCCCTCGCAATTTTCGGCGAAGCAGTTCGGAAAAAATCTGAATGTGACTTGGGCCGTAAATAAAAGCCGAACCAGGTTCAGCCACGCTGGGCAATCCGATCGCCATCGCGTTTCGGTCGCGAATCGAAGGCCGCTGAAGACTCGACGCACCTTCGATCCCGTCAGTTTGGCTGAGCAATTGCCGAATCGTTATCTGCGATTTGCGCGGATCGCTCCTCCACTCGGTGATCGTGTCCGATACCGGATCGTCGAGTCTAAACAGGCCCTCTTGCACAGCCGTCAGCGCGGCAATTCCCCAAAAACTTTTGGTTCCGCTAAAGATTGGCCATCGTTTGTTCGCAGATCCACCGTTTGCGTAATGCTCGAAAATTGTTCGGCCATTTTGCATTACCAGCATCGCACTGCCGCGCCTGCTCTCGGAGTATTTTGTGGCACGCGCGCAATCGGAGGCTTTGATTTCAGCGAAGGCAGCCCGAGAGGTTAAAAACGTGACAAGAAACAATCCGCTGTACCCGCTTCGCTGTGCGAAGCGTGACCATGAGGAGCCATTCATACGCAGATTGCGTCGCCCACAGGGCGACGGCTACAGTTTCGTTGTAGCCGAAGACGATGGCCCCGGCCGGCCCGGATCACCGATCCTGGCGGCAGTCTGCACCGGCAAATTACGTCTCCGCAACTCTTCCGCGTTCGGCAATTCGTTGAGATTGCGCAGCCCGAAGTGATCGAGAAAAAATTGTGTCGTTTCGTAAAGAAGGGGCCGTCCCGGGATTTCGGCGCGTCCGGCGATTTTCACCAAACCGCGCTCCATCAACGTCTGCAGCACGCCATCGATGTTCACGCCGCGCACCGCTTCTACGTCCGCACGCGTAATCGGCTGGCGATACGCAATAATTGCCAATGTTTCCAGCGCAGGCGCACTCAAACGAGCCGGCTTCGGCACCGGGAAAAGCTGCCGGACCCAGGGCGCGAAGCCGGGATCAGTGGCCAATTGCCAGCCTTCTGCTTTTTCGACCAGTTGAAACGCGCGGCTCTGCTCAATGTATTCCACCTTGAGTTGTTCGAGTGCTGCGGCAACTTCTGCATTTTTCACCCGTGCAAACTCGTTAGGCGTCTCAGTGGCGAGATCGCCTTCGCCCGCCTTGATCGCCGTGGTGATCTCCTGAATCGAGAGCGGCTTTTGCGCGCTGAACAAGAGCGCTTCGATTACACGTGTAAGGCTCATACTAGTTCCAACCACGATTGGAGGGGCGAGCTCCTGCGAGCCCAGCGTCGCGGGAGCTCCGCCCTAAAATGATCTCGACTTCGCTCGGAATGACTGTGTTCATCACGCTCCGATCGCGGTTTGAATCGCATCCGCGATCCGGTCTGCTTGTTTGTCGATCATTTCAAACTCGCGCCCTTCAATGAGTAGACGAATTTTTGGCTCGGTGCCGGAATAACGCAGGAGCACGCGGCCTTTGCCGGACAACTCTTTCTCGGCCTCTGTCACCAACTTCATCACAGAATCCAGTTCCGCCAGAGGACGCTTTTCTTTTACCGCCAGATTGCGCTGAGCCTGCGGATATTTTTGCAAACACGACTTGAGCTTGCTCAGTGACTGGCCGGTCTTGTGCATGACCCGCAAAATCTGGAGCGCGGTGATGATGCCGTCGCCGGTCGTGGTGAAATCACGGAAAATGACGTGACCGCTTTGTTCGCCACCGAGATTGAGCTTTTGCCGCACCATTTCTTCGATGACATAACGATCGCCGACTTTCGTTCGCAGGACTTTGCCGCCGCGCGCCGCGAGCGCCTCATCCAGACCAAAATTGCTCATGACGGTTGCCACCACAGTGTTTTGCTCCAGCCGGCCCGCTTCCAAAAGATCCAACGCCGCAATGGCGAGAACTTCATCGCCATCGACAATCTCGCCGTCCTCGTCGCAAAGAAGAACGCGATCAGCGTCCCCGTCATGACTAATGCCAACATCGGCGCCGCTGACTTCGACAATCCGCTGAATTTCCTCTGGATGCATGCTGCCGCAGCCGTCGTTAATGTTGATCCCGTTCGGCTCATTGTGGGCCACGGCGACCTCCGCGCCTAACTCGCGCAAAACGCACGGCGTCGATTTGTAAGCGGCGCCATTTGCTACATCCACTGCGACACGCATTTCTTCGAGCGAAATTCCCTTTGGAAAACTCGCTTTCGCGAATTCCACGTAACGTCCGAGCGCGTCATCAATTCGTGTGGCTCGACCAATATTGTTCGCAGTCGGCCGGATTGAATCGATCTCGCCAGTAAAAACGAGGTTTTCGATTTTTTCCTCGATCTGGTCATCCAGCTTGTAACCGTCGTGCCGGAAAAACTTGATGCCATTGTCCTGATAAGCATTATGCGACGCGGAAAGGACGATGCCCGCATCAGCGCGCAGCGATCGGGTGATGTACGCAACGCCCGGCGTAGGCAAGGGCCCGATCACCAGAACATCCACGCCAAGCGAAGTGATTCCAGCTACCAGCGCGTTTTCCAGCATGTAACCGGAAAGACGCGTATCTTTCCCGAGCACGATTTTCGGCCGGGCGCCATCAGGCGTTCTGCGCGGATTCATTTGCAAGAACACAAACGCAGCAGCGCGCCCAAGTTTCAGTGCCGTCTCGGCGGTAACCGGTTCAACGTTGGCAACTCCGCGCACCCCGTCTGTGCCAAAGATTTTCTTCTGCTCAGTCACGGCCTTAATTGAAACGCTCAAAGCGCGATTCGTAAACGCGAAATTTTTTGCACGATCAAGGCCGACGGCTGCCTATTGGTAGGGGCGATTGACCTCAATCGCCCGGAGCGGTTCAGGTGAACCGCCCCTACCTTTCCCAAATGCCTTGATATTCGAACGAGTTTTTGATCCGATCATGGCGTGTCCCCCACTGAGGATGAGGCGACTTCACTGACCGCGATTGGCGGAAATGCTCATCACGGTGCTGCGTTTACTACAACACACTGGAGCGTGGTGCTTCAGGCTCAAGGCGACTCGCCGGCGGCACAGGAAGCACTTGAGAAACTTTGCCGGACATACTGGTGGCCGCTCTACGGTTTTGTGAGACGTGATGGCTACAGTCCGGACGAAGCGCAGGATCTTACGCAGGGTTTTTTTGCGCTGATACTCGAGAGGAGAGACTTGGACGCAGTTCGCCAGGAGAAGGGGCGTTTGCGTTCATATCTGCTTACATCGCTGAAACATTTTCTGGCGAAGGCCAGGCGTCGCGAACTCGCAGTCAAACGTGGCGCGGGTCAAACGTTAGTTACCGGTTTTTTCCGCACTCTCTTTCGCCGAATTCATTTCGTTAATTTTTCGATGCAGCGTGCGGCGGCTGATGCCGAGTTTTTTTGCGGCGGCGGTGACGTTGCCATTCGTGGCGGCAAGCGCCTGGGCAATCAATCTTCTTTCGGTCTCATGCAGATCGAGCGGGCTGGTTTTTTCGCCGAACGCCTCTGTTGGTGAAACGCCGCCGGGCAATGTCGCTGCTGCGGACTGGCGCACGGTCATCGGTAGATCGCGTAACGTGATTTGTTTGCCCGTCGCCATCACGACGCCATGCTCGATTGCAGTGCGCAGCTCGCGGATGTTGCCGGGCCAATCGTAAGCAAGCAGTGCGTCCATCGCGTCGGGCGCGAGTTCCAGAAGCGGCTTGTCATTTAGTTTGCAGAAGTGGCGCAGAAATCCGCGGACCAGAATCGGGATGTCTTCTTTTCGCTCGCGCAACGGCGGCATAACGATGCGCACGACGTTGAGGCGAAAATAAAGGTCATCGCGGAATTTTCCTTCGCGCACGAGTTGTTCGAGATTTTTGTTTGTAGCCGCAATCAGACGCACATCGGCGTGTAATGTTTGATTGCCGCCGACGCGCTCGAAAGCCCGCTGTTCGCCGATGACGCGAAGCAATTTTACCTGCGTGCTCGGATCGATCTCCGCGATTTCGTCCAGGAAAATTGTGCCGCCGTTGGCTTGCTCGAATCGGCCGATGCGCCGTTCATGCGCACCGGTAAACGCGCCTTTCTCGTGTCCGAACAACTCGCTCTCGAGCAGCTGCGGCGAAAGCGCGGCACAATGTACAACCACAAATTTCGCTTGGTTACGCCGGCTCAAATTGTGAATGGCATGCGCGGCCAACTCTTTGCCAGTCCCACTTTCGCCTTCGATCAACACATTGGCCGATGAAGGAGCGACTTGTTTGATTGTGTCCAGCACTTCATGCAGTGCCGGGGAGTCGCCCCAGATATTTTCGAGTCCGTAGCGTTCATCCACCTGCTCGCGCAGCGCGCGATTTTCCTGCTCGAGCTTGCGGCTTTGCACCGCACGCGCGATGAGCAACTCGACTTTGTCGAGGTTTAGCGGCTTGGTGACAAAATCGTAGGCGCCGCGTTTCATCGCCTCCACTGCGACATCGACCGAGCCGTAAGCGGTCATCATGATGCCGATCGGCGGACGCGACATTTTCAGCGCGCGATCGATCAGCACCATTCCATCTTCATTGCCAAGGCGGAGGTCAGTAAGAACCACATCGACCTGCTCGCGCTCGAGCACATCCATTGCGCCACCAATGTCCCCGGCGACGTACACGTCGTAATCGTTCTCGAGCAAACGTCGGAGCCCGTCGCGCGTATGCTTCTCATCATCAACGATCAGGACAGTAGGTTGAACATTCATGGCGGCGGTGAGTCTCAGATGCTAGATGCAAGATTTTTGCTCAGTATCAAGTCTTCGCCAATGACGAAGCACGAATGACCAATGACGAAGGAAGAACGAAGACTCGAATAACAGAGACGCAGGCCACCAATGTTCGTGATTTGTAATTCGTCATTGTTTCGAGGTTCGTCATTCGGATTTCGGCATTTGAGCAGTCGCTAGTCTCACGGCGCACGTAGCCGAAAGATGCTGAAACACTGATAGCCATGCTGGGGAAAACGTGTATCATCGCGCGATGCTTTGGCGAGTCCTGCCCGCCTTGGGGTCGATTCTAGTCGTCTCCGGCTCGAACACATTTGCCGCCGAGTTCACCAGCGCTGTTAATCCGAAAGATGGCTGGAAGCTGGCCACCGATGCCAAAGTGGTCGTCATCTACTGCCGGCCACATGCAAATTCGAATTTGAAAGAGTTCAAGGCGATCGGCGACATCGACGCTCCCGTTTATGCCGTGCGTGCAGTGATCGATGACTTCGAAAATTATCCAAAGTTCATGCCTTACGTAATGGAGTGTCGGCTGATAAAACGCGACGGGGACTCAATGATCGGCTACCAGCGTCTTTCACCAAAGATTTGCGAGGATCGCGATTACACGCTGCGCGTGTGGAAGAAATCTTCGTCGGGTCCCAAAGGACTCACGTATCTCAGCCAATGGGAAGCCGCTAACGATCTTGGACCTGCAGAGCAGAAAGGCGTCGTGCGCGTAAAAGTTTGTAATGGCACATGGCTGCTTGAGCCGGATGGTCCGGCAAAAACGCGTGCTACTTATGCCATCTACTCCGATAGCGGCGGTTTTGTCCCGGCGTTTATCGCCAATCACGCCAGTTTGACGGCGATAAAGAAGTTGTACGAGGCTATCCGGAAGCAGGTAAAGGAGCCCAAGTACGCGGCGACGTCTCCGGCTTCACCGGCACCCGCCAAGCCGTAGCGAAATCTTTTTCGCGAGTATTGTCTCTCCGCATGAGAGCGAATTTCTTCCTGTCTGTAGTTGTAACCGCCGCTGTGTTCGCGCTGAGCCACGCTCCGTTGGCTGAGAGCGCGCCTGACACTCCAAAGAAACCTGTTGCCACCGAATACCATGGAGTAACGGTGGAAGATCCGTACCAGTGGCTCGAAGGTGACGACGACTCGCAGGTGAAAGCGTGGTCGGACGCACTGAACCAGCAAACACGCAAATATCTCGACAGCTTGCCCGATCGGGCGGCGATCGAAAAACAGTTACAGGAGTGGTACGCGAAAACTTCGCCGCACTATTTCTCGCTCATCTCTCGGCCCGCTACAGGACGGATTCGCGGTGGCGAACCCGGAATTTTGTTTGCGATGAAATTCCAGCCGCCAAAACAACAGCCGTTGTTGGTGACGCTCGCGTCGGCAGACGATCTCAAGTCTGAGAAAGTAGTGCTCGATCCAAGCGTCCTCGACACGAAAGGCACGACTGCCATCGACTGGTTTGTGCCGTCGTTGGACGGCAAATATGTCGCCATCTCACTTTCCAAAGGCGGTAGCGAAGACGGCACGCTTCACTTTTACGAAACCGCGACGGGCAAAGCGCTCCCGGACACGATTGCGCATGTCCAATATCCCACGGCAGGCGGCAGTGCGGCTTGGAACGCGGATGGCACCGGAGTTTTTTACACACGCTTTCCACGGAAAGGCGAGCGGCCAGATACTGATCTCAACTTTTATCAGCAGATTTACTTTCATAAGCTCGGCACACCCGACGCAGCGGATAAGTATTCGATCGGCAAAGAGTTCCCACGCATCGCGGAGATTACTCTGGCGGCATCCCACGACGGCAAATACATTCTCGCAACTGTAGCCAACGGCGATGGCGGGGAATTCGCGCATTATCTGCTCGGGCCAGATGAAAGCTGGAAGCAGATCACGCAGTTCAGCGATCAAATAAAGCTCGCCCGTCTCGGCCGCGATAATGCGCTTTACCTACTTTCGCGTGCGGACGCGCCGCGCGGAAAAATTCTGCGCCTGCCGCTCGAGGTGCCAGAATTGAAGAACGGGGCCGAAATTGTTTCGGCTGGGGAAGCGGTGATCGAGAAGATTGTGCCGAGCAACGAGGCGCTTTATGTGGGCGATCTGCTCGGTGGTCCATCACAAATTCGGCGCTTCGATTTGAACGGCAAAAACGAAACGACGATTCCGATTCCACAGATCTCATCGGTGCAGGAGATGCTCGCGCTCGAAGACGGATCGCTCCTGTTCTGCGCCGTGAGTTACACCGAGCCGGCGGCATGGTTCCATTGTGCGAATGAAAAAACAGAGCCCGTGAAGACTGCGCTGCGGAGCACGTCGCCAGTGTCGTTTGCTGATATTGAGGTGCGCCGCGAGTTCGCCACTTCAAAGGACGGCACAAAAGTCCCGCTTAACATTCTTTTCCGAAAAGGAATGAAGCGCGACGGGCAGAATCCGACGCTGCTTTATTCGTACGGAGGTTACGGGATCAGCATGTCGCCGAATTTCGATTTTACACGGCGGCTTTGGTTCGACCGCGGCGGCGTTTATGTAGTGGCGAATATCCGCGGTGGCGGCGAGTTCGGCGAAGAATGGCACAAGGCCGGCAACCTCACTAAAAAGCAAAACGTCTTCGATGATTTCGCGGCTGCTGCCGCGTACCTGATCAAAGAAAAATATACGCGCCCCGAAAGGCTGGCCATACAAGGTGGAAGCAACGGCGGCCTGTTGATGGGCGCAATGATAACGCAGCATCCTGATTTGTTCCGGGCGGTAGTTTCGTCGGTGGGTATTTACGACATGCTGCGCGTGGAACTGGCGCCGAACGGCGCATTCAATGTTACCGAGTTCGGCACAGTCAAAAATCCCGAACAATTCAAAGCGCTTTACGCGTACTCTCCGTATCACCACGTGGTCGATGGCACGAAATATCCAGCCGTCTTAATGATGACCGGCGCTAACGATGGACGTGTCGCGCCTTATCACTCCCGCAAGATGATTGCGCGCCTCCATGCCGCGAATAAATCCGAGAACCCGATTCTTTTGCGAACCAGCTCCAGTGCGGGTCACGGCATCGGCACTGCATTGAGCGAGCGCATCAAACAGTCGGCCGACATTTACGCGTTTCTCTTTGCGCAACTCGGGATGAACAGAATGACGAAATCCGAATGACCAATGACGAAGGAAGCCCAAAGCGTGAATCGAAGAAAACCAGAAATCCACTCACAAGTGTCATTCTGAGCAGCGAAGAATCTCTGATTAATTCGGAACGTGGAAATAGTCAGAGATGTTTGAAAGCCTGGCCTCATGCTTCGCATTTCGTTGCAGCGCTCCGTTCAACATGACAGTGCCATCTGAGAGCAGTTGTTGCTTCAGGCTTTTGTCATTGATTCGGATTTCGTCATTCGACATTCGTCATTAGATCCGTTCTTATCTTGAGAAGGAAATTGCTGATCTTTGCCACCGCGATTGGAATTTTCTTTCTCCTCGCATTCGCGGCTGGCGTGGCGGTCTTCTTCAGTCCGCTGCTCACTCACTACGTCGAGAGTGATGCCTTCCGTATAGCGGTGGAGGAGGAAACGGCGAAGGGTTTGCATTTTCTTCAGGCGCATTATGCACCGATTCGACGCGCCGGCGCGCTCACGGCCCAGAGCGATAGTTTCGAAGCGGACAACGGACGGAAAGCGATGAAGTCACTCGATGCTCACGGTATCACCGCCAAGTTCGATCCTTGGGGCGTGTTTTTGCGGCAATGGCGCTTCACCGACGTGCGTGTGCAATCTGGCGAAGTAGAGATTCAAATCTACCAGGCGAATCCTGAAGCGGTACCAACCAAGCCGTGGTTCGCAATTTTTTTGCCGAACAGAGTTTATCTGGCAAAGATCGAATCGGAACAGGCCAACATTACCTGGCGCTTTCGCGGCGAAGAAGCGGGCTTCTTCGGAACTCAACTGCTTATCACACCGAACGGCTGGGATTTCGAGTACGTTGCGACAGGCGGCCGACTGAAGATGGCGCCGGTTCCCGACCTCGAGCTTCGCCGGACAAACGTCCTGATCACGAAAACGCTTTTGACCCTTTATGATCTCGATCTCGCATCCGATTCACACAGCGACGAAAGCATTCGGGCTCAGGGATACGCCGGCCTCGGCCAGGACAGAAGCGTCGATGTAAAAGCGAACTTCAATGCGGTGCCGATTCGCCAGTGGTTGCCGGCGGAATGGAAACGCCGCCTCAAAGGCAGCGCATTCGGCGATGTTCACTGGGCGGCAAAAGATCCAAAGCTGGAAAGTTCATCTGGCGAAGGTTCGTTGCGCATTGATAAAGGGCGAATCGATGAGGTTCCGCTTTTGAACAAGCTCGCAGAGCTCGCCCAGAAGAAGTCCTTTGAGCGTTTGGACCTAAACGAATGTTCGCTCGGTTTTGCGTGGCGCTATCCGGAGATCCACATCAACGACATCACTATCGAGGAGAAGGGCAAATTCAGAA
>Ga0306926_10004670_pt1 | contig 14410 bp, 11 predicted proteins | sample flu12Cox44000178_FD_203759 | JGI IMG/M metagenome (GOLD analysis project Ga0306926, IMG submission 203759) | Lab enrichment of tropical soil microbial communities from Luquillo Experimental Forest, Puerto Rico - flux8day.12C.oxic.44.000.178 (v2)... | ecosystem: Environmental > Terrestrial >...
CTTTAGCTCGAACTTGTTTTGCGGCGCAACGTAACCCCTCACGTCACAATAATGACGAATGGCGAGGCTGCGAGTCGCGCCCGGGCCCGCGTAACCGCTTTGCACGAAGTGCTCCAAGCCGCTCGCCGGGACTTCGACGAGCTCGGCTGCGAGAACGATCGCAGGACCTCCGGCAGCACGCTGCAAATGAAGCGCCGTCAGTGCTGCGCAGCGCTCGGCATCGTGACTGCCCTCGGCAAGGCTCGCCTCGGGGGCGCCCTCCATGACAGGTTGCACGACATCCTCAGCCGCGGTCACCGTTTGGGCCGCAGTTATCAGCCCAAAAAACCAGATGACGTTCTGGAGGATTCGTCGGCCGGCCAGCGCCAGCTCTGCCTGCGTCATGATGCGCCTCGTTCGCGACCCCGATATTCTCATTAACCGGTCTTGACCAAGAAGATCTGGATGGTCAAGGCCCGCGTATGTTTGTGTTTTGCGCGCTTCGAATCAGCCAGATGCCATCTGCTTGCTTGACGAGCAGCCAGGAAAAAATTCCCGTACGTGGTTTCCAAGGAGTTCCATCGGGATCCAGGTCGCCCGATATTCCCCAGGTCACGTGCACCAGGCCGAAGTTGGGTGCCAAAAGTTGAGCCTCGACGCTATGCGTCACCCAGACACTTTCCTTGAACTGCGTTCTATGAACTTCCTAGTGACGCGCGACGATTTGCGAGCGGCCCTTCAGGGCATGCCCTTCACGTTCACGAAGTCAGCGTCGGGGGTCAATAACTGTCCCATCGCATCCATGTCGTGCGAGTTCCAATAAACGCGGAACTCTTCGGCTAGCATCTCAGCGGCCGCTTGAAGCATACGCTCGGGCGATTGCTTAGACTCATCGGCTCTCGTCGGAGCGACGTCGAGCATCAGCAGCGTGAACGAGATGAGAAATAACGATCGCAGTGTCATCTGAAGCTCCCTGGCGAGGAGCTCTAGCGGACCCCGCCGATGCGCTGCCCCTGCAGGTACTTGGTGCCGACTTTGGCGTCGATCACGACCCGCTTGCTCTGGAACAGCATTACGATGTCGGAGCCGCCGAACATGAAGAAGCCGAACTCGTCGCCTTTGCGCAGCCTGGCTCCAACTTCGGGGGTCAGGTTCACCGATGAAACGTTCCCCATCCCGATCGGCAGTACGGCCACTAAGCCCACCTCGGGCGAATCGATGACGATCAGGCCGCGTTCCTGGTTGTACTGGTAGCTGTCCCCGTCGATTATCTGAAGGCTGCCGTCCGGCTTGCGGATAACGTTCATGTAGACCCGGCCCTGGATCTTGCGGACTTCCTTGATCTCGCCAGCGACAGGCACGTGGTAGCGGTGATAGTCATCGATGTTCAGGAAACTGTGGGTGTACATGCCGTTCTTGAACGCGTCCTGGTACGGGCTGCCATCCAGCAGCTTCGCGATCGGCCAGGTGACGCTCTTCACCGCGACTTTGGAGTCTGCGTCGATGTCCCACGTGCCGGCGAAGACTGAATCGGCGGGCGACACAATCACCTTGTCGTCGCAAGGCGCCGCGATCGGCCGCTTGCCGGGCTTGATCTCGCGAGCGAAGAACTGGTTGAAGGTCAGCCAGCCAGTCGGTCCGACGACGTAGTCGTCGATGTGGAAATTGGGACGCGCCGCATAGGAGGGGATTCCCGCCGCCGACGCCGTTGTATTCATGAACTGGCCCAGCGCCTTCGCGTATTTCTTCCGCCAGGCGTTGAAGGTCTCGTCACGATTCAGCCGATCCTCCGGCGCCTCATTGATGATGTATTGGTACTTGAGGGCTTTCGGACCGGTCTCCGGGAGGTTGGGGACAGCCGTGACGAGATCGTCCAGAAGGGCCAGGAACGCTTCGGTGGTCTCGAGGCCCGGGAGGGCGGCGTTTCGGATTGCACCCTCCAGCGCCTCTCGCACAGCGGGTCGCTCCGCGAGCAGCGTGACAAGCTCCTCCACGACCGGAGTGTGATCAGCCTTTCCCGCGCCGGCAATGGCGGCTGCGTTGAGCAGGACGGCAAGCGAGAGGACGATGGCCGGCACGAGTAGCCGCTGCCGGCAAGCGACAAGCAGGCTCATCTTCGAACTCCGGTTCTTCTCGTGAGCAGCCATTAATTATAACTCGCATAGCGAGCTCTGGGCTAAACCAGCGAGGCATCCTGTTTACACAAGCGAGCAGCAGGAGCAGCAGGAATTGCTTAAGTGGCATCGTCTCTTCCCGTTGGAAAGCGGGTGATCCTCTGGTGTCCGCTTGTGGAGAATTGAACCCAAGGTATGAAGGACGGCTGATGGCCCGATCAGAGTCACGCGGCGTATGCGCCCCGGCGCGCGCGACTTGGGAGTGATAAGTCCTCGCTTCGGTCTAAAACGGCGGAGCGAGCGTTTCGCTAGTGGAGCTCGGCGACCCAGGCCGCATAGGCCGGCAGCGTCTGCGGACCGGAGGCGGCTCCACCCGGCAGCGGCTCTGGGCTCGAGAGCAGCGTCTCGAGGTGCGAGCCCCGCACACCCGCTTGCGCGAGGCCGAGGGACACCTTCTGCGGGTGCGGCGACATGTTGAGCGACACGATCACCGCCTCGCCGTCATCGCTGACGCGCGCGTAGCTGAGGACGTTCGCATTGGTGGGATCGAGCATCACCAGGCGTCCGCTTCGCAGCGCGCGATTACTCCGGCGCAGGGCGATCAGCCGCCGATACCAGTTGAGGAGCGAGCCCGGGTCGGCGGCCTCGGCCTGCACGTTGACGGTGCGATAGTCCGCCGTCACCGGAAGCCAGGTGTGCGGGTTGCTGCTGAAGCCGGCCTGGGCGTTGGAAGTGTCCCATTGCATGGGCGTACGCTCGCCGTCCCGGCCTTTCTCGCGCGGCCAGCCGCGGATGCCGATGGGATCGCGCACATCCTCGACGCGCTGTGGCGTCGCGGTTCGCTGCCCGATCTCCTGCCCCTGGTACATCAGCACCGTGGCGCGCGCGGTGAGCAGCAGCGTCGCGACGATGCGCGCGATCTGCGCGTCGTGCACGCCGTCACCGAAACGGCCCCAGCTGCGTACGTTGTCGTGATTGTCGAACACCAGCAGCGGCTGCGACTGGTGCAGCTCGGTCTGCGACTCGAGCAGATGCTGGCGGAAAGTGTTGGCATCGAGGCGGTTGCCGAGGCCCACCAGGGTGTCCATCGGCAGCTGCAGCTCGTCGTGCCGCGCGCCCCCGTACCAGGCGTCGAGATCCGAGGTCTTGGCGAGGTAGGTCTCGCCGATCAGCACGCGCTCGCCGGGATAGGTGTCGGTCATCGCGCGCAGGCGGCGCATGACACCGTGTACCTCCGACAGATTCTTGGTGTAGATGTCGCTCAGGTTGGGATCGCCCAGGGCATTGGTGCCGCCGAGCACCGGTGCGTCGCGCAGCTTCGCGTCCTCGAATAGCTCCGTGATGGCGTCGAGCCGGAAGCCCGCTACCCCGCGATCGAGCCAGAAGCGCATCGCGCCGAACATCGCCTGCTCGACCTCGGGGTTGCGCCAGTTGAGATCCGGCTGTTGACGGTAGAAGCGGTGGTAATAGGACTGTCGGACCGCGGGTACGTACTCCCACGCCGAGCCGCCAAAGAGGCTCACCCAGTTGTTCGGTGGCCGAGAGTTCCCGTCGGCGTCCAGCTTGCCATCGCTCCACACGTAGAAATCATGGTGTCCGGAGTCGCGCGCTCTCGAGGCGGCGAGGAACCAGGGGTGCTGGTCCGAGGTGTGATTGAGCACCATGTCGAGAATGACGCGCATGTTGCGCCGGCGGGCTTCCGCGACCAGTCGATCGAAGTCCGCGAGCGTTCCGTACAGCGGGTCGACTGCCTGGTAGTCGGAAACGTCGTAGCCAAAGTCCACCTGGGGAGAGGGGTAGATGGGCGCAATCCAGATGGCGTCGACGCCGAGCTCCTGCAGGTAATCGAGGCGCTGAGTGATGCCGTTCAGATCACCAGTGCCGTCACCGTTCGAGTCCTGGAAGCTGCGCGGGTAGATCTCGTAGATGACGGCGTGACGCCACCACGGCTCAGCGTCGGCGGTTGCCGGCGCGGCCGGCAGCGGCAGGCTTGCCACGCAGGCGAGGAGCGCTGCGAGGACGGCCGCGAGCGGGTGCGGGCCGGGCGTTGACCGCCTCAGGCCCATGTGCATAAATCGAACGGCTGTTCCGCGGGCATCGCCCGCCATGGTACCCGATGCGCTCCTCAAGCCCCGGTCCGGTCGCCGTTCGCGCTCCTCATGCCGCTTGCGCGGTCTGCGCGGCCGGCGCTGCGGCGCTGCTCCTCGCGCGCGGGTTGTCGGCCGCCCCGCTGGCGGTGATCGGCATCGATTTCGCTCCCGCCGTGAACGTGAAGTGGGCGGAATATGGCGAAGCCGAGGCCGCGACGCTGCGCAAGGCGATCCGTGCGGCGGTCGCCCGCGAGAAGGAGTGCGGCACGGTGCCCGCGGGAGTCGGTGTCAACGTGACGGTCGAGGACCTCGCGCCATCGCGACTGACACGCGAGCAGCTGGCCGATAACCCCTCGCTCGATGTCCTGCACAGCAAATCGCTCGGCGGGGCCGAGCTCAAGGGCGAAGTGCTCGACGCGCAGCAGCACGTGCTGACTACCGTCAGCTACCGCTACTTTGCCCCGACCATCACGCTCGGCTCGCTAGCTCGCGATCCCTGGGCCGATGCGCGACTCGCGATCGATGGGTTTGCGCGGAAGCTGGCAACGGCCTGCCGCAACCTGCCGCTAAACGGCGACGCCAGTTCCGAGTGACCTGCTCAGGGCGGCGTCGGCCCCGTGCTGACGCGCACCAGATCCTGCGGTCGCAGCCACTTGCGAAACGCCGCCTGCACGTCCCCGGCATCGAGTGCGATGTAGCGCTCGGCGGCGTGCGTCGGTTCATCGAGCGGCAGTCCGAGATCGGTGCGCGCGAGCAGCGCGCGCGCGATGTCATCGAGCCCGGCTTCACTCAAGGGTATCTGCCGCAGCAGGAAGGCCTTGACGCGCGTCAGCTCGTCCGCGCCCGCCGGGGTGGTCTGCATGTTGGTGATCTCGCGCGCCACCATGGTGGCGGCTCGCGCGACGTTCTGCGGATCGCTCGCGTACTCGACCAGGTAGGCGCTGCGGGTGCGGCCCGCCTGCAGCACCGACTCGACGGAGTAAACCAGGCCGGCGTGCTTGCGGAGGTCGACGCTGAGGCGGGTCGAGTAGAAGCTGCCGCCGAGCACTGCGTTGCCGAGCGCGAGCGGGTAAAAGTCCGGATCCGAGCGCGTAAGGGCGAGGTTCTGCGCCAGCAACACCCGATCCTGCACGCGGCTCGCATCCGGCACCGCCACCGTGCCCGGGCCATTGGCGGGCACTGGCGGCAGGTCGATCTGAGGCTTTGGGCCGCTCGCCGACCAGCCGCCGAAGTAGCGATCGATCACCCCCCGTGCTTTCTTCGGATCCACGTTGCCGATGACGACGATGGTCGTGAGATCGGGCCGGAATACGCGCGTGTAGTAGCCGCGTACGGCTGCCGGCGTGAGCGAGCGCACCGTCTCCGGGGTCGACATGCGCAGGCTCGGATCATCCGCTGGGTAGAGCGCGGCGCGCAGTGAACGCTGTGTCAGGAATCCTGGGCTCGCGTTGCGCGCGGCGACGCCGAGCGCCACCTGGCTGCGAATGACTTCCAGAGCCTTGTCGGGTAGCGCCGGATGCAACTGGTTGTCGGCGAGCAGCTCGACGCCGCGCTCGAAATGCTCTGTCAGCACCTGCACCGCGAAGTCCGTGCCGGCGCGCTGGCGGGCACCGACGTCATCGAGCGCCTGCTGGAAGGCGATGCGATCGAGGTGCTCGCTGCCATGCGTGAGCAGCCGGTCGAGCACCTGCGCCACGCCTTCCTCGCCGGGTTGTTCCTCGGTTTCGGGACGATTGCGGATGTGGCCGAACACACTCACCGTGTCGCTCACATCCGCCGTCTGCACGATGAGCGACAGGCCGTTCGGCAGCGTGCTCACCACCGGATGCAGGGTCGACTCCGGTACCTGCAGGCGCTGCAGCGCCTTGCTCGCCCACGCCGGCAGTTCAGTCGGATGCGCCTCGCCGAGAGAGATCGATTCCCGCCCGCCGAATCCGCCGCCACGCGCGGCCACCGGCGGTCCCGAGCCGCGGGGCAACATGACTCCGGTCACGCTGTGATCGAGGTCCAGGTACTTACGCGCGACGCGGTTGACATCGTCGACCGTCACCGCCTCGATGCGCGCCAGGTCCTCGTCCGGGGAGCTGAGCCCGAACAGCGCGAGCGCGTCGGACCAGACCGCCGCGAGCTCGGGAATGGAGTTGCGCTGAAACTGCGCGGCGCTGCGCTCCTGCAGCTTGGCCGCGGCCACCAGCTCGGGCGGCACCCCCTCGCGCGCTGCGCGGGCGAGGATCGCACGCACGTCGCGCTCCAGCGCCTTGGGGTCCTCGCCGCTCGTGAAGGTGAGGGCGGCGTATGCGAGGCCTGCCTCCGGCAGGGGCTCGAGCCCGAACTCGGCGCTGAGCGCACGGCCCTGCGGGACGAGTCCATACAGCTCGAAGCGCCTGTTGCTGAGCACGTCCGCGAGGACCTCGAGCGCGGCGAAGTCCGCATCCCGCGGACCCGGCGTGCGCGTCGCGATCATGAGCGTACCGCTCGGGCGATCGGTGTCGACCTTGATCGTGGTCGACTGCACCGGCCGCAGGCGCACCGCCGGCTTCGGGGGCAGCTTCTTCGCGGGAATCTTGGCGAAGAGCTGCTGCACGAGGGTGAGCGTCGCCGCCGGCTCGACATCGCCCGCGATCACCAGGATAGCGTTGTTGGGCGCGTACCAGGTGTTGTGGAAGCTCTTCAGCATCTGCGCCGTCGTTCTCTGGAACGACGGCCGCGTGCCGAGCGCGTCGTGCTCGTAGGGCGTCCCGGCGAACATGCGCGCGCGCAGCCTCGCGAACAATACGTACGAGGGTTCCGACAGATCCTGCGCGACCTCCTGCTCGATCGCACCGCGCTCCTCTTTCCACTCGGCCGGCGTGTCGAGCACCGCGCGCATGCGCAGTGCCTCGATGTGCAGCGCGACGTCGAGATCCTCGGCCGGCACCGTGAACAGGTATTGCGTGAGATCTTCGCGGGTATTGGCGTTGAAGTCGCCGCCGACCAGGCTGCCGATGTCGGCGAGTTGAACGGCAGTGAGCCCCGGGCTGCCGCGGAACATCATGTGCTCCTCAGCGTGCGCCGTGCCCGGAAACCCCGCCGGCGCCTCGTCTGAGCCCACCAGGTAGTTGACAGAGGTCGCGACCACCGGTGCGAGCGTGTTGCGCACGATGATCACGCGCAGCCCGTTGGCGAGCGTCGCCCGCAGCACATTGTCGTTCATCTCCACGGGCGGCCCGCTCGGCTGCGGCGCAGCCGCGGCAGCCACACCGGTCAGTGTCAGGAAGGCGGTGAGCAGGGCCGCCGGCCGCGCCCGCCGCGGAGCTGAGTGGTGCGACATGGTCAATCCCGGAAACGCCCGGTAGGGGTGGCCAGTATATGCGACCGCCCCTGCCATGTTCCGCCACAAATCATCCTCGCCCTGACGCATTTGCTCCACAGCGCGAGCCGCAGCGTGCGCTGAACTGTTAACCGTGCCGAAGCTTTCCAGCCACTCACGACACGAGGAGCCAACATGAAAACATCGACGCTGCGGGCAACCGCGCTCTCGCTAGCACTCGGCGGCTATGCGCTCTCGCCGGCGTACGCGGGCGAGGCCGCGGATCCGCCCGGCGCGGGATCGAAGCAAGCTGACCTGGGCGCCGTCACCGGCCTCGCGGTTGGTGCCGTCGCTGCCGGACCCATTGGCGCCATGGTGGGCACCGCGGCCGGCGCGCTGATCGGTGACCGGTATCACCGCCAGGCGCAGTCCCGGGCGGCGCTGTCCGCCTACCTCGAGCGCAGCGAGACTCAGCGCGCCGAGCTCCTGCACAACGTGGCGCAGCTCGATGGCTCGTTGTCGGCGGAGCGCGCGCACAGCGCCGAGCTCGCTGCCCAGCTCAGCCGCACCGATCAGCTTGGTCTCGATGTCAGCTTCCGCACCGACGATGACTCGGTGGCTGCGCAGGCGATGTCGCCGTTGCTGAAGCTCGGGGCGCTCGCGGCCTCGCTGCCACAGGCGCAGGTGTGTGTCGCCGGCTACGCGGACCCGCGCGGCTCGGAGGCCTACAACGATGAGCTGTCGCTGCGGCGCGCGGCGAATGTCGCCGCAGTGCTGACGAGTGCCGGCGTGCCGCGCGAGCGCATACTCATCGAGGCGCACGGCAAGAGCGCGGTCGGGAGCACCGATGACGACCTCGATGCCTACGCCCTGGAGCGGCGCGTGACGGTACGGCTGCAGTTACCCGGCTCCGGACAGGTTGCCGAGCGTGATTAGCCAGGGCGTGCGGCGGCCGGCGAGTGCGCCGCGCAGCTACAAGCTCGCGGCGCACCTTCGCGCTAAGATCTCCTGGCACGAATACCTGCGCGGGATTGCCATGAGCACGAGCATCGTTCGCCTGGATAGCACGCTGGCCCCGGAAGTTTCCGAGCCGCCGGCCGACCGGCTCATCGCCGGCACGCCTGAATTACAGCTGTGCAACTATTTCAGCGACGCGACTCAGCAGTTCTTCGCCGGACGTTGGGCGGCCACACGCGGCAAATGGCGCGTGCGTTACACGGAGAACGAATTGTGCGTGATGACCGCTGGGCGGGTGGTCATCGAGAGCGCGAGCGGGGAGCGCAGCAGCTTTGGCCCCGGCGATGCGTTCGTGATCCCGGCGGGGTTCAGCGGCACCTGGGAGGTCATCGAGGACTGCAGCAAGATCTACGCGATCTTCGAGGCTCACCAGACATAACCTGACGCCGTTGTTGAAGCCCGTCGCAGAACGGCGACGTTCGGCTTCAGTGCGCCGGCCTGCGGTGGGAAGGTACGCACGTGTACCGGAGCCCGCAGGTGTCTCGTGGAAACCATTACCGTTGCCGCTCAACGCATCCCCGGAACGAGTTCGTCGGAGATGGCGCTCTTCGTTGGCATTGCGTTCGTCATCGTCGCCGTCGCGTGGATGGTGCTGTCGGGCGTCAAGCGCAACCGCCAGCAGCAGCCGCGCGCCTGACAGCGGCGATTCTGTAACGGGCGCGCTCACGGCAGGGCCCATCCAGCTATTGCGCGCGCAGCACCTCGCTCAGGGTGCCGAAGAGCTGATCAATCTGGGTTTTTTCGATGATGAGCGGCGGGGATAGCGCAATGACCTCACCCGTCTGCCGCACCATCACTCCCCGCTCGTAGCAGCGCCTGAACACCTCGAAGCCGCGCGTGCCGACCTTGCCGGGTATCGACTCGAGCTCGAGCCCGAGGATCAGTCCGTAGTTGCGGACATCGATCACATGCGGCAGTGTGCGCAGCGCGTGCGCCGCCTCCTCCCAGTACTTCGCGAGTGAGGCCGCGCGCGTCAGCAGTCCCTCGCGTTGATACAGCGCGAGTGTTGCCAGGCCGCCTGCACACGCTGCTGGATGCGCCGAGTAGGTATAACCGTGAAACAGCTCGATACCGTCCGGGCCCTGCATGAACGCTTCGTACACCGCCTTGCTGACCAGCACACCACCCATCGGTATGCAGCCGTTGGTGAGTCCCTTGGCGACGGTGATCATGTCGGGGGTCACTCCGAACTCCTGCGCCGCGAATGCGGAGCCCGTGCGGCCGAAGCCGGTGATGACCTCATCGAAGATCAGCAGTATTCCGTGGCGGTCGCAGATCTCACGTAGCCTCTTCAGGTAGCCCCGCGGCGGAATCAGCACACCGGTGGAGCCCGCGATGGGCTCGACGATGACGGCGGCGATGTTGGAGGCATCGTGCAGCGCCACGAGCCGCTCGAGCTCGTCTGCGAACTGCGTGCCATGCTCGGGCACGCCGCGTGAGAAGGCGTTGCGCGCCAGGTCATGCGTATGCGGGAGGTGATCGACCCCCGGCAGCAACACGGCCGACCAGGCCTTGCGGTTGGATGTCATGCCGCCCACCGAGATTCCGCCAAATCCCACGCCGTGGTAGGCGCGCTCGCGGCCGATCAGCCGGGTGCGCGTTCCCTGGCCGCGCACGCGGTGGAACGCCACCGCGATCTTGAGCGCAGTGTCGACGGCCTCGGAGCCCGAGTTGGTGAAGAAGGCATGATCGAGTCCGCTAGGGGCGATCTTCACCAGCTCGTTCGCGAGCTGGAACGCGGCCGGATGGGCCATCTGAAAAGCAGGTGCGTAGTCGAGTGTCTCGAGCTGGCTCGCAATCGCCTGGGTGATCTCACGCCGGCCGTGCCCGGCGTTCACGCACCACAGCCCCGCAACCCCATCGAGGATCTGCCGGCCATCCGGTGTCCAGTAGTGCATGCCGCTTGCCCGTGCGAGCAGCCGCGGGTTCGCCTTGAACTGGCGGTTGGCGGTGAAGGGAAGCCAGAGCGCCTCGAGTTCTGAACGGGTGAGGGCAGCGGCTGGGGCGTCGGCGGTAGACATGGGCGGAACTCGGGGAGTAACAGGCGGGTCTCAAAATGATAAATAAAGTGGACAAATAGAGCCACTCCGGCGATATTTTTGGCTTCATCGTTCAAGATCTTAAACACACCATGAGCATCGACGTGGGTGCACGGCTGCGCAGCGTACGGACTACCTTCGGGCTCTCGCAGCGCGAACTTGCGCGGCGCGCTGGGGTCACCAACGGACTGATCTCGCTCATCGAGCAGAACCGCGTGAGTCCCTCAGTGAGCTCGCTGAAGAAGGTGTTGGATGGGGTCCCGATGTCGCTGGCGGAGTTCTTCACGCTCGATCTGAGTGATGCGCCACAGGCGTTCTTCGGCGCGAGCGAGCTCGTGGAGCTCGGCAACGCCGAGGTATCGCTGCGGCTGGTCGCGGCACAACGTCCGGGCAGGCAGCTCACGGTGCTGCACGAGCGCTATGCGGCGGGCGCGGCGACCGGTGAGGAGATGCTGGCCCATCGCGGCGAGGAGGCGGGGGTCGTGATCCGCGGGCGCATCGAGCTCACCGTCGGCGGTGCCACACGCGTGCTCGGCCCGGGCGAAGCCTATTATTTCGCGAGTCAGCTCCCGCACCGCTTCCGCAACGTCGGGCGCGAGGCGTGTGAGATCATCACTGCCTGCACCCCGGCAACTTTCTAAAGAGAGGCGCCCGAGTTATGAGCGCAACAGCTGAATCGGTTTCCTGGCACGAGCGCGCCCGCCGGCTCGAGTTTCGCACTCAGGCCTTTATCGACGGCCGCTACGCGGACGCCGCCTCCGGCGCCACCTTCGATTGCATCAACCCCTCGACCGGGAAGCTCCTGGCACGGGTTGCGGCCGGCGACAGCGAGGACATCGATCGTGCGGTGAGCGGAGCACGTACCGCGTTTCGCAAGGGCAGCTGGGCGAATCTCGCGCCGGCGAAGCGCAAGAAGACGCTGCTGCGCCTCGCGGAGCTGATCCGCGAGCACGGCGAGGAGCTGGCGCTTCTCGAGACGCTCGATATGGGCAAGCCCATCGGCGACAGCCTGAAGGTCGACATCCCGGCGGCGGCGCGTTGCGTGCAGTATTACGCGGAAGCGATCGACAAGGTCTATGACCAGGTTGCGCCCACCGGCCCCGAGGCACTCGCGCTCATCACGCGCGAGCCGCTCGGCGTCGTCGGCGCCATCGTGCCGTGGAATTTTCCGCTGCTGATGGCGGCCTGGAAGTTCGCCCCCGTGCTTGCCGCCGGCAATTCGCTGGTGCTCAAGCCCTCGGAGAAGTCCCCGCTTACGGCGTTGAAGGTCGCAGAGCTCGCGATCCAGGCGGGGATCCCGGAAGGTGTTTTCAACGTGGTGCCGGGATTCGGCCAGACCGCCGGCAAAGCGCTGGCGCTGCACATGGACGTCGACTGCATCGCCTTCACCGGCTCCACCGCCACCGGGCGCGCCATCATGCAGTACGCGGGTCAGTCCAATCTCAAGCGCGTTTCGCTCGAGTGCGGCGGCAAGTCACCCAACATCGTGCTCGCCGACTACCCGGACCTCGACAAGGCGGCGACCGCTGCGGCCTGGGCAATCTTCTTCAATCAGGGCGAGATGTGCTCGGCCGGCTCGCGGCTGCTGCTGCAGGAGGAGATCAAGGAGGCGGTGCTGGAGAAGGTGCAGGCGATCGGCCGCACGCTCGCGCCGGGCGACCCGCTCGATCCCACGACACGCCTCGGGGCGATCGTCGATGAGACGCAGATGAAGCGCGTACTCGGCTACATCGACGCCGGACGTGCCGACGGCGCGAGTATCCGCATCGGCGGCCGGCGCGTACGCGAGGACAGCGGCGGCTACTTCATCGAGCCGACGGTGTTCGAGGGGGTGAGGCCCGGGATGAGCATCGCCCGCGAGGAGATCTTCGGCCCGGTGCTGTCCGCGATCACCTTCAGGAGCGTTGACGAGGCGATCGAGATCGCCAATGACGTGATCTACGGTCTCGCCGCGGCGGTGTGGACGCGTGATGTGACCACCGCGCATCGTGTGGCGCGCGCGCTGCGCGCCGGCACCGTCTACGTGAACTGCTACGACGCCGACGATCTGACGGTGCCCTTCGGCGGGTTCAAGCAGTCGGGCATCGGCCGCGACAAGTCGCTGCACGCACTCGAAAAGTACACCGAGCTGAAGACCACCTGGATCGATCTGTCATGAGCTCGTGAGCTCACCCGAGCTCAAGCTGCTCGCCAGTGCTCCGCGCGGCTTCGCCGATCTGCTCTCGGGGGAGCTCACCGCCTGCGGAGCTCAGGCGGTGCGCGAGCGCGCGCTCGGGGTGGGATTCTCCGGCTCGCTCGAGTGTGCCTATCGCACCTGCCTGTGGTCACGGGTCGCGAGCCGCGTGTACCTCGAGCTCGCGCACTTCCGGGCGCAGGATGCAAGCGAGTTCCATGACGCGGTGTGCGCGCTCGACTGGAGCGCCCAGCTCGCTCCGGGCGCGACGCTCGCCTGCGATTTCAGCGGGCGGCATCCGGCGATCACCCACACCCATTTCGGCGCACTGAAGCTCAAGGACGGTATCGTCGACGCGCTGCGCGCGGCGACCGGTGTCCGCCCCGATGTGGCGCGCGAGCGCCCGGACGTGCGCGTGCATGCTCACGCGCACGGCACGCAGATCACGCTGTCGATCGATCTGTCTGGCGAGAGTCTGCACCGCCGCGGCTATCGCTCTGCGGCGGGTGAGGCACCCCTGAAGGAGAACGTCGCCGCCGGTGTGCTGCTGCGCGCGGGGTGGGAGTCGCTCGTAGGCAGGCCCGCGGACAGGGAGTCGCTCGTCGCAAGGCCCGCAGACAGGGCACCGACGGCGGAGCAGTTCCTCGATCCGCTGTGCGGCTCGGGGACGCTCTGCATCGAGGCGGCGCTGATCGCGGCCGATCGCGCCCCGGGACTCACGCGCGACTACTTCGGCTTTCTCGGCTGGCGCGGGCACGACGCCGCTCTCTGGGGGCGGCTGCGCGCCGAGGCCGAGGCGCGTGCGTGCGCAGGTGATCTCACGAGTGTGCGCGTGTACGGTCGCGATCGCGACTCGCGCGCTATCGAGCGCGCGCGGGGAAATGCTGCGCGTGCCGGCATTGCACATCTCACGCACTTCGAGACCGGCGCACTCAGCGGGGCGGCGCCTGCGGCGGCCGGTGCGGCCGCCGGTCCGGCTCTGGTGTGCACCAATCCGCCCTACGGCGAGCGCCTCGCGGACCGCCAGGGCGCGCGCGCGCTGCACCGCGAGCTGGGTCGCGTGCTGCGCGAGCGCTTTCAGGGGTGGAGCGCTGCGGTGCTAACCTCACCCGAGCTCGGCATGGAGCTGGGGCTGCGCGCTTATCGCACCCACACCGTCTGGAACGGCGGACTCGAGTGCCGCCTGCTGCGCATTCGTGTCGAGCCCGAGAGCGCACGCGAGCCGGGAACACTCGGCCGCGGCGTGGCGCACCTCAAGGAGAGCCCCGGCGCGCGGATGTTCGCCAATCGTCTGGCGAAGAACCTGAAGCGGCTGCGCCCGTGGGCGGAGCGCGAAAGCATCTCCTGCTACCGGCTGTACGACGCGGACATGCCCGAGTATGCGTTCGCGATCGACCTCTATCGTGCGATCGAGCCCGAGGAGACCTGGCTGTACGTGCAAGAGTACGCGGCACCCGCCGAGATCGAGCCTGAAGCGGTGCGACGGCGTCGCGGTGAGGTGTTGGCAAGCTTGCCGGGAGTGACCGGCGTCGGCCCCGAACGCACTCGCCTGCGCACGCGCCGCCGCACGCGCCGCGGCGAGCAGTACCTCAAGGTGGGCGGCGAGTCGCGGTTTCACACGGTGCTCGAGGGACGCCTGCGGCTGCGCGTGAATTTCGACGATTACCTCGATACCGGTCTCTTCCTCGATCACCGCATCACGCGCGCAC